>Ga0102592_1003025_pt1 | contig 13335 bp, 10 predicted proteins | sample AraplaCol_mMF_r2_FD_76861 | JGI IMG/M metagenome (GOLD analysis project Ga0102592, IMG submission 76861) | Arabidopsis root microbial communities from North Carolina, USA - plate scrape MF_Col_mMF_r2 (SPADES assembly) (version 2) | ecosystem: Host-associated > Plants > Roots > Endosphere... | reverse complement strand
GATGGAATAGCCACGAAAGACCGTGCCGTCTGCAAGCGCGAGGATGGCGGACGGAAAAGACGGTAACACGGGTAGGCTCCTGCTGGACTCACCCCGTGACCGACCTGCTCAACGCCTCGTGCCCCGTGCGGCCCGTGCAGGGCCAGCTCGCGCATGGCGCTTTCATCACATTTGTGCAGTGCATGAAAAACGCGCGCAGACAGGGCGGCGGAAGGTGGAATACGGTAGGCGCTAGGGTGAAGGGTTCTGAAAGCGAAACTTTCGAATTATATCCCGCCGCACCCAAATTCTCAAGTATTCAAGAACTTACGATGGACACGCCTGCCGGGCGGCTTATCTGTCATGCCGCCCCGCAGGCCGCCTCCGTCCGCGCCTTTACATTTCCGCAACCATTCAGGCGGCGGGCGGCACTACCGCCGTCACTTCGATTTCCACCTTGGCGCGCGGCTCCACCAGATCCGCCACTTCCACGGCGGTCATCGCCGGGAAATGCCGGCCGATGATGTCGCGATAGTGCTGGCCGATGGCCTTGTAGGCGCCCACGTATTCGACCTTGTCCTTTACGTACCAGGTCATGCGCGCAATGTGCTCCGGACGCGCCCCGCCCTGCTCCAGTACCGCCACGATATTGCGCAGCGCCTGCGCCACCTGCAACGCGAAGTCATCGGTCTCGAACTCGCACTGGCCGTTCCAGCCAATCTGGCCGCCCACAAAGAGCAGGCGGCTGCCCACCTGCATCTCCGCCATGATGCCATTGGCGTAGCCCTTCGGCGGTGCCCAGTCGGGCGGTTGCAATGTCTTAAGCATGATCGGTGTCCTTTGACTCTCTATATATCCGAGCGGGATGGGGTGGCTGCGGCGGCCGGCGCCAGGTATCGCACCATGGCGGTGCGCACCGGCTCCGGCAGCGGCTGCGATGTCATGGTCCGGGTGTCCACGCACACCAGTCGCTGGCTGATGGCCATGCGAGTGTCGTCGCGGTCACCGGCGAAGCGGATGTTCACGGCGAAGCTGCTGCGCCCTACATGGGTCACGCGCAGTTCGCGCGTCAGCCGCTCGCCCAGCCGGCTGGGCGCCTCGAAGCGGCATTCCAGCGCGGCCGTGGGAATGCCCGCATGAGCGGTCACGTGCATGGCATCGAACGGCCAGTCGAGCCCCTCGGCACACCAGTCCTCGATGAAGTCGTTCAGCATCTCGAAATAGCGCGGATAGAACACGATGCCGGCGGCGTCGCAATGCTTGAAGCGAATCAGCACCTGGTTGCGGAATACCTGGCCCAGGCCTGCCTGGCGGGCCTCGCTCATGGCTGCCCGCCGTCGTTGGCCATCTGGCGCAGCCGGAAGCGCTGCAGCTTGCCAGTCTCGGTGCGCGGCAGCGCCGTAACGAACTCGATGCGGCGCGGGTACTTGTAGGGCGCGATCTCGCGCTTGCAATAGTCCTGCAGCGCGGTACGCGTGGCTTCGCCGGCCTCCACGCCCGCGCGCAGCACCACGTAGGCGGTTACCACCTGGCCGCGTTCGGTGTCGGCCGCACCCACCACCCCGCACTCCGCCACGAAGGCATGCTTCATCAGCGTGCCCTCCACCTCCGGCCCGGCGATGTTGTAGCCAGCGGAGATGATCATGTCGTCCGAGCGGGCCTGATAGAAGTAATAGCCGTCTTCATCGGCCATGAACGTGTCGCCGGGCAGGTTCCAGCCCTCGCGCACATAGACGTCCTGGCGCGGATCATCCAGGTAGCGGCAGCCGGTGGGCCCGCGCACGGCCAGCTTGCCGACGGTGCCGGGCGGCACCGGCTGCATGTGCTCGTCGACGATCCGCGCTTCGTAGCCCGGCACCACGCGCCCTACCGCGCCGGGCCGCACCTCCGCGCCGGCGCTGGAGATGAAGATATGCATCATCTCGGTGCCGCCCAGGCCATCGGTCATCTCGATGCCGGTGGCGGCCTTCCACGCCTGGCGCGTGGCATCGGGCAGCGCCTCGCCGGCCGACACGCTCTTGCGGAGGCTGCCGATATCGAAATGGCCCGCCAGCGTGGCCATCTGCCGGTAGAACGTCGGTGCCGTGAAGACGATGGTCGCGCGATGATCCTGGATCAGCTTGAGCAACGTCTCGGGCGTGAGCTTCTCCGCCAGCACGGCGCTGGCCCCGATCCGCAGCGGAAAGCACAGCATGCCGCCCAGCCCGAACGTGAACGCGATGGGCGGCGTGCCGCAGAACACGTCGTCCGGCGTGGGCTTGAGCACGTGGCGCGGAAACAGGTCGCACATGGCCAGCACGTCGCGGTGAAAGTGCATGGTGCCCTTGGGCTGGCCCGTGGTGCCGCTGGTGAACGCGATCAGGCAGATGTCGTCGACGGCCGTATCGCACGCGGCAAACGTCTCCGGCTTGCTGTCCATCGCGGCCTCCAGCGCATCGGCGCCCGTGCCGTGGAAGTAGCGCACCGTCTGCAGCGTCGGGCAGTAGTGCTCGCCATCGGCACGCTGGTTGGCGTCCAGTTCCTCGCGCAGCCGGGCATCGCACAGCGCGGCCGTGACCTGCGCCTTGTCGATGATCTGCCGCAGCTCCTTGGCGCGCAGCAGCGGCATGGTCGGCACGGCGATCAGCCCTGCCTTCACGGTGGCCAGCCAGCTCGCCGCCATCATCAGGTTGTTCGGCCCGCGCAGCAGCACGCGGTTGCCCGGCACCAGCCCCATGTCTTCCACCAGCACATGGGCGATGCGGCTGACCAGCGCGGCCAGCTGGGCGTACGTGACCGTTTCGATCCGGCCATCGCGCTCGTGGCGCACCGCCACGCGCTTGCCCTTGCCCTCGGCGACGTGCCGGTCCACCAGCTCCACGGCCGCGTTGAGCCGTGCCGGGTAGCGGGTATCGTCGTTGAACTGGAACACGGGCCACGACTGCAGCGGCGGCAGGCGATCCTGCGCGAATGTGTCGACATGAGACGTGGTGACGTTGGGGGCGACCATGCTTGTCTCCTGGGTTCTGGATGCCTGAATTCGTTAGGCCTGGGCCTGAGCCTGGGCGTGAGCCTGGGGCTGCCGCGCGGCCAGCGTTTCGCGCGCGATGATCAGCTTCTGCACCTCGGTGGCGCCTTCGTAGATCCGCAGCGAGCGGATTTCGCGGTACAGGCTTTCCACGCGCGTGCCGACCTTCACGCCCAGGCCGCCGAAGATCTGCACCGCGCGGTCGATCACCTGCTGCGCGTTCTCGGTGGCCACCATCTTGGCCATCGCCGCCTCGCGCGTGGTGCGCTGCCGGCGCACGTCGCGCAGCCAGGCCGCGCGGTAGGTCAGCAAGGCGGCGGCGTCGATGGCGGTGGCCATGTCGCCAATTGCGGCCTGCGTCAGTTGCAGGTCGGCCAGCACGCCGCCGAACATCGGGCGCGACGTGGCGCGCGCCAGCGCATCGTCCAGCGCCGCGCGGCCGAACCCGAGCGCGGCGGCAGCCACCGAGGCGCGGAAGATGTCCAGCGTCATCATCGCCACCTTGAAGCCCTGCCCGGCTTCGCCCAGGCGGTGGCCCACCGGTACGCGGCACTGGTCGAAGCGCAGCGTGGCCAGCGGGTGCGGGGCGATCACGTCGATGCGCTCGGCAATCGTCAGGCCCGGCGTATCAGCGTCTACCACGAACGCCGTGATGCCGCGCGCGCCCGGCGCCTCGCCGGTGCGCGCGAACACGCAATAGAAGTCGGCAATGCCGCCGTTCGAGATCCACGTCTTGGCGCCATCCAGCACATAGTGGCTGCCGTCCGCCGACAGCCGCGCGCTGCACTGCATCGCCGCCACGTCGGAGCCGGCCTCGGGCTCCGACAGCGCAAACGCCGCAATCGCCTCGCCCCGCGCCACGCGTGGCAGGTAGCGTTCGCGCACGGCGTCGCTGCCGGCCAGCGTGATGGCGCCCGAGCCCAGCCCCTGCATCGCGAAGGCGAAGTCGGCCAGGCCGTCGTGCCGTGCCAGCGTCTCGCGCAGCACGCACAGCGCGCGCGAGTCGAGCGCGGGCAACGCGCCGCCGAACGCCGCCGGCACGCAGTAGCGCAGCCAGCCGGCCTGCCCGAGTTGCCGCACCAGCGCGCGGCATGCCGCGTCGGCGTCGTGGTGGTCGATATCGCGCAGATGCGCCGTGCTCCAGGCATCGAGCTCGCGCTCCAGCGAGCGGTGCGCGTCATCGAAGAACGGCAGGTCCAGATACGTCTTGTCGCTCATGCTGGCTCCTCAATCGCCTCCGAATACGGGCTTCTGCTTCGCCACGAACGCGTCGTAGGCCCGGCGGAAATCGCGCGTCTGCATGCAGATGGCCTGCGCCTCGGCCTCGGCCTCGATGGCCTCGTCCAGCCCCATGTTCCATTCCTGATGCAGCAGCTTCTTGGTCACCCCATGGGCGAACGTCGGGCCCGCCGCGATCTGCGCCGCCAGCGCCTGGGCCTCGGCCAGCACCGCATCGGACGGATGCAGGGCATTGAAGAAGCCCCACTGCAGCCCTTCCTCGGCGCTCATCGCGCGCCCGGTATAGAGCAGCTCGCTGGCGCGGCCCTGCCCGATCATGCGCGGCAGCAGCGTGCAGGCGCCCATGTCGGCGCCGGCCAGGCCCACGCGCACGAACAGGAACGCCGTCCTGGCCTGCGCGGTGCCCAGCCGCATGTCAGAGGCCAGCGCCATCATGGCGCCGGCGCCGGCGCAGATGCCGTCGATCGCGCTGACAATCGGCTGCGGGCAGGCGCGCATCGCCTTAACCAGGTCGCCAGTCATGCGCGTGAAGTCGAGCAGCTCCGGCATCGACATGCGCGTCAGCGGCCCGATGATCTCGTGCACGTCGCCGCCCGAGCAGAAGTTGCCGCCGGCGCCAGTGACCACCACAGTCTTGATGTCGGTGGCATAGCACAGGCCGCGGAACAGATCGCGCAGCTCCGCGTAGGAATCGAACGTCAGCGGATTCTTGCGCTCGGGCCGGTTCAGCGTGATCGTGGCCACCTTGCCGTCGGCCGAAACCGACCACAGGAAGTGCTTCGGCTGATAGCTGGCGAATGCGCGCCGGTGATGGCGCATATCCAGTGCAATGTCGGTCATCTGTTGTCTCACTCCAGTCTCTGTTCTCCCCTCTCCCGCCCGCGGGAGAGGGGAGCCAAACAAGTATTTCAACCTCTCCCGCCCACAGTCTGTGTTTCTCCCCTCTCCCGCTCGCGGGAGAGGGGCTGGGGGAGAGGGTCGGCCGTTCACGATGCCGCCGCCGTGGCTTGAAGCGCTGTGCCCTCTCCCCCGACCCCTCTCCCACTGCGTGGGAGAGGGGAGCCAATCAAGCATTTCAACCCGCCATTACTTCGCCGCCGGCCACCGGGATGGCTTGCCCGGTGATTGCCGATGCGCCCGGACGGCACAGCCATGCCACGGCGTCGGCTACCTCGTCGGGCCGCACCAGCCGCTTCTGCGGGTTGCGGGCGGCCAGTTCGGCGCGCGCCTGGTCCTCGGTGCGGCCGGTCTTGGCCACGATGTTCGCCACCGCATCGCGCACGATGTCGGTTTCGGTATAGCCCGGGCACACCGCATTGACCGTGATGCCCTTGGGCGCCAGCTCCAGTGCCAGCGCCCGCGTCAGGCCGATGACGCCATGCTTGGCCGCGCAGTACGCGCTGACGTAGCCGTAGCCCACCAGCCCCGCCGTGCTCGCCACGTTCACGATGCGGCCCGCGCCTTCCTCCAGCATCGCCGGCAGCGCGGCCTGGGTGCACAGGAAGGTGCCGGTCAGGTTGACGTCGAGCATGCGTTGCCACACCGCCAGGTCGGTCTTGAGGAACGGCACGCTGTGCGCCTGGCCGGCGTTGTTGATCAGCAGCGTTACCGGCCCGCGTTCGGCGGCGGCCCGGGCGAATGCCGCGCCGATGGCGTCGGGGTCGGTCACGTCGGCTGGCGCCGTGCCGAGCTTGGCGCCTGCCACGGCCAGCGGTGCCAGCGCCTGCATCGCCGCATCCAGCACGGTGCAGTCGCGCCCCACCAGCGTGACGCTGGCGCCGTCTTCCAGCAGCCGGCGCGCGATGGCTGCGCCGATACCGCGTCCGCCACCTGTCACCAGCGCGTGCTGGCCTTGCAAGGGGAGTGTCATCGTCACTTCCCCGGTTGCTGCGCGTACGCAGCCGCGCGCGCCAGATTGGTTTCCAGTTGCCGCTTGCCCGCCACGTACTGCTTCGGCCACGCCACGTCGCGGAAGCCGAGCCGGGCCGCCTCGTGCAGCGTCCAGGCAGGGTCTGCCAGATGCGGTCGCGCGATGGCGCAGAGGTCGGCGCGGCCGGCGGCGACGATGCTGTCGACGTGGTCGGCCTCGAAGATGGCGCCCACGGCAATCGTCGGAATGCCGGCCTCGTTGCGGATGCGGTCGGCAAACGGCGTCTGGTACATGCGGCCGTAGACCGGCGCCTGGTCGGGGCTTACCTGCCCGGACGAGCAGTCGATCATGTCGGCACCCGCGGCCTTGAACGCCCGGGCGATCTCCACCGCGTCGTCGGCAGTGATGCCGCCGTCCACCCAGTCGTGCGCCGAAATCCGCACCGACATCGGCTTGTCCTGCGGCCACACGGCGCGCACGGCGGCAAACACTTCGAGCGGAAAGCGCAGCCGGTTGGCCAGCGTGCCGCCGTACGTGTCGGTGCGCACGTTGGTCAGCGGCGAGATGAAGCTGGACAGCAGGTAGCCGTGCGCACAATGCAGTTCGAGCCAGTCGAACCCCGCTTCGGCCGCACGGCGCGCGTTGGCCACGAAGTCGTCGCGCACGCGCACCATGTCGTCGCGCGTCATCTCGCGCGGCACCTGCGAGATGCCAGGCAGGTACGGCAGGGCCGAGGCCGATTCCAGCGGCCAGTTGCCCTCGGCCAGCGGATAGTCCATCTTTTCCCAGCCAAGCTGCGTGGAGCCCTTGCGCCCCGCATGGCCAAGCTGGATGGCGATCTTCGCGTCGCCGGTCGCGTGCACGAAGTCGACAATGCGCTTCCAGGCATCGCGCTGGGCGTCGTTCCACAGCCCCGGGCATCCGGGCGTGATACGCGCCTCGGGCGACACGCAGGTCATTTCGGCCACCACCATCGCCGCGCCGCCCATCGCGCGCGCGCCCAGGTGAACCAGATGAAAGTCGCCCGGCACGCCATCGACCGCCGAGTACATCGCCATCGGGCTCACCACCACGCGGTTCTTCAGCGTGACGCCGCGAACCGTGAACGGCGTGAACATCGGCGGCAGCGCCGCATCGCCCGCATCGGCCCGCAGCTTCAGCGTGTGCGCCGGCACGCCCGCCTGCGCGGCCAGCCACTGCTCGAAACCATCCACGTAGGCCGCGTCGCGCACGCGCAGGTTTTCATGCGAAATACGCTGCGAGCGCGTCAGCAGCGAATAGGCGAACTGCTCGGGCGCCATGCCCGCGTAGCGCTCGACGTTCTCGAACCATTCCGTGGAATTGCGCGCAGCGTTCTGGATCTTCAGCACCTCCACGCTGCGCGTGGCTTCGTAGCGCGCCAGCGCTTCGGGCAGGCCATCGACGCCGGTGGCGCGCTGCGTGCCGATCTCCTTGGCCAGGTCGATCGCGTCTTCCAGCGCCAGCTTGGTGCCAGACCCGATCGAGAAGTGCGCCGTGTGCGCGGCATCGCCCATCAGCACCACGGGCACGCGACGCCCGTCGGCCAGCGTGTTCCAGTGCACCCAGCGGTGGCAGATCACGCGCGGAAAGCGAATCCAGTTCGCCGAGCCGCGCAGATGCGTGGCGTTGCTGATGAGCTTGTGGCCGTCCAGATAGCGTGCGAACAGCGTCTCGCAGTACGCCACGCCCTCTTCCTGGCTCATCTGCTCGATGCCGGCGGCGCGCCACACGCGCTCCGGCGCCTCGACGATGAACGTGGATGTGCTGTCGTCGAACCGGTAGGCGTGGGCCTGAAACCAGCCATGCTCGGTCTTTTCGAACGCGAACGTGAACGCGTCGAACAGCTTGTGCGTGCCGAGCCAGACAAAGCGGCACTGGCGGGTGTCGATATCGGGCGCGAAGGTGTCGGCGTAGCGCGTGCGGATGCGGCTGTTGATGCCGTCGGCGGCAATCACCAGGTCGGCCTGGTACTGCTGCGCCAGAGCCTGGTCGTCGCTGACATCGGTCTCGAACACCAGCTTCACGCCCAGCGCCTCGCAGCGCGCCTGGAGGATGTTGAGCAGGCGCTTGCGGCCGATGCCGATAAAGCCGTGGCCGCCGGAGCGGATGGTCCGGCCGCCGATGTGGATGTCGATATCGTCCCAGTGGTTGAAGGCCGCGTTGATCTCGGCCGCGCTTGCCGGGTCGGCCTGCTTCAGGTTCTCCAGCGTGGCGTCGGAGAAGACCACGCCCCAGCCAAACGTGTCGTAGGGGCGGTTGCGCTCCACCACCACCACCTCGTTGGACGGATCCTGCAGCTTCATCAGCAGGCCGAAGTACAAGCCGGACGGCCCGCCACCGATACAGAGCACACGCATTTGATTCGTCTCCTGCCCGCCACCGGCCACGCCGCCGCGAGGATCACATCAGGGTTAAATATTTTATGCTTAAAATATTAGGCCGGGGACGGGCGCGTGGCAAGCGGTATTTCGAAGGGGTTGAACGGCTCCGGTGCTTTTTACGTCATCCGGAGCCGTGCTCAGGCCGCGCGACGAATACGACTGACGGCTAACCGGCCGGATGCACCAATGCGGTCTTCACCTGATCCAGCGCCGTCGGGTCCTCGATAGTCGTCAGGTCGCCCGGATCGCGCCCTTCCGCCACCGCCTGGATGGCGCGCCGCAGCAGCTTGCCAGACCGCGTCTTTGGCAGCGCGTTGACGAAGAACACGCGTGCCGGCCGCGCCACCGCGCCCAGTTGCCGCTCCACGGTCTTCATCAGTTCGCCCTCGAAGGCCAGACGGTCGGCCTCGGAGCCGGTGCGGCTGGCATCGCGGGCAATGCAGAACCCCAGCGCCACCTGCCCTTTCAGCGCATCCTGCACGCCGACCACGGCCACCTCGGCCACGCCCGGATGCGACGACAGGCTTTCCTCGATCTCGCGGGTGCCCAGCCGGTGCCCGGCCACGTTGATCACATCGTCGGTACGGCCCAGGATGAACACGTAGCCGTCTTCGTCGCGCACGCCCCAGTCGAACGTGGAATAGCACTGCCGGTTCGGCACCGACGACCAGTACGTGCGGACGAAGCGCTCGTCGTCGCCCCAGACCGTGGTCATGCAGCCAGGCGGCAGCGGGTAGTCGATGGCCACCACGCCCTTCTGGTTCGGAGGGCATTCCTCGCCGGTCACCTCGTCCACGATGCGCACGTCATAGCCATAGGCCGGCACGCCGGGCGAGCCCAGTTTCGCGGGCAAGGCCTCCACGCCGCGCTGGATGGCGATGATCGGCCAGCCCGATTCGGTCTGCCAGTAGTTGTCGACCACTGGCTTGCCGATGCCGTCCTGAATCCAGCGCGCGGTCGGTTCGTCCAGCGGCTCGCCCGCCAGGAACAGCAGGCGCAGGCTGGACAAATCATGGCGCCGGAGCAGCGCCGGATCCTGTTTCTTGAGCACGCGGATGGCCGTGGGCGCGCTGAACATGATGTTCACGCCATGCTTTTCGACGATGCGCCACAGGATGCCGCCGTCGGGGCGGATCGGCGTGCCCTCGTACATCACCGTCGTCATGCCGGCCAGCAGCGGCGCGTAGATGATATAGCTGTGGCCCACCACCCAGCCCACGTCCGAGGCCGTGAACATGGTGTCGCCCGGCTGGCCGCAGAAGATATAGGCCATCGAGGTAGCCAGCGCCACCGCATAGCCGCCGGTGTCGCGCTGCACGCCCTTGGGCTTGCCCGTGGTGCCCGAGGTATAGAGCACATACGACGGCTCGCTCGACTCCAGCCAGACACACGGCACGGGCTGGCCGGCCACCTTTTCCCGCCAGGCGGCGTAGTCCTCGTCCCGCCCGTCGGTACGTGGCATGTCGGCCAGTTTGCGATCCACCAGCAGCACCTTGTCCGGATGATGGCCGGCCAGCCGGATGGCCTCGTCGAGCAGCGGCTTGTACGGCACGACCTTGCCCGCGCGCGAGCCGGCATCGGCACTGACGATCACCTTCGGCTTCGCGTCGTCGATGCGCGCCGCCAGGCTTACCGAGGCAAACCCGCCGAACACCACCGAATGCACCGCGCCAATCCGGGCGCACGCCAGCATCGCGAACATCGCCTCGGGAATCATCGGCATATAGACCAGCACGCGGTCACCGCGCCCCACGCCCAGCGCCAGCAGGATGGCGGCCATGCGGCTCACCTCGTCATGCAGTTCGCGGTAGGTGTAGACGCGCTCGGCATCGGTCTCGGTGGACACATAGACCAGCGCGCGCTGGTCGCCGCGCGCCGCGAGGTGGCGATCGATCGCGTTATGGCAAAGGTTGGTGCGCCCGCCGACGAACCAGCGGGCGAATGGCGGGTGACTGTCGTCCAGCACACGTTCGAACGGGGTTTCCCAATCGATCCGTGCTGCCTGTTCGGCCCAGAATCCTGCCTTGTCGGACAGGGAGCGCGCGTGCAGCGCGCGGCTTGCCGTCATGATGTGTCTCCTCCGCTTTGTCATCTGTCGTGAATGCGGTACCGATGGCGGCAGCCAGGGCTGGAGTGGCGGCGACTGCCGGCGCGGGGCGCTGTTGCCGCACTGCTGGCCACACTACTTGCCGCACAGCGCCGGGTTCCGCATCAGCTGGTCCCGGATGCCGGCCATCTTTTTTGGAGAATCTACCATGACCGCATCAAGCCCCAGCCTTTTGGACTCGCACAGGCCAGCCATGTCGTGGATGCCAAACGCCACCAGATTCACCGGCGACGCCTGGCGATAGCACTGCACCGACGCATCGGTCCAGAACACCGCGTTGACCGGCGATCGGCCTTGCCCGAGCGTGAAGGTCTCCACCACCTCGACGTCGCGGCGAAGCTCGAAGCCCGCCCAGGTGCCCGACGTCGCCGGCGTACCGCAGGCCTGCCCCAGCGTGGCGCGCACCAGCCGGCCGCGCGTGGTATCGCGCGACTCGAACAGGCGCGCCCGGGGCCAGGCGGCAAAGGTGCGCTGGAATTCGGCGTCAGTGGAATAGATCAGCACGCGGCCCCACGCGTTCTCGGCGGTCAGCACCTGCGCCACGGCCACCGTCAGCGCCTGGGCCGGGTTCGATTTCATGTCCAGCACCACGGGCACGTGGGCGGGAATGCTTTGCAACGCGTCGCGCAGCGTCGGAATACCTACCGGGTGGTTGCGATACGGGTAGTGCCGCGTGCCGTCGGCCATGGTTTCGGCAAACTGCCATCCTGCGTTGAGCCGGGCCAACGCCGCAGCGCTCCAGTCGGCCACCCTGCCGCTGCCATTCGTCAGCGCGTCCAGCGTGGCGGGCCGGTACAGCACCGGTTCGTGGTCGGCGCTCAACTGCACCGACAGCCAGATCATGTCGGCCCGCTCTGCCAGCGACGATTCGATGGCAACCAGCGTGTTTTCGGGGTGATCGGCCGTGCCGCCCCGGTGGGCCATCAGCTTCGGTATCGGATGTTGCGGCTCGGCGTCGTCGCGCACGGTATCGCACGCGGCGCCCATGCAAGCCACGACGAGCGGCAATGTCAGAAAAACTCGGGAAAGTGCCATGTGACGGCGGCTCCGGATGGAAAGCCGTCACTGTGGCCGGGCAAGGCGGGATGGGTCCTTGATCGGGCGCAACGCACGCGCAGGCGGACCATGACGGTCCGCCCGGCGCGTCGGCGTATGGCTACGCCGCGTTAGCGCGTATGGCCCTTGCTGGTCTTCGACGATGCCGACTTGGCCGGCGTGGCCGTAGCCTTGCCGGCTGGCTTGGCGGCCGATTTGCGCGACGAGGCTTCCACCACCATGCGCTTGCGCGGCTCGGCCTTCTCGCTCCTGGCCGACTTGGCTGCCGGCTGCGCCTTGCCGCGGGCCTTGCCCGTCGCGGCGCGCGCCGGCGTGTCGTCGCCGTCGTCGCCACGTTCGGCACGCGCCGCCGCCGGCGAGTTGGGCCGCACCATCAGCACCAGGCTCTGCCCGGCCACCAGCTTGCTGCCCGACAGCTTGTTCCACGACTGCACCTGCCTGGCGGACACGCCATAGCGCCGCGCCACCGAGGCCACCGTATCCTTGCGGCCCGCCTTGACCACCACGCGCCGCGCGTCCGGCACGTCGGGCTCCACGGCCAGCATGGCGGTGTCCACCAGCGAGGCGCTGATGTCCTGGTCATGGTGGCCGGTGCGCGGAATCATCACCGTCGAGCCCGCCTTCAGCCGCATGCCCTTGGGAATGCGGTTGATCTCGCGCAGCGTGTCGGCATCGACATTGAGCCGCGCCGCCAGCGCCTCCACGCGTTCGCGGCTGTCCACGGTCAGCGCCGTCCAGCTCGACAGGCCGCCGCGGTAGGTGTTGAGGTTGTACTGGAACCGCTCCGCGTTATCGAACGGCAGCAGAATCTGCGGATTGGCCGCGCCCAGGATCACCGGCCGGTTGAACGACGGGTTCAGCGCCTTGAATTCGTCCAGCGGCATGTTGGCGAGCTTGGCCGCCAGCGCCACGTCGATATCGCGCGACGTGGTAACCGTCACAAAGTACGGGTGGTCCGGAATCTCGGGCAGCTTCACGCCATACGCGGCCGGGTTGGCGATGATGTTCTTCACCGCCTGCAGCTTCGGCACGTAGTAGCGCGTCTCGTTCGGCATGGTCAGGCTGGCGTAGTCGGTGGGCAGCCCGCGCGCCTGGTTGCGCGCGATGGCCCGCGACACCGCGCCCTCACCCCAGTTGTAGGCCGCCAGCGCCAGGTGCCAGTCGCCGAACATGTCATAGAGCCGCGAGAGGTAGTCGAGCGCGGCGTCGGTGGACGCCAGCACGTCGCGCCGCTCGTCGCGGAACATGTTCTGCTTGAGGTTGTAGGACTTGCCCGTGCTGGGGATGAACTGCCACATCCCGGCCGCCTTGGCCGTGGATTCCGCCTGGGGGTTGAACGCGCTCTCCACGAACGGCAGCAGGGCCAGCTCGGTAGGCATCTTGCGGCGCTCGAGCTCCTCCACGATGTGGTAGAGGTAGCGGCTCGACCGGCCCACCATCCGCTCCATATAGTCGGGCTTGGCGGCATACCACTGGGTGCGGTCATCGACCAGCGTGCCCTCGAGGTCGGGCATGCCAAAGCCCTTGCGGATGCGGTCCCAGATATCGCTGGACGGGCCGCGCAGCCAGTCCACGCTGACCTGGTCGACATTGACCACGGTGGTGCTGGAGAGCGAGCCGGCGCGGCCGGTGCTGTTCAGGGTATTGAGCGGGTCCTTGGGCGGACCGGATTACA
>Ga0102592_1003024_pt1 | contig 13340 bp, 17 predicted proteins | sample AraplaCol_mMF_r2_FD_76861 | JGI IMG/M metagenome (GOLD analysis project Ga0102592, IMG submission 76861) | Arabidopsis root microbial communities from North Carolina, USA - plate scrape MF_Col_mMF_r2 (SPADES assembly) (version 2) | ecosystem: Host-associated > Plants > Roots > Endosphere... | reverse complement strand
GGCGGTTGCCGCGCGTTTCGCGCGCAAGCGCATCGAGGACAACGACACCACCGAGGCGTGGTGGCCGCGCCTGCATTCCTTCGCGATCGGACTGGACGGTTCGCCTGATCTCGCGGCGGCGGCGGTGGCGGCGAAGGCGCTGGGCACGGTGCATCACGGGTTCACCTACACCTTCGAGGAAGGGCTTGATGCATTGCCGGAAGTGATCCGCCACATCGAAACCTATGACGTGACGACGATCCGCGCATCCACGCCGATGTTCCTGCTCGCGCGCCGCATCAAGGCGATGGGCGTGAAGATGGTGCTGTCGGGCGAGGGCAGCGACGAAGTGTTCGGCGGCTATCTCTATTTCCACAAGGCGCCCGATGCGCGCGAGTTCCATGAGGAGACCGTGCGCAAGCTCGATGCGCTGTACAACTACGACTGCCTGCGCGCGAACAAATCGATGATGGCCTGGGGCGTGGAGCCGCGCGTGCCTTTCCTCGATGTCGAATTCCTCGAGGTCGCGATGCGCATGGACGCTGCGAACAAGATGGTCCGGCCGGGACCGGGCGGGCGGAAGATCGAGAAGGCGATCCTGCGCGAGGCGTTCGAAGGGTATCTGCCCGACGAAATCCTGTGGCGCCAGAAGGAGCAGTTCAGCGATGGCGTCGGCTATGGCTGGATCGACGGATTGAAGGCGCATGCGGAAGCGCAGATCAGCGACCGCGTGTTCGCTGCTTCGGCAAGCCGCTTCCCGGTGAACCCGCCGCAGACGAAGGAGGCGTATCTGTACCGCCACATCTTCGAGCAGTTCTTCCCGGGCGTGGCGTGCGCCCAGACGGTGCCGGGCGGCAAGTCGATCGCGTGCTCGTCGCCGGCGGCGATCGCGTGGGATGCGGCGTTCGCGAAGATGGCCGACCCGTCGGGCCGTGCGGTGGCGGGAGTGCACGAGGCCGCGCTGTAGGCGGCATTTGCGACGGGCCGGCAATCCGGCCCGTCGCGAAAGTCAATGCGAGTGATTCCGATTAGAACGCGGCCCGTCGCAATCGGGCAGGATGCAGGCCTTGCAAGGAGGTTCCCCCATGAAAGGCCATCCCGAAGTCGTCGAGTACCTGAAGGTCCTGCTGCGTGGCGAACTCGCCGCGCGCGACCAGTACTTCATCCATTCCCGTCGTTACGAGGACATGGGCCTGAACTCGCTGTACGAGCGCATCGGCCATGAAATGGAAGAGGAGACCGAGCACGCCGACGCGCTGCTGCGTCGCATCCTGTTCCTGGAAGGCGATCCGGACATGCGTCCCGACCCGTTCGTCGCCGGTTACACGGTCGAGGAAATGCTGCAACGCGACCTGGAAGTCGAATACCGCGTACGCGGCGCGCTGGCCGAAGGCATGGCGCTGTGCGAACGCGTGGGCGATTTCGTCAGTCGCGAAATCCTGCGCGTGCAGCTGCAGGATACCGAGGAAGACCATGCGCACTGGCTGGAACAGCAGCTGGGTTTGATCAAGCGGCTGGGGATCCAGAATTACCTGACGGCGCGTTTGGCGCAGAAGCCGTCGGAAGAATGACGCCTGGTAGCCCGGATAAGCGAAGCGCGTCCGGGTTGGGCGTGACAGTCCCCGGGTGCGGCCTTTGGCCTTACCCGGGCTACAACGCAAAGGCCGGCGATCAGCGCCTGCGCGACAGGCGGTAAACCGACGTGTGCAGTTCCGTCACGCCTTCCTCGACGAACCGCGGTTGCGTATCGAGGATGTCGCGGCGCTCCAGCGTTTCGACCTCCCAGTCGCGACCATAAAGCGCGCGCACCTCGTCTTCGACCACGCTGAAAGGCGGACCGGCCTTCTCGTGCTGCGGGTATTCCAGCGAGATGAGCAGCCCGCGGCAGTGCTTCGGAAGCCGCGCGTACAGCTCGTGCACGTAGCGCTGGCGAAGGTCGGCCGGCAATGCGATCAGTGCCGCACGGTCGAACACCGCGCCGCAATCGGCCAGAACCGTTTCGTCCAGCCCGAACGCGTCGCCGCAGATCAGTTCGATCGCGCCCGCGCGGTAGTGCGTACCGTACCTGGATTCGCTCGTTTCGGGCGTGACGCCGTGGCCGGCGAAGAACGCTTCGATCGCGATGCGCGACAGCTCCACGCCCAGCACGCCATATCCCTGCGCGGCGAACCACGCCATGTCCAGCGTCTTGCCCGCCAGCGGCACGAACACGCGCGTGCCCGGTGCGACATCGAGCGACGGCCAATGCTTGAGCATCAGCGGCGTCGGTGTGTCCTGGTGGAAGCCGATCTGGTTGTCGGCCCAGCGTTGATGCCAGAAGTCGTGATGCATGCGAATCCTTTGTGCCAGGAGAATGTCGCGCCGCAACTCACCACACCGTCATCCCGGCGAAGGCCGGGACCCAGGCTGGGAGCCTTTCCGGGTTCGATGGCGACGGCACTGACGGTGTGACGGCCTGGGTCCCGGCCTTCGCCGGGATGACGGTCTCCTGAGAGCGCTGCGATCGTCGCGGGTCTTACTCGACCCCCAGCCCCTCCACCTTCTGCCATCCGCGCGGCAGCAATCCGCCGCGCGTCGCGCGCGCGCCGATGTACGAGTCCAGGTCCTTGAACGACAGCGACATCGTGCGCGTACCCGACTTCACCACCAGCGTGCCGCCCGGCGCGACGACGGCGACCGCGACCACGCGCTCGGTGCCGAGCTTCGCCTTCGGGATGTCGATGAGCTTGTTGCCCTTGCCCTTGTCGAGTTCAGGCAATTCGCCGACCGGGAACGCCAGCAGGTGGCCGACGTTGGTGACCACCGCGATGCGGTCCTGCTCGACGTCGCCCACCGGCGCCGGCTGCACGACCTTCGCGCCCGGCGTCAGCGAGAGCATCGCCTTGCCGGCCTTGTTGCGGCCGGTGAGGTTCTCGAAGCGGGTGACGAAACCGTAACCGTGGCTGGACGCCAGCACGAAGCGGGTGTCGTTGTCGCCGCTGGCGAGCGCCTGGAACGACGCGCCCGGTGCCGGCGAGAAGCGGCCCGTCAGCGGTTCGCCATTGCCACGCGCGGACGGCAGCGAATGCACGACGGTCGAATACGCGCGGCCGGTCGAATCCAGGAACGCGACCTGCTGCGTGCTACGGCTCTTCGTCGCGGCCAGCAGTTCATCGCCTTCGCGATAGTTCAGCGCGCCCGCGTCGACATCGTGTCCCTTCGCCGCACGCACCCAGCCCTTCTCGCTGAGAACGACGGTCATCGGCTCGCTGGCGACCAGTTCGGTTTCGCTCAGCGCCTGCGCGGCGCCGCGTGCGACCAGCGGGGAGCGGCGCGCGTCGCCGAACTTCTTCGCGTCCGCAAGCAGCTCGTCCTTGATCAGCTTCTTCAGCTTCGCCTTGCTGTCCAGCGTGGCGATGATGCGCTCGCGTTCGGCCTTGAGTTCGTCCTCTTCGCCGCGGATCTTCATCTCTTCCAGGCGCGCCAGCTGGCGCAGCCTGGTTTCGAGGATGTAATCGGCCTGGTCTTCGCTGAGCTGGAAACGCTTCATCAGGACGGGCTTGGGCTCGTCCTCGGCGCGGATGATGCGGATCACTTCATCCAGGTTGAGGAACGCGACCAGCAAACCTTCCAACAGGTGCAGGCGGCGCTCGACCTTTTCCAGGCGGTGCTTGAGGCGGCGCGTCACCGTTTCGGTGCGGAACGCCAGCCATTCGGTCAGCAGCGCCTTCAGGCCCTTGACCTGCGGACGGCCGTCGCGACCGATGATGTTGAAGTTGACGCGGAAGCTCTTCTCCAGATCCGTCGTCGCGAACAGATGACCCATCAGCTGTTCGGCATCCACGCGGTTGCTGCGCGGAACGAGCACGATGCGCGTGGGGTTCGCATGGTCGGATTCGTCGCGGATGTCTTCCAGCCACGGCAGCTTCTTCGCGCGCATCTGCGTGGCGATCTGCTCGATCACCTTGCCGGGCGATGTCTGGTACGGAAGTGCGGTGATGACCAGGTTGCTGCCGTCCTTCTCGTACACGGCGCGGGCGCGCACGCTGCCCAGGCCGGTTTCGTACATCTGCAGCAAGTCGGCGGCGGGCGTGATGATCTCCGCCGCCGTCGGGTAATCCGGGCCGCGCACGTGCTCGCACAGATCGCGCGTGGTGGCGTCCGGATCGTCCAGCAGGCGAACGCACGCGCTGACGACTTCATTGAGGTTGTGCGGCGGCATGTCGGTGGCCATGCCGACCGCGATGCCGGTGGTGCCGTTGAGCAGCAGGTGCGGCAGGCGCGCCGGCATCCACGAGGGCTCTTCCAGCGTGCCGTCGAAATTCGGCGTCCAGTCCACCGTGCCCTGGCCGAGTTCGCCCAGCAGCACTTCGGCGATCGGCGTCAGCTTGGCTTCGGTGTAACGCATGGCCGCGAACGACTTGGGATCGTCGGTCGAGCCGAAGTTGCCCTGGCCTTCGACCAGCGGATAGCGGTACGAGAACGGCTGGGCCATCAGCACCATCGCTTCGTAGCAGGCGCTGTCGCCGTGCGGATGGTACTTGCCGATGACGTCGCCGACGGTGCGCGCGGACTTCTTCGGCTTGGAGGCCGCGTTCAGGCCCAGCTCGCTCATCGAATAGATGATGCGGCGCTGCACCGGCTTGAGGCCGTCGCCGAGGAAGGGCAGGGCGCGGTCGAGCACCACGTACATCGAATAGTCGAGGTAGGCGCGCTCGGCGTATTCGCGCAGCGGGATCTGTTCGAATCCGTGGAACACCGGACGGACGGTATCGTTCATTTAAGCGGTACGGGCCAGGTAAGTCGGAATACGGGAATTCTAGAACGACGCGCACGGGAGCGGCCCGGCGCGCCGCACGGTTCAGCGATGCAGTTCGCCGGCGGCTTCGGGCTGGTAGCGGATCGAGAGCACGCGCAGGTGGATCGTGCGTCCGCCCGGAAGCGGCCATTCGATGGAATCGCCCACGTGCAGGCCGAGCAGGGCGCTGCCGACCGGGGCCAGGATCGACACCTTTTCCGCGCTGCCATCGGCGTCGCGCGGGAAGACCAGCGTCAGCTCATGTTCCTCGCCATTGGTTTCGTCGAGGAAACGGGCGGTGGAGTTCATGGTGATGACGTCCGGCGGCATCTGCGACGGCTCGACGATCGTGGCGCGCTCCAGTTCGGCTTCCAGCGCGGACGTGTCGATGCCCTGCGCGGCCGGGGTTTCCAGCAGCGATTCGATGCGTTCCACGTCCAGGCGCGACATCAGCAGCGGGGGCTTGGGTTCGGACATTGCAAATCTCCAAAGCAACGCGGGCGCCGCACCCGGTGCGTCGCCCGCAGAGGAAAATGTCCGGCGACCATAGCCCCGAGCGGTCGGGGCTTCAAGCCGACAATGCCGGTCCGGCGGTCTCGCGGGCATTGCGGAAGCGGGCGGATGGGGCAGGTGGGATCGAATGTGAAAATTTTCGTGACGAGGCGTTGACAAGGCGCTCTTCGCACCGCAACATACGCGGCCTCGCTCGGCGAAACACCGAAGCGATGCCCAGGTGGCGGAATTGGTAGACGCACTAGTTTCAGGTACTAGCGGGTAAAACCGTGGAGGTTCGAGTCCTCTCCTGGGCACCAACACATAGTTTCCAGTCGTCTCAGGATGTACCGGAAAGTAGCCTAAAGCCCCGCAAATAGCGGGGTTTTTTGTTGCCCGCAACCCCTGAAAGTCCCGTTGCATCCCCAGCATCTCAGGGATACGTTTTGGGAGACGCCCGGCCGCCGCATGGCGGTGATGGGCCCAGCCTCTCCCTACGACGATGCCACGCCCTGCAACCCCCCTCACGCAAGCGCGCCTGCGAAGCGCGAAGCCCGACGAATTCCCGTTGTGGGATGGTGGTGGGCTGCACGCGATCGTCGCGCCGTCCGGTGAGTATCACTGGCGCCTGAAGTACACGCGTCCCGATGGGCGCGAAAACCGCATCGCGCTGGGCAACCTTCGCGAAGTCAGCCTGTCCGAAGCGAGGGAATTTCGGAATCAGGCACGCGCGCTCCTACGGAATGGCGTTGATCCCGCTGTTGCGCGCCGGGCAAAGCGCGACGAAGCGCGCCGCGAGACTGCCGGCGCATTCGAATCCGTGGCGATGGAGTGGCTCGCGTTCAAGGGCAGGGAGTGGGCGCCGGAAACCTTGCGCAAGGCCACGTTCGTGACGGAAACGTACCTCGTGCCGCGGTTGCGCCGCGTGTCCATCGCGCGCCTGTCCACGCGTGAGGCCGCTGACGTCATCACGCTGATCGCGGAAAAGGCGCCGTCACTTGCCGTGAAGGCGCGCCAATACCTATCGGGAATTGTCGAGCACGCCGTGCGCCTTGGGCTGCGGGAGGACGGTCGCACGCTCTCCCTTCGTGGGACCGTTCCGCGGCACGAAAAACGGCACATTGCCGCGGCGACCAGTACCAAGGAGCTGAAGGCGCTGGTGCTGGCCCTGCGTTCCTATCCTTCGCCGGTGACGCGCGCCGCATTGCGCCTCACGATGTTGACGGCGATGCGCCCAGGCGTCGTGGCGTCCGCGACCTGGGACGAGTTCGACCTCGATGCGGGGGAGTGGCACGTCGCACCGCATCGGATGAAGACGCGCCATGCGCACATCGTCCCTTTGCCCCGGCAGGCCATCAGCTTGTTGGAGTCGCTGAAACCATTTTCCGGTGGCCAAGGCTACGTGTTCCCGGCGCAGGCGCGTCAGGGCACGCCGCACCTCCACCGAGATTCGCTGAGCAAAGCGCTCCGTGACTTAGGTTTCCGAGGTCGTCACGCCACGCACGGCTTTCGCGCCACGTTGCGAACGATTGGCCGTGAACGCCTGGGTATCGATATGGACGTGCTCGAAGCGCAGCTTGCGCACGCGAAGCGGGGCGAAGTGGCCAAGGCCTACGACCGTACCCAGCACCTCGGAACCCGCCGGAAGGTCATGCAGGAGTGGGCGGATTACCTCGACTTGATCACCGAATAGGAGTGTGCCGTGGCGCCTCGTAACCGGAAGTTTGGACAGCTCGACTTTGAGGTGTTCGGAGAACGGAAGGAGCGTTACAAGGTCGAAGCGAGATCGGTCGCGCAGATGGCTGCGCTGCAAGCGCATAACGAGGGGCTCACCTACGATCCGTCTCGTTTGATGAAGGTTGTGGAGGAAGCGTTACTGCGTCACTTCGAGAACGAAGGTGAGTTGCAGAAGCTCGCGCTGCTTCGGAAGGTCACTTCGCAGCGACAACGTGACGGCATCAATCGCGCCCGGCGCCCGGCAACCATGGCGGCGAAGGTCCGCGCGGCAACGGGCGACATTCCAGCCGCCGACGTCGCGAAGCGGGTCGGGTGCAGCAAGCGATACGTGAACATGATCCGGAAGGCGGAGGCGGAGAAGAAGACGAAGGCGGAGAAGAAGGCGAAGGCGAAGGCGGCCGGGAAATCCATAACTTGATTTCCCGGCGGCGGGGCACCTTTGGGTTGCCTGGGTTATCCAGGTATTCCCGAGGATCTCGCCATGAAGCAGGAAGACAACGAAGCCGCGGTCAGGCTACTCCGCCTGCCGGAGGTTTTGCGCCGCACGGGGCTTTCCCGAAGCCATCTCTGGCGGCTCGCAAAGCGCGGCACGTTTCCACGACCGGTGCACTTCGGTCGGTCGGCGTTCTGGTCGTCCCAGGCGGTCAACCGCTGGGTTGCCGATGTGATCCAGCGTGACGGTGGGAAGGAGGTGGGTCATGGATGATCCTGACCTTCACGACCTGATTGCCCACATCCGCTGGCACGCTGACGCCCTGCACGGGCTGCTACACGAGCTCGCCCAACGTCCCACGGAAGAGCGAGCCGCGCTTGTGCGGCTCGCTCTGCGCGACGTTGATGAATCCGTTGTGTTGCTCGCTGTCGCGCTCGCCGGGCACGAGCATGTGCCATGAGCCGCCGCCGTGAGGATATGAAGGGTCGGCGCGAGGGGGGCACATTTACACCCTGGCCCCACGCGGTTCTCAACGCGCCATCCTTTATCGGCTTGTCACCCAACGCGAAGCGCCTCGCGTTTGATCTGTCCGCAGCGTATCGCCATGGTCACAACGGTGATCTGTGTGCCAGCCGCGCTGTGATGAGGCGGCGTGGGTGGACGTCGAATTCCGGGCTTCAGAAGGCGATCGCGGAGCTGCTCGCGGCCGGCATCATCCAGCAAACGAGAATGGGCGGTCTTCATCAGGCGGCCTTGTACGGGTTCACGTGGATCGCTATCGATCGTTGCGGGGACAAGCTCGACGTCCCGCCGACAGCGGTGGCATCTGGCCTTTGGCGGCGGGATTCGGCTTCGCGCGCCCACCCCTCGTGCCGGGCAAGTGACGCCCGCAGAGAGGGCAGGATCGCCCCTTTGAGTGGGGCGCTAGTCGCTGTCGCTGGCCCTCCCGCTGGGCCTATCGGGCGCATAGAACGTGAAGTTGCCGCCCTTCCAGCGGGCACCTCTGAGATCTCACCATCTCCGCGTCCGCGCATCATGCGGACGCGGACGGCTCCTAGGGGTTGCTGCTGGCGCCGCTCCAGCTCACGCCTTAGGCGGCCTAGCTCGTCGTGATCGCACTCAGCGGCTAGTTGACACGTTTCCATAATTCCACAATCATGGAAATATGAAGACGATGACTGCCCTAAAGGTTCTCAATGCGCTGGGCCATGAAGCCCGCCTCGCTGCTTTTCGCGAACTGGTGCAGGCCGGTCCGGATGGGCTGGCCGTGGGTGACTTGCGCGATCGCTTGGACCTGCCGGCGGCCACCCTGAGTGCGCAGCTCAACATCCTCCGCAATGCTGCGTTGGTCCACGACCAGCGCGAAGGCCGCGTCATCCGCGTGCGCGCCAACTACTTGCAGATGAATGATCTCATCGCCTACCTCACCGAGAACTGCTGCAACGGCAACGCCGTCTGCGAGCCCGCCACTGGTTGTCAGCCGCAAAAGAAAGGAGTGTCGAAATGAACCGCTTTCATGTGCACCTCAACGTGTCGAACCTGGACGACAGCATCCGCTTTTACTCGCAGCTCTTCGCAAGCTCGCCTGCCGTTCTGAAGTCCGACTATGCAAAGTGGATGCTGGAAGATCCGCGCATCAACTTCGCCATCTCGACCACCGGCCGTACTCCGGGTATCGACCACCTTGGCATCCAGGTCGATGGTGGCGACGAGTTGGCCGTATTGGGCGAGCGCTTGCACGCCGCCGGTGCCGCGATCACGCCGGAACCCGATGCGACCTGTTGCTACGCACGCTCGGAGAAGGTGTGGACGGAAGACCCGCAGGGCACGCGATGGGAAACGTTTCATACCTTCGGCGAAGCCGTCACTTACTACGCCGCTGACGACGCCTGCGCGACCAACGGCGCGGCGTGCAGTCCAGGCGCGTCGCCGGCTAAGCCCCCGGCAGCACGGTGCGCACCCGCATCTGGCTGCTGCTGAGCATCGCCGTGCTGCTGCGTGCTTTAGTCCCTGGAGAAGAGGCCCTGGTCTGGGCCCTTCTCGATGACGCCGCGCTTCCGATCGAGGATCTCAACGAGTCGGCCGTGGCCTTCGTGGTCGCCACGGATGGCGAGCATCTGTTGGGCGCCATCGGCTTGGAGATGTTCGAGGATGTTGGACTGCTGCGTTCGCTGGTTGTTCGCTCCAGCGATCGCGGCGCCGGACTGGGCGGTCGCCTTGTAGAAGCCCTGGAAGCGCACGCACGTGGCCTAGGACTGCGCCAGCTTGTGCTGTTGACCCAGACTGCGGCCCCATTCTTTGCGAGCCGGGATTATCACGTGATCGATCGCAAGTCGGCGCCGGCGCCGGTGCTGGGCAGCGCGGAGTTCCGGTCCATCTGCCCTGCATCCGCTACCTGCATGACCAAATATCTGGATCAAGAATGAAGCGCGTCCTTTTCGTTTGCGTCGAGAATTCAAATCGTAGCCAGATGGCCGAAGCTTTCGCCCGCCTCCATGGCGGCGATTCGGTGGAAGCGCTGAGTGCTGGATCGCGACCCTCGGGCGTGATCAACCCGAAGGCCATCCGCTTCATGTCGGAGCTGGGTTATGACCTGAGCCGCCATGCATCCAAATCTCTCGATCAGGTTGAGGGTGAGTTTGATGCCGTGATCACCATGGGCTGTGGGGACAATTGCCCCTGGATTCCGGCGAAGCGCCGCGAGGATTGGGCGCTTCCTGACCCAAAGCACATGGATGACGACGCGTACCGCGCAGTCCGTGACGAAATTTCCGCGCGGGTGAAAGTGTTGTTGGCAGGATTATGAAATCACTTTCCAGCAGGTTGCTGGCCGAATTCATCGGGACGGCGCTGCTGCTGGCCGTGGTCGTCGGTTCCGGCATCATGGGCGCAAGGCTGTCACCAGGGAACGACGGCGTGGTGTTGTTGGCGAATGCCGCGGCCACAGCCGCCGCGCTGTACGTCCTCATCACGCTCTTCGGACCCGTATCTGGTGCCCACTTCAATCCGGTAGTGACGGTGTCAATGCAAGTCCGTGGTGAACTTACGCAGCGCGAAGCGGCTTCTTACATCGCGGTGCAGTTGCTTGCAGCCGTGACAGGAGTTCTCATCGCTCACGCGATGTTCGGCATGGCCTTGGTGCAACCGGGCATCCGTATGCGTACCGGCATCGATCAGTGGGGCAGCGAGGCAGTGGCGACGTTCGGCCTGATGCTGACGATTTTGCTTGGCGTACAGCACCGCCCTGCGTCAGTGCCAGCCTTGGTGGCCAGCTACATCTTCGCGGCGTACTGGTTCACAGCCAGCACCTCATTCGCCAATCCCGCGGTGACGATCGCACGCGCACTCACCCAGACGTTCGCCGGAATTCGCCCCGTGGATGTGGCGGGCTTCGTTATTGCGCAATGCACTGGCGCGTTCGTCGCGCTGTTCGTCGTGAAGTTGATGACCCGAAGGGTAACCGCCTAGTTGGGCGAGGAATGCGTCGGGGGGGGAGGGTGGAGACTGCTCAGAGCCCCGCCTACCGACGCCGAACCTCGTTCCGTACAAAAAGCTTCCAACGCGGCGCTTCGGTTGCCGCGTGCGCCCCTGGATGTTAAGAACGAATGAACCCTTGACGCCGCGCCCCAAGTGCGGTCTGCTTGTATAACCGCAGAGTTATATTATCCATGGGATGGACGCTGGAGCCACAACCCCCCGTGCTGGAGTTCCTGAAGGGGCTCGGGCGTAGGGAGTACGCGAGGGTTGACGCCGCATTGCGCCTGCTCGAGGAGCAGGGACCACACCTCCAGCCTCCGTACGTGAAGCTCATCAGGTCTTCTCGGCACCGCAATATGAAGGAACTGAGGGTCACTGTTGGTGACAGCGTGCTGCGCATCATCTTTGCCATCGACAGCAAGCGGCGTGTGATCCTTTTGACCGCCGGCAATAAGGCCGAAGTTGGCTACGACGACTTCTACGATGTACACGTGCCTATCGCGGATGCCATGTTTGATGAGATTCAAGCGAAGAATGCCGCGGAGAAGAGCAACGCGGTCAAGGGCGATAGGTCCGGAAAGAAGAAATCCGGAAGGAATAAAAAGCGGGAGAGGAAGTAATGATTTCTAAGAGTCTCCAGGAAATTCGAGCGGCGCGCGGGATTCAAGACACCGCCGAGTTAGATGACGCTTACGAAGAAGCCCAGCGCAAGCTCCCGCTTGCCGCACTTCGTAAAGCCAGCGGAGTAACGCAAACTGAAATGGCAGCGCGTCTTGGCGTCACGCAGGCCGCGGTGTCCAAATTTGAAGGCCGCGGAGATTTTCTGTACTCCACCCTTTACCGTTACGCAAAGACATTGGGCGCGAAGATTGATGTAAGGATCACAGCCGCGGATAAGAGCTTTGAGCTTCAGCCGCATGAGGACGAAGGCGATTTCTATTTTTCGCTTGAAGCGCGCAAAACGAGCGCGGATCTTCTCAAGATCAGGGAAGCGCAAAAAATCCGCTGTTTAGTGCTTACCAGCCACGAGCAGCTTGGCCGGCAATCCAAGACGCAGGCCGACTATTCATGGGCGGCCTACACGACAGCGTCGCATTCGTCCGATATCACCCACGCCCTCATGCATATGGCGAAGAAGAATGAAAGAAAGTCCCGTCAAGCTTGAGCGCTCCGAGTTTCCCATCATCGTGGTGCGCGCACAGCCCCACCGCGATAAAGAAGCACTCGAGGCTCCGCTTCCACTTAGCGTTGAGTGCATTGTTACGTTCTTCGCGAAGCACGATCATTTTGCGTTGCTGCAACTCAAGCAATCTGATGAAAGCTACGCGTATACATTTGAGCTGACGGCGTTCGCGACTTTTACGATCGACAAAGTTGCTGCGGCGGATATATTTGGCGCGGACTACAATCCTGCAAAGGTTGCGGAGATGGCTGCGCAGACTCTATTCATCAGCGCGAAGGAAGTTCTACAAAGCGTCACGAGCAGATGCCCTCACGGCCCCGCGAATGTTCCTGCAATGCTGATGGAAATCGCAGATATCAACATCGATTTTGAGCAAGGAAAGCGTGATCAAGTATTAAAGGCAGTTTTCATGTTCAACGATGAGCAGCTAGCTCAGCTCAATGCAGCGCTCGACAAGCGGCGGAATCCACTGCTCCCGAAGGCCGAGGAGCCTTCAATTAAGAATCCCCCAAAAGCAAAGCGACCGACGCGCAGCAAAGCAAAGTGACAACCCTTCGGACGTGATTCGCGTCCGGCACCGTCTGATGCGGCAGCTCGGCTATTGCGGACGGAGGCAAGCGCTCACATCCGTGGATGGGGAGACGCTTAGGGAGAGGGTGGACGCGTGGACGCCCGTGGCTCCCGTGATTGCTAGTTAAGGGGCGGAGGTTCGAGTCCTCTCCTGGGCACCAAATGATTCACGCTGAATGGCCTCACCGCCCAGCACAAGAACCCGCGCACTGCGCGGGTTTTTTGTTGCCTGTCGTTTGGTGTCGCGTCCGTCATCGTCCTCGGTATTTCCGTCATCCGGCGAAGGCCGGGACCCGCGCTCGTCACGCGTAGGAACTCCCCTCTGACGCAGAACACCTGACGCTCATTCCGCCTGCGCGGGAATGACCAGCGAAAGCGGCCACGACCGCAAATCGCCACGACACCGCCAAGACACCGCATTCATGCCGATGTGCGACCATTCGCCGCATGAAACGAAAAGCCTCTGGCGCATCGAAATCCTCCAGATCCGGTGCCTCGAAGTCGGGCGCCAAGTCCGCCGGTTCCACATCAGGCAAGAAGACCTCCGGCAAGGCCGCCCCTCCGCGCGGCGGCAAGCCGGGCAAGTTCGCCGGAAGCTCCGGCGGCGGCCGCAAGGCGGCACCGCAGCGTCCCGCATGGATGCCCGAACCGCTCCCGCCCGCGCATCGCGCACGCGGCGGCGGCGCCGCAGC
>Ga0102592_1003013_pt1 | contig 13384 bp, 9 predicted proteins | sample AraplaCol_mMF_r2_FD_76861 | JGI IMG/M metagenome (GOLD analysis project Ga0102592, IMG submission 76861) | Arabidopsis root microbial communities from North Carolina, USA - plate scrape MF_Col_mMF_r2 (SPADES assembly) (version 2) | ecosystem: Host-associated > Plants > Roots > Endosphere | place... | reverse complement strand
CCAGACCGTCAGACTAACATTGGCGGGAGACAGCTACGCGCGAGAAATCCGGGAAGCGTTGCGCCGCATTTCCAGCGCCTCTTTGAACCTGCGGGCCAACCCGCATGGCGGCACGCTCAATCTGGCGATCCTGCCGACCTTCGGCACGCGCTGGCTGGCGCCGCGGCTGGGGGGCTTCCTGCGCAACAACCCGGGCGTCACGATCAATCTCGTTACCCGGCTCTCCTCTTTCGATTTCCGCCTCGATGCCATCGATGCCGCGATCCATTTCGGCCACCCGCACTGGCCGGGTGCCGAGTTGACCTTTCTGATGTCGGAGAAGACGGTTCCGGCCTGCAGCCCGCAGTTTCTGAGGGAGCATGCGATCAGCAAGCCCGAGGACCTGCTGGACCTGCCGCTGCTGCATCTGACGACACGGCCGGACGCCTGGGAGATCTGGTTTGCCGAAAACGGCGTCGCCTTCCAGAGCCTTCACGGCATGCTGTTCGACCAGTTCGCCACCGCCGCGCAGGCCGCGGTCGCCGGCCTCGGCGTCGCCTTGCTGCCGACCTTCCTGATCAAGGACGAACTGAAGCGGGGAGATCTCGTCGCCGCGATCGACCGGGAGATCGAAAGCCGCGACTGCTACTATCTCGCCTACCCCTCCGAACGCGCCGATTACGCGCCGCTTGCCGCCTTTCGCGAATGGATAGAGGCAGAAGCCAAGTCTTGAGCTTGCATCCGGGGAGAGCTTTCGCGCATTATGCGCGCCAACAGCATCCGATCCGCAGGAAAGTCCCATGAAACCCATTTTCGTCCAGCTCCAGTGCGCCCCCGGCAAGACCTACGAAGTCGCCGACGCCATCTACCAGACGGAACGTGTTTCTGAGCTCTATTCGACCAGCGGCGATTACGATCTGCTGCTGAAGGTCTATATCGAAGAAGGCCAGGATATCGGCAAGTTCATCAACGACAACATCGCCAATATCCCGGGCATCGTCCGCTCGCTGACGACACTGACCTTCAAGGCTTTCTGAGCCATCTGGCGATTAACCGTCTTCGCAAGATTTCCAGCCGCGCGCCGCACCGTAAACCCGGCTTTAAGGCGATCGGGTATTTCGTCCGGCTATGTGGCCGCGCGGGGTCAGGAGTATCGTTTTGGAAGCAACGGCAGGCATGACCACGAATGCGCAGAGGACAAACGCGCCGCTGATCGTCCATGTCGTGCGCCAGTTCCTGCCGAACCGCGGCGGTCTCGAAGACGTCGTCGCCAATCTGGCGCGTGAAACCGCAAGACGCGGCTTCCGCGTCCGCGTCGTAACGCTCGATACGCTCTTTACGGCCCGCGACCGCAAGCTGCCACCGCGCGAAACCATCGACGGTATCGAGGTCGTCCGCATTCCCTGGTCCGGCAGCACGCGCTACCCGATCGCCCCACAGGTCTTCCGCCATCTCGGCGATGCCGATCTCGTGCATGTCCACGCCATCGACTTCTTCTTCGATGCGCTGGCGATCGGCCGGATACTCCATCGTAAGCCGATGGTGGTGACCACCCATGGCGGCTTCTTCCATACGCAGAAATATGCCGCATTGAAGAAGGTCTGGTTCCAGACGCTGACGCGCCTCTCGGCGATGAACTATCGCCGCGTCATTGGCTGCAGCACCTCGGATATCGCCCAGTTCTCGCAGATCGCCCCGAATACCGTGCTGATCGAGAACGGCGTCGATATCGGCAAGTTCGCCGATAGCGCATCGCGCACCCCGCTTCGCCGGATCGTGACCATCGGGCGTTTCTCGGTCAACAAGCGTCTGGATCATCTCCTCGACGCCATGCGGGTGCTGACAGGCCGCGACACATCCTGGCATCTCGATATCGTCGGCTCGGAATCCGATCTCAAGGGCGGCGATCTCCGCGCCGAAATCACCGCGCGCAATCTCGACCAATCGGTCGGCCTGCATGTCGGCATCGACAACGAGGCCATCCGGGCACTGGTCTCGGGCGCCTCGCTCTTCGCCTCCGCCTCGGAATACGAAGGCTTCGGCCTCGTCGCGCTAGAGGCCATGAGCGCCGGGCTCTATCCCGTTCTAAACGGTAATGCCGCCTACCGCGCCCTCGCAGAGCGTCAGGCACCGGTGACGATCAGCGATTTCGGCGACGCCGGGAAAGCAGCCGATGCGATCGGCGCGGCATTCGATGCCATCTCTGCAAACCCGTCTGCCATGCGTGAAGCGCTGATAGCGGCAGCCCGCCCCTATTCCTGGGATCATGTCGCCGGGCTCTATATCGAGCTCTACCGGTCGCTCGGCATCCCGGCTTTCAAAGCCAGCGCTTAAGCTTTCGCCAGCTTGGCGATCTCTTCCAGAACGATCCGGCGCGATTCCAGCGGCGTCAGGTTATGGTCGGCGTCCTGAAGCATGACGAGGCGCACATTCGGATAGCGCTGCAGCTTGCGGCCACCCGGGCCGAAGTGGAAATACATGTGATCGAGGCCGACATCGGCTTCGCTGTAGATCAGCGTCAGCGGCACATTGCGCTTACCGAAGGAGGCGAAGGCATGCTTCACCTCGCGGGCGACATGACCCTTGTGCGGCAGAAGCTCGATCAGCGGCGCGAAGCGGTATGACACGCGGCGGCCGACGGCGATGAAGAAATTCTGGAACGCGGCCTTCACGTCGACCTGGCCGCGGAACAGCCGTTTCAGCGTTTCGATATTCATCAGGCGCTGGCTGTAGTCGTCGACACTGCGGGGAACCGAAACGACGTGCTCCTTGGCAACCTGGACCGCCGGGTCCCAGTAATAGACGAAGGGATTGATCGAGACGACGGCCTTCAGGCGCTCGTCGGCAATCCCGGCGCGGAAAGCGACATAGCCGCCGCTGCAGCGCCCGGCGACCATGACCGGCCCCGGCACATGCGCCTCCAGAAGATCGAGCGCCGAGACGGCGTCTTCGATCTGGGTGGCTGAATAGAGGATCTGATCGGGCGCATCCGGGCGCGGAACGCTGTCGCCGACATTGGCTGAATCGAAGCGCAGCGACGTGACACCCTGGCGGGCGAGATCACGCGCCATATCAACGATCGTCCGGCCCCAGCCGGCATGACGGTCATAAGCGGTGGTCAGGAACATCACCGAATTGCCCTGGGACTCACCGATCGGGCGGCTGAGAACGCCGGCGAGATGATGATGATCGCCGAAGCGAACCGGTATCTCCTCGAAACCGTCACCGCGCAGGATCTGATTTTCGGCTGGAACGACCGAGTTGGCGGCAGTGGCATCGGGAACGGTGTTCGCTTCGATCCAGCGGGCAAGCTCCGCGACGACGGCCATCGGCGTCTTGGCAAACAGTGGATTGGTCGCCAGTTCCTCGTAGCCTTCGAACACCTTCTCATCGACGCTGGCGCCAAGGGCTCGCAAGGCTTCGGCAAAGGCGGAATCGCCGGCGCGCGACGGGTGTTCGAAGAGAACATACTTGGCCGCAGCAATGCTTTCCGGAGTGGTCAGATTGAGCTTGCGGATTTCGGCGGCGATCGCTTCCGGCATGAACAGACCGGCGATCGTCACCTGATCGGCGGGCGCGTGTTCCTTGCTGAGGCCGAGATCGGCGTGAATGATCTTCGCCCACATGTTGAGTTCGCGGAGATACCCGCGGCCGCTCAATACGGGAGCCAGAAGCGCGACGCCGCTGACACCCGGTATCGTCGCGCCGATGCGCTGCACGAGTGCTGCGCCGATGCCCTGAGCTGCCAGAATGATCTGGTCGCAGCCGCTGAGCGACTTCAGCTCTTCGGCGGCTGCACGGATCGACTTCTCCCAGCTTGCCAGCGTCGCCGGCTCGCTGCCGAAATCGAGCGCATCGCCGGTGCCGAGATAGTCGAAACGCAGGCTGGGAACGCCGATATCCGAAAGATGCTCGGCGGCCACGCGATAAAACTTGCGGCTGCACATTTCCTCGAAGCCCCAGGGGCTGACGAAGAGCACCGCCGAAGAACGCTTGGTGACGGCAGGATTCTCAGGCATGAAAAGCCCGATCGTTCCGTCGAAGGCAACCGGAAATGCAGCGCTGCGGCCGGCACCTTCCGCGGGCTCCTGAACCGCTGCGGCAGAAGCTTGGCCGTCCTTTTCAGGTGGTAGCGGCGCGATGAACTGTGCGGCCTTCAGCGCGTGGCCACGCAATGCCGAGGGAACCTTGCCGAGGATCGAGCGGATGACCAGCGCATCCTGCCGCGGAATGACTTTGAGGAACTTCAGCGCCAGCAGATAGGCAATGCCACCGGCGATTATCGCGAGAACCAGCCCAATCGGATTATGGAAGACCTCAAGCACGGCAAGCGCTGCCAGCGCGCAGAGGACTGCGGCAGCCGTCACCTTCGCGAGGCTGACATAGAGGGTCGACAGCTGACTGCCAAATCCGGTCTGTTTGATCATGATCACGCACATCACGACAAAAACGCCGATGCGAACGAGTGCCGCACCTTCCGCCGCAAAACTAGGCACCAGGAGTAAACAACCGCCTACCATCACAAGGCCACCAATCACACTGGTCTTCAGGCGATCGCGCACCCGGTCCATCGACAGGAGGTAGAGGCTGAGGATCTGCATGAAGGTATAGGCGGGTGCGGCGAGCGCCAGCAGCATGACGACGGGACCGCTCGGGCGGAAGGCCTCACCGAAGACGCTGACAACGAGCACGCCCGAGATGGCGGCAAGCCCGAAGCTCATCGGCAGGATGATATAGGCCATGCTGCGAGTGACGGCGGCGAAGACTTCGACGGGAAGCGTGGCATCCTTGCTGCTGTGGCGCTGCTCGGAATAATAGGGCAACAAGCTCCCGGTCATCTGGATCGGCAGCTGCAGGGCGATATTGGCGACCGACAGGCCGATCGCATAATAGCCGACCATCTCCACCGACCAGAACTGCTGCAGGAACAGCAGTTCGAGGCGATTGATGAAGACGGAATCGATCAGGAACTGCGTCGAGATGATCACCGAGGACGAGGCCAGCGCGCCGAAGGCGATACCGCATTTGTCCCGCTTGGCGAAGAGGATCGGCATGGTCGCGACGAAGAACACCAGCTGGCCGAGCGCATAACCGATCAGCACCCCCTCGACGCCATGCAGGACGGCACCAATCGCAACGCCGCCGAGCTGCAGGATCGAGACGCCGACCGTCAGCTTGAAAAAGTCTCCGAGCCGCTTTTCGCCGATCAGGTAGAATTTGACGAAGGAGCCGATCGCCTGGATGAAGAACAGCGCGCCGGTAACGAGTGCCACTGACGGCGCGGTCTCGGCCCAATGCATCTCCTCCGACGACAGGAAGAAGATCGCGTAGAGCCCGAGCAGCACCACCGTCGAGAATACCATGAAGGTGACGAGGATCGACGCAAAGCCCATGCGCCTCCTGCTGTCATAACCCTGGGCGCTGAGCTGCGGCAGGGTTTTCAGCAGCGTGATGCTGGAGCCAAGTTCGGCAATCGAAGCGCCGGTGACGACGAGCCACAGCGAGAAGGCGACGATGCCGTTCGCCTCGGGGCCGAGCAGGCGCGCGGTGATGATCGACGAGGCGAAGCCGGTGGCAAGCAGCAGCATGCCGGCCGCAGCGTTCATCACCGAGTTTGCTATGATCCCGTTCGACATCAGTCCCGTTCCGTTGCTTTCTCAGCCATTCCTAAAGTGAAACCGTTAAATAAGGCCCGAAGTTTTCGGTTAACGGGCAGCGCTCGCCAGTGTTTGCAGCGCTTTCTCGTAGGTATTGGCCTCGAGATAGGCGATCAGGAAACGCTTCGCCCGCGCCGCTTTCGCCTTGGCGGTTTCCGGATCGGCATAAATCTGTTCCAGATATCCGGCGGCGATTTCAGGCGATGGATCGGCCCAGACCGCAGCGTCAAGTGCCGCAAATTCCGGATGCGTATCGACAACAGGGATCAGTGAAGGCGCGACGTTCCAGGTGTTGTCCGGATCGCAGAAATCCACCGTGCCCGACCAGCCCGTGCTCACGACAGGCGTATTGTGGATGATCGCCTCGGCAACGGTGAGACCGAAGCCTTCCGAACGGTGCAGCGAGATATAGGCGTCCGAATCTCGGATCAGCCCGTTGATCTCGCTGCTCGCCAGCTTGTCGGTAACGATCCGAATCCGGCTATTGCCCTCGGCGGAGCGATAAAGCGCGGCCAATCCGGCATCCTTCGCCGGATCGCCACTGCCCTTCATCAGCAGGAATGCCTTCGGGCAGCGCGCCTCGAAAATCTTGAAGGCGTCAATCACCGCCTGCGGGTTCTTCCGGTTGATAGACGATCCCGCACTGAAGATGAAGCTGACGAGGAAAGCATCGTCCTCGATCCCGAATTTCGCGCGCATGCCGTCGGCAGCGGGCTTCTCGGTCACCGGATGCGGCACGACGATGACGGGCGCCGACGTCAACGGCGCGATCGCCTTGCGAGTGAATTCGGAGGGTACGAAGACGGCATTCACATAGCGCGCACCATTGCGCCATTCGGCAGGAACGACTTCCAGTTCCCAGGCCCAATAGCCGATATTGTGGGCCCGCGCGAACTCGCCGAGACCGGTGCTGAGCACGGCGCGCGGCAGCATCGGCGGATTGAGGTGCCAGATGCGGGTGCCGGGCTTGGCCGAAGACTGCGCAGCCGCCGTCCACTCGACCGACGATCCCTCGCCAGCATGAGTGCTAACATCGCGCAGCGAAATCGTCCGTCCCGCCGAGACGAGGGCGTCGGCACAGAGCCGCGCCGACTCACCCACACCTGCCATCATCGAGAGATAGCCGGCGACTTCGACCGGGCGCGCCGGATCGAACGCAACACGCGATTTCGGGATCAGCCGCTGCAGAACATGGGAGCGAAAGGCACGGTAAAGCAATCGGATCGACATCTTGTCCTTAACCACCGGCGCTGAAGGCAAACCGGCGCATGTTTCCGGCGCAGAGCACCTCGCCCTGCGGCTCGCCCGCATCTGCCGTCATCGGCGTCAAACGAATACGCCGCTGGATGCCCGGCGCGAGATGAAACCAGTCGTCCGACGGACGGTAACCGGCGGCTTCGACATGCACCGACTGCGCAAAGCGATCGGTCGTCAGATCGACCGCCCAATGGCCCGCGTCCTCGACGAGCCTGACGTCGATGCTGGCGTCATGGCAGGCCTTGGCGCGCCCGAGCGGGAAATGAAACGCTTCGCCCAGCAATTCGCCATCGACGGAGCGAAGCCGCGCGACCGTGACGTCATGCGAGGGCGGGCCGAAGCGGAAGGCATAGGTCGTGTCGAAGAAGGCGCCGAAAAGCTCGGTCGCGGCGATCTTCTGTTTGCTGCGCGCAGCAAGCGCCAGGCTGTGGCTACCGCTCGCCGCCTGCTGCCGGCCGTCGCGGAAGCAGATGATCTCGAGCTCGGCCGCAAGATCGGCTGCGGTCTCGTTGACGACGTGAATGTCGAGCCCGTTGGTGCCTTCGTCGGTCAACAGCACCTGCAGCGGCTCGAAGGCACGGCGCATCGCATGCCAGACCGGCTTGGGCTCACCGGTGGAATCGATCACGCCCCAGCCCGGGCCGGGGAGCAGGTCCTGCAGTGTCCAGACAAGCGCACCGTCGCAGCGCGAACCGGTGCGGCGCCATTCGGCAAAGGTCTCGGTCAGCACCTCTCCGGTGACGGCGCGGGAGAGCTCGAGATAGCGCTCCGGGTTCTCGCGGCGAAGGCTTGCCGGGTCAGTGTCGTAGAGAAGGCCGAGATAGAAATCACGGACATCCTCGAAATCCCAGGAAGCGCCGCGATCGCGGGGCACACGCGCCTTCCAGAGCGGGCTGTGGACGGCGGGAACATCGAGATGCCGCTGCAGCGTCGATTGCTGCGGAACATGTGCAAAGGCCAGGCTCTCGGCGGCAAAACGCACATCCGCCCGGCGCGCGTCCTCAAGCGGGCGCATATAGGCGCCGACACCGTAATAGTGGGTCACCCCCGCATTCGGGGAAAACGGCATCGCGCCGCCATAGGGCGAATTCGGCACATAGGGAACATCGGGCCGCAGGCGGGAAGCAATTGCCGGGATCACCTCGTCGGTCACGGGACCGCCCCAGAATTCGCGCGGCAGGCCGAGCATCGCCGCCTGCTGGTGGACCTCGCTGCCGCCGCAGAGCACGGCGAGCGACGGCGATGCCTGGACGCCATGCAGGAAGCCTTCCACCTCGGTATGGACATGACCGGCAAAAGCCTTGTCGTTTCGCGGATAGTCGAAATTGGCGAACATGAAGTCCTGCCAGACGAGCAGGCCGAGCTCGTCGCACAGCGCGAAAAACTCCGGCGTCTCGTAGGCCATCGTGCCGCCGATGCGGATCATGTTCATACCAGCTTCCGCCGCAAGCCGCAGGAAAGGCTCGTAGGCGCTGCGATCTCCAGGCAGCCGCACGATATCGGCCGTCGTCCAGACCGCCCCGCGGCAGAACACCCGCTCGCCGTTGATGACAAGACCAAAACCATCGCCATCGACACCCCGATCCAGCTCGATCCGCCGGAAACCGGTCTTGTCGAGCGGATATGCGATCCCGTCGGAGAGAAGCGTCAGATCGTAGAGATGCGGCGTGCCATGCGTATGCGGCCACCAGGGCGTCACGCCGGGGATCTTCAGGATCGCCGAATAATGGTTGTCGCCAACCTTCTCGAAGGACGCTTCATGCTCGCCGCAGCGCAGCTGCAGCACCGGCTCCTCGGCATCGCAATAGAGCGACACGCTGAGGCGCCCGGCGTCATCCTCGTCGAGAACCGTGCGGATCGAGACATTGTCGATCGAGACCAGGCCGCCGCGCACCAGCGAAATCGCCCGCCAGGGGCCGACAGCATGAATTTCAGGGCACCAGCCCGGCATGTGGCCGAGCACGGTGGTGCGGATATTCTTGAGACCGGGGGGCGTGATCATCTGCGGGCGCCACCGGGCCCGCGGTCCGGGTTCGGTAAGCTTCGGCGCCAGGGCGCGGAAGCAGAGTGCGAGCTCATCGCCGCCAGCGAGCGTCACCGGAATTTCGTGCGCGGTGAACATGCTCTCCGAAAACAGCATCTCCTTGCCGTTGACGAAGACATGGCAGAGCGTCGCCAGTCCTTCGAGCCGCAGGATCCAGTCGCCCGGCTCTGCATCGAACAGGCGGCAGACATACCAGGCATCGCGGGTGTTCAGCGGCTGCGGATTTTCGCGGTCGAACAGTCCGGCTTTTTCGAGTGCAGCCGCGACCGTACCCGGCACGGGTGCGGCGATGAACTGCGATGTCGGCGGAATATCGTGCGGCGTCGCATAGGCATCCGGCTCGGTCAGAACGAGGTTCCATCCTTCCGAAAGCAGAACTTCCTCTGCCGCGACGCTTGCCAACCTCCCCCGCATGCTCAACTCTCCGGTGTCACAGCCGCTCGGAAATCGAAGCCATCATGGAATCCCATGCATCGGCAGCCGGATCAAGCGCGGTCTGCAACGGCTCGAATTTCTTGCGGGTGACGGCGCGTGCCAGCTGGAACTGCACCGATTTTGCAGTCTCGGAAATTTGCCTCGCGCTAGTTTCGGCATCGGCGAAGCGGCCGGGTGCCAGCCAGGCAAGATGATCGGCTGCGAGCTCGAAATTGGCGCCGAACTGGCGCAGCGTGTTGAACGCATATTTGTGGAAGAAGCCGAAGGGACGCTCGGCAACCGCCTCGACCTGCTGCGGGAAAACCGAAGCGAAGGCCCGTATCGGATTTGTGGAAGGGCGGCGCGCAAAATGCTTGCGGAACAGCTCGCCGGAAACCTTGCGGATATCGGCATCGCCGGGAAGCATCGCCGGAAATTTCGCAAATTCCGTATAGGGCAGGAACGGCGCATCGGCTTCCGTCAGATGCAGCTGGAACAGCCCGTCGAAATCCTCGCCTTCGAGCGAGAAGAAGCCGGCATTGTGGAAGTATTCGACGCGCTTTGCCGCCATGTCCAAGCGGTTGATCGCTACGGTCGTCTTGCCGTGTTCGGTGCGATAGGCGGTGCCCTGGGTATCGGGCATGAAATAGGAATCCATCTCGATCAGGCAGAGACGGCCCCGGCCGATCTGCGTCTGGATATGGCTTTCCACCGCATCGAAAATCGCCAGCTCGCTGACGCGGATGCCGAACAGCGCTTCGAGATCCTCGAGCGGCACCTTGAAGAAGGTGAACTGGTCGCCTTCGAAATCCTGCGTCATCGTGAAGCCGAGCATGGCTTCCGGCGGCAGGCGAAGCGCGTTCAGCACCTCGATCCAGAGATCGATGTAGCAATTGGTTTCAGGCCACATGCGCTCACTGGAATGGAGCGCATGCCTGGCGTAGCCATCGGGACGGATGGCTGGAAAGACGGCGTTCATCCGAGATCTCAGCCCCAGAGCGCCTTGCGAACGGTTTCAGGCCATTCCTTCACGTCGAGACCGTGGTGATGGAAGAGCGCGAGCGCGATGCGTTCAAGACCGAAGCCAACGCAGGCCGTATGCGCGACGCTGCCGTCTTCGAGGTTCAGGCCCCACTTCAGACCAAACGAGTCCTGATGGTAGTTGAAGCTCATGCACGCCGTCGGATTGGCAGTCGAGGTGATCGGGATCAGCAGCTCGAACTTGAGATTCTGATCACGCTGGTTGTTGACCATCATCTTGCCGGCGCGGCCGAAGAACGGGTCGTTGGCGACATCGATGACGACGTCGAGGCCGACCTGCTTCATCATCTCCACGCCGCGATCCATCCAGCGCTGGCGGAATTCCGTCACGTGCTGCTCCGTGCCCATGCAGACATATTCGCGCATGCGGAACAGCTGCTGGCGCGCCGGATCCTTGGAAGGTTCATGGCGGAAGCAATAGGACTGCAGATCGTAGAGACCACCCTTTGCCGGCAGATTGCCGCGCTTGGCAACAGTCGGATAGAGCGGATAGCAGGCTGCCGGCGTCAGCACGATTTCGGTGGCTTCCTGGCGCTTGGTCCAGTCGTCGCCGACTTCCATGCATTGCAGCAGGTTCATGTGATCGAGCTCGGCACCGCAGAAGCTGTGCACGGTACCGGCCAGCTGCGGGAAGCTCTTCATGTAGCCGCTCTTTTCGAAGATCGCCCGGTTCATGCCCGGCGGAAAGCGCATGGCCTCCGCGCCATCGGCGCCACCGAACTTGTCGATCAGCCGCTCGAAGGCGGTGATCACGTCTTCGAACTGGCCGCTGCGGCCATAAAGACCATCAACGCCGGTATCGATCAGCAGGCCGGATTCGAAAAGCCGGTCCAGAAACGAGGTCTGCATATCCATGTGAGTCACCCCAGTAGGCTAGTGTCCTGCTTGTGGACGAGAAGCATGCTCGACGTGTTGCCGAGGATGCGGTCATTCGAGATCATGAGCTGCGCGGAATGCGCGTCTCGCAGATGGCGGCCGACGCTGAAGGGCGTGCCGTTCTTGTAGCCCATGATGCCGCAGATCAGCATGACGTGGTTGACGATCTCCAGGATCGTTTCCGACGAGGCGATCTTCACGTTGTTCATGGCGACGGCAAAGCCCATCGACGACAGCTTGTCGGGATCGGCCTTGGCGTCCTCATAGGCCTTGAGGCCCGCAACGACGTTGGACTTGACCATCTGCAGAAGGTTGGAAACTTCCGCGAGCCGCAGCGCGCCTGGGGGCGGGGCGCCGGGAGATTTGCGCGCAGCAGCGCGCACGAAAGATTGAGCGCGCGAGACAGCATCGACGGCGATACCATACCAGACGCCGCTCCAGAGGAGGTGCGAGGAGGCAAGCATCGACTGCGCCGCGATCTCGGCAAACGGCTTCGGCAGGATCTGGACCGCCGGCGCCTCGCCCTTGAACAGGAAACCGTCCGAGCAGGTGCCGCGCATGCCGAGCGTGTTCCAGACATGGGTCCGCTCGAGCGTGTACTGATCCTTGGTGAAGGCAGTCAGAACCTGGTCGGAGGAAGCGGCTTCCGGATTGCTGCGCGAGGTAATCAGGATCGCATCGGCATGCGAGCCATAGGAGATGACGGTTGCGTCCTTTTCGAGACGGCAGATGCCGCCGCTGACCTCGATGGCGCAGATGCTGTTGCGCAGGTTGCCGCCGATGCCGCCCTCCGTCGTCGCCGAGGCGATCAGCAGCTGTTCAGCAGCAAGCCGCTGCATGAAGCCTGCATGCCATTCGCTTTCGGTGCCGTGTTCCACCAGGCTCGAAAGCTTGATGTGATGCATGGCGAAGACCATGGCGCTTGCGGCACAGGCCTGGCCAAGAATGGAGCAGAGTTCGGCGATTTCGGTCGTCGTCGCACCCTCGCCACCGAGATGGCGGGGGACCTGGATGCCGAGCAACCGCTCAGCCTTCATCGCATCGACAGCTTCGCGCGGGAAGCGGCCTTCCGCATCGACCGTATCGGCGTGCTTGGCGGCGATCTCGGCGACGCGCGCGGCCCGTGCCGCAAAACTCTCTTCGGCAATCTTGACCTGGAAGTTCATCAGGCGACCTTCCGGCTATCCTTGATCTGATCGACGGTCTTCTCGATCGCCGAAATGCTGGCGAAGGATTTGCGGTTGAGCAGATTGTCGGGGAACTCGATGTCGAACGCTTCTTCGATGCCCAGCATCAGCTGCACGGAGGCGAAGGACGTAAGACCCGCCGCATAGAGATCGGCATCATCGGCGATCTGGTCGACCGCCACCGGAAGCTTGCCGAACTTGGCTATAAGGTCGCGGATTGTCGTGTTCATCCTAGCATCTCCAAGATTGTCATGATCCTGAGCAGGCAGTCATCGCCTAAATCATGAGCGTTCTTTTAGGCCGGAAAAAACAACATTCCGCTAATTGGTCTGGTTAAATATGAGCAAGGTTCATACTTAAAGTTTTATCGGATATTCGAAAGCGATCGATGTTTTATATTTGATTTCAGCGATTTGCGGCAACGATCTGCCGAAATACCCGAAATTGGCGTTCAAGCCTGCAGTGCAGAAATGAAACGCAAAATCGTCAACCAACCGGCGGATAGACGTGTTCGCCGCCGCGATAATCCGAGACCGAAAAGCAGCCATCCGCCGTCTTGCGCAACCCGCTCTCCGAGATCACCGTCTTGCCGTGACCGCCGGGGATATCGAGAATATAGGCAGGCTGGCATAGCCCGGAGATGCGCCCGCGCAAGGCGGCGACGATCTTTTGGCCCTCTTCGATCGAGAGCCGGAAATGGCTAGTGCCCGGCGCCAGATCGGGATGATGCAGGTAATAGGGCTTGATGCGGTTCTCGACGAACCGCTTCATCAGGTCGGCAAGCACGGCCGGATCGTCGTTGACACCCTTCAGCAACACCGACTGGCTGATCATGACGATCCCGGCATCGACGAGGCGGGCGCAGGCAGCGCGGGCCTCGTCGGTGAATTCACGCGGATGGTTCGCATGCAGCGCGACATAGACAGTCT
>Ga0102592_1003011_pt1 | contig 13394 bp, 10 predicted proteins | sample AraplaCol_mMF_r2_FD_76861 | JGI IMG/M metagenome (GOLD analysis project Ga0102592, IMG submission 76861) | Arabidopsis root microbial communities from North Carolina, USA - plate scrape MF_Col_mMF_r2 (SPADES assembly) (version 2) | ecosystem: Host-associated > Plants > Roots > Endosphere... | reverse complement strand
CGTCTGGAATGCCGGGCAGGCGGCGATAGTCGCGGACCCATTGCGCGAGGCGGCGCTGGCCTTCACGTTGGCCTTGCGTTCTGCCCGCCTTGTCGTCCTGTTCGGCCGCGCCCATGCGCCTCTCCCTGCCCCACCATCATACTCATTGCAGGAGCGGGGTCCGCAAGTCGAGGGTCAGCGGGAACTCATTTGTGCGTTCCTCGGGCGGCGGCTGGACCGGCCCCGGCGTATGGCCGTGGTCCTGGAAGCGCGCCAGCCGCCGCGCCTCGGCCTCGTAGGTGTTGACCGGCTTGGTGTCGTAGCTTCGCCCGCCCGGATGGGCGACGTGATAGACGCAGCCGCCGAGCGAGCGGCCGTTCCAGGTATCGATGAGGTCAAAGGTCAGCGGCGCATGGACCGGGATGCTCGGGTGCAGGCCGGAGGCCGGTTGCCAGGCCTTGAAGCGGACGCCGGCCACGGCTTCGGCCGAGCGGCCAGTGGAGGTCATCGGCAGGCGGCGGCCGTTGCAGGTGACGATGTGGCGGCCCTCGACGAAGCCCTCGGCCTTGACCTGGAGCCGTTCGACCGACGAGTCGACATAGCGCACCGTGCCGCCGGCCGAGCCCTCCTCGCCCAGCACGTGCCATGGCTCAAGCGCCTGACGCAGCTCCAGCGTGACGCCGCCATGGTGGACGCGGCCGAAGGCGGGAAAGCGGAATTCGAGTTGGGCCAGATACCATTCCGGTTCGAAGGGGTAACCGAACGCCTTGAGCTCGCCGAGCACGTCCAGAAAATCTTCCCAGATGAAATGCGGCAGCATGAAGCGATCATGCAGCGCGGTGCCCCAGCGCACGAACTTGCCGGCCTGCGGCTCGCGCCACATCTTCGCGATCAGCGCGCGGATCAACAGCTGTTGCGCCAGCGACATGCGCGGGTCCGGCGGCATTTCGAGCGCGCGGAATTCGACGAGGCCGAGCCGGCCCGTCGGCCCCTCCGGCGAATAGAGCTTGTCGATGCAGATCTCGGCGCGATGGGTGTTACCGGTGATGTCGACGAGCAGATGCCGGAACAGCCGGTCCACAAGCCACAGCGGCGTCTGGTAACCCGGCGGCGGCACGTGCGAGAGCGCGATCTCGAGCTCGTAGATGCTGTCGTGGCGGGCTTCGTCGATGCGCGGCGCCTGGCTGGTCGGGCCGATGAACAGGCCGGAGAAGAAATAGGACAGCGAGGGATGCCGCTGCCAGTACAGCACGAGGCTCTTGAGCAGATCCGGCCGGCGCAGGAACGGCGAATCCTGCGGGCTCGAGCCGCCGATCACGACGTGATTGCCGCCGCCGGTGCCGGTGTGGCGGCCGTCGACCAAGAAGCGATTGGCGCCGAGGCGAACCTTGCCGGCGTCCTCATAGAGGCCGGTGGTGATGTCGACCGCCTCGCGCCAGCTCCTGGCCGGCTGAATGTTGATCTCGATGACCCCAGGGTCGGGCGTCACCTTTATGACGTCGATGCGCGGATCGAACGGCGGCGGATAGCCCTCGACATGGACGGGGAGCTGCATCTCCTCGGCGGTGGCTTCGAGCACCGTGACCAGCTCGAGATAATCCTCGATGCGCTCGACCGGCGGCATGAAGGCGCAGAGCACGCCGTCACGGACCTCGATCGACAGCGCAGTACGCACCGGGACGGAGGTGTTGAGATTTTCAGGGGCGGCCCGGGGCGGCGATTCCGGGCGCGCGGGAAGCGTGAACACCGGCAGCTTGCCGCGCGCCTCCATCGGGTCCTGTTCGACGATGTAGGGATATTGGTTCGGCGGGACGTGGCCGAGCGAGCCGAGCGGCAAACGCAAACCGAGCGGTGAATCGCCGGGCATCAGGAACAGATGATTGCGCCGAAGAGCCCAGCGCTCGCTGCGCCAGCGCGGCGGCGCGTTCCAGCGCTGCACCGGCAGCACGAAGCCGCGCGGCGTATTGAGGCCCTCGTCGAACACGCGCGCCATGCGCGCGCGCGCTTCCGGATCGGCCAATTTGGAATCGGTGGGATCGACGTTGACCGGAAGCTCGGCTTCCTTCTGGAGCCAGTAGGCAGTGTCCTCGTAGGCCGGGATGATGTAGCCGGGATCGAGCCCGAGCCGTGCCGCCGTGCCCTCCATGAAGGCCTCAGCATCCCTGGTCTCGGCGCGCCGCGGATTCTCGATCCTGGCGATGAGATCGGCGTTCTTCCAGATCGGCACGCCGTCCTTGCGCCAGTACAGGCCGAAGGCCCAGCGCGGCAGGCTCTCGCCGGGATACCATTTGCCCTGGCCGTAATGCAGCAGGCCGCCGGGCGCGAAGCGATCGCGCAGGCGGCGGATCAGATCGTCGCCAAGCGCGCGCTTGGTCGGGCCGACGGCTTCGGTATTCCACTCCGCCGCTTCGAGATCGTCGACCGAGACGAAGGTCGGCTCGCCGCCCATGGTGAGCCGCACGTCGGCGCTCGCGAGATCGCCATCGACCTGCTCGCCGAGATCGTTGAGCCGCGCCCAGGATTCGTCCGAGAACGGTTTTGTGATGCGCGGCGCCTCGCGGATGCGCTTGACGCTCATGTCGAAAGAGAACTCGACCTCGGCAAAGCCGGCGCCGCCGGAGATCGGCGCCGCCGAGCGATAATGCGGCGTGGCGGCGACCGGGATGTGCCCCTCGCCCGCCAGCATGCCGGAGGTCGCATCGAACCCGATCCATCCCGCGCCGGGCAGATAGACCTCGGCCCAGGCGTGCAAATCGGTGAAGTCGTTCTCGACCTCGGGCGGTCCCTCGATCGGATCGATGTCGGGACGGATCTGGATCAGGTAGCCGGACACGAAACGCGCGGCGAGCCCGAGATGACGCAGCGTCTGGATCAGCAGCCAGGCGGAGTCGCGGCACGATCCGGCGCCGGAGGAGAGCGTCTCCTCCGGCGTCTGCACGCCCGGCTCCATGCGGATGATGTAACGGACGTGCTTCTGAAGCTCGCGATTGAGGTCGACCAGGAAGTTGACGGTGTTCGGCGCTTCATGCGGGATCGTGTCGAGAAATTTAGCGAACAGACGATCGGGCTTGACGGTCTCGAGATACGGCGCGAGCTCCGTCTTCAGGTCCTTCGGGTACTCGAACGGAAAGCTGTCGGCGTAAGGCTCGACGAAGAAATCGAACGGATTGACCACCGTCATCTGCGCGGTGAAGTCGACCTCGATCTTCAATTCGGTCGTCTTCTCCGGGAAGACGTAGCGGGCGAGCCAGTTGCCTTGCGGATCCTGCTGCCAGTTCACGAAATGGTTGGATGGCGTGATCTTGAGCGAATAGCTCAGGATCGGCGTGCGCGTATGCGGCGCCGGCCGCAGCCGGATGGTCTGCGGGCCCAGGTCGATCGGACGGTCGTATTTGTAGTGCGTAACGTGATGCAATGCGACGTAGATCGACACGGGGTGCGGTGCTCCAGCAGCTTTTTTGAGCAGAACACCTGATGTGGGTGCAATCAAGCACTAACAACGGGCAGAGGGTGCCTAGGGAAGGTGCGGGCGAGTGTTTGTGGCGAGTTTTGCGCGTGCAGCGCAGTCTCCCGTCTCCCCTTGTGGCTCGCCGCACAGCGGCGAGACGGGTGAGGGGTTCTCTCGGCGAACTCAACTGGAATTGGACTCGCGGAGAGATACCCCTCATCCGGCGCTTCGCGCCACCTTCTCCCACAAGGGGAGAAGGAAAGGCAGCGTGCGATCGACGAAAGGGCCTACGCCGCCGAGGTCAGCCGCTGCAGGAACTGCGTCACCTCGCGGCGGAGCGTCTCGACTTCGCCGTGGACGCGTTCGGAGGCGCTGTTGACGCGGCTCGCGACGCGGCCGGTGTCGGCGGCAGCTTCGCTGATGCCTGACACGTTGGAGGAGACCTGCGAGGTGCCGGCGGAGGCTTCGTGAACGTTGCGGGCGATCTCGCGTGTCGCGGAGCCCTGCTGCTCGATCGAGGCTGCAATGCTCGCGGTGATGCCGTCGATCTCGGCGATGGTCTGTGCGATCGCCTCGACCGCCGCGACCGAATTGGTCGTCGATTGCTGCATCTCGCCGACCTTGGCGCTGATCTCCTCGGTCGCCTTCGCGGTCTGGTTGGCGAGGCTCTTGACCTCGGAGGCCACCACCGCGAAGCCGCGGCCGGCATCGCCGGCCCGCGCCGCCTCGATCGTGGCGTTGAGCGCCAAGAGGTTGGTCTGCGAAGCGATCTCGCTGATCAGCTTGACGACGTCGCCGATCCGCAACGCCGCCTCGGCAAGGCTGCGAATCTCGCTGCCGGCACGATTGGCCTCGTTGACGGCGCGCCCGGTACTCGTGGTCGAGCCCGCCACCTGGCGGCTGATCTCCGCGATCGAGGATGCGAGCTGCTCCGCCGCGCTCGCCACCGTCGCGACGTTGCTCGAGGCCTGATCGGACGCGCTGCGCATGCCGGAGGTCTGACGGTTGGTCATCTCCGCCGCCGCCGCCATCTGGCCGGCGTCGGATTCGAGATCCGTGGCGGCGTTCATGAGACTGCCCGCGACTTCGTCGAGATGCGTGCCGAATTGCTGTGCGAGGCCCGCGATCTCGACCACGCGGCGGCCGAGGCTGTCGGTGCCGGCATTGATGACGGTTGCCGAGCGGCGGAACGAGCCCGGCAATCCGCGCGCGAGGATCTTGCGGAAATACTTGCCGCGGCTGGCATAGTCCATCGACGCCGAAGCTTCGCGAACGAATGCATCGGTGATGTCGAGCATGTCGTTGACCGACTTCTGGATGGCGCCGATCCGCCCGGCCTGCCGCTCGCTCAGGATCCGCGCTTCGAGATCGCCGCGCGCCGCCTTGCGGCAGACATCGGCAACCTCATCGACGGCCACCGCCGTGCGATGCTGGCTCCAGAGGCCGTAGCCGAGCAGCACGATCGTCGCACCGAGCAAAGCCGTGCCGGCGATGCCGGTCACACCGAAAGCTGAGAGAGCGAAAGCAACGGTGGCAACAACACACGCGAGCGCGGTCGCTCCCTGCGCCTTAGAGAGAGAGCACAAATTCATCGTAACCGACACCGTTTTGCTTGAGCAGTGCGACCATCACGTCGAAGCTCGCACGCATGCCCTCCTTGGCATTGGCGTGCCGCGCCTCTTCCGCGCAGAGCGCCTTGTAGATCGGCTTGATTTTCTCGACCGGCGCCGGATCGGGCCTGCGTCGATTGGAATGATAGCCGATGATGTTGCCGCGATCGTCCAGCGTCGGGGTGACATGGGCGAACACCCAATAATGGCTGCCGTCGCCGGCGAGGTTGACGACGTAGGCGAAGATCTCCTGCTTGGCCTGGAGCGTGTCCCACAGCAGCTTGAAGACGCAGCGTGGCATGTCGGGATGGCGGATCAGGCTGTGGGGCGCGCCCATCAGCTGCTTCCAGGGATATTTCGCCATGCGGAGAAAGACGTCGTTGGCGTAAGTGATGCGGCCTTTGAGATCGGTCTTCGATACGATCAGCTCCTCCTCACCGAGGAGATTTTCCACCCCAGTGGGACGTATCGCTTGCATCGTCTGATCCCTAAACAAAGGCCGGCCCCACCACGCCGTGGAGCCGCATCACCCCCTTGTCTACGGCAACAGTAGTTAATCAGGTGTAAGTTTGGGAACCTCGGGGCGAGATACGTGCCTCCGTATCATTACTTAGCGAGAGACCGTTGCAGCCGGCGCAACCACACGCATCGTCTAGCACTTGATCCAATTGCGACTGCGTTGCGATTGCACCGTCCCCGCGCCACTACATCGTCGCGCCGAGCACCCAGGGCGCGAATTCGGCGCCGCCAAAATCGAAACTCTCGCTCTTGGTCGGCTGGCCCGAAGCGGTCTTCAGGATCAGATCGAAGATGCGCTGACCGCACTCTTCGACGCTCTCCTCGCCTTCGAGGATGGTGCCGCAATTGACGTCCATGTCCTCTTCCATGCGCTTGTACATGGCCGTGTTGGTGGCGAGCTTGATCGAGGGCGCCGGCTTGCAGCCGAACACGCTGCCGCGGCCCGTGGTGAAGCAGACGAGATTGGCACCGCCCGCCACCTGGCCGGTAGCGGCGACCGGGTCGTAGCCGGGCGTGTCCATGAACACGAACCCCTTCTTGGTGACGGGCTCGGCGTAGCGCAGCACCTCGACGAGATTGGTGGTGCCGGCCTTCGCCATCGCGCCGAGCGACTTCTCCAGAATGGTGGTGAGGCCGCCGGCCTTGTTGCCGGGGCTCGGATTGGCGTTCATCTCGGCGCCTTCACGCGCGGTGTATTCGTCCCACCAGCGCATCAGGTCGACCAGCTTCTCGCCGACCTCGCGGCTGACGGCGCGGCGTGTGAGCAGATGCTCGGCGCCGTAGGTTTCCGGGGTCTCGGAGAGAATGACGGTGCCACCGTGGCGGACGATGAGATCGCTGGCCGCGCCAAGCGCGGGATTTGCGGACACGCCGGAATAGCCGTCGGAGCCGCCGCATTGCAGGGCGACCGTGAGCTCGCTCGCCGGCACGGTTTCGCGCCTGACCTTGTTGGAATCGGCCAGCGCCTCGCGCACGAAGGCGATGCCGGCTTCGACGGTCTTGCGGGTGCCGCCGACCTCCTGGATGTCCATCGCGCGCAGGCGGCCGGCAAGCTTCTGCTCCTCCATCAGCCCGCCGATCTGGTTCACCTCGCAGCCGAGGCCGAGCACGATGACGTGGGAGAAATTGACGTGCCGCGCATAGCCGCCGAGCGTGCGGCGAAGCAGCGCGAGCGGCTCGTTCTGCGTCATGCCGCAGCCGGTCTTGTGGGTCAGCGCGACCACGCCGTCGACATTGGGGAAATCGGCGAGCGGATTGTCGCCGGTGAAGGGATTCTTCTTGAAGACGTCGGCGACGAGGCTTGCCACATGGGCGCTGCAATTCACCGAGGTGAGGATGCCGATATAGTTGCGCGTGGCGACGCGGCCGTCCGGGCGGCGGATGCCTTCGAAGGTCGCCGGCAGGTCGAAATTCGGCGTCGGCTTGACGTCGGCGCAATAGGCGTAGTCCTTGGAAAAATCGCCCATGCCGATGTTCTGCACGTGCACGTGCTGGCCCGGCGCGATCGGGATCGTCGCAAAGCCGATGATCTGGCCATAGCGGATCACGGGCTCGCCCACCGCGATCGGCTTGATCGCGACCTTGTGCCCGGAGGGAATGCGCTCGACCGTGGTCACGCCCTCGGCCACCAATGTCCCCGGCGGCAGGCTGGCGCGCGCGATCAGCACGCCATCATCGGGATGCAGGCGGATGACGGGGCTGATGGTCATGGGAGGTCTCCTTGGGTCTTCAAGTATCGTGCCCCGGATCTGCAGCGCAACGTGAAACGGTGCGCTGCAGATCCGGGGCCCAGTTGTTACGTCATGCGCTTCGCCGGCTTCTGGGTCCCGGCTCTGCGAAGCAGCGCCATAGCGCGTCGAAGACGCGCGTAAACGCGCTTGTGGCGCTGCATCGCGTCCGGGACACCGAGATGGCGATCACGCCTTGCCGCCGGAATCCTTGCGGGTCGCGTTGACCTGCATCTTGGCGTAGGTCGTCATCAGGCCGACCTCGTTCGACAGCGTCACCAGCTTGAAGCCCATGTTGATGGCGCGCGCCGCGCCCTCGGCGCCGCTGCAATGGATGCCCGGGTTGAGGCCACGCTTGCCGCACTCCCTAATGATCTTCTCGTAGATCGCGAGGATCTCGGGCTCCGAGCGGTCGAGCTTGGGCTCGAGGCCGTAGGAGAAGCCGAGATCGGACGGGCCGATATAGACGCCGTCGATGCCCTCGACATCGAGGATCGCTTCCATGTTCTCGACCGCGGTCTTGGTCTCCATCATCGGCAGCAGGATGGTGTCGGCGTTCGCGGTCTTCTGATAGGAGCCGGCGGTGCCGTACATGCCGGCGCGGATCGGGCCGTTGGAGCGGACGCCCTGCGGCGGATACTTCGAATAGGAGACCAGGTTCCTGGCTTCCTGCGGCGTGTTGACCATCGGGCAGATCACGCCATAGGCGCCGCCGTCGAGCACCTTGCCGATGATGCCGGGCTCGTTCCAGGGCACGCGGACCATCGGGGTGACCGGATGCTTGTCCATGGCCTGGAAGCATTGGACCATCGACAGATAGTCCTGCACGCCGTGCTGCATGTCGACAGTGACACTGTCGAAGCCGCATTGCGCGATCATCTCGGCCGAGAAGCCGGAGGGTATCGCGAGCCACGCATTGACCACGGCCTTGCCCGACTTCCAGATCTCTTTGACTTTGTTCGCCACGTTGCCTTTCCTTCCCTGTTGCTCTCACTCGCCGCGGATCGGGTTGGGCCGCACTTTGAGCGAAAAAAAGCGTGAATGTCCATGGCTGTCGCCGCGCACGCACGCATATCTGGGTTCATCCCTCCGCGAGGGTGTCATCCACGTTTCCGAGCCCGGCGAGGCTCTGTTCGAGCTCACCCAGCATCTCCTGCAATTCGGAGAGCTTGCGTGCGCCAAAGCGCCGCGTGATCTCGGCATAGATCGCCTCGGAATTTGGCGCCACCGAGGCCATCAGCTTCACCCCCTCTTTCGAGATCGAGACCATGCTGCGGCGCTGGTCCGCTTTCGCTGTCCTGCGCTCGATCAGGTTGCGCGCCTCGAGATCGCGCAGAATGCGCGACAGGCTCGGTCCAAGCAGGAAGGCGGTGCGCGCCAGTTCCGTGACCTCGATCGCTTCGATCGCTGCCAGCGCGCGCAGGATGCGCCATTGCTGCTCGGTCAAGCCGTGCTCGCGCAGCGAGGGACGAAACTGCCGCATCACCGCTTCGCGGGCCCGCAGCAACGACATCGGCAGCGAGCGCGAGAAATCGCGCATCGGCACCTGTCTTGCGGCAGATCCTGCGGCCGGCGCGCTTGCGTTGGCGGGATCAGCGGGTTTCTTCGTCATGACGCCCTTTCAAACCGCAAAACGTTTGCAGTGCAGCAAGCTGAAATTGTGTTTGACGCATTCACTTAACATGTTAAGTATCTCCCGGCACCCCAGTTTGTAAGATCACAAATGGCGCTTTCCAACGACGATATCCAAGCTTGCGCGAGGCGTCTGCACCAGGCGGAGAAGACCCGCACGCAGATCCGGCAGCTCTCACAGGATTTCCCGGGCATCACCATTGCCGATGCCTACGCGATTCAGAAGGCCTGGGTCGACGTCAAGATCGCCGAGGGACGCATCGTTAGGGGCCACAAGATCGGCCTGACCTCGAAGGCGATGCAGAGCGCCCTTGATATCAATGAGCCGGATTCCGGCGTGCTGCTCGACGACATGTTCTTCGCCGATGGCGGCCTGGTCCCGACCGATCGTTTCATCGCAACGCGTGTCGAAGCCGAGCTCGCCTTCGTCATGAGCAAGCGCCTTTCAGGGCCCGACTGCACGCTGTTCGACGTGCTCAACGCCACCGACTTCGTGGTGCCGGCGCTGGAGATTCTGGATACGCGGATCGAGCGCGTCGATGCCACGACCAAGGCGACCCGCAAGATTTTCGACACCATCGCCGACAACGCGGCCAATGCCGGCATCGTGCTCGGCGGCCGGCCGATCCGTCCGCTCGATGCAGATCTGCGCTGGATCGGCGCGCTGTGCTTCAAGAACGGCCAGCTCGAGGAGACCGGGCTCGCCGCCGGCGTGCTCAATCATCCCGCCACTGCCGTTGCCTGGCTCGCCAACAAGATCGCACCGCTCGGCCTTGCGCTCGAACCGGGACAGGTCGTGCTCGCGGGCTCTTTCATCCGTCCGATCGAGACCCGCAAGGGCGACACAATTCAGGCCGACTATGGCGCCTACGGCTCGGTGAGCTGCTACTTCGCGTAAAGCAACAAGACGACACAGGGAGTGAAACCGCGATGCCGCATTTCACGATCGAATATTCGGCCAATCTCGACAGCCGTCTCGACATGAAGCTGGTGTGCGAGGTCGTGCGCAAGGCAGCGGTCGAGACCGGCATCTTCCCGCTCGGCGGCATCCGCGTGCGCGCCATCCGCTGCGAGGACTATGCGATCGCGGACGCGCGCAACGACTACGGCTTCCTCGACATGGTGCTACGCATCGGCGAAGGCCGCGATCTGCCCACCCGCCAAAAAGCCGGCGAGCACGTCTTCCAGGCACTCTCGAAGCATCTCGATCCCGTCTTCGCCGCCAGCAAGTTCGCCTTGTCGTTCGACATGCAGATCAACGACAAGGACACCAGCTGGAAGCGCAACAACATCCACGACGCCCTCAAAGCGGAAGCCGCCCATGGATAAGCCCACGCCCAAAGCCGATGTGTTCCAGGCCAATCGCGACCGCGTCGCGCCGCTCCTGAAGAAGCTGCGCGCCGACGGCATCGGCCATTTCATCGACGGCAAGACCGTCGCCTCGATCTCGGGCGAGACGTTCGAGACGAAATCACCGGTCGACGGCACGACGCTCGCGAGCGTCGCGCGCGGCACCGCCGAGGACATCGACAGCGCCGCGACGTCGGCCGCGCTGGCCTTCAAGTCCTGGCGCGACATGGGCCCGGCAATGCGCAAGAAGCTGCTGCATCGTGTCGCCGATGCCATCGAGGACAATGCCGACGACATCGCGGTGCTCGAATGCATCGACACCGGCCAGGCCTATCGCTTCATGGCCAAGGCCGCGATCCGCGCCGCCGAGAATTTCCGCTTCTTCGCCGACAAATGCGCCGAGGCGCGCGACGGCCTCAATACGCCGAGCGACGAGCACTGGAACATCTCGACCCGCGTGCCGATCGGCCCGGTCGGCGTGATCACGCCGTGGAACACGCCGTTCATGCTCTCGACCTGGAAGATCGCCCCGGCTCTCGCCGCGGGCTGCACCGTCGTGCACAAGCCGGCCGAATGGTCGCCGGTGACGGCGTCCATCCTGTCGAGGCTCGTCAAGGAAGCCGGCGTGCCCGACGGCGTGCTCAACACCGTGCACGGTTTTGGCGAGGAGGCCGGCAAGGCCCTGACCGAGCATCCCGCCATCAAGGCGATCGGCTTCGTCGGTGAGAGCGCGACAGGCTCGGCCATCATGGTTCAGGGCGCACCGACCTTGAAGCGCGTGCATTTCGAGCTCGGCGGCAAGAACCCCGTCATCGTGTTCGACGACGCCGATCTCGACCGTGCGCTCGATGCCGTCGTGTTCATGATCTACTCGCTCAACGGCGAACGCTGCACCTCGTCGAGCCGCCTCTTGGTTCAGGCCAGCATCGCCGAGCAGTTCACGGAGAAGCTGACCGCACGCGTGAAGGCGCTGAAGGTCGGCCATCCCCTCGATCCCGCGACCGAGATCGGGCCGCTGATCCACGAACGCCATTTGGCAAAAGTCTGCTCCTATTTCGACGTCGCGCGGCAGGACGGCGCGACCATCGCCGTCGGCGGCAAGGCCCATGACGGCCCGGGCGGCGGCCATTATGTCGAGCCGACGCTGGTCACCGGCGCGCACGGCAAGATGCGCGTGGCGCAGGAGGAGGTGTTCGGCCCCTTCCTCACGGTGCTGCCGTTCAAGGACGAAGCCGACGCCATCGAGATCGCCAACGACATCCGCTATGGCCTCACCGGCTATGTCTGGACCAACGATGTCGGCCGCGCCTTGCGCGTTGCGGATGCGCTGGAGGCCGGCATGATCTGGCTGAACTCGGAGAACGTCCGCCACCTGCCGACGCCGTTCGGCGGCATGAAAGCGAGCGGCATCGGCCGCGACGGCGGCGACTATTCGTTCGACTTCTACATGGAAACCAAGCACGTCTCGCTGGCGCGGGGCACGCATAAGATTCAGAAACTGGGAATGTGAGTGTCATTCCGGGGCGTGCGAAGCACGAGCCCGGAATCCATTCATCCACCAACTCTGCTGAGCGATGGATTCCGGGTTCGGTCCTGCGGACCGCCCCGGAATGACAGGACCCTGGGGAAACGCACATGCCCGTACCGCAACACATCTTCGAGCCGCCGTTCAACATCATCCGCTCCAGTCACGTCGTGCTCGACGTGACCGATCTGAAGCTGAGCCGCGCGTTCTACGAGTCCACCGTCGGCATGCATGTCGAGGACGCCGACGACAAGGTCGTCTACCTGCGAGCCGCCGAGGAGCATCAGCACCACTCGCTGGTGCTGCGGAAGGCGGCGGTGCCGGCGTGCGCCCGGCTCGGCTTCAAGGTCGGCAACGACGGCGATCTCGACAAGGCCGCCGCATTCCTGTCCGAGAACGGCCTTTCCTACGCCTTCGTCGACCAGCCGTTCCAGGGCCGCACGCTGCAATTCACCGATCCCTTCGGCTTCCAGATCGAGCTCTATGCGTCGATGGAGCGCCGGCCGCATCTCTTGCGCCGCTACGAACTCTATCGGGGCTGCCATCCGCAGCGGCTCGATCATTTCAACGTCTTCGCCGCCGAGGTGCAGGACACCGTCGATTTCTACGCACGGCTCGGCTTCCGCCTCACTGAATATGCCGAGGAGGACGGGCCGAACGGCCGCATCGCCGCGGCCTGGATGCATCGCAAGGGCAACGTCCACGATTTCGCCATCACCAACGGCAAGGGTCCGCGGCTGCATCATTTCGCCTATTGGACGCCGACGGCGATGAACATCATCCATCTCTGCGACGTCATGGCCTCGCAAGGCTTCGTGAAGAACATCGAGCGCGGCCCCGGACGCCACGGCATCTCCAACGCGTTCTTCCTCTATGTCCGCGATCCCGACGGACACCGCCTCGAGCTCTACACCAGCGATTATTTCACGGGCGATCACGACCACGAGCCGCTGCGCTGGTCGCTGCGCGATCCGCGCCGCCAGACGCTGTGGGGCGCACCCGCGCCGCGCTCCTGGTTCGAGCAGGGCTCGCCATTCTCAGGACAAGCCGTGCGCGAGCCGAAGTTCGTCGCCGACGTGCTGGTGGCGGATTGATGCTGGTGACAACCTCTCTCCCCGTCGTCCCTGCGAACGCAGGGACCCATAACCACAGGATTTGGTTTGGTGAAGGCTGGTCGTTCGGGATTAGCCTCGCGTACAATCGATGGATCACGCGGTATGGGTCCCTGCGTTCGCAGGGACGACGGAGAGATTGCCGATGAAGCTCCCTCGCCTCGCCACTTACGCCGTCAAAGGTGATGTCAGCTACGGCGCCGTCCTGGAGGGCGGCATGGTCGATCTCTCCGCGCGCTACGCAAAGGATTATCCGACGCTGCGGGAAGTGATCGCGGCCGGCAAGCTCATCAGCCTTGCCGAGGAGGCCGCCAGCCGCACGCCGGATCACGCGCTCGGCGACATCACATGGCTGCCGCCGGTGCCTGCGCCGGAAAAGATCATCTGCATCGGCGTCAACTATCCTGATCGTAATGCCGAGTACAAGGACGGCCAGGACGCACCGAAATATCCGAGCATGTTCATGCGCTCGCCGCGCTCCTTCGTCGGCCA
>Ga0102592_1003008_pt1 | contig 13426 bp, 10 predicted proteins | sample AraplaCol_mMF_r2_FD_76861 | JGI IMG/M metagenome (GOLD analysis project Ga0102592, IMG submission 76861) | Arabidopsis root microbial communities from North Carolina, USA - plate scrape MF_Col_mMF_r2 (SPADES assembly) (version 2) | ecosystem: Host-associated > Plants > Roots > Endosphere... | reverse complement strand
TTTCCATAGGATCAGGCGAAATTTTTGGCGTCACTTTCAGAGAACTTAATGCGATTTGGTCGATTTCTGGCGGTAGTTGCGTGTGCCGCGCTGCTTGCAGCCTGCGCCAGCACACCCACTCCGCCTGCCGGCGAGATGGCCGGCACGCCGACCGCCCTGGAATCCGGTCCGCCCAAGGACCCGCTCAACACGCTGAACAGCACCGGCCGCGCCGGCTCGCTTTCCCGATCCAACGTCGCCAATGTCGACCAGTCCAGCGTGGACTGGCTGCGCGGGCCGTCCTCCGATATCTGGAGCCGCATCCGCAAGGGTTTTGCGATGCCGGACCTGGAGGGCACGCTGGTCGATGACCGCACGCAGTGGTACGCCGCCCGCCCCGACTACATGGAGCGGATGGTGGGCCGGTCGAGCCGCTACCTCTACCACATCGTGGAAGAGCTGGAGCGCCGCAACATGCCGACCGAGCTGGCGCTGCTGCCGTTCGTGGAAAGCGCGTTCAATCCCCAGGCGGAATCCACGGCCAAGGCGGCCGGAATGTGGCAGTTCATCCCCAGCACGGGGAAGTCGTACAACCTCAAGCAGAACATGTTCCGCGACGAGCGGCGCGATGTGCTGGCGTCCACCGACGCCGCGCTCGACTACCTGTCGCGGCTCTATGACATGTTCGGCGACTGGCACCTGGCGCTGGCCGCGTACAACTGGGGCGAGGGTGCCGTGTCGCGGGCCATCGCCCGCAACCAGGCGCGCGGGCTGCCCACGGACTACGCCAGCCTGACCATGCCGAACGAGACGCGCTACTACGTGCCGAAGCTGCAGGCGGTGAAGAACATCATCGCCAACCCGGCCGCGTATGGCGTGAAGCTGCCCGATATTCCCGATCATCCGTACTTCGTGACGGTGACCACGTCGCGCGATATCGATGTGGCGCTGGCGGCCAAGCTGGCCAACATGCCGCTGGACGAATTCAAGGCGCTGAATCCGTCGTTCAACCGTCCGGTGATCCTGGGGGCCGCCAACCCGCAGATCCTGCTGCCGTTCGATAACGCCGAGCGCTTCCAGTACAACCTCAATACCTACCGGGGTGGCCTGTCCACATGGACGGCCATGACGGTGGACAGCCGCGAGCGCGTGGAAGCGCTGGCCGCGCGGCTCAACGTCGATGTCAACACGCTGCGCGAGATCAACCGCATTCCCAAGGGCATGCGCCTGAAGGCGGGGTCGACGGTGATGATTCCGCGTACCGATCGCCACGACCAGGACATCAGCGCGTCGCTGGTGGACACCGCGATGCTGGCCGTCGAGCCCGATGTGCCCGATGCGCGGCGCGTGGTGGTCAAGGCGGGCCGCAAGGACACGGTGTCGTCGGTGGCGCACCGCTATGGCGTGTCGGTGCGGCAGGTGCAGTCCTGGAACAAGCTGTCGGGCAGCAAGCTCGTGGCCGGCCAGAGCCTGGTGCTGATGCTGCGTGCCAATTCGCCGGCGGCGGCACGGGCCGAGCGCGGCGACGATGGCGACGAAACCCCGGTGCGTGGCAAGGCGGTACACGGCAAGACCGTTGCGGCCAAATCGGAAAAAGCCGAGAAGGCATCGGTCTCCAAGTCGTCGAAAGCTGAAAAGGCTGAGCCGCGCAAGCGCGTGGTGGTCGAGGCTGCGCCGCGCAAGGGCGCCAGCAAGTCGACCAGCAAGTCGGTGCCGGCCGCGCCCGCCAAGCCGACGACATCGGCCAAGTCCGCCAAGGGCCATTCTCGCTGATCGGCGACCGGGCTCCGCGGATGCGGCGGGGCCCTGTTGTCGACGGGCTGCCTGATTGACAGCCATCAACGACCCCTCGGGTTCGGGGCGACCAAAGTGACGCTTTCCCTGTCACTTTCGCCCATGACTCTCCTCCGAACCCTCTCCATCCTGCCGCTGGCCGCGGCCTGCCTTGGCGCCGCATGCGATGCCGGGCATTCCAGCTCGGATCCTGAATACCCCGCTCCAAAACTGATGGCCCATCGCGCCGGCACTGCGGATCGTCCGGAAAACACGCTGGTCGCCATCGAGTCGTCGCTGGCGCAGCGGGTGGACATGATCTGGCTGTCGGTCCAGGCAAGCGCCGATGGCGTGCCCGTGCTGTACCGTCCGGCCTCGCTAGGCGCGCTGACCAACGGCACGGGAAAGGTGGCCGACTGGACTGCGGCCGAGCTTGCCCGGCTCAACGCGGGATGGCAATTTGTCCAGAACGCGTCCGATGGCAGCAAGCGATATCCCTATCGCGACCAGCCGGTGGGTATTCCGACGTTGCGCGATGCCCTGCGCGTCATTCCCGCCGGCGTGCCGGTCGTGCTCGACATGAAATCGATGCCGGCGGCGCCGCTGACCTTTGCTGTGGCCCAGGTGCTGACATCGGAAAATGCCTGGGATCGCGCGTTGATCTATTCAACCGAGGGGGATTTCCAGCAGACCTTTGCCCAGTGGCCCAGGGCGCGTCTGTTCGAGTCGCGCGATGCGACGCGCAATCGGCTAGTGACCGCCACGCTAGGCCAGGCTTGCGGCACACCGCCGGCTTCCGGCACGTGGGCCGGATTCGAGTTGCGCCGGAACGTGGAAGTGGTTGAGACATTCACCCTGGGGGAAGGGCGTTCGCCCGTAAGCGCCGTATTCTGGACCCGGGAATCGGTGAACTGCTATCGCGCCAGGGCGCAGGCCAATCTTGTGGCGTTCGGCGTCAACGATACGGCCGCCTACTGCGAGGCCAAACGGTTGGGCCTCGACGCCGTCATGGTAGATTCTCCAGAAAAGATGGCCGGTATCCGTGCCCAGGTGGTGCAGGACCCCACGCGGTGCAAGCAGCAGGCACCGCACGGCAGCCCATCCACCCCTGGCCGGCCGTAGCCATCCGCACCGCATTACGACAAACGACAAGCGGAGGAGACACATCATGACGGCAAGCCGTGCCCTGCACGCGCGTTCCCTGTCCGACAAGGCGGGATTCTGGGCCGAACAGGCCGCGCGCATCGACTGGGAAACCCCGTTCGAGCGCGTGCTCGACGACAGCCATCCGCCATTCGCGCGCTGGTTTGTCGGCGGGCGGACCAATCTCTGCCACAACGCCATCGATCGCCATCTGGCCGAGCGGGCCGACCAGCGCGCGCTGGTCTACGTGTCGACCGAGACCGATACGGATCAGGTCTACACGTATCGCCAGCTGCACGACGAGGTGAACCGCATGGCCGCCACGCTGCAGGCGCTGGGCGTGCAGCGCGGCGACCGGGTGCTGGTCTATATGCCGATGATCCCCGAGGCGATGTTCGCGATGCTGGCATGTACCCGCATCGGGGCCGTGCACTCCGTGGTGTTCGGCGGGTTTGCCTCCGTCAGCCTGGCGGCGCGTATCGACGACGCGAAGCCCAAGGTGATCGTCAGCGCCGACGCCGGATCGCGCGCGGGCAAGGTAGTGCCGTACAAGCCGCTGCTGGACGAGGCGATCCGGCTGGCCGGCCATCATCCGGACAAGGTGGTGCTGGTGGACCGCAGGCTGGCCGACATGCCACGCACGCCCGGCCGCGACGAAGACTACGCCGCCTGGCGCGACAGGATGGCCGGTCAGCAGGTGCCCTGCGTATGGCTGGAGTCCAGCGAGCCGTCGTATGTGCTGTACACCTCGGGTACCACGGGCAAGCCCAAGGGCGTGCAGCGCGATACCGGCGGCTATGCGGTGGCGCTGGCTACGTCGATGGAATACATCTTTTGCGGCAAGCCCGGTGACACGATGTTCACGGCGTCAGACGTGGGCTGGGTCGTGGGGCACAGCTATATCGTCTACGCGCCGCTGCTGGCCGGCATGACGACGGTGATGTACGAAGGCACGCCGATCCGCCCGGACGGCGGCATTCTCTGGAAGATCGTGGAGCGGCATGGCGTGAATATCATGTTCAGCGCACCCACCGCCATCCGCGTGCTCAAGAAGCAGGACCCGGCGCTGCTGCGCCAGTACGACCTGTCCAGCCTGCGGCTGCTGTTCCTGGCGGGCGAGCCGCTCGATGAACCCACGGCACGCTGGATCCAGGACGGCATCGGCAAGCCCGTGGTGGACAACTACTGGCAGACCGAATCGGGCTGGCCGATCATCGCGATCCAGCGCGGTGTCGAGGCCTTGCCCGCCAAGCTGGGATCGCCCGGGGTGCCGGCCTATGGCTATGACCTGCGGATCGTGGACGAGGGGACCGGCGAGGAGTGCCCGCCGAACCAGAAAGGCGTGGTGGCCATCGACTACCCGCTGCCGCCCGGCTGCATGACCACGGTGTGGGGCGATAACGACCGGTTCGTGCGCACCTACTGGTCGGCGGTGCCGAACCGGCAGAGCTATTCGACGTTCGACTGGGGCGTGCGCGACGAGGACGGCTACGTTTTCATCCTTGGCCGGACCGACGATGTGATCAACGTTGCCGGGCATCGGCTGGGCACGCGCGAGATCGAGGAAAGCCTGTCGTCGCACCCGGGCGTGGCCGAGGTGGCCGTGGTGGGCGTGCAGGACGCGCTGAAAGGGCAGGTGGCGCTGGGCTTCTGCATTGCCCGCGATGCCAGCCGCACCGGTTCCGACACCGACCGCCTGATCTTCGAGGGCGAACTGATGAAGACGGTGGAGCAGCAACTGGGCGCGGTGGCGCGGCCGGCACGCGTGTTCTTTGTCAACGCGCTGCCGAAGACCCGCTCGGGCAAGCTCCTGCGCCGCGCCATCCAGGCCGTGGCCGAAGGGCGCGATCCGGGCGACCTGACGACGATCGAGGATCCGACCGCGCTGGATCAGGTGAAAGACGTCCTGAGCTGACTGATGTGCTGAAAGCTCCCCTTTCCAGCGTGTGCAGGAGAGGGGTAGCACAGGGCGCCGCCTAAAATTGTTCTTGCCAGTCATCGTCGAGCACCCTAATATTTTAAGCATAAAATATTTAACCCTGATGTAGAGCGTCTTCGGCCCCGTGCCGCAGGCGTGCAGGAGACTGACAGATGCGTGTCCTCTGTATTGGTGGCGGCCCGGCAGGGCTGTACTTTGGCCTGCTGATGAAGCTGCAGGATCCGTCCAACGAGGTGGTGGTGGTCGAGCGCAACCGACCCTACGACACGTTTGGCTGGGGCGTGGTTTTTTCCGATGCCACGCTCGAAAACCTGAAGCTGGCCGATCCGGTCAGCGCGGCCGAGATCAACGCGGCGTTCAACCACTGGGACGATATCGACATCCATATTGGTGGCCGCACGATCCGCTCGGGCGGGCACGGCTTCATCGGCATTGGCCGCAAGCGGCTGCTTAACATCCTGCAGGCCCGCTGCGAGGCGCTGGGCGTGAAGCTGGTATTCGAGACCGATGCCACCGACGACCAGGCGCTGGCACAGCAGTACAACGCCGACCTGGTGATTGCCTCCGATGGCATCAACAGCCGCATTCGCACGCGCTACGCCGACACCTTTGCACCCGACATCGACACGCGCCAGTGCCGCTTTGTCTGGCTGGGCACGCACAAGCTGTTCGACGCGTTCACGTTCGCGTTCGAGAAGACCGAGCATGGCTGGTTCCAGGCCCATGCCTATCGCTTCGACGACGACACGTCGACGTTTATCGTCGAGGCCCCGGAGCCCGTGTGGCGCGCCGCCGGCATCGAGCAGATGAGCCAGGAAGAGGGCGTGGCCTACTGCGAGCGGCTGTTCGCCCGCCACCTGGATGGCCACCGGCTGATCAGCAATGCCACGCACCTGCGCGGCTCGGCAAACTGGATCCGCTTCCCGCGCGTGATCTGTCACCGCTGGGTGCACTGGAACACGCTGGCCGACGGCCGCCGCGTGCCGGTTGTGCTGATGGGTGACGCCGCGCACACCGCGCACTTCTCTATCGGATCGGGCACCAAGCTGGCCCTGGAAGATGCGATCGACCTGGCGAACGAGATCGGCGCGCAACGCGGCGCCGGTGTGGATGGGTTGCCCGAGGCGCTGACGCGCTACGAGGCCACGCGCAGCGTCGAGGTGCTGAAAATCCAGAATGCCGCGCGCAATTCCACCGAGTGGTTCGAGAATGTCGAGCGCTATGCGGGCATGGCGCCCGAGCAGTTTGCGTATTCGCTGCTGACGCGCTCGCAGCGGATCTCTCACGAAAACCTGCGCGTGCGCGACGCGGGCTATGTCGACGGTTTCGAGCAATGGCTGGCCGCGCAGGCCGGCGTGCCGCAGGAGACGCTGAAGCTGCGCGCTGCCGATGGCGATGCGGGCCTGCCGCCGATGTTCACGCCGTTCAGGGTGCGCGGCGTCACGCTGAAAAACCGCGTGGTCGTCAGCCCGATGGCGATGTACTCGTCTGTCGATGGCGTGCCGGGGGACTTTCACCTGGTGCATCTGGGCTCGCGGGCCATGGGCGGCGCCGGCATGGTGGTGGCCGAGATGACTTGCGTGTCGCCGGACGCCCGCATCACGCCGGGATGCCCGGGCCTGTGGAACGACGCGCAGCGTGATGCGTGGAAGCGCATCGTCGATTTCGTGCACGCCAACAGCGACGCCCGCATCGCCATGCAGCTGGGCCATGCCGGGCGCAAGGGGTCCACGCAGCTGGGCTGGGAGAAGATGGACCATCCGCTGGCCCAGGGCAACTGGCCGCTGGAGTCGGCATCGCCGCTGCCGTACATGCCCGGTGTGTCGCAGGTGCCGCGCGAAATGACGCGCGCCGACATGGACCGCGTGCGCGACGACTTTGTCGCCAACGCCCGCCGTGCGGCGCAGGCCGGCTTCGACTGGCTGGAACTGCACTGCGCGCACGGCTACCTGCTGTCGAGCTTTATCTCGCCGCTGACCAACGTGCGCACCGATGACTACGGCGGCTCGCTTGCCAATCGGCTGCGTTTTCCGCTGGAAGTCTTTACGGCGGTGCGTGCGGTCTGGCCGCAGGACAAGCCGATCTCGGTGCGGATCTCGGCCCACGACTGGGTCGAAGGCGGCATCACCGCCGACGATGCCGTGCAGATCGCCCGGGCCTTCAAGACGGCCGGCGCCGACATGATCGATTGCTCGTCCGGGCAGGTCAGCCCCGACCAGGCACCGGTCTATGGCCGGATGTACCAGACGCCGTTCGCCGACCGCATCCGCAACGAGGCCGGCATCCCGACGATTGCCGTCGGCGCCATCTTCGAGGCCGACCACGTCGACAGCATCGTGGCGGCGGGTCGCGCCGACCTGTGCGCGATCGCGCGCCCGCACCTGGCCGACCCGGCGTGGACACTGCACGAAGCCGCGCGGCTGGGCTACCGCGATGTCGCATGGCCGAAGCAGTACGTAGCCGGCAAGCGGCAGCTCGAAACCAACCTGGCGCGTGCGGCCGCGTACGCGCAGCAACCGGGGAAGTAATCATGGCGATGGCTTTGCAAGGCCACCATGCGCTGGTCACCGGAGGAGGGCGCGGCATTGGTGCCGCGATTGCCCGCAGGCTGCTGGAAGAAGGCGCCAGCGTGACGCTGGTGGGCCGCGACTGCACGGTGCTGGATGCGGCCATGCAGGCGCTGGAGCCACTGGCCGTGGACGGCGCGGCGCTGGGCGCGGCGGCGGCCGATATTACCGATGCCGACGAGGTGACCGCGGCCTTTGCACAAGCCACCAGCGAGCGCGGCCCGATCACGCTGCTCGTCAACAACGCGGGCCAGGCCCATAGCGCACCGTTCGCCAAGACCGACCTGGCGCTGTGGCAGCGCATGCTCGACGTCAACCTGACCGGCACCTTCCTGTGCACCCAGGCGGTGCTGCCCGCGATGCTGGAGCAGGGCTGGGGTCGCATTGTCAATGTGGCGAGCACGGCAGGGCTGATCGGCTACGGCTATGTCAGCGCCTATTGTGCAGCCAAGCACGGCGTGATCGGCCTGACCCGCGCGCTGGCGCTGGAACTGGCGCCCAAGGGCATCACCGTGAACGCGGTGTGCCCCGGCTATACCGAGACCGACATCGTGCGCGATGCGGTCGCCAATATCGTCGGCAAGACCGGCCGCACCGAAGAACAGGCCCGCGCCGAGCTGGCCGCCCGCAATCCGCAGCGCCGGCTGGTGCAGCCCGACGAGGTGGCCGACGCCGTGGCCTGGCTGTGCCGTCCATCGGCATCGGCCATCACCGGGCAGGCCGTGCCGGTGGCGGGCGGCGAGGTGATGGCGGGGTGATGGGCGGGGTGAGGCACCGAATGTTTGCGCCCCTCTCCCGCTGGCAGGAGAGGGGCTGGGGGAGAGGGCGGGCCGTTCACGATGCGACCGTCATGGTTCGAACTGCGGTGCCCTCTCTCCCCACCCCTCTCGCGCCGTGGGGGAGCGGAGAACACAGACTGGAGACAGAGAAGAGATGACCGAGATTGCACTGGACATGCGTCACCACAAGCGCGCATTTGCCGACTACCAGCCCAAGCACTTCCTGTGGTCGGTGTCGGCCGACGGCAAGGTGGCGACGATCACGCTGAACCGGCCGGAGCGCAAGAATCCGCTGACCTTCGATTCCTATGCGGAGCTGCGCGACCTGTTCCGCGGGCTGTGCTACGCCACCGACATCAAGGCCGTGGTGATTACCGGCGCGGGCGGCAACTACTGCTCGGGCGGTGACGTGCACGAGATCATCGGCCCGCTGACGCGCATGTCGATGCCCGAGTTGCTCGACTTCACGCGCATGACCGGCGATCTGGTCAAGGCCATGCGCGCCTGCCCGCAGCCGGTGATCAGTGCCGTGGACGGCATCTGCGCCGGCGCGGGCGCCATGATGGCACTGGCGTCGGACCTGCGGCTGGGGACGCCGCAGGCCAAGACGGCTTTCCTGTTCGTCCGCGTGGGCCTGGCCGGCGCGGACATGGGCGCGTGTACGTTACTGCCGCGCATGATCGGGCAGGGCCGCGCCAGCGAACTGCTCTATACAGGCCGCTCGATGACGGCCGAGGAAGGGCTCCAATGGGGCTTCTTCAATGCGCTGCATGCATCGGACGCCGTACTGGCCCAAGCGCAGGCGCTGGCCGCCCAGATCGCTGCGGGCCCCACCTTCGCGCATGGCGTGACCAAGAAGCTGCTGCACCAGGAATGGAACTTGGGCGTGGACGAGGCCATCGAGGCCGAAGCCGAGGCGCAGGCCATCTGCATGCAGACGCGCGACTTCCGGCGCGCCTACGATGCTTTCGTAGCGAAGCAGAAGCCCGTGTTCGAAGGCGACTGAGGAGCAGGCATGAGCGACAAGACCTATCTCGACCTGCCGTTCTTCGACGACGCGCACCGGCAGCTTGAACGCGACCTGGATGGCTGGTGTGGCGAGCACCTGCGCGATATCGATCATCACGACGCCGATGCCGCGTGCCGGGCGCTGGTGCGCCAGCTGGGCCACGCTGGCTGGCTGCGCTACTGCGTGCCGGCAGCCTTCGGCGGCGCCTTGCCGGCGCTGGACTCGCGCGCACTGTGCCTGTTGCGCGAAACGCTGGCCCGTCACGACGGCCTGGCCGATTTCGCCTTTGCGATGCAGGGCCTGGGTTCGGGCGCCATCACGCTGGCCGGCGGCGACGCGGTGCGCGAACGCTACCTGCCGCGCGTGGCCCGGGGCGAGGCGATTGCGGCCTTTGCGCTGTCGGAGCCCGAGGCCGGGTCCGATGTGGCGGCCATGCAATGCAGCGCGCGGCTGTCCGACGACGGCAGCCATTACGTGCTGGACGGCGCCAAGACCTGGATCTCGAACGGCGGCATTGCCGATTTCTACTGTGTGTTCGCGCGAACGGGCGAGGCGCCCGGCGCGCGTGGCATTACGGCCTTCGTGGTTGATGCCGACGCGCCGGGGCTGACCATCGCCGAACGGATCGACGTGATTGCCCCGCATCCGCTTGCCACGCTGCGTTTCGACAACTGCCGCGTGCCGGTGGGCAACCGGCTGGGCGACGCGGGCCAGGGCTTCAAGGTGGCAATGATGACGCTGGACATCTTCCGCGCATCGGTGGCGGCGGCCGCGCTGGGCTTTGGCCGCGCCGCGCTGGACGATGCGCTGGCACGGGCCACGTCGCGGCCGATGTTCGGCGGCGTGCTGGCCGATCTGCAACTGACGCAGGCAGCCATTGGCGAAATGGCGACGGCCATCGACTCGGCAGCGTTGCTGACCTACCGCGCTGCCTGGCTGCGCGACGTGCGCCAGCAGCGCACCACGCGCGAGGCGGCCATGGCCAAGATGGTGGCTACCGAGAATGCGCAGCAGGTGATCGACCGCGCCGTGCAGATCTTTGGCGGCCTGGGTGTGAAGGTGGGCACGCGCGTGGAGAGCCTGTACCGCGAGATCCGCTCGCTGCGCATCTACGAAGGCGCCACCGAAGTGCAGAAGCTGATCATCGCGCGCGAGACGCTTGCGGCGCGCCAGGCCTGACGCATCGAACCGAATCCAACAGGAGACAAGCATGGCCGCCCCCACCATCGTCACGAATGCCGGCGCCAGTACCGCCCCGGGCGCAGCGACGGCGCACGTCGACACCTTTGCCCGGGACCGCCTGCCGCCGGCGGGCACGTGGCCGGTATTCCAGTTCAACGACGACACGCGCTACCCGGCGCGGCTGAACGCGGCCGTGGAACTGGTGGATCGTCATGTGTCGGAAGGCAACGGCCAGCGCGTGGCCGTGCGCCACGAGCGCGACGGAAGCATTGAAGCGGTGACCTACGCGCAGCTGGCGGCGCTGGTCAGCCGCATCGCCCATGTGCTGGTGGAGGACATGAAGCTGGTGCCAGGTAACCGCGTGCTGCTGCGCGGGCCGAACAACCTGATGATGGCGGCCAGCTGGCTGGCAACGGTCAAGGCTGGGCTGATCGCGGTGCCGACGATGCCGCTGCTGCGGGCCAAGGAACTGCGCCAGATCATCGACAAGGCGCAGGTCTCGGCTGCGCTGTGCGACGCACGGTTGCGCGAGGAGCTGGATGCCAACCAGCGCGCCGACGGCGAGCATTACTGCCCGACGCTGACCACGGTGCGCTACTTCAACGGCACCGGCGCAGGGTCGCTGGAAGCCGCGATGGACGGCAAGCCGGATACCTTCGCGCCCTGCGACACCGCTGCCGACGACATCTGCCTGATCGCGTTCACGAGCGGCACCACGGGCCAGCCCAAAGGCACCGTGCACTTCCATCGCGATGTACTGGCGATGTGCGACCTGTTCCCGCGCCACGTGCTCAAGCCCACGCCAGACGATGTGTTCTGCGGCACGCCGCCGATCGCGTTCACGTTCGGGCTGGGCGGCATGCTGTGTTTCCCGCTGCGCATCGGCGCGAGTACGGCGCTGGCGGAGAAGCTCACGCCCGAGACGCTGCTCAAGCTGATCCAGGACCATCGCGCCACGGTGGTGTTCACGGCGCCAACCTTCTACCGCCAGATGTCGACGCTGGCGAAGAACTTCGATATCGGCAGCCTGAAGAAGAGCGTGTCGGCTGGCGAGGCGCTGCCCGACGCCACGCGCCAGGCGTGGAAGGCGGCCACCGGCATCGAGATGACCGACGGGCTCGGCGGCACCGAGATGATGCACATCTTCGTTTCCAGCGCCGGCGCCGATGTGCGGCCCGGTGCGGTGGGCCGCGTGGTGCCGGGCTACGAGGCGCGCATCGTGGACGACAACATGCAGCCGGTGCCGCCCGGCACCGTGGGCAAGCTGGCCGTGCGCGGCCCCACCGGTTGCCGGTATCTCGATGACCCGCGCCAGGAAGCCTATGTGCGCGACGGCTGGAACCTGCCCGGCGACACCTTCATGGCCGACGCGGACGGCTACTACTTCTATCAGGCCCGCTCCGACGACATGATCATTTCGGCCGGGTACAACATCGCCGGACCCGAGGTGGAGGGCACGCTGATGAAGCACGAATTCGTGGCCGAGTGCGGCGTGGTGGGCGCGGCCGACGCCGAGCGCGGCCAGGTGGTGACGGCCTACGTGGTGCTGCGCCCCGGTGTGGAGGCCGGCGAGACCACGCGTACCGCCCTGCAGGACTACTGCAAGCGCGAGATCGCGCCCTACAAGTATCCGCGCCGCATCGAGTTCGTGGCCGCGCTGCCACGCACCGAGACCGGCAAGCTGCAGCGCTTCAGGCTGCGGCAGATGGCGAACGAAGGCGGCCAGCCGTGAGCAACCTGTCATGAGCGAGGTATTCCGCAACCACGTGCGCATCCGCTTCAAGCATTGCGACGCTGCCGGCATCGTGTTCTATCCGCGCTACTTCGAGATGCTGAACGACTTTGTCGAGGACTGGTTCGCCGATGCGCTGGACTGGCCGTTCGGCGTCATGCACGGGGCGGCGCACGCCGGCATTCCCACGGCTGAACTGCAGTGCCGCTTCGAGGCGCCGAGCCGCCTGGGCGAACTGCTGACCCGCGAACTGCGCGTCACGCATATCGGCCGCAGCAGCTTTGCCGTGGAGATCCGCTTTGCCGGCCCCGATGGCGGCACGCGCATGGCCATCGCCCAGCGGCTGGTCTGCGTGGATACGCGCGAGATGACCTCGCAGCCGCTGCCGGACCCCGTACGCACCGCGATGGGGCGCTACCTGGCGCCCGCCGCACGGCCCTGAACAAACCGAACGATCGGAACAAACCGAACGATCCGAACGAACTGACTGGCATCACCGAGAGGACAGAACATGCTGAAGACATTGCAACCGCCCGACTGGGCAGCGCCCAGGGGCTACGCCAACGGCATCATGGCCGAGATGCAGGTGGGCAGCCGCCTGATCTTCGTGGGCGGGCAGATTGGCTGGAACGGCCAGTGTGAATTCGAGACCGACGATTTCGCGCTGCAGGTGGCGCAGGCGCTGCGCAATATCGTGGCGGTGCTGGAGCAGGGTGGGGCGCGGCCGGAGCACATCGCGCGCATGACCTGGTATGTGAAGGACAAGGCCGAATACGTGGGCGCCTACAAGGCCATCGGCCAGCACTATCGCGATATCGTCGGCCGGCATTTCCCGGCGATGACCGCCGTGGAAGTGGCCGATCTGGTGGAGCCGCGCGCCAAGGTGGAAATCGAGGTCACGGCGGTGGTGCCGCCGACGGTGTAAATCACCCGGCGAACCTGTGAAGCCCGGCCGTGCGGCACCATGTCATTCCCATGACAGGTAAGCCGCACGCCGCTTCTGTCCATCGTAAGTTGTTGAATACTTGAGAAATTGGGTGCGACGGGATATAATTCGAAAGTTTCGCTTTCAGAACCCTTCACCCTAGCGCCTACCGTATTCCACCTTCCGCCGCCCCGATTGCGCGCGTTTTTCATGCACTGCAAAAAAGTGATGAAAGAGCCATGCGTCAGCCGGTCCCTTCACTGGGCCGCCCACGGGGCACGAGGCGTTGAGCAGGTCGGTCACGGGGTGAGTCCAGCAGGAGCCTACCCGTGTTACCGTCTTTTCCGTCCGCCATCCTCGCGCTTGCAGACGGCACGGTCTTTCGTGGCTATTCCATC
>Ga0102592_1002987_pt1 | contig 13514 bp, 11 predicted proteins | sample AraplaCol_mMF_r2_FD_76861 | JGI IMG/M metagenome (GOLD analysis project Ga0102592, IMG submission 76861) | Arabidopsis root microbial communities from North Carolina, USA - plate scrape MF_Col_mMF_r2 (SPADES assembly) (version 2) | ecosystem: Host-associated > Plants > Roots > Endosphere... | reverse complement strand
TTCGCGTACTCGGCCTCGTTCTGGTAGATCATGAGCAGATATTGCATCGCTTCACTCCTGTTGTTCGGCTACCTCGCCGACATCCGGTCGAACGGGCCACGCTCCAAACGACATCTTCAGGATAATTTATTTCGAAGCGGGCGTGCGGGCGATCCCGGCTTGACGGAACCGTCACAAATGCTCCATGCGTAATCCCGTCAGTCGGCCGGACGGCCGCTCCGGCAGGTGCCGAAAGGCCGCCGGGGAGGAAAGTCCGGGCTCCCTTGACATACGGTGCCGGATAACGTCCGGCGGGGGCGACCCCAGGGAAAGTGCCACAGAGAACGAACCGCCCCGCTTCGCCTTCGGCTTCGCGGGGTAAGGGTGAAAAGGTGCGGTAAGAGCGCACCGCGGGTCCGGCAACGGAGCCGGCATGGTAAACCCCACCGGGAGCAAAACCGAATAGGGACGGCGTAGCGGGCTGTTCGCGCAAGCGATAACGCCGCGGGGCGATGTCAGGCCCGCCGTCCGGGTAGGTTGCTCGAGGCCGTGTGCAAACATGGTCCCAGAGGAATGGCCGTCACGTATCGCTTGCGCAAGCAGGCGGTGCCCTACAGAACCCGGCTTACAGGCCGGCTGATATTCTAAAGCGTTTTCGAGCGAAGTGGTTTTCCGGTTCGCGTAAAGAAAACGCGTCTTACTAAGGAAGCAACGAGGGGTTCGATGCTGACCGCATCGGACCCCTCACCATTTTGAGGCCGGCGCGCAGCCATCTGAACGGAGTCATTCCGGGGCTCGCGAAGCGAGAACCCGGAATCCATCGGGCGGCAGAGTTGGCTGAGGAATGGATTCCGGGTTCGTGCTGCGCACGCCCCGGAATGACGGAGAGAGCTAAGCCACGATCTCGTTCAACACGCCCATCAACGCCTCCGGCGCTGTGACATTCGGCGCGTGGCTGGCGTCGAGCTCGAAATAGCGCCAGCCATCCTCGCTCTTCGCGCGCTTCGCGAATTGCCCGAACACATCGCCCGGCGGGATGCGTTTGCAGTAGATGTAGCTGCGCGGCATCGACGGCTCGCCATGCGCGAGCTTTAGCTTCGTCTCGAGGCATTTGATCGGCATGTCGACGCGACGGTCATCGAGCCAGCGGATATCCGCTCGCGGCGTATCCGCCGGCGGCGGGTTTGGCGGGACACGGTAGCCATCACCCGCGGCCGCCGCCTTGCCCATAGGCTCGCGGCCACCTTCGTGCAGGTCGAACAGTGACTGGCCGTCGCGCGGCACGAAGGCGTCAAGATAGATCAGCTGCGTCACGCGTTCGCGCGCGCGATCTGCGACGCCGGTGGCGACCATGCCGCCATAGCTGTGGCCAAGCAGCACGATGTCATCGAGATCCTCGAATCTGATGACGTTGAGGACGTCCTGGATATGCGTGTCGAGATCGATCGCCGGATTCGCAAGATGTTCACGCTCGCCGAGCCCGGTATAGGTCGGCGCCACCAGGCGGTGACCGGCCTGCGCCATCAGCGGATGCATCTTCTTCCAGGACCATCCGCCGGACCATGCGCCATGACAGAGCAGAAAAATCTTCGAGCGTCCGGCCATCTGCATTTTTCCATCGTTCGTGTCGGTACGACGGAGTGTAGTGGCGGGTCGCGCCAAGTAAAATTCACGACCGCATCAGGCGGCGCGCGAGTCCTTCACAAGTGCCGGAGCGAACGTGGTGGCGTCGCGCCTCAGTTTGGCCGGCTCGAAGCCGTGCATGCCGAGCTGCCATTGCAGGCCCACGATGGCGCCCTTGGTCGGCTGCAGCAATGCGAGCGAGGCGAACAGCGTCACCGGCAGCCACACCGCCAATTGCAGCCAGACCGGCGGCGCATAGGCGGTCTCGATCGCAAGGATCGCCGGCACCACGAGATGGCCGACCACGACCATCACGAGATAGGCTGGAAAATCGTCGGCGCGCTGGTGAAACAGCTCCTCGCCGCAATGATCGCAGCTATCAGCGACCTTGAGGAAGCGCCCGAACATATGTCCTTCGCCGCAGTTCGGGCACTTGCCCCGGAAACCGAGCCACATCGCCTTCGCAAGAGAGATCGAACCGGTCGCCATGACCACACCTCTTCCTTTTCAACGATCCATACAATAATATCTTGCATCCATACATTCAAAGGATATGGACCTAAATTGCATGGATTGGACTCCTACAATCTCAGAGCTGTCGGGGCCGCGCTACCAGCGCATCGTCGACGCCATGGAGGCCGACATCGCCGCCGGCCGCCTGGTGCGCGGACAGCAATTGCCGACCCAGCGCGCGCTGGCAAAGGCGCTCGGCATCGACCTCACCACCGTGACCCGCGCCTACACCGAGGCGCGGCGCCGCGGCATCATGGAAGCCCGCGTCGGCCAGGGATCGTTCGTGTCGGAGACCAGCGCACGGCGCGCGGTCGACCTGCCGCATCCCGTCGCGATCGACCTGTCGATGAACGTGCCGCCGCATCCGCTCGAAGCGCAGCTCGACGAGCGGATCATCGCCGGAATGGAAGCGCTCCGCGCCCAATCGGGCCTGACCGCGTTCCTGAACTACCAGCCGCCCGGCGGCAGCGCGCATGAGCGCGAGGTCGCGGCGCGCTGGATGCGGTCGCGCGTGCCGCACGCGCATGCCGACAGGCTCGTGATCTTCCCCGGCGCGCAGACGATCCTGTTCAACCTGCTCGCGCACCTTGCACGGCCCGGCGATGTCGTGCTGACGGAAGCCCTCACCTTCCCCGGCATCAAGGCGGCCGCGGCGCGGCTCGGCGTCAAGCTCGTCAGTGTCGCCATGGACGACGGCGGCATCCTGCCCGATGCGCTGGCGAAGGCCTGCCGCACCCACAAGCCGAAGGCGGTCTATCTCATTCCGACGCTGCACAATCCGACCACCGCGACGCTTCTGCCCGAGCGGCGCAGCGCCATCGCCCGGATCATCCGCGACGCCGATACGATGCTGATCGAGGACGACGCCTACGGGCTGCTCGATCGCTCGGCATCGCCGATCGCGAACCTCGTTCCGGAACGGACTTATCTCGCAACCACGCTGTCGAAGTGCATCGCGCCCGCACTGCGCGTCGCCTATCTCGTGACGCCCGACAATGCCGCGCAGCAGGAGATGCGGACGTCCTTGCAAGCGACGGTGCAGATGCCGGCGCCGCTCATGGTCGCGCTGGCGACGCATTGGATCGAGAGTGGCGTTGCCGACCGGATCATCACCGCCATTCGCAACGAGGCTATTGGCCGCCAGCAGCTCGCACAGCGCGCGCTGAAGGGGTTTCAGTTCCTGGCCAAGCCTGCCGCCCATCATCTCTGGCTGCGGCTGCCCGAAGGCCGCCCCGACGTCGCGGCGTATCTGCTGCGGAACGGTCTCGCCGTCGTCGGCGGCGACGCTTTCACCGTGGATGGAACACCACCGCACGCGGCACGCGTGTCACTCGGCGCAGCGCGCAACAGAGCCGAGCTGACCGAGGCGCTGCGCATCCTGGTCGGCGCGCTCCACAAGCCCGCCGACAGCAGGCAGATCGTCTAGAGCAGGTCTCTTACTGATGATGACGGCGATGGCGCGGGCGAACGGCCGGCGCGGCCGCCGCAGGATAAGCCGCATAGGCCTCGCTCGGAGCCACTGTCTCGCCACGGGCGGCGCGCCCCGCGGGCGTGAGCTGGCCGCCATTGAGCACATCGCGATCGGGATGCGCGGCCTGATAGGCCGCAGGCTCGGAAAACTGCGCCTGCGCCAGGGTCGGCGTCAGGGCGGCGGCGGACAACAGCGCGGCCGCCACAGCGATATTCATGCGGGTCATGGTCATTCTCCATCTCGTTCGGGGAACAGGCCATTCAGGGCGCATATCGGCGTCGGGCGGGCCCCCAGATTGCAGTACGGTCATCATGTAGGGGCGTCTTCCGCGAACGCCCGTCCCAGGCGGCCTCGCGGGATCACGCTTGCGTGCGGTTTGGAAATTGACCTGCATGGCCGAAGGCGTGCTATGCGGGCAACGGCGATCAACAGTTCGGGATCGCCCGTTGCGGCAGGGATAATTCGTTGGAAACGCTCACTTACGCGCTGCTGCTGTTCGGCGCATTGGCCGGCGGCTTCGTCTCGGGACTGGCAGGATTCGGCACGGCGCTGATGGCGCTCGGGATCTGGCTCTATGTGCTGCCGCCCTCGCTCGCGGTGCCGCTGGTGTTGATCTGCTCGGTGATCGCGCAGACCTCGACGCTGCCCTCGATGTGGAAGAGTTTTGATCTCTCGCTGGTGTGGCCGTTCCTGATCGGAGGACTGATCGGCGTGCCGCTCGGGACCATGATGGTCGCCTCCGCCGATCCGAAGGTGTTCAAGCTGAGCGTCGGCGTGCTGCTGCTGATCTTCTCGACGGCGCTCTATCTCAACAAGAAGCCGCTCGCCATCAAGTTCGGCGGCCGGATCGCCGACGGCGCGATCGGTTTTGCCGGCGGCATCCTGGGCGGGCTTGCCGGATTGTCGGGCCCGTTGCCGATCCTCTGGGCCAACATCCGCGGCTGGAACAAGCATGAGCGGCGCGGCATCTTCCAGCTCTTCAATTTCACGGTGCTGGCTACCGCGCTGGTGCTGCAGACGGCATCCGGCCTCGTCGCGTTCAAGGTGGTCTGGCTCGCTCTTGTCGCCTTCCCCGGCACGCTGATCGGTGCCTGGGCCGGCGCGCGCGTCTATCACGCGCTGAACGACAAGCACTTTGGCGATGTCGTGCTGGGCCTTTTGTTCCTGTCGGGCCTGACGCTCGTCTGGAACAGCATCGGCGCGCTTTAGCCCTACGGCGCCGCAAGCTGGCGGACGCCGTGGGAAGGAAGTCACTATCGCTACGCGGGCGCACGCGCGGCAGGTTCAGCTTCCACTGGCTCCGCGGCCTCGCCCTTTGGCAACGGCGCGAAGCGCTTCCTGAACTCGCGGCGCAGCAGCCACAAGCTCAGGGCAGCCTGGAACGTGGTCGCCGCGACCGACAGGTACCAGACATACTCGATCCGGAAACCCGGGCGCGTCGAGAGCAGGATCGCCGGCAGCGAATAAGTGAACACGCGCGTCGCCGAGCTCAGCAGCACCGGCTTGGTGTTGCCGAGGCCCTGGAACATGCTCGAGCAGGTGAAGATCAGCCCCTGCGCCACCATGTTGAACGAGATGATCCGCAGGAACAGGTGGGCGATCTCCATCGTCTCCCGATCGTTGGAGAATCCGCCGAGCAGCAGATCAGGCTTCAACTGCGCCAGGGCCATGAAACCGAGCATCACGATGGTCACGATCAGCGCGGATTTGACGAACGTGTCCCGCACGCGCGCACCGTTGCCGGCGCCGAAATTCTGGCCGGCGATCGGCCCGGCCGCCAGCGCAACCGCCAGTGCAGGCATATGGATCAGGCCGAGCACCCGCTGGCCGATGCCGAATCCTGCCTGCGCCGCCGCGCCGAAGTCGCGCAGGACGTAATAGACAACGGCCATGAAGATGAACATCATCGCGAACTCGCCGCCGGCTGGCAGGCCGACATTGAGGATGCGCTTCAGATGACGCGGCTGCGGACGCCACTGCGCCGCGTTGAAGGCGACGTAGCGCTCCACCTTGCGGAAATAGGCCAGCAGCATCAGAACGCCGATGGCGACCGCGATCGAGCTCGCCAGTCCGGCGCCGGCGACGCCGAGCGCATAGCCCGTGCCCCACCCCGAGATCAGCACCGGCGCCAGCGCGATGTTGATCGCGACCGCGAGCGTCTGCACCAGCATGACGGGGCGCACGATACCGGTCGCGCGTAGCGCGGACCCTATCACCTGCGTCACGAATTGCAGGGCAAGCGCAGGCATGAACCACAACAGGTAGATGGTCCCCGCCTCGACCGTGGCCTGGTCCGCCGCGACCGAATGCATGTAAGGACGCGACAGCGCTGCGCCCATCGCCAGCGTCAGCAAGCCGAACAGCGCCGACAGAGCAATCGCCTGGTTGAAGATCAGGTTGGCATCCGGCCGGTCCTTGCGTCCCACGGCATGCGCGATCAGCGCCACCGTGCCGACGCCGAGCACCTGCATCAGTGCGTTGATGAGGAAGCCGGCATTGCCGGCCGCGGCGACGCCCGCCACGGCGGCATCGCCGAGACCCGACACGAAGTACAGATCGACCAGCTGGCAGACCATGATCGAGATCATGCCGACCATGATCGGCGGTGCCATGGCCAGGATGTGTCTCGCGATGGAGCCGTTCGTCAGGTCCTTCATCTCATTTCATCCCCAATGGATTCCTTGGCCCGCGTGGCGGCGGGACATTCGCCCCGCCGCCGCGCGTCTCACTCCGCTGCAGCAATCCGTCCGAGCTCCACCACCTGGCGCTCGAACAGGCCGCGATAGATGCCGCCCGGCTTGCCCGCGAGCAGAGCATGCGTGCCTTGCTCGACGATCTCGCCGCGGTCGAACACCAGGATCCGGTCGAGGCTCCTCACCGTCGACAGCCGGTGCGCGATCACGATCGAGGTGCGGCCCTTCATCAGGCGTTCCATCGCCTGCTGGATCAGCGCCTCCGATTCCGAATCGAGGCTCGAGGTCGCCTCGTCCAGGATCAGCACCGGCGCATCCGCCAGGAATGCGCGCGCCAGCGCCACGCGCTGCCGCTCGCCGCCCGACAGCTTGACGCCGCGCTCGCCGACCAGCGTGCCGTAGCCCTTCGGCAGGCGCAGGATGAAGTCGTGCGCATTCGCCAGCCGCGCGGCCTGCTCGATCGCCTCGAGGCTGGCGCCCGGCCGGCCATAGGCGATGTTCTCGGCGAGGGTGCGGTGGAACAGGATCGGCTCCTGCTGCACGATCGCGATCTGGCTGCGCAGCGATTGCTGCGTCGCCTGCGCGATGTCCTGCCCGTCGATCAGCACGCGACCATCCGTGACGTCGTAGAGCCGCTGCACCAGCTTGACGAACGTGGTCTTGCCGGAGCCGGAGCGGCCGACGAGGCCGACCCGTTCGCCGGCGCGGATCCTGACCGACAGGCCGTCGTACAGCGGCGCGCGATGGCCGCCATAATGGAACGTGACGTCGTCGAACACGATCTCGCCGCCCTCGATCGCGATCGGCAGCGCATCCGCGGCATCGGCGATCCCGATCGGCTCGTCATGGATCGCCACCAGCTCCTCCATGTCGTTGACCGAGCGCTGGAGGTTGTTGATGTGCATGCCGACGTCGCGCAAATACGCGTGGATGACGTAGTAGCTCGTCAGCACATAGGTGACGTCGCCGGGCGAGGCGTGCCCGTACATCCACAGCAGCACCGAACCGCCGATCACGGACGCGCGCAGGCACAGCAGCAGCGAGAGCTGCGCCATGGCCGTGTAGTTGTAGCGGAACCAGGTTCGTCGCACCCGCACGCGCCAGCGGTTAATGACGCGGCCAAGCCGCGCATCCTCGCGCAGCTCGGCGCCAAAGGATTTCACCACCGCATTGCAGGTCAGTGCATCCGCCAGCGTGCCGCCGACCTTGGTGTCCCAGGCATTGGAGACGCGCGCGGCCGGCGCGATGTAGCGGGTCGAGAACAGCACGGTCATCGTGACATAGACGAGCGCGCCGAGCGCGATCACCGCGCCGAGCGAGGTCCAGTGCACGCCGAGCAGGATCATCGACCCGATCAGCACGACCAGCGACGGCAGCAGCGCCAGCAGGATGGTGTCGTTGAGCAGGTCGAGCGCCCACATGCCGCGCGTGATCTTGCGCACGGTCGAGCCGGCAAAGGAATTGCCGTGCCAGTCGGTCGAGAAGCGCTGCACGCGCATGAAGGCGTCCTGCGCGATCTCGGACATCAGCTTCAGCGTGAACGGCACGATCGCCTGCAGGCCGGCAAGCCGCAGCACCATCGAGGCCGCGCCCAGCGCCACGATGGCGGCGAAGGCGACCAATGCGGCGTGGCGCGCATCGGGATCGGACGGCCCGCGCGTCAGCGCATCGACCAGATGGCCCGAGAACACCGGCATGAACAGGTCCGCGGCGGTCGCGCCCAACAGCCCGGTGACGATGGCGAGCGTCCGCCCCGGCTGCTTCAGCCAGTGCCTGAACACGAAGGGCAGCACCACGCGTATCGCCGCGGGCTTCTTTGACAGAGCGGTCATGGCATCATCCGGCCGCTTTGCGCGAGCCGGCTCCATCGATGGACGCGAATCGGCCGCAAGGGGCCAGGACGGCGTCACTTGAGACTGAATTTGACTTGGGAAGCGGAGCGATCGGGAGACAAAACCCAATCGAAGCTGGCGGAAGAGGCCTCTAACAGGCCGCGTACATACCGAACCAGTTGATCATCGAGCGCGGGCGTACGATCTGCGAATGCGACGAAATCATGCAAATCTCTCCCCGGTTCGATTGAATGAGGCGCGATTTATAGATGTGTCGTTCCCGCTTTGCAACGGGGCTTCCGCGAGATCACGGATGAGTGTTGCAATTTGGTTCGGGGCGAGATGTGCACGGTGTTGGTACGCGCCCTTGCCTCATCCTCCGCTGTCATCCCCCGCGAAGGCGGGGGATCCAGTACGCCGCAGCTTCTCCGCATCCCGCCGGCGCCTCTGGAAGACTGGATCGCCCGCCCCAGTGCGCAAGTGCGCACAAGGCGGGCGATGACACCGAGTGTGGTGCTACGTCAATGCGCGTCGCCGCCGCCGGTCATCGCGGCCGGCTTGTTCAGCAGTGTGACCAGCAGGCTGAGGCCGAGATAGAACACCGTCAGCACGAAGAAGGCATCGCCAAAGCTCATCACCACGGCCTGGCGGTGCACGATCTGGCTGAGCTGCTTCATCGCCATCAGCGTGGAATCGCCGAGCCCCTGGAATTTCTGCTGCAGCATGGTCAGCGTTTCGGTCGCGGTCGCATTGCCCCAGGTCACGCGCTCCTGCAGGCGCGTGATGTGCAGATCGGTACGGTCGTTGAGCACGGTGTTGATGACGGCAAGGCCGACGGCACCGCCGAGATTGCGCATCAGATTGAACAGGCCGCTCGCGTTCTTCACCCTTTCAGGGGCGAGCGTGCCGAGCGCGATGTTGTTGGTCGGCACCATCGCGAACATCATGCCGATGCCGCGCAGGATCTGCGGCACCAGCAGCTCGAAGAAATCGTAATCGCGCGTCATCCAGGTCATCTGGTAGGAGCCGATCGCGAACACGACGAGGCCGAAGGCGATCATGTAGCGCATGTCGATCTTGACCATGAGCCGGCCGACCAGCGGCGCAACCAGGAACATGGTGATGCCGGAGACGAACATGGTCTCGCCGATCATCAGCGCGCTGTAGCCGCGCACCTCGGCGAGATAGCGCGGATAGATGTAGGTCAGGCCGTAGAGGCCGATGCCGATGCAGAACTGCAGGAGGCAACCGATCGCGAAATTGCGGTTGGAGAAGGTGCGTAAGTTGACGATCGGCTCGGCCGCCGTGAACACGCGCCAGAAGAAGGCGACCGCCGAGATCGCACAGATCCAGGCGCAGATCGCCACCGACGTATCCTGCATCCATTCGTGCTGAGGCCCCTCTTCCAGCACGTATTCCAGCGTGCCGAGGAAGCCGGCCATGAACAGGAGGCCCCACCAGTCGAAGCGGTCGAGCAGCTCGAAATGCGGCTCGTCGAAATCGACCAGCGCCAGCACGCCGACGGTGATGCCGATGCCGGGCACGACGTTGATGAAGAACAGCCAGTTCCACGACATCAGATCGGTGATGTAGCCGCCGACGGTCGGGCCGATCGTGGGCGCGAGGGTCGCAACGAGCCCGATGATGGGGCCGACGATGTGGAATTTCGTGCGCGGGAACACGGTGTAGGCCGAAGCGAACACCGTCGGGATCATGCCGGCGCCGAGAAAACCCTGCAGCGCGCGCCAGAGGATCATCTCCTCGATCGTGGTGGCAAAGCCGCAGAGCAGGCTCGAAGCGGTGAAGCCGGCCGCGGAGATCGCGAACAGCAGCCGCGTGCCGAAGGCACGTGACAGGAAGCCCGACAACGGGATCGCAATCACTTCGGCGATCAGATAGGCGGTTTGGACCCAGGCGACTTCGCTGGAGCTCGCCGACAGGCCGGCCTGGATCTCACTCAGGGACGCCGAGACGATCTGGATGTCCAGGATCGACATGAACATCCCGAACACCATGATGATGAACGCGAACAACCGCTTCGGCGCGATGCGCTCCGAAGCGGGGTTCGCCATCATGGCGGGTGAAGCAGTCGTTGCGTTGGCCATGGCCCGACCTCGCAGTGCCCGATGCGTGCTTACTGCGGATGGATCGCGGTGGGATCGTCGAGATCGACCTCGCTGTCGGCGTCGGCCGCGCCCTTATTGGTGTCGACCGTGGCGTAGACCGACATGCCGGCGCGAAGCAGGTTCTGCCTGGCCACCGACTTCGGCACGCGGATGCGGACCGGCACGCGCTGCACGATCTTGGTGAAGTTGCCGGTGGCGTTGTCGGGCGGCAGCAGCGTGAACACCGAGCCTGCGCCCGCCGCGATGCTGTCGACCACGCCGGAGAATTTGCGCATGCCGTAGGCATCGACCTTGATCGTCACCGGCTGGCCGGGACGAATGCGCTTGAGCTGCGTCTCCTTGAAGTTGGCGTCGATATAGACGTCGTCGAGCGGCACGACATTGCCGAGCCGCTGGCCGACCGCGACGAAGTCGCCGGCGTTGACGAGGCGGTTGGAGAAGGTGCCGTTGACCGGCGCGCGCACCGCGGTGAAAGCGAGATCGCGCTCGGCCTTGGCGAGCGAGGTCTTGAGCTCGGCGAGCTGTGCCTGCGCTTCGGCCTGCTGCGCCTTGGCGACGTCGACATTGCTGACCGCGACGTCGTAGGCCGCCTGCGCGGCCTTGACCGCGGCGGCGCCCTGGTCGCGGCCGGCTTCCGAGCTCTCGAAGGTGGCGCGCGAGGCAAAGCCCTTGCTGCTCAGCGCCTGCTGGCGCTCATAGTCGAGGTCGGCGCGCTTGAGGCCGGCTTCGGCGGAGACGAGCTGCGCCTTGGCCTGCGCGACCTGGCTGTCGAGCGCTGCGACCTGGCGGCCGATGCGGTCGATGGTCGCCTGCTGGGTTGCGATCTTGGTCGCTGCGGCGTCGACCGCGATCTTGTAGTCGCCGTCGTCGATGCGGAGGATGATGTCGCCGGCACGCACAATGGTGTTGTCGCCGGCAAGGATCGAAGAGATGTGGCCGGCAACGCGCGCGCCGAGCATGGTGTTGTTGGCGCGGACATAGGCGTCGTCGGTCGAGATGTAGAAGCGGCCGACCAGCGTGTAATAGCCGGCATAGCCCGCGGCCGCGAGCGCCAGCACGAGACCGACGCCCATCAGGACGAATTTGCGCTTGCCGGATTTCGGCGCGCCGGCGGCGGGCGCGTCCGGCGCGGCGGCCGGCTTGTCGGTCACGGGCTTCTCCGGGGCCTCGCTGCGGCGCTTGGTTTCCTCGGCCACGTGCGAGCGCAGCTGCTCGGCAAGGACCGCCGATGACTCGGGCGCAGCTCCATCGTTCGCCGAAGTCGTCTCTGCCGTGTCCTGGCGAATGACGCGCGCCGCCTGGTCTCTCGATACGGCCATAACGGCCTCCCCAAAAAAAGCACGATCAAGGGCGGCCGTCCTGCGGCCGGTTCCTCTCGTTCATTCCAAATATCATTGACCGAACGGTTCGGTCAATATACATAATGTTCCCAGGCGACCCTAGGGACCCGAATCCTTTATTCAGGTTTCCCAGTCCAAGCCCCGATCCAAAAACCTGCCGAGACCCTGAACCAATGGTTGTAGCTGAGCGCGAACATCCGCACGTCATCCAGGAGGAGGACAGCTCCAAGCGGCGCCAGATCCTCGACGGCGCCCGCAAGGTGTTCATGGATCTCGGCTTCGACGGCGCCAGTATGGGCGAGATCGCCCGCGCCGCGCAGGTTTCCAAGGGCACGCTCTACGTCTACTTCGCCGACAAATGCGCGCTGTTCGAAGCGATCCTCGAGCAGGAGGCGCTCCAGCACGGCCAGGTCGTGTTCAATTTCGATCCGGTGCGCGATGCCGAGACCACGCTGAAGGATTTCGGCCAGGCCTACATCCACCTGCTCTGCCGGCCCGGCGGCGGATCGGCGATCCGCACCGTGATGGCGATCGCCGAGCGCATGCCTGATGTCGGCCGCCGCTACTACGCGCGGGTGCTGGACAAGACCATCAACCGCCTCTCCGACTATCTCAGGATCCACGTCGCCTCCGGCGATCTCAGGATCGACGATTGCGATCTGGCGGCGTCGCAGTTCATGGAACTGTGCAAGGCCTCGCTATTCCTGCCCTTCGTCTTCCAGGCCGCGCCCGCGCCGTCGGAAGAGCGCATGACCGAGGTGGTCGACAGCGCGACGCGGATGTTCCTGGCGGCCTACCGGGCGAAGTGACGGCACGCGGGCCCGCGCGTTGCGCGTGCCGGTGCTGCGGCTATATTCGGGCCATGTCCCGTGATCTTCGCCCGCCTGTCGATATCCTCCATTACGAGATCGTCCAGGAACAGGCCTCCGCGCTTGGACGGATGGGCCGCACCCTCGAACAGGCGCTGGCGCGCTTGCGTGAGTTCGACACCGCTCACGCGGCCACCGGGACGCCGGCCTCGATGCAGCCGGCGCGGCGCAAGCTGGTGCTGGAAGCCGGCCAGGCGCTCTGGATGTTCGTGGTGCAACGTGAGGCGACGGGCCTGCGCGACAGCCGCCACATCATGCGCACCTACAACGTCCCGGGCGAGGTGCAGCTCTGCATGGGGCTGATCCCGCCATCACCAAAGCCGGGCTTGAGGTGACGCAAGCGCCGTGACGCGGCGATAGCCCGCATGAGCGCAGCGACAGGCGGGAAGGCTGCCCCCGGATCCCGCTTCATCCGGGCTACGGGAGACGCAACGCGCTAATCGTCGGCGTATTCGTCTTCCTCGCGCTTGCGCGTCGAACTCTTGCTCGCGCCGAGCGAGCCGGTCACGTAAGGATCCTTCGAGCTCGCATACGGATTGCGCCGCTGCGCACGCCCGGCGACCTCTTCGCCCGACACGGCGGCGGGCTGGCAGATCAGGCGGCGGCTGGCGCGGCGCATCAGATCCACATGGATGTGATCGTAGTGATAGACGTTCGATCCCGGCGCCAGCACCGTGGTGAAATGCGCGCAGGCACCGGATTGCACGTCGCGCAGAAAGCCCTGCTCTTCCGGCATGCCGCGCCAGCCGTCCTTCACCGTGACGCGGCGGCCGTCGGCGAGCACGAAGGCGGAGATGTCGAGCGCATTGCCGAAGGCGTGCTCGGAGATGTGGGAGTGCGGATTGCCGTTCATGCCGCGGCAGGAATAGGCGGAGATCTGCTTGATCTCGGCGACGCGGGCGCCGAACCAGCGCATCGCCGACGGCTGCACGGTGTCGGCGAGCCAGCGGTCGAGCTCGGACACGATCGGACAGGCGAGCGTCGCGGTCGGCTTGATCGTGACGGGGCCGACGGCGGCGACGGGATTGCCCTGCGCAGGGCCAAGACGCGGCAGCGGCTGCTGCGCCG
>Ga0102592_1002986_pt1 | contig 13523 bp, 14 predicted proteins | sample AraplaCol_mMF_r2_FD_76861 | JGI IMG/M metagenome (GOLD analysis project Ga0102592, IMG submission 76861) | Arabidopsis root microbial communities from North Carolina, USA - plate scrape MF_Col_mMF_r2 (SPADES assembly) (version 2) | ecosystem: Host-associated > Plants > Roots > Endosphere... | reverse complement strand
GGCGCAACGCCGGGCTCGCGCTCCGCATCGCGGACGCGGATTTCCAAAGTGGGCCGTTAGCTCAGTCGGTAGAGCATCGGACTTTTAATCCGCTGGTCGATGGTTCGAATCCATCACGGCCCACCACATAAGCCAAGTTGTGGATCACTTGGCGCACTCGTAACGGCCGGGTTTGTGTTACTCGCCCACAATACTGGACACAAGGGTGGGTTAGGTGCGGCAAGCTTCGTACCCGGGCTGAAAGTTCCGAAAGCGTAAGAACGCGCCTACCGATTGCCGGATCATGGATCGTGACCTTGTCGCGATGAACGCGCGTAGCGATAAAGTGATTGAGATTCCTGTGCAGAATGCAAGGGAAGGGATGGCGGCCGACGTCAGCGAGCTAGCCAAGCGAGAGTCGCTATGGGATGCGGCTAGCGGGGCGCCTTACGAGTGGTTGAACGCTCCATGCCCGCGTAGAAAAATGTCGCGACCACTGCAACTACGATCACCTGGGTGAAGTCGCGGAAAGAGAAGTCGTGTGTCTGCATGCACCTCAAGGCAAGGGATGCGGCGACAAAGATTGCGAAGAACAGGAAGTATGTGCGGCGCATGCTCTGCTCCTTGAGGCCTCCCCGCCTTAGGGCGCGGGGAGGCTGGCGTGCTCAGGCGAGCATGCAGTAGAAGAATGTTCCGGTTGAGCCACCCATTGCCCCAAGGATGCCACCCGCCACACCGCCCGCAATCGCACCGGCGCCGACGATGGTGCTGTTGCCCCAGTTGCTGCTCATGCAACTGTTGAAGCCTGCCTGCCAATCGCCACAACCGATAAAGCCAACTTCAGTCGAAGTCAGTTCGCGCATTGCATCTTCGTCATGTATGCCAAGGGCGCTGATGTGGGCGAGATGAACGGCGGCTCATCTGGAGTGGCGCTTCCCGCGGCATTCATCTCTGAAAATGAGATTCATCCGAAAGTCGATAGCGTGCGCATCGAAATGCTCAGGGCCTCGGTTGTTCCTCGGTGGTCGGGCGGGCCGCTGCTATGGCGGGCGCGATTGACGCGCGGCATGATGGTTCCTGCACGCGCCGCGCCGAAAACGTTCGAGAAATGCGCGTCATATCTGTCCGCATATCGATGTCAGGAATCCATACGAGGCTCAGGCAGGAACGCAAGCCTTAGGTTGGATTTTGGGATTGATCCCATGTCTCGTGCTCGCTCGGGCAGCTAGCCTGACGGACGAGTAGCGAATGAACGTTCTTCGCTAGCCCGTCCTGACTTCTATCTGTGACGGTTCCGGTGTGCGACGCACCCCGGGGAGCCGTAGGAGCGCCTGGTTTCATAATGGACATGCGAGTTTTTCTTCCCGGCGCCAGAAAAGGTCGTCGTGGAACTGTTTTGCTATCCGCTTGGCTGCTACCGCTTTCGATAGCGGTGGTGCAGGTCTCGCCTTCCAGCCAGGAACTGTTGCGGCAGCAGGATCGCGAGCGGGCATTGCGCGAGCAGCAGGAGCAAGGTCAGGACGTCCGGCTGCAACAGCACGGCGAGGCAGGCGAACTGTGCTTTCCGACCAACGAATCTCCGTGTTTTCCGATCCGCGGCGTCGTCTTCGAAGGCGAGGGGGCGGGCACGTTCGGCAGGGCACTGAAGGCGGCGAACCCGCCGGAAGATCCGGCGATTGGCCAGTGTCTGGGTACGCAGGCATCAACGTGGTGATGAAGCGCGTGCAGAACGCGATCGTCGCGAAAGGCTATGTCACCACGCGTGTCGTCGCGCCGGCGCAGGATCCGACTACCGGCACGTTGTCGTTGACCGTCGTGCCCGGCCGTGTGCGTGCGGTGCGTTTCGCCGACGGCACCGATTCGCGCGCAACCTGGTGGAATGCGGTGCCGGCCAAGCCGGGCGACCTGCTCAACCTGCGCGATATCGAAACGGTCAGGCCGTTCATCAGTCCGAAGACGGTCATCTCGGTTTCGATTTCGAAGCCCATCGACAGAACAGGCATCGAACGCGCGAACGGCCTCGAGATTGCGCGGTAACCCGAGAGCGGGTCCTGGGTGACGTGCCCGAACAGACGGCTGATGGTCCAACCCACCAGGCGGTTGCCGACACCGTGAAAGGCGCGGAACGAGGCGATGGCGTGCTGTTCAAGGCGAGCGCCGACGGCCATATCGGCACGTCCGCTGGCGACTTCGTCCAACAGAAGGGATGCGGATCCGGCGGGATAAGTGTCGTCGCCGTCGACCATCAGCAGGATGTCCGCGTCGACATCGCGAAAGATCGTTCGAACGACATTGCCCTTGCCTTTCAACCTCACGGCAATGCTGGGGTGGTCCATTCCAACGCTCTCTGTCCCGGTGCCGCGCACGAAAACAGAGATACCTATAAGGGACCATCAGATGAATCCTATTCGGACGACGCGAAGTCAGAGTTCAAGCGCGGACGTCGTTCAATCGTAGGTCTGCGTGGCAACGCGCACCGATTCCCCCGAACCCGCAGCGCGCACATAACCGTCGTAATACTCCACCAGCCGCACACGCGATGCCGTGGCCGGTTCGAGGTGCAATGTGTAATGCGCCGACGATGCGACCTGCGGGCATTGGACACGCAGGTCGTGCGTCAAGGCAGCGGCGCCATCGCTGTCGGCACCGGGGGAACAGGTCGGCACGACCACCCTGCCGACGAAGAGGATGCGCGCGTGTGCCGCATGCGCGTTCGTGATCGCCATGGCCGTGCAAAGCACGACGCCTGATGCCGCTGCAAACCGCTTCATGACCTTGTCCTCGCATTGAGTCCGGTCCGGGCCTGCAGGGCCCTCGGCCGATTCGACTGACCGAGGGCGCCGCGATGGGCGCGCTCAATGCGCGGCCCGGAATGGGTCGCCGCCTGTGTGGGCGACGAGGACGGGCCTTGTGTGGAAATCCAGATGGGTACGGCCCGACGCGACATAGGTTCGCGAACGGGCGCGCACGGGAACATCGGAGCATTCCGAATTTTTCTTATTGCGACGCGCGTGACGGTGTGTCGCTGCGCGCAGCGCCGTCCATCATCTCGCCTGCGCCGCAAGACGGGGTCCAGGCGCGCGATGCCTGCGCGCACGATCTGGACGATCAAACGCCAGACATGCGCGTCGCGCGATACGGATGCCGCATCGCGCGGAAGACGTAAGCCTTTATGCAGAGCATCCGGCCATCCAGCAAAAGCACAGCCGAACCCGCGCGCTCCTAGATCGCCGGATCCACCCGTGCATCATCCGGATGCACCCGATAGAGATGCGCCGGACAGGAGAACGCCGGCTCGCGATCCTGCGGCAACGTATCCCAGCGGCCCTGGGCGGAAGTGTTCGCGGATTCGTCCAGGTGCCAGGCCTGGATGCGTGCGCCCGCGGCGAAGGCGGCGCGCAGCGTGGCGTATTCGTCGATGCAGTTCATGTGGGGTCCTCGTGCTGCGTGCGGCGATGCGACTGCATCGTCAGGACACACGATGGACCCGCCGGGTCCCATGCGCTGAGACGGCGGCGAAGCGGCTTTCGGAGGGGTTCAGGTCCGGCGGAACGGGCACGCCGGCGATGGAGCGGGAGACGATGCATGCGGCGCGGACGCCGCATGCATCGCGAAAGGCGCGCTTACTTCAGCGCGTCCTTGAGGGCCTTGCCCGGCTTGAACGCCGGCACGATCGTGGCCGGGATCACGATGTCTTCGCCGGTCTTCGGGTTGCGGCCGGTGCGGCCGGCGCGGTTGCGCGCCTCGAAGGTGCCGAAGCCCACGAGCGTCACGGCTTCGCCGTTCTTCAGGGTGGCGGTCACGGACTCGACCAGCGCGTTCAGCGCGGCCTCGGCCTGGGTCTTCGTGAGCTGCGAACGCTCGGCGATGGATTCGACCAGCTGTGCCTTGTTCATGCGTATTCCTGCTTGGAGAGGCCGCGTAGCATACAGGCAAGCCGCGGATGTCTCATGTCCGGGCCCGCCGGACGGGCTTCTGGAGGCCCTCAGGGGTTGATTTTCCAGCCGATCGAGAGCACCTGGTGCCGGTCTTCGAGGATGGGACGGCAGGTGCGGGCGCGGGCCGAGATCCGGTACCAGAACTCCAGCGTGGTCCCGGTCACGCGCAGCCGATGGGCGTAGGCGCCGATGTAGACCGGCAGGTGGCCGACGTAGATCGCCCCGTCCAGGACGTCCTTCTGCGCCATGAAACGCGGGCGTCGTGGCCGCCGCGCGGAGGAGGGAACGGGCTCCTCCATCGCGGCGAAGCGCTCGGCATACATGCGTTCCATGACCCCGGCCACTGACGCGTAACTGTTGTGCGCGGGCAGCAGGGAAAGCAGCCTTCGCGGCTCTTCACGGCTGCCGTAATCCTCGTAGATCACCCAAGCCGCGCTCTGGTCCATGGCGTCGACTCCTCGTCGCCCAGCCTGGTCGCGCGTCCGCCCGGAGAGCGGGCACGGTGTTGTTTCGTCGTGGCCATTCTTCATCCGGATGCGACCCTGCGCGCGCGAATCGCGGCTCCCATCCGACGAACTGCGCGATGCATGCCAATGTCTCCGGTGTCACGGCGCAAGGACCGCTCACACGGGCAGGCGCAGCATCCGGCACTCGAAAATCGGCCCCGGTGTCCCGCGATCGGTTGCGACGCGATACCAGAATTCCAGCACGCCGACATGCGTGATCACGCGCTGCGCATACACGCCAACGAATCGCGGCGACTGGCCGACGTAGATGCCGCCATGGCGTGGATCGGTCTTCGCCGCATAGCGCGAATCCTGCGGCTTGCGCTTGTAATGGAAGCGCTCTTCCAGCGATCCGTAACGATCGACGTACACCTGTTCGGCGTACCGCGCGATCGACGCAACGCTGCGATGGGCCGGCAGCAGCGAGAGCAGCCGGCAAGGCGCACCGAAGGATGCATCGTCCTCGTAGACCACCCATGCGGCGCCGCGATTGACGGTGTCGGCCATGTCAGGCGCTCCGCCACGGGGCGCGAAGCGGCACACGCGGGTACGCGTCGTAAACGTGATCCGTCGAAATACCCGGTGCAGGGCAGCGTGGAGTGCGTGTTTCCGGGTGGCCGGAATCCTTGCGGCTGGTCATTCCTGTTCCCCTTGGTCGTTGAGACTAAGGGCTAAGCATTTTTCGCCGCCGCGTTGATCAGCAATGCGAAGTTTTCTCTACGCGAACAGGAGTTGTTGCCTGACGACACGAAGCGCATCCCGGATCCGGGAGGAATGACGTCGAAACGCCGACATTCCTCCCGGGTTTTACGATCGCGGAAAAAGAAGATGCGCGTGCGGCTTCAGAAGAATCCCAAGATCCGTGGCGCCCTGGGCGCTGAATCTTCGCTTCGACGAAGGACACGGTACGTAATGAAACCGGGCACGTCGCGCAACCTTACTCGCCACGCTCCGCCAGACTCGCCACCGCCGTGCTGCTTCGTTCGAAACGCGGAAGACCGTCGCGCGTATCGAACCACTGCACGCGCGAGCGCGTCCATACGTGGTCGTCGATGCGTACGCGCGAAGGTTCGTCGAGGCTGCCGACGCAGATCTGTACGCGATCGGCGAGTACGTCCTCGCGCATGCCCAGCGTGCTGCCGCAGCGCGAACAGAAGCCGCGTGCGGCGTTCGCCGATGACTGGAACCAGCTCGGCATGGTGCCGAGCCACTGGAAGGCGTCGAGCGGAAAATGCACGAACGCCAGCGCAGGTGCGCCCGAATGGCGGCGGCACATCCCGCAATGGCATATCACGCCGCGCAACGGCTCGGCCGTCGCGCGATAGCGGACCTCGCCGCACAGGCAGCCGCCTTCGAAGATGGATGGGTCCGGCATCGCGTTGCTCCGTCCAGTGCGTACGGAGCCGCCCTTGCCGGGTCATCCCGTACTGGTCCGCGGGTAATGCCGCATCGCCTCGTTGGCGCGCTCCCACGGCAGTTTGTGTTCGATCCAGATTTCCTTGGTCGGCGGGAACTGTTCGGGCGCATCGAGCGTGGCGGTGGTGATGTCGATGCTGTCGACGTCCTCGTCGTGCCGGTAGCTCAGTTGCGTGCCGCACACGCCGCAGAAGGTGCGCATGACCTCGGGCGAGGAGCGGAACCGGACCGGCATCCCGCGTGTGAACACCAGATTGTTGACGTGGAAGGTCGACCAGGCGACGGAGGGGGCGCCGCTCGCCCGCCGGCAGCTGCGGCAGTGACAGATGCTGCGCGACACCGGGGGCGCCGTGGCGCGATAACGCACGGCGCCGCATAGGCAACCGCCTTCGATGGACAATCCCATTCTGACCTCCACGACCCTGACGTGGCGGACTCTCAGGCTAGCGGGGCGCGTGTGTGGGCAGCGCGAGGACCCCGCGCGAGGTCTGAACACCTGGAATTGCCGCATGAGCGCTGCCGGAGGAAGCAGGAGCGCCCGTCCCGCCATCGGCGGTCGTCGCGGCTACGGCGGAGGCAAGCGTCGTGCCGTGGTGTCCGGAGCCGAGCCCGGAGGGCTCGGTCCCGCCCTGCAGGGTCCTCGGTCAGGCCGCGTCGAACAACTGCTGCAGCACGGCGTCGCCATAACGATCCAGCTTGCTCGCACCGATACCCGGGACGCGCGCAAGCTCGTCGAGGTCGTCCGGCGCGGCCTGCGCGATGGCGCGCAGCGTGCTGTCGTGGAAGATCACGTACGCCGGTACGTTCTGTTCGCGTGCGGTGTTGCTGCGCCATTCGCGCAGCGCGTCGAACCGCAGCTGCGATTCCGGATCCAGATCGATGGCGATCGCGGCCGACGAACCGCTGCGCGTGCGACGTCCGCGCGTGGGCTTCTCGGGTTCGTGACGAAAACGCAGCTCGACGTCGCCCTTCAGCACCGGCCCGCTCAGCGTGGTGAGGCGCAGCGCGCCGTGGTGTTCGACATCGGCTTCCAGCAATCCGCCCGCGACGAGCTGGCGGAACACGCCGCGCCATTGGCGTTCGTCGAGGTCATTGCCGATCGCCCAGGTGCTGAGCGTCTCGTGATTCCACTGCTTGACCTTGTCGGTCGCCACGCCACGAAGCACGTCGATGACGTGCCCGGCGCCGAAACGTTGCCCCGTGCGATATACGCATGAGAGCGCCTTGCGCGCCGCCTGCGTGCCGTCCCAGCTGCGCGGCGGTTCAAGACAATTGTCGCAGTTGCCGCAGGCGCCGCCGTGCGCTTCGCCGAACCAGCCCAGCAGCGCCTGCCGCCGGCACTGCGTGGATTCGCAATAACCCAGCAACGCATCGAGCTTGCGCAGTTCCAGCCGTTTGCGTTCCTCGCCGGCTTCGCCCTGCTGGATCAGCTGGCGCAGGTTCACCACATCGCCCAGCCCGTAGCTGAGCCAGACTTCGGCCGCTTCGCCATCGCGACCGGCGCGGCCGGTTTCCTGGTAATAGCCTTCGATCGACTTGGGCAGGTCGACATGCGCGACGAAGCGCACGTCGGGTTTGTCGATGCCCATGCCGAACGCGATCGTCGCCACCATCACGATGCCGTCCTGCTGCAGGAAGCGCCGCTGGTTCTGCGCGCGCAGCGAGGCATCCATGCCGGCGTGGTAGGGCAGGGCGTTGATGCCGGCGGCCTGGAGCTGTTCGGCCACCGACTCCACGCGCTTGCGCGAGAAGGCGTAGATGATGCCGCTCTCGCCGCGATGTGCGTCGAGGAAGTCCAGCAGCTGCCGCACGCCGCCGCCATCCTTGTGGACGATCCGGTAGCGCAGGTTCGGTCGATCGAACGAGCTGACGAACTGGCGCGCATCGTCCAGCGCGAGGCGTTCGGCGATCTCGCGTCGCGTCGGCGCATCGGCCGTCGCGGTCAGCGCGATGCGCGGGATGTCCGGCCAGCGTTCGTGCAGCACGGTGAGCTGGCGGTATTCCGGGCGGAAATCGTGGCCCCATTGCGAGACGCAATGCGCTTCGTCGATGGCGAACAGCGCGATGCGCGCGCGATCCAGCAGCGACAGGAAACGGTTGGTCAGCAGGCGCTCGGGGGCGACGTACAACAGGTCCAGCTCGCCCGACAGCAACTGCCGTTCGACCTCGGCCGCATCGCTCGCATCCAGCGTGGAGTTCAGGTAAGCCGCGCGCACGCCGAGCTGGCGCAGCGCCTCGACCTGGTCCTGCATCAACGCGATCAGCGGCGAGACCACCAGCGCGCAGCCCTCGCGCAGCAGCGCGGGCAGCTGGTAGCACAGCGACTTGCCGCCGCCGGTGGGCATGAGGACGAGGGCGTCGCCACCGCCGGTGACGTGGTCGACGATCTGCCGTTGTTCGCCGCGGAAGCCGGGGTGGCCGAACACGCGGTTGAGCAGATCGAGTGCGGGGTCTGACATCGGCCTAGTTTAACGAAGCGGGCGGTTGGCGGCTTCGGAAAACGGCAGGAAATCGTGTGGGATTTGGAGGGTGGGGCGCTTCACCCTCATCCGGACCCTCTCCCGCTTGCGGGAGAGGGCCTTCGGAGCCTTGAATCAGCGGCGCGGTGCCGCCATCACTCCAGCAGCGAGCGCAGCATCCACGCGTACTTCTCGTGGGTCTGCAGGCGCTGGGTCATCAGGTCGACCGTCGGGTCGTCGCCGGCATCGTCGGCGGTCTTGAGGACCTTGCGCGCGGTGCGGGCCACGGCCTCGTTGCCGGCGACCAGCTGGCGGACCATTTCCTTCCAGTCCGGGGCTTCGGTCAGGCCGGGCTCCTCGGGGATCGAGCTCAGGCGGATGAACTCCGCGTACGAACCCGGCGCGTTGAAGCCCAGCGCGCGGATGCGTTCGGCGGTCTCGTCCAGGGCGGTCCACTGCTCGGTGTACTGGCCTTCGAACATCACGTGCAGGCTGTTGAACATCGAGCCGGTCACGTTCCAGTGGAAGTTGTGGGTCTTCAGGTACAGCGTGAAGCTGTCCGAGAGGAAGCGCGACAGGCCTTCGGCGATCTTCTTGCGGTCGCCGCCGCTGATGCCGATGTCGATGGCCTGCGTGCTGGCGGTCGGCGTGAGCGGGGACTTGTCGGACTTCTCGGCCTTTGCAGGCTTGGCGTTCTTGGTTTTGGCCATTGCGGTTCTCCCTTCGATCATGGCATTGCGGCGACAATAGCCCTGCCGTCCGCGACGTGGGTGGTTTCTTTATCAGGCAGTGCAACGAATGAAGTCTATGGACCCGGCGGAGTCTAGTCAGGGAAATGTCAGCAATGCGTTACGCCAGGCCCGGCGCGCCATCGATGGCGCGCTGAGTCGCGACCGTGGCCGGCTGCATGGATTGTGGTCACGCTGGAGCGGCAAGCCGGCCGACGAGCGCGCACGCGACGCCTTCGCCAAGGCGCTGGCCGCCTCGCTCGCCCAGCGCGAAGCCCGTACCGCGGCGCTGCCGGCCGCACCCGTCGCCGTCGACCTGCCCATCGCGGCAAAGGCCGACGAGATCGTCGAACTGATCCGCGCACACCAGGTGGTGGTGATCGCCGGCGAAACCGGTTCGGGCAAGACCACCCAGTTGCCCAAGCTCTGCCTGGCCGCCGGTCGGGGCGCGGCAGGCATGATCGGCTGCACCCAGCCGCGCCGCATCGCCGCGCGCGCCGTCGCGGGCCGCGTGGCGGAAGAGTTGCAGACCCAGCTCGGTGGCGCGGTCGGCTACCAGGTGCGCTTCACCGAGAACGTCGGCGAACAGACCGCGGTGAAGTTCATGACCGACGGCATCCTGCTGGCCGAAATCCAGTCCGATCGCTGGCTCTCGCAGTACGACACCATTCTCATCGACGAGGCGCACGAGCGCAGCCTCAACATCGATTTCCTGCTTGGTTACCTCAAGCAGCTGTTGCTCAAGCGCAAGGACCTGAAGGTCATCGTCACCTCGGCGACGATCGACACCGAACGCTTCGCCGCGCATTTCGACGGCGCGCCGGTGGTCAACGTGGAAGGTCGCAGTTATCCGGTGTCGGTGCGTTATCGCCCTTTGGAAGGGGAAGGCGACGAGGACGGCGACCGCACCATCAACGACGGCATCGTGTCCGCGTGCGACGAGATCACGCGCGAGGATCCACGCGGCGACGTGCTCATCTTCCTCCCCGGCGAACGCGAGATCCGCGACGCGCACCTGTCCCTGGAGCGTCGCAAATACCGCGAAACCGAAGTGCTGCCGCTCTACGCGCGCCTGTCGGTACGCGACCAGGATCGCGTGTTCAACCCCGGCCCGAAGCGCCGCATAGTGCTCGCCACGAACGTCGCGGAAACCTCGCTGACGGTGCCGCGCATCCGCTATGTCATCGATCCGGGCCTGGCGCGCGTGAAGCGTTACAGCCCGCGCGGCAAGCTCGATCGCTTGCACATCGAGCCCGTCAGCCAGGCCAGCGCCGACCAGCGCAAGGGCCGTTGCGGGCGAATCAGCGAAGGCACTTGTTTCCGACTGTATTCGGAAGCCGATTTCGAATCGCGCCCGCGCTATACCGATCCGGAAATCCGCCGCGCCGCACTGGCCGGCGTGATCCTGCGCATGCTCTCGCTGGGCCTGGGCAGGATCGAGGAATTCCCGTTCCTTGAACCGCCCGATCCGCGCGCGATCGCCGACGGCTGGCAGCAGCTGGCCGAACTGGGCGCGGTGGACGAAGAACGCCATCTCACGCCCATCGGCAAGCTGATGTCGCGCCTGCCGGTCGACGTGAAGCTCGCGCGCATGCTGGTCGCCGCGAACGAACATGGCGTGCTGCGCGAGATGCTCGTCATAGCCTCGTTCCTGGGCATCCAGGACCCGCGCGAACGCCCCGCCGACCAGCGCGGCGCCGCCGATACCGCGCACGCGCAGTTCGCCGATCCGAAATCCGAATTCGTCGGCATCGTGAAGTTGTGGAATGCGTACAACGCGGCGCACGAAGAGCTGACGCAGTCGAAGTTGCGCGGATGGTGCGAGAAGAACTTCCTCGGCTTCCTGCGCATGCGCGAATGGCGCGAGCTGCATCGCCAGCTGAAGCTGATGGCCGAAGAGTTGGCATGGAAGGAATCCCGCGCCGCGCTCAACGAGCACGGAACGCTCGATCAATCCGCCTACGCGACCCTGCACAAGGCGCTGCTCGCCGGCCTGCCGACGCAGATCGGCACGCGCACCGACAAGGGTTACGACGGCCCGCGCGGCCGCAAATTCCAGCTGTTCCCGGGTTCGCCGCTGGCGAAGAAGCCGCCGCCGTGGGTGCTTTCGGCGACGCTGCTGGACACCGAACGCGTCTGGTCGCTGACCAACGCCGCGATCGAACCCGACTGGGCGATCGCCGAACTTTCGCACCTTCTCTCACGCCGGCAGCACGATCCGCGCTGGTCGCGCTCGCAGGGGCGCGTGATCGGCAGCGAGCAGATCAGCCTGTTCGGCCTGGTGCTCGCACCGAAGCGACCGGTGCATTACGGCGCGCTGTTTCCAGAGGAAAGCCGCGCGATCTTCGCGCGCGACGCGCTGGTGACGGGCGAGATCAACACGCGCAGCCAGTTCCTGGCGCGCAATCTGGCCACGCTGGCGAAGGCGCGCGACGAGGAAGCCAAGCAGCGTCGCAGCTGCCTGGTCGTGGACGACGAATGGATGGCGCAGTGGTACCTCGACCGCATGCCGGCGAACGTGCACAACGCGCAGGCGCTGGACGCGTGGTGCGCCAAGCTGCCGGCGAACGAGAAGGCCGCGCTGGAATGGTCGCTGTCGGACCTGATGGTCGGCGACGAAAGCGATGCGGTGCGCTTCCCGCCGTACCTCGCGCTGGGCAACGTGCGGCTCGCGGTGAAATATCGCTTCGAACCCGGTGCGAGCGACGACGGCATGACGCTCGCGGTGCCGCTGCACCTGCTGAACGCGCTCGATCCGGTGCGCCTGACGTGGCTCGCGCCGGGCTTCGTGCTCGACAAGGCCGCGGCGTTGATCAAGACGCTGCCGAAGACCATTCGTCGCAACTTCGTGCCCGCGCCGGATTTCGCACGCGCGTTCCATGAGGCGAACCAGCAGCCGTCGGCGGACACGATCACTGGCGAGCTCGCGCGCTTCCTGCACAAGCTCGGCGGCGTTGCGGTCGGAGCGACGGACTTCGACGAATCCGCGCTGGAACCGCACCTGCGCATGAACCTGCGATTGTTCGATCGCGACGGGAAATCCGTGCTCGCCGAATCGCGCGACCTCGACGACCTTCGCGCGCGTTTCGGCGAACGCGCCGCGGCAGCGTTCGCGGCGAAGGCGGCCGACGGGCTCGCGCAGCGTGGCCTGACGACGTTCCCGGAAGCGCCGATTCCTGCTTCCGTGCCTGGTGCCGGTGGCGTGCCCGCGTATCCGGCGCTGCACGACGATGGCGACAGCGCGTCGCTGCGCGTGCACGCCGAGCGCGACGTCGCGCTGCGCGAACATCCACGCGGCGTGCGTCGCCTGCTGGCGATCGCGTTGGCGGACAAGCTCAAGCAGGCGCGCAAGCAGCTGCCGGTAACGCCGAAGATGGGGCTGCTGTATGCCTCCATCGAAGCCGCCGCGCCGCGCGTGGAAGGCCTGAAGGAAGGCGATCGCCTGCGCGCGGACCTGGTCGATGGCGCGTTCGCGTCGATGACGGACGAAGCCGCAGTCGGCGACATCCGCGACGCGGCGACCTTCGTCGCACGCCGCGATGCGATCGGCAAGCAGGTGTTCGGCGATGCGATGGAGCGGTTGAAGCAGGCCGAGGCGATCCTCGCCGCGGTCGCGGAGGCGCGCGCCAAACTCGAATCGCCGCTGATGGGCTGGGCGAGCGGCAACCTGGACGACATGCGCAGGCACCTGGCGTCGCTGACGCCGCCGGGTTTCCTGCGCAGCGTGTCGGCCGATGCGTTGCGCGAGTATCCGCGTTACCTGAAGGCGCTGGCCTTGCGCGGTGAGCGTGCATTGCGCGATCCAGTACGCGACCAGGCGCGCATGCTCGAACTCAAGCCGTTCGCCGATGCGCTGGCCCATGCGGTGGAAACCGGCGAAGCCGATTCGCCCGACTGGCAGGCACTGCGCTGGGATCTGGAAGAGCTGCGTGTATCGCTGTTCGCGCAGGAACTGGGCACGCGTGGCGGCGTGTCGCCGAAGAAACTGGCGCAGCGGCTTTCGCAGCTGCGCCGCTGACGCGCGTCAGTCGACGCGCTGCACCTTGATCGGCGGCGTGCCGTCGTCCATGCGCAGGTACCACGCGCCGAGCATGCCCGGCGCGATGGTCACCTTCGCATCGGTGACCGGTCGCGTGAAGTTCACGCCCGAATCCATCACGCGCCAGCGCTGGCCGTTGTCGAGCAGCAGCGTCTGCCCCTGCGTCCACGCGCGCGACGAACCGGGCACGGTGGCGATCACCGTCTGCGCGGGCGAGCGCTTCGGGCGCATTCCGGCTTCGTCCTGCGTGCGCTGCGTGTCGGCGGCTTTCAGGTCGGCGGCGCGGTCTTCGCTCAGCAGGCGGTTGAGCAGCGCCAGCTGTTCGCCGGACAGCGAATCCAGTCCCGTCGCGCGCAGCTGTTCCGCGCTCAGGCGCTGCTCGATCGGTACCCACGTACGTTCGCCGGCGAACGCCGGCAGGCTCAGCAGTACCGCCATCGCAAGCAACACGGACGCAC
>Ga0102592_1002984_pt1 | contig 13533 bp, 12 predicted proteins | sample AraplaCol_mMF_r2_FD_76861 | JGI IMG/M metagenome (GOLD analysis project Ga0102592, IMG submission 76861) | Arabidopsis root microbial communities from North Carolina, USA - plate scrape MF_Col_mMF_r2 (SPADES assembly) (version 2) | ecosystem: Host-associated > Plants > Roots > Endosphere... | reverse complement strand
TGTTAAAGGCGCGTTTTGAGGAGGGCATAGACCTGTCTGTTAAGATCAGTAAAGAGTACTATAACTCACTGATCCCGCCTTTTACACTACAACTGCTGATCGAAAATGCCATTAAGCATAATATTGTATCGTTGGATCGTCCACTGCAGATCAACCTGTATTCAGAGAACGGCTTTATTGTTGTAGAGAATACGCTGCAGCTGAAAAAAACACCGGAAGCTTCTACAGGACTGGGGCTGGAGAATATCAATCAGCGTTATACCCACCTGTTGGATAAGACAGTAGTGATCCAGCCTGGTGAAACATTGTTCACAGTAAAACTTCCTATCATTCATGAAGGTCATCATCATTGAAGACGAATTGAAAGCCGCTAAATCGCTTGCGGCCCTGATTGAAAAAACACGGCCCAATGCGGTGATCCTTGCACAGCTGCAGAGCATTGAAAGTGCAGTGAATTACCTTTCCCGCAATGAAGCGCCTGACCTGATCTTTATGGATATACAACTTTCAGACGGATTGAGCTTTGAGATCTTCAAGTCTGTAAAGATCCAGTGCCCGGTAGTGTTTTGTACCGCTTATGGTGAATACGCTATGGACGCCATCAAAGCCAATGGTATCGACTACCTGCTAAAGCCCTTCTCCAAAGAAGACCTCGAAGTGGCCTTTGAAAAGGTGGAGAACTTCAAAAATTTTTTCCAGGAGAATAAACAGCCAGATCTGGACGGATTATTAAAAAGGATCGGGCTGGATGAAGGAAAAAAGAGCTTCCTGGTATTTAAAGACAATAAATACACCACTATACAAACAGATCAGATAGCTTTTTTCTATATCAGCTATGACTCTGCGACCATCAAGACCTTTGATGAGCAATCCTATTTCATTAGCCAGTCGCTGGACCAGGTACAGGCACTGGTATCTCCCAAGCAATTTTTCAGGCTTAACCGGCAATACCTGATCAACTTCAGCGCGGTAAAAGAAGTGGAACATTATTTTGCCAGGAAACTGCTGGTGAAGCTGGTGATCCCCAGCCCGGAGAAATTGCTGATCGGTAAAGAAAAGACTACTACTTTTTTGAGCTGGCTGGAGAACAGGTAATCAGTTCGCATATGCAGATCATACGCACATCATCCGTTCATGAAGACTTTCAACTGCTCGCCGGCCAGCTGGAACAGGAGTTGAGTATCAGAGACGGCGAAGCGCATGAATATTATGCACAGATCAACCAGATCGGCGCGATCCCGCATGTGCTGATAGCCTATGAAGATGAAGAACCGCTGGGCTGCGGCGCTATCCGGGCGTATGATGATGTCACTATGGAGATCAAACGCATGTACGTTCAGCCAGCCGGCCGCGGTAAAGGTATCGCCACTGCATTATTACAGGAGCTGGAAAAATGGGCCCGGGAATTGGGATACACCAGCTGTGTCCTGGAAACTGGTAGCAACCAGCCGGAAGCTATTGCACTGTATCAAAAGCATCATTATCAGCAAATTCCAAAATTTGGGAAATACGTGGATAGTGCTAATAGCGTATGTTTCAGGAAGGATCTGTAATTTCTCTACCCGAAAATGACAGGATACTGCTGTTCAGCAGGCGTCTTATTTTACGTTCCGTTTCTTTATCCGGCCGTGGCATCAGGAACTGTACCTTGTAATGCACGGCATCTTTCTTTATCTCCAGTATCTTCAGCGAAAAGCTACTGTCAGTTATATTGCTGGAAAAAGGGAGCAGCACGGTCTTTAGCTCTTGCTCGATCATTTCCGGCGATGTGTGGTGTTTGAGATCAAGCTCAAATTCTATGGTCAGCTTTTTAATGTTCTGTTTGCTCTGGTTGATCACCATAGAGGAAAAGATCACTGAATTGGGGATCAGCACGATGTCATCGTCCTCATTCTGGAGCACAACGTTTACCAGTGTAATATCCAGCACTTTTCCGCGATATTCATTTATCTTGATCTGATCACCAAGCGACAGCTGATCGGAGAACATAATGATCAGGCCATTGATCATATTGGTAATATAGTCTTTGGACAAAAGCGCAAATGCGGCCGCAGCTATGCTAAGACTGAAGAAGAGCTCAGATAATTTTTGTCCAAAAAAGATCAGCAGGGCTATCAGAAAGAAGACAGTATTTAGCACGGAGGTGATGCGGTTAATACCCAGCACAAAATTGTCGCGTGTCAGTTTCTGCAGGCGGTGTTTTTGCAGGTACCAGAAGATGGTTACAATCCAGCCTACTGATATCAACAGGTTAGCGGCCAGGAACATCGAAACGGCTTTAGTAACCCGCTCCAGCCAATGATATTTACCAAACAGATCTTGCTGGCTGAAGCTAAAGTACGTAAGCCCGAGATAGACCAGCAGTTTAATAATAAAAATAAGTATCTGGTTTCTGAGCTTTTTCCGGTTATAAGTGGCCTGATCGATAAGCATGATATTAAAATTACAAAAAAAGCGCTCACTCCCTGGGCACTAGTTCTTCCCTTGGCTGGTAGGTACCCATGGTAGTTGCCAGGTATTTCCACTGCCGGAGGGACAGAATATGTAGTGTATAAGCCAGTGGAACCAGGAAACCAGGCAGATAAATTAAAGGAAACCTTGTCAGGAAAGAACTGTCAGGCTGATTGTGAAAAGCACGGAACGGACCTGGCATAGACAGTGCGGAGATACTGACAATATTGATCAGCAGCACAAGTCCCGTAATATTATATAACAGTGCTATAACCGGAGGCCAGCTCTTCTTTACAAAACAATAGTAGCCTACCGGGAATGCCAGCAAGCCGCTGATGACGTCAAAATTGCGTCCCTCAAAGCTCATCTGTACAGGCAGTGATCCATAGCGCACCAGCATCCATAAGCCTATTTCAACCAAGATGCGGAATGATTGCAGATAGATCAGCCAATGTGGCTGGATATGTTGCAACAGCCTTTTCCCCGCAGCTGAGCGGACAAAGAGCAGCACTGCAGGTAAGGGTGGCAACAATGCCAATGGCAGCCGTGGAGGCAGGCGGGAAAAGTCGGCAAAAAAACCACGTATTGACAATATGCCAAGCAGTATGAGCCAGGCGATAAGCACAATGGCAATCTTTCGAAAAGTGGATCTGGACATAGTTTAATTGTATGTGGATACAAAGTTCCGAAGACTGGTGATCCGCCGGATAACCAAAATTGCTATTTTGACTGGAGCCGGTATTGAGTAGGGTATAGCCCCATCTTCTGGAAAAAGAGACGGCTGAAAGATTGGCTGTTGTCAAATCCCAGAATGTCGGCAATATCCGCTACTGAGATGACGGTATCTGTAAGCAGATCCCTGGCTTTTTCGATCCGGAGCTCCTGGATGTATTGATAAGGCGATAAGCCATACGCCTGACGAAACAACCTTAAAAAATGATATTTGGAAAGACAGGCTTCCGCTGCCAGCTGGTCCAGGCTGACTGTTCCGCAAAAGCGGGATCGCAGCACATCCATGGCACGGGAAAGGCGTTTGTAAAGCTCAATGCGGGTAGCTTTTCTTACAGGTGGCAGATTGTTGACGATCTTGGTAATGTGATGGTGCTGCTGCAAATAATAGGACAGGAGGGCAGTCAGCTGTTCCTCAAACCGGAGTCTGTCAGGTCCTAATGCTTTTTGCGAGCTCAGGATGGACTGGATCAATGCGTTGAAAGTGGCATCCCGGCGGTGTAACTGGTTAAAGAACAGAACGGGCGATAATTGTTTTTCAGTACCTGCGTCCAGGATCCTGTCTGCCGGAGTGATAAGGGCATTCAATACAGATTCACTGAAGAATTCCCCGAAATGGATATTAAAAGTTTCGGTGCTGGTGGAATTTTCTTCCACCTGGAGCGTGTACAATTGGGATCGGTTACTGACAAAATAGTTGTCCTCATCAATGCGGGTGGTCTGCCTGTCCACACTACAAAGACTATTTCCCCGTATATTCAGAAAAAAAGAAAAGGGTCCTTTAATATCAGGACGGAAGCATTCCCTGACTTTCGTATGAATGATCACACTGGGAAAACCTTCGGTATCCAGCGGGAGATTCCCCCATCCCAGGCGATTGCTGAACCCCTGGGCGATCTGGTGCTTCAGCCAGCTGAGATCAGGAAACTCATGGAAGATCATAGAAGAAAGTTACGACAAATCGCCTGAAAATGGCAAAGGCCGCTATCAATCTACAATCTTCATAGCAGTAGCAATTCCCAGCGCATTGCTCTTATCCTGTCCATTTGAAGGAGAAATCACTAAATCGCCCTCAACCAATTTAGTTATATAAAGTTTATCCTTCTTAATACGCAATACAATCACCTTTCCCTTCTCATCGAAGGCCCATGTACCACGTTCAGTGTTCTTATCTGATGATATCCGTATAAACGTGTGGTCTTTTAGAAACTCATAAGTGAGCGACTCATTTATGTTCGTTAGCTCCTGACCGGCCATGATAATTGCCCTGACGCCCCATTTATGGCAGAGTAAACTATCTGCAGGCGCCTGGCCCTTTACATAAACGCTGATAGATAAAAATAAAAGGAAGAAAAAGTACTTTTTCATAGTATAGGTTATATAGGGCGAAAATAAAAAAGGCTGCTCTTTTGAGCAACCTTTTCGTACCGCGTACGGGAATCGAACCCGTGATTCATCCGTGAAAGGGATGCGTCTTAACCCCTTGACCAACGCGGCGGTTTATTTTTGGGATGACAAAAGTAATTAAAAGAAACCAATTACCAAATTTTTCAAAAAATTCCCTCTTTTTTTCCATAATTGCAGATGAAAACGATGATACCCGCAGAATGCCGGACTGTTGCATCACAGCGCACGCTGTGGCGTCCTTATACCTGCACCTATAGTCATAAAAAATTGATACTATTTATGCGTAAATCCTTTTTAACCCTCCTGGCCATGTATGCATTGCCTTTTATTAGCCATGCACAGAATATTTTCCCTTCTACCGGTAATGTAGGCATTGGTACCTCCAGTCCACAGTATCCCTTACACATTTCAACTGCTAATACCGCCGGATTGGTGATCTGGAATACCGGAGCATTAAGCAGCAGCTCAGGCGCTTTTATACGTGCCTATAATACAGGCATTCCTGATGGTCCTAATATGAGGCTGGGCGGATTCCTCTTTGGTACAGCCGACGCAAATCCCGTCGCAAGCAGAACAGGCGCACAAATAGAAGCATATAGCGAAGCTGCATGGGCCGCCAATGCTCAGCCAACCTTCATGCGGTTTCTTACAACCCCGGCAGATGGTACTTCGCCGTTGGAGCGTATGCGTATCACCTCCGAAGGACACATTATGCTGCAGCGGGGTACATTCCTCGGTATAACGCCTACCGACCGTTATACCTATGATGGCAAACCACAGCCGCACTATGGTTTACAATGGGTAATGGATAGCTGGTCCGCACAAGGCCCTACGATGTGGGCATCTGCCTATGGCGGCATGAAATTCATGACCCAGGGTGTTCCCAGGATAACTATTACAGGCGATGGAAATGTGGGCATCGGAGCCGATAGTCCCAGTGGCTATAAGTTCGCTGTTAACGGAGATGCCATTTTTACCAGGATAAAAGTAAAGAACAACGCCTCCTGGCCCGACTACGTGTTCGAGGAAAGCTATAAACTTCCTCCGCTGGCAGATATCGCAGCATACGTAAAAACACATAAACACCTGCCCGAAATACCTGCCGCTGCAGAAGTGGAAAAAGATGGATTGGATGTGGGAGAAATGAATAAGCAGCTGCTGAAAAAAGTAGAGGAACTAACATTGTACCTGATACAACAGCAACAGGAAAACGAACGCACAGCAAAACGGCTAAAGTCTTTGGAAGAGGATAATAAAAGGATGAACGGAGAAATGGAGCAACTGAAAGCCAAAGTAAGCGCAGTGCACCCGAAGTAGAAAATCTAATAACAGATGAATAGTAAAAAATTCCACGCTTTCACATTATGGGCGCTCCTATTGCTCCCGCTGTGTTTATTCGCACAACAACCTTCCCGTACGGTATACGCCATAAAAGGTACGGACACACTTTGGTTTGATCATTACCAGCCCCATGCTGCTTCCAACGGTATCTCCGTACTCTTCGTACATGGCGGCGGCTTTACCGGTGGTGATCCCGCAGGTCAGGCGCCTTTCGCAGAAGGTCTGTCAAAAATGGGCTACAACGTCTTCGTGATCAAATACCACCTGTACCTCAAAGGCAAAAGCTTTGGCTGCGAAACGGCCCTGCCTGAGAAAATGAAAGCCATTCGCCTGGCCGTAGAAGACACCTGGGATGCGACTACTTACTTACGCCAACACGCCTCTGATCTCCAGGTAGATACTACTAAGCTCTTCCTGGCAGGTAGCAGCGCCGGTGCCGAAACCGTATTGAACCTTGTATTTAATCCTTTCGTAAAAGCAGCCGATACCACCTATAAAACGTTTCGCTATGCCGGGGTGATGTCATTCGCCGGGGCTGTGCTCGATATGAACCGGGTATATGCCAAACCGGCGTTACCCTTGCTGATGATGCACGGTACCAACGATCAGCTGGTGCCTTACGCCACCGCCGGGCACCACTATTGTGACGCTACAGCCCCGGGCTGGGTGATCATGTCCGGCTCTTATACCATCTTCACTGAAATGCAGAAAAAGAATCTGCCCGTAACATTATACACCTACGAAGGCAAAGGCCATGAAGTAAGCGGCTATATGGCCCGTAAGTTCAAAGAGATGGACGATTTCATGCAGAACGCCGTCCGGGGCAAAGAGCAGGTGCCACTGCACATTATAGAGAAAGCAGAAAGCACTGCCGGTGTACAGCAATATGATACTACCTATAGCACTACCTATTACCGGCAGAAAGTATCCCAGTTCAGGCTCATCCCGGATACCGAAACAGGCGAGATCATTTTCCTGGGCGATAGCATTACCGATTTTGCAGAGTGGGCGGATTTATTCAAGAACAATAAGATGAAGAACCGCGGTATCAGTGGCGACAGAACCCGCGGGATACTGAATCGCCTGGATGAAGTGATCACCCGCAACCCTGCAAAGGTCTTCATCATGATCGGCATCAATGATATTGCAGCCAATATTCCGGATAGTGTGATCATCCAAAATTACACGACGATCATCCAAAGGCTGCGTAGCGCCTTGCCCACGGCAGGCATTTATATACAAAGCATTCTGCCTACCAACGGCACATTCCCTGAATTTCCGCGTCACCAGCGTAAAGAAGAGCATATTGATGCAATCAATAACTACCTGCAGCAGCTGGCCCGTGAACAGCGTTGCACCTATGTTGATCTCTACCATGCCCTGCTCGATAAGGAAGGCCGCCTGAATAAACAATACACTAATGATGGATTGCACCTTACCGGTGAGGGATACCTGGTATGGAAAAAGGTGTTGCTGGATAAAAAATACCTGTAAACGAAGATCATCATAATAGCGGGAAAGCTGCCGGTAACGGCGGCTTTTTTGTTATATAATGCCGGGGATTTTTATTATTTTGTTTTATCGAGCACTCTTTAAAACCACTAACACGTTCATCATGAAAAAACAACTGTGCTTTTGCCTGTTCTTCCTCTCATTAATTCACCATTCATTAAACGCTCAACAACACCCTCCGCAGGTGTTGCTCCGCCTGGATGATAACGGAATGAACCACGCTGTTACCACCGCCATCAAACAGGTAGCCGCAACAGGCATTCCTTTCTCCAGTTCAGTAATGTTTGCCTGCCCCTGGTATCAGGAAGCCGTAGCGGTACTAAAGCAATACCCGAACGTATCAGTAGGTGTTCACCTCACGTTGAACAGCGAATGGAAATATTACCGCTGGGGCCCCGTATTAGGCAGAACCGCTGTACCCAGCCTGGTTGACAGCAACGGATACTTCCTGCCTTCCACCAAAGAATTCCTCGACAGTCACTACAAACTGGAAGATGTAAAGAAAGAACTGGCTGCCCAGATAGAACGCGCTTTGCATTCCGGACTGAAAATAGATTACGTGGATTATCACATGGGTACGGCCGTCTCTACTCCGGAACTGCGCGCCATTATAGAAGAGCTGGCGAAGCAATATCACCTGGGCATCTCAAGATATTTCGGAGAGAACTACCAAACCATGTTCGATGTGTCTTATGATGCAAAGAAGCAGGAATTCTTTAAACGTCTCGGCAGCCTGCAGGAGGATAAAGTGAACCTCATTGTCATGCACGTAGCAGAAGCCACGCCTGAAATGAACGCCCTGATAGATATGAATAACAAAGACCAGTATTCTGCTGCCAAACCGCTGGTGGCCATGCACCGTTCTGCAGAATTAAGCGTGCTGCTGTCTCCTGAATTCAAACAAAAGGTGAAAAGCGGCGCGGTGAAACTAGTTACCTATAAGGACCTCGTACAGCAATACGGCCTGGACACCATGAAGGCGCCGGCCCAATAAATTATACAGACAGTCCCTTGCGTTGCTTATTGCTCTTCTATGATCTTGAGGCCCCAGGGCTCCAGCGCAAGGGAGCTGTTCTTGTTGACTGTCTCTCCATGCAATAATTCTTTGCCGTTTGCAAAGGGATATTTAATCGTGGTAGGCTGGGCGGAATAGTTAAAGAGATAGCGCACTTTCTTCCCTTGTTCATTCACTCCCTGTTTAATGATAAGAGGGAAATAGAGCTGCTGTTCCGTTCCCCACAAGCCTGCTTTCTCCACAGCATCCGCTAATATTTTCTCCATTAAGGGATTGCTGACCATGCACCCCATATAAGTAGCTAATCCTTTACCATAATTATTCTCTGTAATAGCAGCATATTGACCCCATACCGGGTGTTCATAGTAAGCAAGCACTTTGGAGGTAGTTGGAGTAATCAGTTCCATCCAGGTCTTCACGGTATTGGCTTCCTTACCTACCTGATAGGGGTCGCCTTTCAATGATACATTCTGTGGAGCGGTGAACTGGCTGTAATAAATACCACAGGCTTCATCGATGATCCCGGGCTGGTGACTGCTTCTTACTTTTACGTTTTGATCTGAGAAACCGCTTTTGAAGGTATATACAATATGCCCTCCGCTCTTTACAAAGCGGTTTAAGCGTTGAAGCAAACTATCCGGCGCAGCATACAAGGCTGGTACGATCAACAGTTTATAGTTTTCAATATTGGTGCTGGTAGGGTCCACAAAATCCACTCCCACATTCATCCTGTACAATGCATCATACATCGGGCGGAGAATGTCATTGTAGCTTTCCCTGCCCGGTTTAAACTGGTTAAAAGCAGTCAGGGCTTCATTGCTGAACAGGATGGCTACCTGGTTCGTTTTTTTAAGATTGATTAGATGAGAGCTCAGGCGTTGAAAATCTTTCCCGATCGTTTTTGCTTCGTCGTAGGTAGGGTTCGGCTCAAAATCATGACTCAACAATCCCTTCCAATATGTTTCAATGGAGTTGTGTATAGAATGCCAGTGCCAGTATTCCACCATGTTGGCGCCGGAGGCCAGGTGACTGAACGCCTGCAACCTTAGCTGGCCGGGGTAGGGCACCCACTGTGGAAAGCCTTGTGCTGCTGTTTCCAGCAGCAGGTAATTTTTACCTCCTTTCATAGAACGGGTTACATCTCCACCAAAAGAGATCTCTATGCCAGTCAATGCATCCTGCGAAGGATGGTAAATATCCACACCTGCAATATCCAATGTTTTGGCGGCGGCAAAATGATCTACCTCCGGCTGTATACCATAAGAATGTCCCTTCCATTCAAAATCAAAATTCTGGGTGATGAACTGCCCGGGATGCTTATATTCATTTACAATAGCAGCCTGCCAGAAGAGGTAATCAGTGGCCAGCTTACGTTGAAACTTTGCAAATTCAGCATTCTGGCTCGCGTTAATGGAACCGTTCATGGAAGGGAAATCCTCCCAGTTGTTGATACGATTGCTCCAGTAGTCCAGTCCAAAAGCTTTGTTGATGCTGTCCAGCGAAACAAACTTTTGCTTCATATACGCAACAAACTGCTTTTGTACTTCCGGCCCGGCAGTATTATAGGGTTTCGTTTCATTATCTATCTGGTAGCCGATAATAGCCGGATGGTCTTTCACATGTTCCATCATCTTCCGGATAGCCCGCTCGGCATGGAACAGGAAATGTTTGTTGCTGATGTCCATGTTCTGACGAGCCCCGTATTGGTTTTGTCCCTGTGGGGTGATGGCCAGTACATCAGGATATTTCCGCACCAGCCAGGTGGGAACGGCATAGGTAGGTGTGCCCACGATTACTTTAATGCCTGCCTGATGCATAGCATTGAGCACCCTGTCGATATGTGTAAAATCAAACACCCCATCCTGCGGCTCCATGGTGCTCCAGGTGGATTCCGCGATACGGACTACATTGATGCCTGCGTCTTTCATCATCTGTATATCCTTATCCAGCCGTTCATATGGCATGTACTCATCATAGTATGCCACGCCGTATAATAGCTGGTTCATTTTGATCTCCTGTGCAGAAAGCGGCTGTATAAAGCCAAGCAGCAGGATAAATCCAAAGAAGTGCTTCATAGTCAGTTTCAATTAAGGTTTGTGCTGCTGATCGTCAGTGATTGATGAGAACGCGGAATCGGGTAAACAGGTACTAAAATAAAGGTTTCCTGTTTCTTTTTTTAAGATAAAAAAAAAGTAAGCCAGTATCTAACTGACTTACTCTCATTGACAACATTGCTTGCTGCATTTCGTCGGTTAATTCATTGCCTTTAATTTTCTTACTTCCAGCTGGAAATGTTCCAGTAATGGGCAGGTCCTGGCAATTTCCGCGGCTTCATTGATATCATCCGCGATAATAATAACATAGCCCCCAATTATCTCCTTTGCCTCCATAAAAGGCCCGTCAGTGAGCACTTCCTCTTTATTCTTTAACAAACGTCCTTCGTCTTCTTCAAGCGGTTGCCCTCCTTTATATCGTCCTTCTGCCATCATTTTTTGCATCCATTGAACATAAGTGTCCATTCGTTGTTGCAGTGCTTCAGGAGAAGTGGAGATAGGGTCTTTACCCCTTATCAGTAACATAAATTCGCTCATGTTGGTAAATTTTATTGTTTGATATTATTTACTCAGGTCTTTCAACTTGTTCTCAATGGCGTTTTTTACCTTGCCGGGGCCAATCAGCGCAGCCGCCTGTATGAAATATTGCCTGCTTACAGTCGTTTGTTGGGCCTGTTTATAGAGCTCTCCGAGCATGATATTATAAAAGAGATGATGCTGCAGGTTTTCCAGCGATAACAGAAACCGGATGGCAGGTTCAACGCCTCTCACTTTTGATAGCACATACGCCCGGTTGATCTTTACAGATGGAGATCCGTTCAGCAGCATCAGATGATCGTATAGTTCCAGTGTCAGTCCCCAGTTAACATTTTCCATTGATGCAGATAAGCTGTACTGGGCGGCGATCATCGCTTCAAGGTGATAGGCAGAGAGCTGTTCTCCTCCGATGGATCTGTCAAGATAATCAGCGCCCTTTTGAATGAGGAGCTGATTCCAGTTGGCCCTGTCCTGCTCTTCAAAACTCAGGATCTCACCTGCTGTGTTGATCCTGGCGTCAGCCCTTGATGCATGAAAGCACATGAGCGCCAATAAGGCGAAAGTAGCCGGCGCTGAGGTGGCAGGATATAATGCCAGCGTTTCGCAGAGATAAATGGCATCGCTGCACAGATCCTTTCTTATCACATTTTCATCGCTCAGAGAGAAATACGATTCAGTAAATATCAGGTAGATACATTTTAAGACAGCCTGCAGTCGGCGCGTTAGTTCAGCTCCTGAGGGAACCTGAATAGCCTCTTTGCCAAGCTCTCTGAACTTCTCCCGGGCCCGGTACAACCGTTTAGTAATAGTTTCTTCGTTTGTCAGAAGAATACGGCTGATCTCCTTTACACTCAAACCGCAAAGAGTTTTCAGTATAAAGGACACCTGCGCCGGTTGACTGATATCCGGGTGACAGGCGGCAAACATCATCCTGAGCTGGTTATCTTTTATTTCGCTATCTGAGAACGATCTGTCCACTTCGTTATTGATTGTCCACTCCGATAATAAAAGTGGAGAAAGTTCTATTAACCTTTTTTGCTGCCTGATGAAATCAATGGTCTTGTTCTTTACAACACGATATAACCAGGCTTTAGGATTTTCAGGAAGCTGGAATCGCCATTGGTTTACAGCAGCCATCAGGGTATCCTGCACGATGTCTTCGGCAACATCTAGGTCGGCAGCTCCCAATAAGCGCACCACCGATGCAACCAGTTTCCCTGATTCTTTCCGGAAAAGATTGTCCGTGATCTGATCACTTGATAACATGCCTTACAAATATAACAAATCCTTTCCCTGCCTGGCAGCCAGGCATTATTCGGACCATTCCAGGATGTCTGTACATGTAGAGTCGTTGCAGCGTCAAGAATCTGGACAAACGGAGGAAAATATTTTTTTTAATTTTTTACATACTTCATAAGGGTATCCTGCCTCATCAGTGTATATATAACATACACAATCACCACGCCTATGCAATATGAAGAAGACCAGAAGCATTACCTGCTGGCTAAAATGCTGGCTTACCTGGTAATTCCCGTACTATGTTTCCTGTTGATACTGGCCGGGGGGCTCTTTGCTTATATCTGCTACCTTTAAAAAATACCCATGTACACCACTGCCGATTATATTTCCAGGGCGGCCCGATTCGTACGTAATCAGCTGCAGCCCTCCAGTAAGGTATTGTCAACGCTAATGATCTATGCGACAGACCTCTGCCAGTCCCGCTGCAAGCACTGCCTCATATGGGCAAAGCGGCCGGTAGCCTATCTTTCACTGGAGAAGATCGTTGAGATCATGCAAAGCGATTGTATCAGTAAAACAACCACCGTAGGTCTGGAAGGAGGGGAGTTCCTGCTGCATCCACAGGCATTTGAGATATTGGACTGGTTCAGCAAACATCATCCGAATTTCGATCTTCTATCCAATTGCCTGGCGCCGGAGAAGGTGATCAGAGCGGTAAAGGAATACAGGCCTAAACGCCTGTTCATTTCACTGGACGGTAATAAAGAAACGTACCGCCACATGCGGGGCAAGGATGGATACGATAAAGTACTGAATGTGATTGAAACCCTGCATAAGGAAACCAGCATTTCCGTCATGTTCACCCTCTCTCCCTATAATAGTTTTGACGACCTCCGTCATGTAATGGAGGTGTGCGCCAATTATGGAACAGATCTCCGCATAGGTATCTACAATAATATATCCTACTTCGACACAGTAGACCCGGCTCATGCGGATGACACAGCAGTAAAGGAAACCATGCCTCTTCCATCCGCTGCGCACATGGAGATTCCTGCCGATATCATACAACGGCTGCAGGAGTTCGATGAGAACCTCGATTTTCTGCAGCTCTATAAGTACTGGCAGCGCAAGGAATTGAAAATGCCTTGCTATTCTATTTTCGATAGCCTGGTAGTATTGCCCAACGGCGATGTACCCATCTGCCAGAACCTGGACCTGAAACTGGGAAATATATATACAAATTCCCTG
>Ga0102592_1002973_pt1 | contig 13583 bp, 11 predicted proteins | sample AraplaCol_mMF_r2_FD_76861 | JGI IMG/M metagenome (GOLD analysis project Ga0102592, IMG submission 76861) | Arabidopsis root microbial communities from North Carolina, USA - plate scrape MF_Col_mMF_r2 (SPADES assembly) (version 2) | ecosystem: Host-associated > Plants > Roots > Endosphere... | reverse complement strand
TGTCGATGATCAGCGCGCCCTTGGCCATGGCGGGCACGACCTCGTTCCAAACGCCGAGCACGTGCTTGCCGGCGGGGAGCATGGTGACGACGACATCGGCGCCCTTCACCGCGGCGGGCGCGCTGTCGGCGATGCCCGCGCCGTCGGCCTTGGCTTGCGCGCGCGAGGCTTCGACGAGGTCGAAGGCGACGACCTTGTGGCCGGCCTTGACCAGATTGGCCGCCATCGGGCCGCCCATGTTGCCGAGACCAATGAATGCGATCGTGGCCATTGTCGTTTCCTCCACTACAGCGTTGTTAATTGAACTTCAGCTCGTCTGCGCCGATCTCGGCGAGATACGGCGCCAGCATCTGTGGCGTCACGTCCTCGATCCGCGGCGGCGACCAGGTCGGGTTGCGATCCTTGTCGATCACGGCGGCGCGCACGCCCTCGCGAAAATCATCGCTGCGGAAGACCTCCAGCGCGGCGCGGTATTCGCGCACCAGACACTCTTCCAGGCTCGACGCGTTACGCGCCAGCCGCAACAGCTTCAGCGTCACCACCATGCCGCGCGGTGATTTTTCGTTGAGCGTCTTCAGCGTGGCCAGCGCGAACGCGGAGCCGTCGCGTTTCAGCGCGGCAACGATGTCTTCCATGCGGTCGAAGCCGAACAGCGCGTCGATCACAGGCTCCTTGGCGGCGACCGGCCCGGCGGTCTCGCCGGTCGCAAAGCCGTTGATGAGCTTGCTGACGTCGGCCGCGGTCGCGCCTGGACGAACCCTGGTCAGTGCCTCGCGCAGCTCCGGCCATTTGGCCACCGTCACCACGGCATCGGCGAACTTCGCATGGATCGCATCGGGCCCGTTCATGGTCTGGCCAGTGAGGCCGAAATAGGTGCCGATCTCGCCCGGCGAGCGTGACAACAGATAGGTGCCGCCGACATCGGGGAAGAAGCCGAGGCCGACCTCCGGCATCGCCAGCCTGGTGCGATCGGTGACGATGCGGTGGCTGGCATGCGCGGAGAGCCCGACGCCGCCGCCCATCACGATGCCGTCCATGAAGGCGACATACGGCTTCGGAAATTTCTTGATGCGGGCGTTGAGAATGTACTCCTCGCGCCACAGGATCTTGCCGAGATCACCGTTGGCCTTGGAGCTTTCCCAGAGCGTGCGGATGTCCCCGCCCGCGCACAGGCCGCGCTCGCCGGCGCCTTCCAGCAGGATCACGGCAACATCAGGATCAGCCTCGAACCGGTCGAGCGCCTTCTCGATGTCGCGAAACATCTCCAGCGTGACGGCGTTGATCGCTTTGGGCCGGTTCAGCCTGATGATGCCGGCCGCCCCCTCAATTCGGGCGATCAGATCGCCCTCTTCCACCCCGCTCATCGCGCGCCCTCGATCAGTTTGCGCGCCACGATCAGCCGCATGATTTCGTTGGTGCCTTCGAGGATCTGGTGCACGCGTAAGTCGCGCACGATCTTCTCGATGCCGTATTCGCTGAGGTAACCGTAGCCGCCGTGCAGCTGCAGGGCGTGGTTGGCGACCTCGAAGCCGACATCGGTTCCGAAGCGCTTTGCCATGGCGCACAGCATGGTGGCATCGGGGTCCTTGCGATCGAGCGCCGCCGCGGCGCGCCACAAGAAGGTACGCGCGGCTTCCAGCTCGATCGCCATGTCGGCGAGGCGGAATTGCAGCGCCTGGAATTCGTCGAGGCGCTTTCCGAACGCCTTGCGCTCCTTCATGTAGGCGCGCGCCTTGTCGAGCGCGGTCTGCGCGCCGCCGAGCGAGCACGCCGTGATGTTGAGGCGGCCGCCGTCGAGGCCGGCCATCGCGATCTTGAAGCCGATGCCCTCCTCGCCGAGGCGATTGGCGATTGGCACGCGGGCGTTCTCGAACATCACCGCGCGGGTCGGCTGCGCGTTCCAGCCCATCTTGCGCTCATTGGCACCGAACGAGACGCCCGGCGTCTTGCCGTCGATCACGAGGGTCGAGATGCCACCGGGACCGTCGCCGCCGGTGCGTACCATCGCGACCAGAAGGTCGGTGCCGCCGGCGCCGGAGATGAACTGCTTCTGGCCGTTGAGGACGTAATGATCCCCGTCGCGCACGGCGCGGGTGCGGAGCGCCGCCGCGTCCGAGCCGGCGCCCGGCTCCGTCAGGCAGTAGCTGGCGATCAGCTCCATGGTGCAGAGTTTTGGCAGCCATTGCTGGCGCTGGGTGTCGCTGCCAAAGGCATCGATCATCCAGCTCGCCATGTTGTGGATGGAGATGAAGGCCGAGGTTGTCGGACAGCCCGTCGCCAGCGCCTCGAAGATCAGCGCCGCGTCGAACCGCGTCATCGCCGATCCCCCGACATCGTCGCGGATGTAGATGCCGCCCATGCCGAGCGTCGCCGCCTCGCGCATCACGTCGACGGGGAAATGCTTCTCCTCGTCCCAGCGCAGCGCGTGCGGCGCGATCTTTTCCGCCGCAAACGCCAGCGCCATGTCGCGAACCGCGTTCTGATCCTCGTTCAGAGCGAACTGCATGCCGGCCTCGCTCCTGAGAGGATTACTTCATCAGCGGGATCGAGAACTCCGCACCTTCCTTGACGCCGGACGGCCAGCGCGAGGTCACCGTCTTGGTCTTGGTGTAGAAGCGGACCGAGTCCGGGCCGTGCTGGTTGAGATCGCCGAAGCCGGACTTCTTCCAGCCGCCGAAGGTGTAATAGGCGATCGGCACCGGGATCGGCACGTTGATGCCGACCATGCCGACATTGACCTTGGCCGCGAAGTCGCGCGCGGCATCGCCGTCGCGGGTGAAGATGGCAACGCCGTTGCCGTAATCATGCTCGGACGGCAGTGCCAGCGCCTCCTTGTAGTCGTGCGCGCGCACGACCGAGAGCACCGGACCGAAGATCTCTTCCTTGTAGATCCGCATGTCCTTGGTGACGTTGTCGAACAGCGAACCACCGAGATAGAAGCCGTTCTCGTAGCCCTGCATCTTGAAGCCGCGGCCGTCGACCGCGAGCGTCGCGCCTTCCTTGATGCCGATGTCGATGTAGCCCTTGACCTTCTCGACCGCCTCGCGCGTCACCAGCGGACCGTAGTCGGCCGAGGGATCGATCGAGGTGCCGATCTTGAGCGACTCGACGCGCGGGATCAGCTTTTCCATCAGCCGGTCGGCGGTGGATTTGCCGACGGGAACCGCAACGGAGACCGCCATGCAGCGCTCACCGGCCGAGCCGTAGCCGGCGCCGATCAGCGCATCGACGGCCTGGTCCATGTCGGCATCCGGCATGATGATGGCGTGGTTCTTGGCGCCGCCGAAGCACTGGCAGCGCTTGCCGGTCTGCGCGGCGCGCTCGTAGATGTACTGCGCGATCGGCGTCGAGCCGACGAAGCCGACGGCCTTGATGTCGGGGTCGTCGAGGATGGCGTCGACCGCTTCCTTGTCGCCGTTGACGACATTGAGGATGCCGGCCGGCAGGCCCGCCTCGATCATCAGCTCGGCGAGCAGCATGGGTACGCCGGGATCGCGCTCGGAGGGCTTCAGGATGAAGGCGTTGCCGCAGGCGATCGCGGGCGCGAACTTCCACATCGGGATCATCGCCGGGAAATTGAACGGCGTGATGCCGGCGACGACGCCGAGCGCCTGACGCATGGAGTAGATGTCGATGCCGGGACCGGCGCCTTCGGTGTATTCGCCCTTCATCAGGTGCGGGATGCCGCAGGCGAATTCCGCGACCTCGAGGCCGCGCTGGATGTCGCCCTTGGCGTCCGGCACGGTCTTGCCGTGCTCGCGGGCCAGCAGCTCGGCGAGCTTGTCGTAGTCGCGCTGCACCAGTTCGACGAACTTCATCATGACGCGGGCGCGGCGCTGCGGGTTGGTCGCGGCCCATTCGGGCTGGGCTGCGCGCGCGTTCTCGACGGCGGCGCGGACTTCGGCCTTGGACGCCAGCGCGACCTTGGCCTGGACGTCACCGGTCATGGGCTCGAAAACGTCCGCCGTCCGGCCCGACGTGCCCTTCACTTCCTTGCCACCGATGAAATGTCCGACTGAACGCATGGAATGATCTCCTTGAGGCCGAGCTTGAACGCTTTGACAAATCCTATCGACCTGCATTTATTGGGATTCAAGTCTGAGATAATGCACCATAGATGTGCGAAAATGCTGGATCAAGGCGCTATCGATTGGGACGACTTTCGCTTCGTGCTGGCCATCGTGCGGGGCGGCTCGGTCTCGGCTGCGGCAAAACAGCTCGGCGTCGACCATGCCACGGTGATCCGCCGCGTCGACCGGCTGGAGAAGCACCTGTCGGCCAAGCTGTTTGACCGCCGCAAGACCGGCTATCTCCTCACCGAGGCCGGCCAGCGCGTCGCCGACAGCGCCGAAGCCATGGAATCGACCATCGTCGCCAACCAGGAGCAGGTCGGCGGCTCGGTGGCCCGGCTGACCGGCACGGTGCGGATTGGCGCACCCGACGGCTTCGGCACCGCCTTCCTGGCGCCGCGGCTGGCCCCCTTCGCCGACCGGTATCCCGATCTCGACCTGCAACTTGTGGCGACCGCACGGCTGTTCAGTCTGTCCAAGCGCGAGGCCGATATCGCCATCAGCCTGACCATGCCGAAGGAAGGCCGCATCGTCGGCCGCAAGCTGCTGGACTACCGGCTTGGGCTCTATGCCGCTCCCGCCTATCTCGACCGCTTCCCTGACATCACCTCGCGGCAGGACCTGCCGCAGCACCGTTTCGTCGGCTATATCGAGGAGCTCTTGTTCACGCCGGAGCTCGATTACCTGCCGCAGGTGTCGCCGCGGATCTCCGCGCGCTTCCGCAGCGCCAATCTGATCGCGCAGCTCAATGCCACCCTCTCCGGCTTCGGCATCGCGGTGCTACCCCACTTCATGGCGAGCGATTATCCGCAGCTCGTGGCCGTGCTGCCGGAAGAGATCTCGATCACGCGGACGTTCTGGATGCTGATGCACGCCGACAGCAAGGACCTCGCGCGGATCCGCGCGGTGGCGGATTACATCGGTGAGATCGTGGAGCGCGAGCGGGCGTTGTTTGCAGGGCGGTGAGTGACGATCTTGTAGGGTGGGTTACGCCTTCGGCACCCCAATCTACGGCACCGCGGCTAGCTCTTCGCCTTCTTCGCCGCCGTCACCTTGGGCTCACGCTTCGCGCCCTCCAGCGCACTGTCCCTGCCCGCCTTCAGTACCTCGTCCGACAGCTCGCTCGACCCGGCGATACGCGCGAGCAGCATCGTGCCGGCCATGGTCGCCAGCGTCGCGACCGCCTGCTTGCGTGCCGCCTTGCGCGGCAGGTTCGGGATGTAGTCCGCCAGCTGCTCGATCATCTCGTCGAGCTTGCCGGCAAAGGCCTTTCGCGCCTTCGGGCTCTCACGGGCGATCTCGGCACCGAGGGCGGGGATCGAGCAGCCAGTACCGGGATTGTCGCGGTGCAGCGTGGAGAGATAGCTCTCCGCGACCAGCGCCAGCCGCTTTTCAGGAGCGACCTCATCGGTGAGCTTGCGCCAATGGTCCATCGAACGATCCATGGCATAGGCGAAGGCCTCCATCACCAGCGCCTCGCGGGAATCGAAATGCGCATAGAAGCCGCCATGGGTCAGGCCGGCCTCCTTCATGAGATCGGCGACACCGATGCCGTGGGCGCCCTTCTCGCGCAGCCGCACCGAAGCCTTCTTCACGATGCGGTCGTGAGTTTCCTGCTTGTGTTCCCGGGAATAGCGCATGCTGATCTCATTGAATGTCGATGGTCATCTCATAACACGCCCATGGCGAAATGGGTGCATTAATTCATGTTAAGTTGCTTCCGATCATCGAAAACGTTGCAGTTGCGTGCACCGCAAGGGCACCCTTGCCGTCGCGCACGAAACCTTCGGCGTAGCTGGTCTGCCGCCCCAGCTTGATCACCCTGCCTTCGGCCGAGATCAGCCCTGACCGGACCGAGAGCGGGCGCAGGAAGGTCAGCTTCAGGTCGAGAGTCACCGAGCTCCGGCCGGCTTCCAGGCGGGTCGAAATGGCGCAGCCCATCGCGGTATCGAGCAGCGCGGCGGCGGTCGCTCCGTGGATGAGGCCGATGGTGTTTTCGAGATCCTCGCGCGGCTCCAGCTCCATGACGACCCGACCCGGCTCGACCGTCCCCACCGTGAAACCGATCAGCTTGCCGAAAGGCGGCGGCGGCAGCCGGCCGTCACGAATGCCCTGCATGGCATCCATGCCCGATAGGCCCATCGCCACTTTCGCGACCGGCGCTGGCGCCTGCCACTCCACCATACGCTCGCGCCGCTGCGCGGGCGAAAACAAGTCGAGTTGATCGTTACCGGTCATGTCATCACCTTTTATATTATGACCCTCATACTATTGCACGGACTTCGCGCGGACAACTCCATGGCCGCGGCTTGACAAGCCGGGCGTTTCGGCCCGGAAGTGGTCCTGACCGGCGCGCTTCGCGCATGTCCGCGAAACCTTCGAGTTCCACGATGGAAATGCTCAACAATCACTGCGGCATCACGCGCGATACCCGCGGCGTCGTTCATGTCGCGATCTGCAACGCCGGACCGCTCAACATTCTCGGCTCGCCCGTGACCGATGCCGTGCGCGAAGGCCTCCAGCAGCTTGCATCCGACCGCAGCATCCGCGTCGTGGTGCTGCGCGGCCAGAGCGAGAAGAGCATGATCGGCGGCGCCGACATCAAGGAGATGGCCAAGCTCGACCAGACATCGGCCGAGGCCTTCATCAGCCGCCTGCGCGATCTCTGCGAAGCCGTGCGCCAATTCCCGGCCCCCGTGATCGCGCGCATGCCCGGCTGGTGCCTCGGCGGCGGGCTCGAAGTGGCCGCGGCCTGCGACTTCCGGGTCGCCGCGCATGACGCACATTTCGGCATGCCGGAGGTGCGCGTCGGCATCCCCTCGGTGATCCACGCAGCGCTCCTGCCGCGCCTGATCGGCTGGGCCCGCGCGCGCTGGCTGGTGATGACGGCCGAAAACATCGATGCGCCGACGGCGCTGGCCTGGGGCCTGGTGGACAAGGTCGCGCCTGAAGGCGAACTCGATGCCGAGGTGGAGCACCTGGTGAAGGCCTTGCTGGAATGCGGCCCCGAAGCGCTGCGCTCGCAGAAGGCGCTGCTGCGGCAGTGGGAGGAGCTGCCGCTGACGGAGTCGGTCAATTTGAGCGTGAAGGTGTTCGGCGAGTCGTTCCTCACGGACGAGCCGACGCGGCTGATGGGCGCGTTCGTGAACCGGAAGCGGTAGCCAGGTTTCCGGTGCCCCGGACGCAGCGCAGCGCTCCTTTGCGGTGCGCTGCTGAGCCGGGGCCCCTGCACCAATGAGGTCGGCGCGAATTTGGGTCCCGGCTCCGCGTCGCAACGTTGCACGTCGCGCCGCGTCCAGAACACGGATGACGAAGTCCTCACCCCAACAAATCTCATCCGAACCACGACATTTTCTCATCCCGGCCGCGGTTGCATTTTTTGCGCCGCATCATATGATGATCATAATCTTACACGTTATCGCCAGGGAACCCCATCATGGCCGAAGCCGCCGATCCAGTCGTCATCGTCTCCGCCACCCGCACGCCGCTCGGCCGCTTCATGGGCGAGCTGTCACCGCTTGCCGCGCACAAGCTCGGCTCGCACGTGATCGGCGCGGCGCTGGAGCGCGCCAGGCTTGCGCCCGAGAAGGTCGATGAGGTCTTCATGGGCTGCGTGCTGCCGGCAGGACAAGGCCAGGCGCCGGCGCGGCAGGCCGCGCGCGCGGCCGGCCTGCCCGACGCCACCGGCGCCACCACCGTCAACAAGGTCTGCGGCTCCGGCATGAAGGCAACCATGCTGGCGCACGACATCATCCGCGCCGGTTCGGCCGAGATCGTCGTCTCCGGCGGCATGGAGAGCATGAGCAACGCGCCCTATCTGCTGGCGAAAGCGCGCGGCGGCTATCGCGTCGGCCACGACCGCATCATCGACCACATGATGATGGACGGCTTGGAGGATGCGTACGAGACCGGCCGCTCCATGGGCGATTTCGGCGAGGCGACGGCCGAGGCCTATCAGTTCACCCGCAAGGACCAGGACGCCTATGCCATGGAGACGCTGAGCCGCGCGCGCAAGGCGGTCGAGGGCGGCGCGTTCAAGGCCGAGATTGCGCCGATCACGCTGACCGAGAAGGCTGGCCCGCGCATCATTGCCAATGACGAGCATCCGCTGAAGGTCGATCCCGCCAAGATCCCGGGCCTCAAGCCGGCGTTCCGCGCCAACGGGACGATTACGCCCGCCGCCTCTTCCGCCAATGCCGACGGCGCCGCCGCGCTGGTGCTGACCAAGCGCTCGCTCGCCGATCGCGGTAGCCTGCCCGTTCTCGCCGAGATCAAGGGCCACGCCACCCACAGCCAGGAGCCGCAATGGTTCACCACGGCGCCGATCCCGGCGATCCGCAAGCTGCTCGACAAGGTCGGCTGGGCCGCCTCCGATGTCGACCTGTTCGAGATCAACGAGGCGTTTGCCGTCGTGGCGATGGCGGCGCAGCGCGACCTCGGCATTCCCCGCGACAAGCTCAACATCAACGGCGGCGCCTGCGCGCTCGGTCATCCCATCGGGGCGACCGGCGCAAGGTTGATCGTGACGCTGCTGCACGCGCTCGAGGCGAACAACCTCAAGCGCGGTATCGCGGCGCTGTGCATCGGCGGCGGCGAAGCCACCGCCATCGCCATCGAACGGTCGGTGCACTGACCGTCGATGGCCGAAATTGAGGGAAGTCTGGCATTTTAGACTTCCCCTTTTCGTGCCAGATTGCAACGATCGTGCGGGCCTGCTCGGGCCCGCTAACCTACATTGAGGCTCGATGATCTCGAACTGGCTCGCGGCAGCATTGTCCCGCCGCAACATTCACTACGGCTGGGTGATGGTCGGCGTGACCTTCTTCGCAGCGCTGATCAGCGCCGGCACGGTCGGCGCGCCCGGTGTGTTCATCGTTCCCCTGCAGAAGGAGTTCGGCTGGAGCACGGCGGAGATCTCCTCCGCGCTGTCGATCCGCTTCATCCTGTTCGGGCTGATGGCGCCGTTTGCGGCCGCCCTGCTCAACCGCTACGGCCTGCGCAACGTCACGCTGACCGCGCAGCTCATCGTCGTCTCGGCGCTGGTAGCCTCGCTCGGCATGACCGAGGTCTGGCAGCTCGTGGCGTTGTGGGGCGTAGTGATCGGCATCGGCACCGGCATGACCGCGCTGGTGCTGGGCGCCACCATCGCGACGCGATGGTTCGCGGCGCGGCGCGGCCTCGTGGTCGGCATCATGACCGCGAGCGTTGCGACCGGCCAGCTGGTATTCCTGCCGCTGCTGGCGAGCCTCACCGAACGTTACGGCTGGCGTCTCGCGCTCGGCTTCGTGTGCATCATGCTCGGCGTCTCCGCGTTTGCCGTGCTGATGATGATGCGCGACCGGCCGAGCGATGTCGGCCTGCGCCCGCTCGGCGACGAAGGCACCGAGCCCCTGCCCGCACCGCCCGTCAACCACGGCTCGATCACGGCCGTGGCGCTCGGCACGCTGCGCGACGCCTCGAAGTCGACCGCGTTCTGGATCCTGTTTGCCACCTTCTTCGTCTGCGGCGCGTCGACCAACGGCCTCGTCCAGGTGCACCTGATCCCGATGTGCCTCGATTTCGGCATCCCGCAGGTACAGGCCGCGAGCCTGCTCGCTGCGATGGGCATCTTCGACTTCTTCGGCACCATCATGTCGGGCTGGCTCTCCGATCGCTACGACAATCGCTACCTCCTGTTCTGGTACTACGGGCTGCGCGGGCTTTCGCTGATCTTCCTGCCCTTCAGCGATTTCTCGTTCTACGGGCTCTCGGTGTTCGCGATGTTCTACGGCCTCGACTGGATCGCGACGGTGCCGCCGACGGTGCGGCTCACCGCGCAGAAATTCGGGCCCGAACGTGCCAATCTGGTGTTCGGCTGGATCTTTGCCGGCCATCAGCTCGGCGCCGGTGCCGCGGCGTTCGGAGCGGGTTTGTCGCGGACGGTCTATCAGAGCTATCTCCCTGCGTTCTTCATCGCCGGCGCGCTCTGCGTATTCGCCGCGCTGATCGTGCTGGCGCTGTCGCGGCAGCCGAAGCTCCAGCCCGCGGCGGCCTGAGCTAATACCTGATCGTGGTGGTGACGCCGAACACAGCGGCGTCACCGATCCGCGACGTCCCGGCGGGATCGTTCGGGTTCGGGATGCCACCGGAGGGGCGGAACACGTACTGGAAATAAGGCGCCACCAGCCAGCCCGGCTTGATATGCGCCTCGTAGATCATCTCGATCAGCGTCTCGTTGCTGCGCACCGGGCCCTGCACGCCGGTGTAGGCATTCGTGTCGACGTCGAGAGCGCGGGCGGTTTTCGAAATCCGCATATAGGCCGCCGCCAGGCCGAAGCGGTCGAGCGGACGACCGGGCGTGAAGCCGACAAAGCCGATGCCGCCGTCCATATACAGATCGATCAGATTGCGATCCGGCGGGCTGTAGGCGATACGGCCGAACGCGGTGATGCCCGGGAGCGAAGCCGAGGTGCTGTTCTCCTTCACTTCCGGCGGGCGATAAAGCACCTGCTCGATCACCGCGAAGATCCCGTAATTGCCTTTGAGCTTTGCCGGAATGCCGCTGCCGGACGGATCGGCGATCGACTGCCCTTGTGCCGTGAGACGCTGGCTGTCGAACGAACCGTAGTGCTTCCAGGCACCAGGCGTGACATTGCCGGCGAGCGGACGTCCCGCGATATCGATGTCGTAGCTGAAGCGGACCTGCCCGATCACCCAGGGCGGATCGTTGATGCGAAAAGCAAGACCATGATGGTCGCGCAGCTGCGGATCCTGATCGCCCGGGCCGGAGGGATCGCCGTTGAACACCGCGCCGAACAGCGTGACCTGGTCCGACAGCGTGGCCTTGACGCGGATGCCCGGCACCGCGATCGGCGGCGCCGGACCGCCGGCCGGAAGGTTGCTCGCCTTGATCGCGGGCCAGCCGAAAGTGCCGTTGATGAAGAGGTCGTCGGTCTGGCTGTCGAAAAACTCGACGTCGGCGGCTTGCTGGCCTGCTCTGATGTTCAGGCGGTCGCCAAAGAAGCTCTGCTCGAAATACGCATTGTAGAGCCGCTGGTCCGGCAGCGCCTCGATCTCGCTGATGGTGGCGAGGTTCATCACGTAGTTGCGGGAAAGTCCCTGGCCGTAGATCACGAACGCATTGGCGTAGAATCGCCCGCCGGTCCAGCCGACCAGCTTGTCGAGGTCGGCATCGACTGAGAGATCGAGGCGGCCGAAATGGACGGCCCCGCGCTTCACGCCGCCGGAGACGTTCGCGATGTTGTCCGCGATGTAGGTGGCGCCGAAATTCAGGCCCTTGCCGGCGAGGCCGTCATGCCATTGGTTGAACCACTTTGGAAACAGCCAACCGGCCGCGCTCTCGTCCTTGGCGCCGGCAAGTGCGCTTGTGGCCATGCAGGCCAGCGCCAGCGCCATCGCGGCCGCACCTCGCAACAGAGAGCTATGGGCAGTCCCAATCACGGCTAATTCCGGCTGGCGTACGCTACTTGAAGATACCGGTCCGCCGCATGAAGAGATAGGCCGCGGCCACCGAGCAGGCCATCAGCGCCGCCGCCACGAGAAATCCGCTCTCGACCTCGGTCAGCGGCAGGCCCTTGGTGTTCATGCCGAAGATGCCGGTGATCAGCGTCGGCGGCAGCAACAGCGAGGTGACGATCGAGAGCGTGTGGAGATGGCGGTTGCTCTCCTCCTCGTTCTTGAAGCGCAGCTCCTCCTCGAGCAGGCGGCTGCGCTCCCTGAGCTCGACGATGTCGTGGTCGAGGCCGTCGAGCCGCTGTGCGAGCTTGCCGGCCTGGATCCGCAAGGCAGGCGACAGGTGATCGATGTTCTTCTGGTCGAGCCGGTGAAACAGCACGCGCAGGCCGGTGAGCTGCCGGTGCAGCCTCACGCAGGTGCGGCGAAGACGGCCGAGATTGCGCCGCATCTCCGGCTTGGCGTCATCGGCCAGGATTCGCTCCTCGATGTCGTCGATCTCCTGGCCCAATTTGTCGGCCGTCCTGTCGAGCGTGTCGGCAACCTCGTCGACGATCTTCTCCAGGAGATGGGCGACATTGTCGACGCGGTAGCCGCCTTCGAGCACCCGGCGCGTTGCGTCCGCCGAGCACAAGGCCTGATGGCGGCCGCTGACCAAGAGGCGCTCGGTCATGGCGAAGCGCAGGAACGCGGTCTCTTCCGTCGCGCTGTCAATCTCGCGCACGAGATCGGAGAACACGCCGTAGACGCAATGGTCGATGACGTGAAGCTGCTGGAACGTATCGTGCGACAGCAAGAGCTCGCGCGCGAGCGGCGGCAGCTGTGCGGACGCAATCCAGGGCCGTGCGCGCGCATCGGTGAGATTGAAATGCAGCCACAGCCGGCCGTCATGGTTGAACTCGATCGGCTGGTCGACCGGCAGCGGCTCGGCGCTGCCGTCGCCGTGCAGGCGGAACGCCCACACCAGACCCGGAATCGCAGGCACAGCTTCCGATATCGCGCTGACAAGCTTCGCCGGCTCAGCCATGGCCCAATCCCAATCGTCAACAATGCCCCGTATCCGGAAAGATGGCTGACGGCATCCCCCGGAGCCCACGCGGGTACTCAATTACGCCAGTGTTACAGCTTGATGATGGCGCCCTATTCTGAGGCCGATCATCGATGACGGAGCAAGTTGGCATGTCTCGATCATCAATTCGCCTTCAGATCGGCAGACACGTCTTCGCGTTCTCGCGGCTCATTTCGCCCGAGCTTTGCTCTCTTCGTTGCTCCCTTTTATGAGAAAGGGCGCAGGGAAGGCCGGATGCCGGCTGGCACCCGCGGTCCCGTGTGCGAACAAGACGCGCACGGGGTGGACTACAGGTGACGCCGGACAACCGGCCTTCCCTGCGCGGATGGTTTTACGGCTTATGTCGCGCTCTCCTCGGGGAGCGATGCGCTATTGCCCCCGTCGCCTTGCGGATGGCTGATGTGCCGACCCGGTTGAGCCGTCGCATCACCGCAACACTTGACGCACAGACCTCGGGCGTCAGGACCACACGATTTTGCCGTCCGCGCACATCCCCGCCCCTCATTCCCGACGGCTGGCGTGCGCTCACCACCGGGACTGAACGAGGACGCTGTCAGCGCCGTGTCGTATCGCGCGTGCCGCTGCTCACGGGGATTCCGCCCTGCAACCTGCCCAGCGCGCCGACGCCGTCGCGGCCACCGCCTCCCGGCCCGCGTCTCGTGACGATCGCGAAACGCCCCTTGTGGCGGGCGGGATGCCGCGAAACATACGGTATATCCGAATTCTTGTAAAGCGAATTTTGAGACTTTGGCTTGCCCTCGCCAACAGAAACGCGAGAACAACCCCATGCACAGTAGCCGGGGCCTTGAAGATCAACGACTTACAGGGTCCAGCCGTCTCCCGGACTTTTCCCGGGAGAGGCTTACCTCGCTTCCTTGTTCAATTCGATCGCGACCTCCGCCATCCAGGAGCCCGGCGCCTCCATCAGAAAGGATTGATGACTGCTCCTGGTCTGGATCGTCACCAGCGCGGCCACTGTGTTTCCCTCTATT
>Ga0102592_1002970_pt1 | contig 13605 bp, 13 predicted proteins | sample AraplaCol_mMF_r2_FD_76861 | JGI IMG/M metagenome (GOLD analysis project Ga0102592, IMG submission 76861) | Arabidopsis root microbial communities from North Carolina, USA - plate scrape MF_Col_mMF_r2 (SPADES assembly) (version 2) | ecosystem: Host-associated > Plants > Roots > Endosphere... | reverse complement strand
ATGGCGCGCAGGCGAGGCAGGCCGCGGGCCTCCTTCATCGCCGGGTAAAACACTTCCTGCTCGAAGCGATGGTGATACAGCTTCAGGACTTCAATCTGCAAATCTTCTCGCGAACCAAAGTGCGCGAACACACCGGACTTGCTCATGTTCATCTTGTCGGCGAGCAAACCAATCGTGAGGCCTTCGAGGCCGTCACGGCTTGCCAGGTCGAGGGCCACATCCAGGATGGCCGCACGGGTCATTTCGCCTTTGCGCATGAATTTCGTTGGTGTATTTACAAGAATGCCACTCACTTTTGGACCCATCCAGATAGAAGGAAAAACCTTATTCTCGCTCTAACAGATCGGCCACTGGTGAAAAGTTTTGCGAACGTTCGTACTATTATCCACCATGTGGCGAAAGTCAAACGACACGACTAGAAGCGCACCTCTATTGTTGCGTTGCAACAAAATTAAAAAGGGGACGTACCCCTTTTTAATTCGCCGGAGACGAAAAAAGCCGTGGAAAAAAGGGTTACGTCCCCTTTTTCAGCTTTCCGTGGCTTTTTCCCAGGTGCGGCGGTCGCGCTTGGTTGGGCGGCCTTTGCTGTCGGCGAAGGGCTCGGGGAACAGTTTCTTGCGCTCGATCAGGGCGGCGCGGCGGGCCAGCGATTCTTCGCTCTCTTCATATAGGAGACGGGCGATTGGCGCGCCTTCGCGCTTGCCGGAGATCCCGACCACCAGGACGTCCCATTCGTCCGCGCCGTTGTCGATGTGCAGGCGTTCTCCCAGCTTTGCGTTGCGCGAAGGCTTGATGCGCTCGCCGCTCGACAGCTTCACCTTGCCCTTGTCGATGGCGTCGATGGCCAGCTGGCGCGTCTTGAAAAAGCGTGCCGCCCATAGCCATTTGTCTATCCTTACGTCACTCATGTGTACTTTCCCACTGCAAAAATGCGCATCAGCGTGCGGTAGAAGAAGTACGCCACCTCATATCCCACCCGCCGGAAGCGCCCGACATGTTCGAAATCCTGCGGGTGGATCACCACGCCATCGGCGATGGCGTCCTCGATTTTTCCGCGCAGGGAACGCGTGAATTCCGCGTCCTTGATCACCACATTGGCTTCCTGGTTGAGGAACAGGCTCAGCCCGTCCACATTGGAGGAGCCAACAGTCGCCCAGTCATCGTCGATGACCGCCACCTTGGCATGCAGCTGCGTCTTGCGGTATTCCACCACCTTGACGCCCGCTTCCAGCAGCTTGGGGTAGAACGAATGCGCTACCGCATCCTGCAGCCAGAACTCGCCGACGCCGATCAGCAGCACCACGTCCACCCCGCGCTGTGCGGTCGCCGCCAGGGCGCGGCGGAACTTGCGGCCCGGCGCGAAGTAGGGATTGGCCAGCAGCACGCTTTTCTTCGCCCGTCCCAGCGCCTGCAAGTACGCGCGCTGGATGGTGCGGCGGTTGCGCAGGTTGTCGCGCACCACGAAACCGGCCTGCATGGTGCTCTGGCGCGCGATCTTGTTCAGCTTGCGCACTTCATTGAACAGGGTCAGGCGCTTGACGATGTTCATATGCCCCAGGCGCGTCCATTGCGTTTCCGCCTCGCTATGGATGGACTCGACCAGCGGCCCGCGCACCGCCACCGCAAAATCCCAGCGCGGCGCCGCCAGCGCTTTGTTGTGGTCGTAGTCGGTGAACATATCGTCGTTGATATTGATGCCGCCGACAAAAGCCACCTGCGCGTCCACTACGCAGATCTTGCGGTGGGTGCGCGTGACGCCGCGCCGGAACCAGGGATTGAAGATACGGTGCTCGACGCCGGCCGCCGTCACTTCGGCATGCAGCCGATACGCCGGTTTGTGGCCAGTGCCGAACCAGTCGGTAATCATGCGCACCGTTACCCCACGCTGGGCGGCGGCTTTCAGCGCGGCCATCACGCGCTTGCCGGTTTCGTCCTCGGCAAAGATATAAGTCTCGAAATAGATTTCAAACTGCGCGGCCTCGATCGCCTCGACCAGTGCCGGAAAATAATCGGTGCCGCAGTGCAGGAGTTTGACTTCGTTATCGGCTAGAAAATCTACGTGACGCATGTGTCAGGAAACCAGTTTCAGGTTCGCCACAATGGGCGCGTGATCCGACAGCTTGGCCCACAGCGGGCCATGCAGGACTTCCGCGGATTCTACCTTGAAGCCCCGCACATAGATGCGGTCCAACCTGAAAAATGGCAAGGCTGCCGGGAAGGTACGCGCCGGCCTTTGCGCGGCCTTGCGCCGCGCCAGGGTGCGCACCAGGTCGGCGACCGGATGGCCATGCTTGATCTCGTCAAATACTTCGCGCACGCCGAGCGCAGCTTGCAGCTTATCGGTCAGCGTGTTGCGCCAGTCGTTGAAATCGCCGGCAATAATGACCGGCTCGCCGTCCGGCGCCGAACTGCGTACCGCTTCGATCAGCATTTCGGCTTGGCGGACCCGGCTGCGCTCGAACAGGCCGAGGTGGATGACGTAGCAATGCACCAGCTTGCCCTCGGTTTCCACCACCGAATGCAGGATGCCGCGCGATTCGTAGGCGTGGTCGGAAATGTCGGTATTGGTCCAGCGCGCGATCGGGTATTTGCTGAGCAGGGCGTTGCCGTGGTGGCCGTGGTCGTATTGCGCATTCAGGCCGTACACGGACTGGTGCGATTCCCCGGCAAAAAATTCATGCTGGGCTTTTTTCGGCCAGTGCCGGTGGCCCGCACTTTCCTCGCCATAACGAGCCTCTATCCGGTCATGCTGGCCCTGCACTTCCTGCAGGAATACCAGGTCGGCATGGAAAGCTTCAATCGCATGGCGCAAGGCATGCACCCGTGGATGGCTACGGTACGACACGCCTTTATGGATGTTGTATGTGGCAACGCGGATCTTCATGGAAGCATTCTAACCCTAACTGCCCGGCTTGCTCCCTGTCAAAAGTGCTGAGAATTGCCTTATAGTTACTTCCATGACCCAGATTCATTATGGCCTTGCTGCCCTGCTTGTTTTCTTCGTGGCGTCGGCCGACGCTGCCTCCAGCCGTTGCCACGGCACCGTCAACCGCGGCAGCATCGAGGGCAGCGTCCAGCTTCCGGCCGAAGGAGCCAATTTCACCGCCTACAGCACGCTGGCGGTGGCGATGGGGCGCAACCATGTACACAGTGAAGTATCGGCCATCATGCTCGACGCCTACGCGAGGCTGGAAAGCACGGCGCCGGGGTCGCAATACGTGTACGGGGAATCGGGCAACGAATATGGCGGGCCCTTTCGCCCCCACCGCACGCACCAGAACGGCCTCTCGGTCGACTTCTTCGTACCGGTGCACGGCAAGGATGGCAAGCCGGCGCGCCTGCCGACGCCAGCTACGCAGCGCTTTGGCTATGACATCGAATTCGACCGCAATGCGCGCTATGGCGAATTCGGCATCGACTTTGCTGCGATGGCTGAACACTTGTACCAGTTGGACCAGGCAGCCCGTGCCCGCGGACATGGCATCGCGCTGGTGATTTTTGATACCGCCTACCTGCCTCGCCTGTTCGCTACACCGCGTGGCGCAGAGCTAAAGCGACTCAATTTCATGAAGGGCAAGCCCTGGGTGCGCCATGACGAACACTATCACGTCGACTTTGCAGTCCCCTGCGGCAGTTAAGTCATAACACCGTTTTCTTCCGTGCTCGGCGCCATCTGTCGCGGCAGGATCACACGGAAGGTAGTACCTTTGCCGATTTCGCTGTCGACTTCGATACGGCCGCCGTGCTTTTGCACGATGCTGTAGGACAGCGACAGCCCCAGGCCCGTGCCCTTCCCGACCGGCTTGGTGGTGAAGAAGGGCTCGAAGATGCGGCCCAGGTTTTCCGCCGCGATGCCGCTGCCGGTATCGCTCACTGACACCGTCACCATCTCGTTTTCGTAACTGGTGCGCACCGTAATGCGGCCGCGGTTCTCGATGGCGTGGGCGGCGTTGACCAGCAGGTTCATGAAAACCTGGTTCAGCTGCGACGGGATGCACTCGATTTCCGGCACGCCGCCATATTCCTTCACCACCTCGGCTTTGTATTTGAGCTCGTTCCAGACCACGTTCAAGGTACTGTCCAGGCCAGTCTCGATGTTTGCCACCAGCACGTCGCCGCCGCCCACATGCGAGAAATCCTTCATGTCCTGCACGATGCGCTTGATGCGGTCCAGGCCATCCATCGACTCGGATAGCAGGCTGCCCAAATCCTCGCGCAGGTAGTCGGCATCGATCTCCTTGCGCAGGGCATTCAACTCGCTGCGGTCGGTCTCGGGCAGGTGCAACTCGCGCGCTTCATACGCATCGAGCAGCCGCATCAGCGATTGCATGTAGCGCTGCAGGCTGCTCAGGTTGGAATTGACGAAGCCGACCGGGTTGTTGATCTCGTGCGCCACGCCGGCTGCCAGCACGCCGATCGAAGCCATCTTCTCCGATTGCAGCAGCTGGTTCTGCGCTTCGCCCAGCTTGCGGATCAGGTCGGCCTGGCGCGTCTTTTCGCTTTCCAGCGTGATGTTCGCCATTTGCAGGGCCAGCGTGCGTTCGTGCACACGGCTTTCCATCTGGTCGCGCGATTCGCGCAGCGCCTGCTCGGCGTGCACGCGCTCGGTGGTGTCGAGGAAGCCGAACACGCGGCCGATGATGCGCTCGCCGAGGAATTGCGGGCGCGAACGGCATTCGAACACGCGGCCGTCGTGCAGGTGCAGCTGGTCCAGCGCCTCGTGCGGATCGCTCACTTGCTGCAGCCGTTCGCGGCATAAATCCTGCTCAAGCACGTTCGCCGTCAGGAATTCAAGGATGGCGACGTCGTTGCCGTTCTTGAGGAAGGCGTCCGGTATATGCCACATCTCGCTGAACTGGCGGTTCATGCTGGCGATCTTGTTGTGCCAGTCGATCACGAGGATGCCGTTGCCGGTTGCCTCCAGCGTGGTGCGCAGCTGCGACAAGGTCTGCTCGAGTACGTCCTCCACCTTGCGCTCCTGGCGCGCATCGCGGGCCAGGATCAGGATCATCCAGCGGTCTTCATGGCGCAACACGCGCAGCGATTTCATCACCATGATTTGCGTACCGTCTGCGCGCTGGTATTCGCCCTCCTGCGCGTCGATATCCTGGAAATGACCGCCGCGCACGTCCTCCCAGTAGAAGACGTCCTGCAGCGAGCTTTCGATATCGGTGATCTGCATCTCCATCAGTTGCGCCGCCGTATAGCCCAGCACGTGCTCTGCCACTTGATTGGCGACGATGATGCGCAAATCGCTGGGATCGACCAGCAGCATCATGTGCGGGCTGTGGTCGAGCATAAGCTGGCGCAGTTCGGAGATCACCCGATCGCTCCCTGGCCCGGCTTGGTGGCATCGAAGTAATAGCTGACTCGCTTGCGCGGGCTGAGATAGGCGTAGATTTCTTTCGGCACCTGCGAGGGCTTGATGGCGCGCACGATGTTCAGGTCGCTCTCGCGGTCCATGTCGACCATGATGGCATCTTCACGCGCCACGCCCGGCTCATACACGACCAGTTCGGGCTTGTTCGGTTTCTCGGTATTGATGGTGGCGACCATGCCGGTGGCGCCGTTCGATAGCTGCACGATGGTGCCCGGCGGGTACACGCCGAGGCAGCGGATGAATACCTGCAGCAGCTTGGGATCGAACTTGCCGCGGTTCTTGGCGAACATCAGCGACAACGCTTCGTGCGGTGTCAGTCCGGGCGTACCGTTGATTGGATTGCACAGGCGATCGTAGTAATTGGCGATCGCCACGATGCGCGCCAGGACGCCAATCTCCTCGCCTTTCAAATGGCGCGGGTAGCCGCTGCCGTCGTACATTTCATGGTGGTCGCGCACAATCGCCACGGCGGCCGCCGGAAACTTGAGCTGCTGCCCCATCTCCGTTCCGACCGCGCAGTGGGTTTCGTACAGGTTCTGCTCGGAGTGGCTCCAGGGCTCGGTCTTGGTCAGCACCTTGTCGGGGATATTGCGCACGCCAAGGTCGTGGAACATGGCGCCCACGCCCATCGCACCGGCCACTTCGCGCGGCAGCTTGATGTCGCGCGCAATCATCATGGACAGCATGGTGACGTTGAGCGAATGCAGGTAGATTTCCTCGCCCCCGGTGCGGTCGCCCATGACGTGAATGGCGAGCTCCGGCGCGCTCAGGATGGAGTCGGCAATCTTGCCGATCATCTCGCTGGCCTTTTGCAGATTCTCGGCCGGGCGGGCGAAGATGTTTTTCTCCATGTCCTTCATGGCGCGCGCCGTGTCGACGAAAGCATGTTCGATGCGCGCGGCATTTTCACGCTGCTGGCGCATGCGTTCCATCATGGCGCGCTTGGCGGCCAGTTCGGGGGAGTCGGGCGCAGGGGCGTGCGGCTTGCCGGCAGGTTCGGCGGAAACGGTCGCTGGCGCATCGACCGGCAACGCAACAGGCTGGACATCGCTCAGGGCCGGATCGATGCGGATCTTTCGCAGGCCGAGGCTGCGCAACTGGTGGATCTGTTCCTGCGACTTGATCTTGAAATGGCTGAAAGCAAAAGGATGCTCGAACCACTTCAGGTCGAGGTGGACGTACAGGCCAACCTGCAACTGCTCCAGAAGAATATCCTGAGTCTCCGGCATGGCGTGTGCCCCCAGCGTGACAGTCGATGATCGATTATAGCCACAACCCGCGGGCTGCAATTAGCAATCAATATGCTAGTTACAGGTGCTGCGGCAGTTGCAGGACTGCTTCGGCATTGGAGGGGGAAAAGCAGCGGTCGGCAGCCTCCAGGTAAGGCAGCCAGACGTGCGCAGTATGTTCGCGCGGGCTCAGCATGATAGGCACGTTGCGCGGAACCTGCACGCTGAAGATATGTTCGAGGTTGTGCGTGACGCCGGGTTCATAGCGGTGGCGCCAGACCGGGTAGATTTCGTAGATGTTCTGCAGGCCCCAGTCGCGCAGCACGATGTTCTTGCCGTCGGCAACGATGCCGGTTTCTTCGAACAGTTCGCGGGTGGCGGTGGTGAGCAGGGGTTCGTCGACGGCGTCTTTCGAGCCGGTGACGGATTGCCAGTAGCCGGGATTGCCGGCGCGCTCGATCAGGAGCACTTCCAGGTCGGCGGTGTGGATCACCACCAGGACGGATTCGGGGATTTTGTAGGGCTTCATAAACCGGTACCCCAGTGTCTGACCCGCAGGGTCAGACACTGATCTGCTGCGGCCGCGTATTGGTGTCTGACCCTGCGGGTCAGACACCGGTTTGCCGGTTTAGCCGGCCACTTTCGGCTCTGCCGAACGCAGGCGGATATGCAGCTCGCGCAGCTGCTTCTCGTCCACCGGCGAAGGAGCGTGCGTCAGCAGGCACTGCGCGCGCTGGGTTTTCGGGAAGGCGATCACGTCGCGGATCGAATCGGACTTGGTCATCAGGGTCACGATACGATCCAGGCCGAAGGCCAGGCCGCCGTGCGGAGGCGCGCCGTACTGCAGCGCGTCCAGCAGGAAGCCGAACTTCTCGCGTGCTTCTTCAGCACCGATCTTCAGCGCGCGGAACACCTTCGACTGCACCTCTTCGCGGTGGATACGGATCGAGCCGCCGCCCAGTTCCCAGCCGTTCAGCACCATGTCGTAGGCCTTGGCGATACATGCGCCTGGATTGGTTTCCAGCATGTCTTCGTGGCCGTCTTTTGGCGAAGTGAACGGGTGGTGGGTTGCGGTCCAGCGGTCTTCTTCTTCGTCGTATTCGAACATCGGGAAGTCGATCACCCACAGCGGCGCCCACACGTCGTTGAACAGGCCGTTGGCCTTGCCGAACTCGGAGTGGCCGATCTTCACGCGCAGTGCGCCGATCGCGTCGTTCACTACCTTGGCTTTGTCGGCGCCGAAGAAGATCAGGTCGCCGTCTTGTGCGCCGGTGCGCTCGAGAATCACGTTCAGCACGTCGTCGCTGATGTTCTTCACGATCGGCGACTGCAGGCCATCACGGCCTTTCGACTTGTCGTTGACCTTGATGTAAGCCAGGCCCTTGGCGCCGTAGATGGCGACGAACTGGGTGTACGCGTCGATTTCCGAACGCGGCATGTCGGCGCCCTTAGGCACGCGCATACCGACCACGCGGCCATTGCTCATGTTGGCGGCGCCGGAGAACACCTTGAACTCGACGTTCTTCATCACGTCGGTCAGTTCGGTGAATTCCAGCTTGACGCGCATATCCGGCTTGTCCGAACCGTACTTGCCCATGGCTTCGGCGAAGTCCATGACAGGGAATGGGTTTGGCAGGTCCACGTCCATGGTGTTCTTGAACACGTTGCGGATCATGGTTTCGAACAGGTCGCGGATCTCTTGTTCGGTCAGGAACGAGGTTTCGCAGTCGATCTGGGTGAATTCAGGCTGGCGGTCGGCGCGCAGGTCTTCGTCGCGGAAGCACTTGGTGATCTGGTAGTAGCGGTCGAAGTTCGCAACCATCAGCAGTTGCTTGAACAGCTGTGGCGATTGCGGCAGCGCGAAGAATTCGTGCGCGTTCACGCGCGATGGCACCAGGTAGTCGCGCGCGCCTTCCGGGGTCGACTTGGTCAGCACCGGGGTTTCGATATCGATGAAGCCCAGCGAGTCCAGGTATTTGCGCACTTCCATCGAGACCTTGTAGCGCAGGCGCAGGTTGTTCTGCATCTGCGGACGGCGCAGGTCCAGCACGCGGTGGGTCAGGCGGGTGGTTTCGGACAGGTTGTCGTCGTCCAGCTGGAATGGCACCGGCACGGAGGCGTTCAGCACTTCCACCTTGGTGGCGATCACTTCGATCTTGCCGGATTTCAGCTTGGCGTTCACGGTTTCCGGCGTGCGCGGCTTGACCGTGCCGGTGATGTGAAGGCAGTACTCGTTACGCACGGATTCCGCTACTTTGAACATCTCGGCAAAATCCGGATCGCAGACCACCTGCACCAGGCCTTCGCGGTCGCGCAGGTCGATGAAGATCAGGCTGCCGTGGTCGCGGCGACGGTGCACCCAGCCGCACAGGCTGACGGTTTGGCCTACGAGGGCTTCGGTTACGAGGCCGCAGTATTCAGTACGCATGGACATATTGATTCTCAGTTTCAGGTTAAGTTTTATTCAGGGACGACAACGCCCATCGAAACGATGTACTTCAGTGCGGCATCGACACTCATATCGAGCTCGATTACATCTTTTTTCGGCATCATCAAAAAGAAGCCGGAAGTCGGGTTCGGCGTGGTTGGCACGTAGACGCTGATGTAATCATCGTCCAGGTGCTTCTGCACTTCGGTGGCCGGCGCGCCGGTCAGGAAAGCGATGGTGCGCGAGCCCGCGTGCGGGTAAGGCACCAGCACGGCTTTGCGGAACGCATTGCCGGAATCGGAGAACAGCGTATCCGATACCTGCTTCACGCTGCCGTACAGCGAGCTGACCACGGGAATGCGGTGCAGCAGCTTTTCCCACTGGCGGACCATGAAGTTGCCGACCAGGTTATTGGTCAGCAAGCCGGTCAGGAACACGATCAGCACGGTCACGATGGTGCCCAGGCCCGAAATCCTGTATTTCTTCGGCAGCCAGTTCTCCGGGACCAGCAGCAGCGACTGGTCCATGGTGGAGATCACCAGGTGCAGCACCCAGGCCGTGATCGCCAGCGGTACCAGGACCAGCAAGCCGGTGATGAAATATTTGCGCATCGTGTTCCTTGTGCGGGGTAAATCAAGCCTCGCTGGCCGACTTGGCCGGCGCAGGCGCAGCCGCCGGAGCGTCCGCCGCCGGAGCGTCGGTTTTAGGCGAGCTGGCGACACCGGTTGCCGGGGCGCTGCCGCCACGGAAATCGGTCACATACCAGCCGGTGCCTTTCAGTTGGAAGCCGGCTGCGGTCAGTTGCTTCTTAAAGGTGGACTTGCCGCAGGAAGGGCAATCCGTGAGCTGCGGATCGGAGATCTTTTGCAGCACGTCCTTGGCAAAGCCACATTCCTCGCAGCGGTAAGCGTAGATAGGCATCTATTACTCCGCAAAAAACATCAAAACCCTGAATTATAAAGCCTTTTTCCGGCGCCAGGCCATCCAGCGCTCCTTGCCCTGGAATACCGGGATGGAGTCCTCGACCGGCGCATCTTGCTCGAGGCTGAAGTGAGCGCTCATTAACTGCGCCAGCTGCTCCCTGCCCGCACCGAAGGGCGGGCCTTTCGCATTGTCGTCAAAGAAGAAGTAGCCGAGCAGGAGGGCTCCTTCCGGCAGCAATTGCGCCCAGCGCTGCACCACGCGCGGCCACATATCGCGCGGCATGGCGCACAGGAAGGCGCGTTCGTAGACCAGGTCCAGCGGCTGCGCGGGCGTGAATGCGAAGAAATCGGCTTCGACCACATGCTCGCGCCAGGGGCCGACCGCTTGTTGCGCCGCAACAACGGCAGAGGGCGAGAAGTCGATGGCGGTGGCGTTCCAGCCGGCTTCGCAGAAGGCTTGCAGCTCGTAGCCGCTGCCGCAGCCCGGGATCAGCACCGAACCGCGGTAACCCTGCGGGCCTGGCGGGTACGGCCATCCGGCCGGTTTCCCGGTGTCGGCCTGGAGCCAGGCGGAGAGTTGCGCCGGCACCCCGCCCCGATCCCAAGGCATGAAGTCCGCCGCAAACCGCTGGTCCCAAAACCCCGGCGTGCGCGGATCGCGGTTAGTGAAGTCGGGCATAAACCTGGTACGCCACGGCGCCCACCACAAACGCGCCAACAAAGAACACAAAGAAGGCCATCAGCCGATTCGTCTGCCGCTGCTCCGCAAGGAGTTGCGCCAGCAGGTGCCTGGTCTCCACATCCCGCTCCGCCGCGACGGTAAGCGCCTGGTGCGCCAGGCGCGGCAACTGCGGGAAGATATGCGAATAGCGCGGCGCCTCCGCCTTGAGGCGGTCGATCAGCCCGCGCCAGCCCACCTGCTCCGCCATCCAGCGCTCCAGGTAAGGCTTGGCCGTCTTCCAAAGGTCCAGGTCCGGATCGAGCTGGCGGCCCAGGCCCTCGATATTCAGCAGCGTTTTCTGCAACAGCACCAGCTGCGGCTGCACTTCCACATTGAAGCGGCGCGACGTCTGGAACAAGCGCAGCAGCACCTGGCCAAACGAAATGTCCTTCAGCGGACGGTCGAAGATCGGTTCGCAGCAGGCGCGCACCGCCGCTTCCAGCTCATCGACACGCGTCTCCTTGGGCGCCCAGCCCGATTCGATGTGCGCCTCCGCCACGCGCTTGTAATCGCGGCGGAAGAAGGCCAGGAAGTTCTGCGACAGGTAATCCTTGTCGTAATCGTTCAGCGTGCCGACGATGCCGAAGTCCAGCGCGATATAGCGGCCGAACGATTCCGGCTCGATCGACACCAGGATGTTCCCCGGGTGCATGTCGGCGTGGAAGAAGCCATCGCGGAACACCTGCGTGAAGAAGATCTCCACGCCGTCGGACGAGAGCTTTTTCAAATCCACGCCGGCTTCGATCAGGCGGTCGATCTGCGACACCGGAATGCCGTGCATGCGCTCCATCACGATCACATTGCTGGAGCAATAATCCCAGTACATCTCCGGCACCAGCAGCAGCTTCGAATCGGCGAAGTTGCGGCGCAGCTGGCTGGCGTTGGCAGCCTCGCGCATCAGGTCCAGTTCATCGTGCAGGTACTTGTCGAATTCCTGCACCACTTCCTGGATTTTCAGGCGCTTGGAATCGGCCCACACGCGGTTGATGAAGTTGGCCGCGATGTGCATCAGCGCCACGTCTTCATCGATCAGTTTCTTCATGCCCGGGCGCAGCACCTTGACCGCCACCTGCGTGCCATCCTTCAGGGCCGCAAAGTGCACCTGGGCGATGGAAGCCGAGGCCACCGGCACCCGTTCGAAGCGCGCGAACAATTCATCCGGGTGCGCTCCCAGCGACGCCTCGATCATCTTGATCGCCAGGTCGGAATCGAAGGGCGGCACCCGGTCCTGCAGCTTGGACAGCTCGGTCACGATATCGAGCGGGAACAGGTCGCTGCGGGTCGACAGCACCTGGCCGAACTTCACGAAGATCGGACCCAGCTCCTCCAGCGCGCGGCGCAGGCGCACGGCGCGCGGCGTCGACAAGTCGCGCCAGAAGAAGACCAGGTCGAGGAACCTGCTGATACGCGGCTTGTCGAAGCCGGAAATGGCGATTTCGTCCAATCCATATTGGACGGACACGCGGACAATCTTGAACAGCCGGAGGAATTTGCGAATCATTTAGCCAGTTTTTGTTCGAGTTTTTCCAGCCGCTTGCTGGCGCGTTCCACGTCGTCGCGGAAGCGGGTCACGTCGGCCGCAAAGCTTTCCGCCACCACCGGGCGGATCAAGAGCGGGTTCTCGTCGAGGAAGTATTCCGCGACATTCTCGGCCACCTTACGCTGGCCGTTGCGCGCACCCTGCACCACTGCTTTCGCGCCCTGCACCAGGCGCACGGCAGCAATCGGGCCCAGCAGTTTTTCCAGGTCGTACTCGGCTTCCCAGCGCAGCGATTGCGACAGGCGCGAGATGGCGTTGGCAAATTCGGCGTCGCCTTCGATCTGCACATACGAGAAGGCGCGCTCGCGGTTTTGCGCGATCAGGGGCAGGTCGCTCAGCTTGAGGCGAATCGTCACCGCCGCTCCCGCCTCGCTGCCTGCCACCTCCACCATGCCGTCCGGCGCCACGCGCAGGCGCAGCACAGCAGGGCTGGCGTCGATCACGGCCACCTTGCCGGCATGCAGCTTGAGCTCCGTGCGCGCCCAGGGCTCCTGCGCCAGCAGGTGGTTGATGGTGGCTGCGGCCGGCATGCTCAGGCCCGGCAGCTTGGGAGGGAATGGAAACATATTCAGGTCGGTCCAAATAAAACAAAACCGCCCCGGAAAGCCAGGGCGGTCTCGATCTTACCAGTTACTGCGCGATGTCACGCAAGCTGCTGGATACCTGCCAGCATCCAGCCAGTTTTGCCGTTATGCGGTTTGCTCAGGTTCCAGACTTCCTGGAACGGTTCAGGCAGCGCATCGGCAGCGGGTTTCATCTTGCCCCAGAACTTCACGCTGGCCAGGTAATCATTGCCGTCGTTCTCGATGCCCAGCAGTTCAGCCTCGATCGCCACCACATCGGTGTATTCGGCTTGCGCGCCGCGTTCCTGGATCTGCATGCGCAGCTCGGCAAACACCTCGGGCGTCGTGAAGGTACGGATATCCTCCACGTCCGCCTTGTCCCATGCCGCCTGCAGGCGGATGTAGTTGGCTTTGGCCGCGCGCAGGAAGCCAGCGGTATCGAAATCGGCCGGCACGCCCCACGGCGTATGCGCCACGGTTTCCGCCGCAGCAGGTGCTGCCAGCGCAGCACCGGCAGCCGGCATCACCGGCTCGAAAGCCGTCGGCTGCAGCGGGTGCACGTTGCCGCCGCTGTAGCCGCTGAATGCAGGCTGGGCCGCCGGTTGCGACTTACGGCGCAGCATGCGGACGATGAAGAAGATCACGCCGCCGATCAGGGCGATCATCAGGATCGAGCTGATGGCCGACGCCATGGCGCCGCCCAGGCCGAAGTGAGACAGCAGCGCGCCCAGGCCAAGGCCCAGCAGCGCACCGCCGAGGATGCCCTTCCACATGCTAGGCTTTTTCGCTACCGGGGCCGGTGCCGCCGCCGGCGCCGGCGC
>Ga0102592_1002951_pt1 | contig 13667 bp, 11 predicted proteins | sample AraplaCol_mMF_r2_FD_76861 | JGI IMG/M metagenome (GOLD analysis project Ga0102592, IMG submission 76861) | Arabidopsis root microbial communities from North Carolina, USA - plate scrape MF_Col_mMF_r2 (SPADES assembly) (version 2) | ecosystem: Host-associated > Plants > Roots > Endosphere... | reverse complement strand
GGCCTTTAAAGCCAACAGCATCTTTGAGGATATCTCTGCCGACCTGGCCATCCTGAAAATTGCTGACAGCACCTTTAAAAGCCAGCCCCTTCCCTATACCCTGAAGCCCCAGGCTGTAAGGTTAGGCGAGGAAGTGTTCACCATGGGGTATCCCCGCGACGAGATTGTATACGGTAAAGGATATATCAGCGCACAAACCGGCTTTCAGGGCGATACCGTAGCTTACCAGGTATCTATCCCCGTAAACCCGGGCAATAGCGGCGCCCCCCTGATGGACAATGAAGGTAATATAGTAGGTATCATTACCGGCAAACAAACCACTTCTGACGGTATTGCCTTTGCGGTAAAATCCTTCCACCTGAAACGCCTGCTGGAAGAAATGCCTAAAGAAAAGCTGCCCCGCAGGGAATGGACCCGCAAGAACAACCTGAATACCCTGAGCCGCGTAGATCAGATCAAGAAACTGGAAGATTTTGTGTACATGGTGAAGGTGTATAATTGATGTGCAGATGTGCGGATGTGTAAATAAATGAAGAAAATTGGCCTTAGAATAAGTACAAAGGGCTGCACTTTAACGGTGCAGCCCTTTTCCATTTGCAAATCTGCATATTCGCAGATCCGCCATTATTTCTTCCAGGCCCGGTACTTATCGGTGATCCAATAAAGCAGGTCTTCCTGGCGCATCATACGCATCGTTTCGTAATCGGGACGCACTTCACTCATAAACCGCAACAGGGAATCTCCTTTGAGGCCGGTTACCTGGGCAACCAGCACAGGAGTATAGCGGGAATCTACATAGCGCTCATGTTCTGCCTTCTCAAAATTCTTCTTGAATTCCCTTTTCTGTTTTTCCTTTCTTGAATAGCGGGTAATGGGGCTAAAGGTAAGCCCGAATCCCTGCGGGGTACTGCCTCCCGCCAAAGGCTTGTTTTCCTTATCGAGGATAAAGCCATATTGGTCGCGCCGGGCGATAGAGTCCAGCTGGTAAGGTGTATAATGAGCGGTTACTTCTACGCTGCGCAACACTTTACCCTCTACCTGCAGCTCCACATTGCGGGTTTCGGTACCGATGGACTGCTGTACGGTAATACTGTCGGGTTTGTAGCCAAGGAAAGTAAATACGATCATGTCACGGGGACCGGCAGTAATCCGGTAGAAACCGCCCTGGTCGGAATAGGCTCTTTTCCCGGTAGACTTATTAATGATAGAAGCATAGGGCAGTACGAGGAGTTTGTTATCCTTGTCTGTAAGCTGGCCGGTGACGGTTACCTGGGCCTGTAATTGCTGCGCCATCATGATGCAGCATCCAAGCAATAAAGCGCTTATGTATTTCATTCGTTAGATATGGATGAATATTAGGACAAAGTAACTCACAAGTTGTTAAAAAAAACAAAAATCCTTCCATAAAAGGAAGGATTTTTTTATGGTGGGAAAATATGCTTCTAAATCAGACAGATCTCAGCATTTTGATTACCTCGTCCCTTGATTTTCCCAATTTCTGCTGCAGCTTGCCTATCAGCCTATCCTCTTCACCTTCCTGGTACAGCAGGTCATCATCGGTAAGATCTGCATATTGTTTTTTCAGCTTGCCCTTGATCTCGTTCCATTTCCCTTTGATCTGTAACGTATCCATAACATTCATTTTTATGGTGAACAAATAAGGTTACAGCAAAGGAAATCCAAAGACTATGCCAGCCGAACCTGAATACGTGTGCCAAATGTGCGGGGCTCATCGCGTTCCAGCTGGTATAAACCCATGCCATTATTAAAAGCATCAGGCGCGCCACTCAGGTTCTCTATAGCAATACTGCGGCGATGCGGCGGAATATACACCTGTAAAACAGGATAAGTATCTTCCGGGTAGAAATCGATGGTAATACCCTGCTTACGGTCGTACAGGCTGCAGGCCGGACCCGGGTTATCGAAGCTCAGCAGGAAAGAATTATCCAATGAAACGCCCTCCAGCAGCAGCGGCTGTAAGAACTCTTCGCAGGGCTCCAGGTTACCATTGGGTACCAGGCGCTCATCGAACTCTACCAGCCAGGTGGCAGAGAACTGCAGCTCCAGCTCATCAACAGGTGTACCGGTGGTAAAATAAGGGTGCCAGCCATCCATTACCGGTATAGGGGTAGCCTCGTGATTGCTGAGAGTAGTTTGTATTTCCAGCTGATGATCCGGCAGTAGGCTGTAACGTACCCGGCAATTGTAATTAAAAGGATAACCGGCGTCCTCTGCTTTGTAATCATATTCCAGCAGCAAACTGGCGCTGTCATCTGAAGCCGTTTGTTCCACTACTGAAAAAGCGGCATCGTATAGCAGTCCGTGAATAGCGTGATCCTGCAGCACTGATTTTTTAATCTTATATGACTGCTCTCGCCATTCGTATTGTTTGTCTGGAATGCGGCAGGCGAAAGGGCTCAGCTTCACTCCTTTGAAAGTGGTGGCAAACTGCTGGTGGTATTCTTCCTTGCTGTCGAAATTATCGATGATATTCAGGAGCTGTCCCTTATGCTGTACGCGGAAGGCGTGCAACATGGCGCCGTGGGCGGGAACGATCTCCACCTGCGCACCGCTCTTGTTATCTTTCAGGGCGATAATATCAAACCCATTCTGTTGAAATGCTTGTATATTAAATGACATATAAGTGTTGCAAAATGAGGTCTAAATTACCCAACCTGCAGCATATCTTCGTTAAAAAAATAAAAAATGGCGGATATAAAATTACCGGAAGTTTGGTTACGTGGCCCTCTCCCGGCTGTACCTGCGCTACTGCAACCGGTGGCACATGCCCTGCTGCAGGCGAGAGAAGAGATCGATGACTGATGAAAGATTTCCCGGAGGCATTGCTGTGGGAACGCCCGGCGGGACTGGCATCCGTAGGTTTTCACCTGCAACACCTTACCGGTGTGCTGGACCGTTTGTTCACTTACGCACAGGGCCACGCGCTTTCTCCTGCGCAATTGCAATACCTGGCCGCAGAAGCTGCGGGGGAGGATAACATCCGCTTGCAGGCCTTAGTAGCTGCATTTGATGCACAGGTAACGCAGGCCATTGAACAATTAAAAACCCTGGAGCCTGCGCAACTAACTGAAATAAGAACTGTAGGCCGTAAACGGCTACCCTCCACTGTACTGGGGCTCTTGTTCCATGCTGCGGAACATACCATGCGACATACCGGGCAGCTGCTGGTGACGGTAAAGGTGCTGACTATACGTAATTAAGGAGTATTATTTTACATTTTCCGCTTTTGCCTGCAGTACCTCCTGCAGGCTTCCTTCGCGGGAACCTGGTTTCCCAGGCATATAATAACTTTTGCTGTTTAGCTCCACCATGATACCAGCCTCGCCGTTATGCTCAAAAACAGTATACTTCGCCTCCTTATTGGTGAAGCTAAGGGTTTGCCCCGCGGACGTACTATCGTGGGTAAACCCGGCATTTTCTGCATCAGCCGCATCCAGGGGATAAGCCATTTCTATATCGCCATCAGGTTGCAGCAGCACGTAGTTCAGCGATGATTCATTCACGAACAATACTACTTTCTTACCGCTCTTCTCCAGGCTGAAGGATAACAGCGGTTTGATGCCGGTGCCGGAGAAGTCTATGGTACGATTAACAGTGGTGACCATTTTTCCGTTCTTCCGTACCTGCTCTGTATTTTGCTGAAAGGGAAAGAGCATCGCGTCTTCTTCTATAACATGTACGGCTATTGGTTTGTTATTTTCCACCATGTACTCGGAGAACTGATGCCAGCAGCAACCGCTTTTGGTCATGGTAGACAGTCGCTTTGTTTTGGCATCCACTCCGAACATCCCACAGTATTCCTGCGCCAGGCTGGTAAAATCTGCATTGTACTTAAAGCTGCCTCCCTGCGCCAGGAACACCTGGAAGGAAGGGCCGCTGTAGCAGCTGTTCTGCCCATCCTGTATGGCAAAGTCTTTTACTTTATCAAAGTTGAAGTCTTCGTAGATGATCACGCTTTGTTCGCCGTAAGGCAGCTGTACTACATTGGTGGTCACTTTGCTGTCGTGCAGCCATAGCGCGAGGTCATCTGAGGCAACGTTGATCAGCATCTTTCCGGACTTGCGATCATAGACCCTGACCCAGCCGGCGCCTTTGCAGTAGCCGTCTGCATCGCATGCTGCTATCTTCACCTTTGCATAATATTTTGCAGAGAGGCTGTCAATAGTGAATACTCTTTGTGAAAACGCGGTCTGCGTAATCAGCAGCAGGCATATGATTAATTTGTTCATGGTGCTTCAGGCATTGCTGCGGGCGTTGCCGCTTCATCTATTATTTCTACATAGAAATCTACTACTTCTTTTACAGTAGCCGGTAAAGGCTTTCCGTCTGATCCGAAATAACGCCAGGTGCCGTTCTCTTTACATAGCAGCGGAAAACGGAAGGCGGCATCGTTATAGCCGGAGAGGAACTCTTTGTCCAGCGCCATATCATCATACACTGGCGGCATTAATATTGCTCCATCTAATGTAAGCATACCAAATTTACCATCCTTTCTTACTAAAAAGCCCTTTTCCGGTATACGTTTGAGGCCCTGGTATACAGGAGGCGCTATGATACGGCCATCCAGGGTGGCGCATCCTACCAGCACCTCCTGGTCATCTGCCTGTGCCCGGTAGAGCATCAGGAGACTATCCTTAAAATAATCATGACCGTAGCTGTTATCCCGGTAATCATATTCCATCGGGACAATCATCCTGCCGCTGCTGTCTACATAACCGTAAAAAGATCTGCCACTGCTGTCAGGCTTATTCACTACCAGGCCCAGGCCATCTTGCATGGGGCTCACCAGTGCATATGTTGCAGGCATCATCATGTGTCCCTGGGGATTCATGTACCCGCAGCCATTATCTGTTACTACCTGCGCCAGTCCGTTCTCGAAACTGCTGATGAAAACAGGGCCGCCGTTCTCTGTATAGTCGCCGGCTATTTCCTTACCAGTGTCAAGGTCATACAGGTATTGCCGTATGCCTTTACCAACGATCAGCAAGGCGTCTAATCCGGCCGGGGATACAGACGTATACGGTAGCGGAGTTATTTTCCTTGTTGCTACATCCATTACGCTGTAAATGCGTTGGGTGTCGTTGATGCTTTTCTCCAACACCATCCACTTGCTATTTATGTGTTGAGCGTTGCTGTACGCAGGCGGACAAAAGATCTTGCCATCCATATCAGCAAAGCCCATGCGATCGCCTTTTGTCAAACTGATCAGAGATACATCGCCCCAAAAAGAGATATCGTCGTAGATAGCAGGTATGATTTCGATATGCTGTTTGATACTGTAAACGCCTACCTTATCGTTCCGTTGTACCTGTATCATGTTGGGCACAAAGGTGGTGCGTACGGCATCGTATACCAAAGGCACGATGACCTTTCCGGCGGTATCTATGGCCCCTGCCTTTAATCCCATTGATACCTCTAAATAATGGTTGGAGTAATTCCCTTCCAGTTTGGTATAACGGGCGGGTATCATCTTTTTACCGTAAGGATTATAAAAACCATACAGGCCTTTCTTTTTGAATTTAGCTATATAGATGGTATTGCTATCTGCAGCGAACCCGCCTATACCTAATTCCTCCAGGTCCAGTGCGTCGGCTTTGAGCACCCGTTTCCCGGAAAGATCAAACAGGATCGTGGTATCATTGTGCGTATTGGAGAACAGCTGTTTTCCGTATCCCAGCTGTATCGCCCAATCGTACACGGGCGGAATAATGACTTTTCCGCTGGAATCTGACACACCGGCGTTGTCACCTTTGTAAGTGGCTACGTAAGGAGCGGGAAGCAGGCTTCTCAGGCTGGTATCGGCAAATTCCGGATCGAAATTGCCAGTGCTGTCTACAAAGCCGGTATTTAAATTGATCACCAGGTGCCGGCCGTCTTTAGAAAGGCTTTCCACCCATTCGTCGCTACGCATGTTGAAGTGCTCATGCTCGTATTCAAAGGGAAGCAGCACTTCATTTTTGAAATTGACAATCCCCCATTTACCATTGCGCTGAGCAAATACATAATCTCCTTTGTAGCCGCAGCCGCCGCAATAATCGAATGCCTCGTATTCAGCGGGGATGACCATTTTATCTTCTTTGCTGCTGTATACACCCCATTTGCCGTTATCATGCACATCAAAATAGTTGCCATCGAGATAACCGATACTGTCGAAACGGAAAGGTAAGAGCCATCCCTGGCGGGCGAAGAAGGATACTTTGTGGTCCTTTGTGGCTTTCCATGCAAAGTCCCATTGGGTTTCTATGGTATCATACACGGGCTCCAGCATCCATTTGCCGTATGCGGTCAATACGCCTATACGGCCATTCTTACGGACCTTGACGATCTCCCGGGGAAGGCTTTCTTTAGCGGTATCTATGGGACGGTCTGTGTCCCTGCTGAAACCTCCGCTGTAGGCAGGATAATCCTCTTTGATCACCTCATCAAAAACATATTGTCCGCTGGTGTCTATGTAAAAATAATGTGCACTGTCTTTTACTAACCTGGCAAAGCCGTTGTTGAAAGTGGAGCCGCCCGTGTAAGCAGCGGGTGATTGTGCTGCCAGGGTTAAGGGGAACAGCAGGATCAGGAATAAAGGCAATTTCTTGTTCAACATTCTATATACTACAATTTGACTGCGAAAATAGCGGAATGCCGCCTGAAACTTATATCATATTCCTATTAAACTCTTATATGTTCGGTATATATCCCGTATGTTAGCGGTAGTTTAGCGGTATATCATCTGTCTCTTTATACAAACAGCTTATCTACCTTTTAACTTCAGGTATACTACAAAAAGAACATTCATGCGAAATGAATCTTTAACGGATTCTATATGGTAATTCACTACATCCAGTTTTACCAAAGTAAAAGGCCGCGTCTAAAAAAAAGACACGGCCTTTACTTTTGTATGTGTTTGTTTACTCGAAATGTAATGCGGGTTGGGTCATTCCTGCCAGCCATTCTGTATAGATCTGCTGGTAGGTTTGCTGTCCTTCATCCGGTTCTACCGTAGCAATGCACTCCATTCCCTTAAAGGCATCTGCCTGAGAGAACAGGCCAGCTCCTATCCCAGCGGCGCGGGCGGCGCCCTGAGCGCCATCGGTATTATACAGTTCTATCACCACGTTCAGTGTATTGGCAAATACCTGGCGGAACAGCGGACTGAGGAACATGTTGGCATGTCCCGCCCTTACGCGCCGTATATCCATTTGCATCTCTTTCATAATATCCACACCGTAAGCGAGCGCGAATACAATACCTTCCTGTGCGGCACGCAACAGGTGCTCCCTGCCATGTAGGTTGAACTGCAGGTTCTGTATAGCAGCGCCGCTGTCCTGGTTGGCGAGGATACGTTCTGCACCATTGCCAAAAGGATAGATGCGCAATCCGGCGGCGCCTGCAGGCGCTTTGGCTGCCAGGGCGTTCATTTCCTCATAAGGTAAAGAACCGGTAGCACTTCTTAACCAGCTGTTCAGGATGCCGGTACCATTGAGGCACATCAGCACCCCGTTGCGTATATCCTTTTCCGTGTTGTTCACATGTACGAAGGTATTCACGCGGCTTTGCTCATCAAAAGCGATCTGGTTATGCACCGCGTACACCACGCCGGAGGTACCGGCAGTAGTGGCGGCCTCTCCGGGGTTCAGCACGTTCAGGGAGAAGGCATTGTTAGGCTGATCGCCGGCGCGGTAGGTAACCGGTATGCCGGGGGCCAGGCCCAGTAACTTTGCCGCCTGCTCTGTGAGCTTGCCTTGCAGTCCGAAGGTGGGCACTATATCAGCTAACAGCGAACGGTCGATCTTATAATAATCCAGCAGGGACTGGGCAACGGCATTGGCCGAAAAATCCCAGAAGATCCCTTCAGACAGGCCGGAGATAGTCGTACAAGCCTCACCGGTCATACGCATAGCGATGAAATCACCCGGCAGCATCACCTTATGGATGCGGGCATAGAGCTGCGGCTCGTTCTCCTGTACCCAGCGCAGTTTAGACGCCGTGAAATTACCGGGAGAGTTCAATAAATGTTCGAGGCAATATTCATGTCCCAGCTGTGCAAAAGCTTTGTTGCCGATGCCCACAGCGCGGCTGTCGCACCAGATGATGGAAGGACGCAATACCTGCTGATCCTTATCTACACATACCAATCCGTGCATCTGGTAGGCAATGCCTATACCAGCTACGGCTTTGCCATCAAAGGCATGTTGCTGTTGCAGCAGGCGGGTAGCATGCTGTATTTCCTGCCACCAGCGCTCGGGGTCCTGTTCGGCCCAGCCAGCCTGCGGCGCCTGCATCGGCATTTCCTGCGCAGGGCTCGTGGCGCTTGCTACACATTTGCCGCTGGCTACATCCAGCAGCGCGGCTTTTACGGAAGAAGACCCAATATCGTAACCAAGTAAGTACATCTCAAAAAAATTGAAAGTTTGAAGGTTTGAACGTTTAAAGGTTTAAGTGTTTGAAGATTTGAACGTATCACGAAAGCGACAGCAGACCTTCAAACATTCAAACACTTAAACCTTCAAACATTTTATTCTTCGTAAACGATTACCAAAACACGGTATATAAAGCAGCCAGTATACCACAGATTAAAATTGCACCCACGGCAAAACCGCCGGAAGTCTTGAACATGGAGCCATCCACTTCAAGGCCTTTCGGATTGTTCTTGCTCTTCGGATCCAGCATGGTCATGACCACCATGATAGCAACAATGATCACAAAGATCCAGCCCATACGATCCAGGAAAGGCATCTCAGGCATGGTGAATTTAATGAGCGTAGACAGCGGTATAGACAGTAGGGCGCCTGTGAGCGCAGCTGCAGAAGTAGTACGTTTCCAGAAGAAGCCCAGTATAAAGATAGCGAATACGCCGGGGGAGATAAAGCCGGTATATTCCTGGATGTACTGGAAGCCCTGATCCAGGTTGCTGAGCTGAGGCGCTACGATCACGGCCACGATGGTGGCAACAATAATAGCTATACGGCCTGTTTTCACCAGGTGCTGTTCTGTAGCATCCTTCTTGAAGTAGTGCCTGTAAATATCGAGTGTAAAGATGGTGCTGATACTGTTGGCCTTACCTGCCAGGGAAGCCACAATGGCGGCTGTTAAGGCTGCGAAGGAAAGCCCTTTCAGGCCCACCGGCAACAGGTTGAGCAGCACAGGATAGGCATGGTCCGGTTTTACAGTTCCGGCGGCATCTACCATCTCCTGCTGAAATCCTCCGTTTTTATACAGTACGTAAGCAGCAATCCCGGGCAGCACCACAATCACCGGCATCAGGAGCTTCAGGAAAGCAGCAAAGAGGATACCGCCGCGGGCTGTTTTCAGATCCGCGCCCAGCGCACGCTGCGTGATATATTGGTTACAACCCCAGTAGTTCAGGTTCACAATCCACATACCGCCTATCAGCACGGTAAGACCGGGCAAATCATTATAGTGAGGATTGGATTTGTCTAAGATCATGTGGAAGTGCTCCGGCGCTACTTTACGCAGCTGACCGAGGCCTTGCATGAGCCCACTGCCACCAAAATGTTCTGCCACCAGGTTCAGGGCCAGGTAAGTGGTAGCCAGACCACCCAGGATCAGGAAGAACACCTGGATCACATCTGTATAGCCGATCACCTTCATCCCACCCAATGTGATGAATACGGAGAAGATGGCCAGCCCCAGTACGCAGGTGGTAAAGCTGAAACCGGAGATAGTTTGCACTGCCAGCGCGCCCAGGTATAAGATGGAGGTAAGATTCACGAAAACATACAGCAGCAGCCAGAAAACGGCCATTACCGTAGCTACCCGGTTATCATACCGCTTTGCGAGGAATTGCGGCATGGTGTAGATCTTATTCTTAAGATATACGGGTATAAAAAATATGGCTACAATCACCAGCGTGGCGGCTGCCATCCACTCGTAGGTAGAGATAGCGAGGCCCATTGCAAAACCGGAGCCGGACATACCAATGAACTGTTCCGCAGAAATGTTGGATGCGATGAGAGAAGCGCCGATGGCCCACCAGGTGAGGGAGCCTTCTGCCAGGAAGAAGTCCTTTGTATCAGTGGTGGCTTTCCTCTTCTTTCTGTAGATATAAATGCCGTAGCCGGCTACGATAATAAAGTACACCATGAACACGGCGTAGTCCAGGAATTGTAAGCTCTTTTGCATAATTATTTAACGTGGTGTTGAATAATGGCTTTATTTTTTGAATAACATGAAATCAAATAGCAATTGGCTTGCAATTTGGTAAAAAACGGATCAATATAGCAAAGTATTTTGGTTTGAGGAAAATTAGCTGACGGATAGCGGCTAATTTAACATCATGAGCGCCAGCTCCTCTCCTACGGCGCTGCCGATAGCTACGCCCATGCCGCCCATGCGGACACCGAGGAAAATATTTTCAGACCAGGCCCGGAGTATGGGCTGTTTGTTGGGGCCGAAAGCCATGATGCCGGTCCAGCGGTCGGCAATGGTAAAAGGATGTTTAGGCAGGATGACGGTGCGTAATTTTTCTTCGAGCACCTGCTGGATCCGGTCATTGAGATCGAATGCAGTGGTGGCCTCTCCGGTGAAATCGAGGTTGCGGCCACCGCCGAAGAGTACCCGTCCGTCCAGTTCACGGAAGTAGAAATAGCCTTCGTCCATATGGAAGATGCCTTTGAAGGGCAGTCCGGGTATAGGATTGGTGATGAGCACCTGGCCACGGCCGGGCTGGAGGTCTAGTTCCGGGACCAGGGTTTTGGTGAAGGCGTTGGTGCAGATGGCCAGCTTACTGCAGTGGAAAATGATCTCTTCCGGTACGGCACTCTGCTGTACAATAACGTCAACGCCGCTACGTGTGGCTGCTATACGGAGCGCATTGCAGCCTGTCTTGATCTCTACTTTCTTCTCAATGGCCAGGTCGATGAGGGCGCGCATCATTTTGCCCGTGTGCAGCTCTCCTTCATAGTTATTCTGCACCAGGGCACGGGCATACGCAGCATCAAATGCAAAGCGGGGTATCTGTTCGTTTACCAGCGTGAAAGCCGTGCCACCCAATACTGGCTGCAAGAGATCGTTGGTGGCAGACAGCTGCTCCAGGGCAGGCAGTTCCTGTTTGCTGATCAGCTCATAGCTGCCTTGCTCGCGGTAGCCAATGCGCTCATCGCCCAGGCGTTGCCGCAGCATTTGCAGGCCTTTACGGCGTTGGGCCACCAGGGCAATGGTTTGTTCAGGAGACAGGGTCTTCAGGTCTGCCAGTATTTCGGTCAGGCTGCCGATGCAGGCAAAGCCTGCGTTCTTGGTGCTGGCCCCAGTGGGCAGCAGGGCCCTTTCAAGTACCAGCACCCTGGCCTGCGGCTGGCGCTCTTTCAGGCTGATGGCGGCAGACAAGCCTACGATGCCGCTACCCAATACGATATGATCATATTGCAGCAGGCTTTGTTTTTCCCAATAACTCAGCATGGAGCAGGATTAGCATTAGGTGTTAATACTACTTTGCCCTGAACATGGTGTGTTTCCAGCAGCTCGTGCGCTTTGGCTACGTCCTTCAGTGAGAAAACGGCGGCTACTTTTACCGTTAGCTTTCCATCTGCCATCAGGAGGGCGATCTGTTCCATACGTGCGCCGGAAGGCCTTACAGAGGGCCAGACTACCTGGACGTTCTTTTCTTTTGCCTTTGCCAGCACGGCAGGATCGTCTTTATACATGGAGGGGAGGCATACCATAACGCCGCCGGGTTTGATGATATCCAGGGAGCGCAGGGAAGTTTCGGCGCCCATCAGATCTATCACCGCATCTACGGGGTCTATTACTTCTTCGAAACGTTGCTCCCGGTAGTCGATCACTTCACTGGCGCCCAGCGCTGTAACCCAGGCATGGTTCCGGGCGGAGGCGGTACCTATCACATAAGCCCCGGTGATCCGGGCCAGCTGTACGGCAATGTGCCCTACCCCGCCTGCGGCGGCGTGTATCAACACACGCATACCTGCTTTAAGTTTGGCGTGGTCTGTAAGAGCTTCCAGGGCGGTAAGGGCGGCCAAAGGCGTAGCCCCGGCCATTTCGTCTGATATGTTATCAGGTACCAGGGCAAACTCGTCTTCCTGTACTACGGCAAATTGCGCATAAGCATTAGCAGGCTTAGGAAAATTGCTCATGCCGAAAATGCGGTCTCCGGGCTTGAATTTGTGGGCCCCCTGTCCGGCATCTGCTATCTGGCCGGCAATATCCCAGCCGAGTATGGCGGGGAGGGTGAATTGTGCTGCCTGTCCTTTTCCCGTACGTGTTTTGTAATCTACCGGGTTCAATCCGGCCGCCCTGATCTTCACCAGCAGTTGTCCGGCGGAGGGCCGGGGTATGGGAATATCTGCTATCGTAAAGGCGCCGGCATCTCCAAACCGGGGTAATATCGCTGCTTCCATCGTTGGATCGTTTTATATTCCTGCTCAATTTTGCTGCCATTCCGGGCCTGCTAAAATGATAACGCGTCCTGAGCCTGCTTGCGTATTAAAAGAATAGTTAAAACAGTTCCTTTCCCGGTAGCTATACCAAATATCCGAACAAATTATCGTCTTTGTTCAATTCTGTATAATGGAAATTATACTTGCGGAGATTGGCCACCAGCGTATCATAATCCTCCCGCTTGCGGAGCTCTATACCAACCAGCGCCGGACCGGTTTCCTTATTATGTTTCTGGATGTACTCAAAACGGGTAATATCATCATTAGGGCCCAGCACATTGTTGAGCAGATCTTTGAGCGCACCCGGCCTTTGTGCAAAACGGATAATGAAATAATGCTTCAGGCCTTCATATAACAGGGAGCGTTCCTTGATCTCCTGCATACGGTCTATATCGTTATTGCTGCCGCTCACAATGCATACTACACGCTTGCCTTTGATCTCGGCTGCAAAATCATCCAGGGCAGCGATAGACAGCGCACCGGCGGGTTCTACTACAATGGCGTCTTCATTGTACAGTTTGAGGATGGTAGAGCATACTTTTCCTTCGGGCACCAGGTGCATTTTGCTGAGCACTTCTTTGCAGATGCTGAAAGTCAGCGCACCTACTCTTTTAACGGCAGCGCCATCTACAAAGCGGTCAATTTCATCCAGGGTAACAGGGGCGCCGTTCTCCAAAGCACGCAGCATGGAAGGAGCGCCTTCCGGCTCTACGCCTACGATGGTGGTTTGCGGACTGTATGTTTTAAAATAAGTGCCTACACCGGCTGATAATCCGCCGCCGCCTACCGGTACAAAGAGATAATCTACCAGTGGCTGATCTTCCAGGATCTCTACGGCTACGGTGCCCTGTCCTTCAATGATGCGGGGGTTATCGAAAGGCGGGATAAAGGTCATGCCGTGTTCGCGGGTGAAAGCCTGCGCTTCCTGGGCGCAATCATCAAAGGTATCGCCTACCAGTTCGATGCGAATGTTATCGCCACCGAACATTTTTACCTGGTTCACTTTCTGCTTGGGTGTGATGATAGGCATAAATACTACGCCCTGGATCCCCATCTGGCGGCAGGCATAGGCAAAGCCCTGGGCATGATTGCCCGCACTGGCGCAGGTAACGCCATTCTCCAGCTGTTGGCGGTCAAGGGTGCTGAGCAGGTTATAAGCGCCGCGCAGTTTATACGAGCGTACGATCTGCATATCTTCCCTTTTCAGGTATACATCACAATCGTAGCGCCGGGAGAGGGTGG
>Ga0102592_1002950_pt1 | contig 13669 bp, 14 predicted proteins | sample AraplaCol_mMF_r2_FD_76861 | JGI IMG/M metagenome (GOLD analysis project Ga0102592, IMG submission 76861) | Arabidopsis root microbial communities from North Carolina, USA - plate scrape MF_Col_mMF_r2 (SPADES assembly) (version 2) | ecosystem: Host-associated > Plants > Roots > Endosphere... | reverse complement strand
CATCGTGCTGGCGCTGATCGCCATCGCGCTCATCGCGCTGGCGCCGCGCGCGTAGCGGGCGCGGATTTGGCATAGTCGTGCGTCCCTCCACGGCGTTCGCTCCGCCATGCCCCGCCTGCTCGTTTTCCAGCATGTCGCCGCCGAACCGCTGGGCACGCTCGACCGGTTGATCCGTCGGCGCGGCCATCGCATCCGTTTCGCCAACTTCGAACGGCAACCCGACTTCGAACCGAACGTGGACCGTTATCGCGGGCTGATCGTGCTTGGCGGGCCGATGAACGTCGAGGACCAGGCGCGGCGTCCGCACCTGAAGACCGAACTTCGCGCCATCGAGCACATGCTCGAACAGGGCAAGCCCGTGCTCGGCATCTGCCTGGGCGCGCAACTGCTGGCGCACGTGCTCGGCGCGCCGGTGCGGCGGCATGAGGCGCCGGAGATCGGCTGGTATCCGCTGAACACCACGCAGGCCGGCCGCGAGGACCCCGTGGTGTCGCCGCTGGGCGAATCCTCGCCGGTGTTCCAGTGGCATCGCTACAGCTTCGAAGTGCCGCGCGAGGCGACGCATCTGGCAAGCACTGCAGGCTGCGAGCAGCAGGCGTTCCGCTACGGCGAGAACGCGTACGGATTCCAGTTCCACCTGGAGATGGACCAGGCGCTGATCGAACGCTGGCTGCGCAACCCGGCCTATCGCGAGGAACTGGCCGAACTGGGCGGACTGGATCCCGCGCGTGCCGACGTGGACGCGATCCGCCGCCACACGCACGAACACATCGCCGGTATGCAATCGCGCGCGGACGACGTGTTCAACCGCTTCCTCGACTTGGTGGGCCGGCCGCAGCGCCGGATCACGCTGCCTTCGCGCGAGTGGGTCTGAACTGCCGCGCGAGCTTGGTGTGAAAGCTCTAGAGGCCGGCGCGAAGGTGACCGGACCCAGCCCACTCCATCGAGGGAACCCGCATGGCGAAGTTCAAGAAGGCAGCCGGCAAGACCACGGCGTCCGGCGCGCGCCCCCGCAAGAAGGCCGGCGCCCAGGACGCGCAGCAGCAGGCCGACCAGCTCTCGCGGTCCTTGAGCGAGTCGGCGCAGCAGATTTGGCTCGCGGGCGTCGGCGCGTTCTCGCGCGCTCAGGCCGAAGGCACCAAGCTGTTCGACGCGCTGATCAAGGAAGGCATGACGCTGGAGCAGACCGCGCGTCGCTTCGCCGGCGGCCAGGCCGACACGGTGCGCGATGCCGTCGGTTCGCGCGTGGGCCAGGCAAAGGAACGCGCCGCCGATACCTGGGATCGCCTGGAGAAGGTGTTCGAGGACCGCGTGCAGCGTTCGCTGGTGAAGCTGGGCGTGCCCGGCCGCGACGACCTCAACGAACTCAGCCGCCGGGTGGACGCGCTTACCAATGAACTGCGCCGCCAGGGCGGTTCGGCCGCGCCGCGCAAGACGACCGCACGCAAGACGGCGGCCAGCAAGCAGGCCACGCAGGCACCGGCCGCGCGCAAGTCGCCGCGCAAGGCGACCCGCTCGCGTTCGACCAGCTCCTGACGTCGTTCCTGACGCATCACCGCTTTACCGCGCCCGGCGCTCGCCGGGCGTTCCGACAAGCCCGCCAGTCCGCGCGTTCCGTATGCTCCCCTCCCCTTACGGTTTCGGACTGGCGGGCTTTCTTTCGCCCGCGTCCGGGCGGATGGCGTGATCGGCGCCACGCGGAACGCCATGTCGCTGTCGTATAGTCGCCAGCCTCCGACATCTCCGGGTTGTACATGCTGGCTGGTTTTTCCCTGACGATCGCGCTCCTGATCACCCTGCTGCTGGGCGCCGCCGCGACAGTGTGGTTGTGGCTGGTGCGGCGTCGGCAGGGCGAGACGATTGCCGGCATCGAAGCCCTGGCCGGCATGCGTTGGCGCGAGTTCTCGCGACTGGTGGTGGAGGCGCTGCAGACGCAGGGCTTCGAGGCCGAGTCGATCGAACAGACCCTCGAACGCGGACCTCAGGCCGAACTGCGCCTGCGTCGCGAGGGCCAGACCTGGCTGCTCGCCTGCAAGCTGGCCGGCGCGCGTGCGCGTCTTGGCGTTGCGAGCGTCCGCGAGCTGGCTGATGCCGTGCGCTTCAACGCCGCGGCCGGCGGCATCCTCGCCACGCCGGCCCGCATCGACGCGAACGCCCGCAAGGCGGCAGACGGACTCGAACTGTTCGATGGCGATGCGCTGTGGTCGCTGGTCGGCCCGATGCTGCCCACGTCGCTGCGCGATGACCTCAGCCTCAACGTCCGCCGCCGCAGTGTTCGCGAGACGGTGCTGGCGTGGATCGGCGCCCTCCTGGTCGGCGCGCTGGTGGCGTTCGTCGCGGCGAATCCGCGCGGCGATACCGCATCGGCGCCGGTCCCCGTGTCCGAAGCGCCCGCGACCGCTGCCGAAGCCACACCGCCGGCGCCGCAACCGCGTGCGCCGACAGCGCCGTCGACCGATCCCGCCCTCGCCGCCCCTGCCGATCCGAACCGCGACCAGTTCGAACGCGGCGAAGTGATCCATGCGATTTCCGCGCTGCCGTGGGTCGAACGCGTGCTCTGGTCGACCAGCTCGACGCTGGTGATCCAGCAACGCGAGGATGTCGACCAGCAGCAGGTGCAGGAAGTCTGCGGCGTCCTCGCGCGTTACGACGCCTTGCGCGCCTCGCGCCTGCAGTTGCAGCCGCCGTCTGGAAGCGACCGGAAGATCCGCTTCCTGCAGTGCCGGGCCTACTAAACACGCATTGGCTTTTGTAGCCCGGGTAAGCGCAAGCGCACCCGGGACCTGTCACGCTCAACCCGGGTGCGCTTGCGCTTACCCGGGCTACAACAGCTTGTGATCCAAGCGTGTGCGTGTGCGTTACCAGTGCACGCCGCGCATCAACGCCGCGAACGCGATCTGCTCGCTGCTCGGCGCGACTTCGCCCTTCAACGCCTGCTTGTCGCCACGCGCGGCTGCCGAATCGGGGAAGAGTTCGAACGCCGTGCTCATGATCACCTCGTAAGCCTTCGGCGCCAGCGCGTTGATGACCGAGGCGAAGATCCCCAGTCGCGTGGCTATGCGACTCGGGCGCTCGATGATGCCCTTGATCACCAGGTCCGCCGCTTCGTCCGGCGTGAGCGTGGGAACGCTGTCGTACATCTTGGTTGGCGCGATCATCGGCGTCTTCACCAGCGGCATGTTGATCGTGGTGAAGCTGATGCCCTTGCCCGACAGCTCGCCCTGCGCGCAGCGGCTCCACGCGTCCAGCGCGGCCTTCGATGCGACGTACGCGGAAAAACGCGGCGAATTGGCCAGTACGCCAATCGAGCTGATGTTGATGATGTGGCCCTTCCGGCGCTGCGTCATGTTCGGCATGAAGCCCATGATCAGGCGCAGGCTGCCGAAGTAGTTCAGCTGCATCGTGCGCTCGAAATCGTGGAAACGGTCGTAGCTCAGTTCGATCGAACGGCGGATCGAGCGGCCGGCGTTGTTGACCAGCACGTCGCAGCGGCCATGTTCTTCCAGCACGGTTTTCACCAGGCGATCGCAGTCGGCCATGTCGGCCAGGTCCGCGGTGTAGGCGAAAACCTTGCCGCCGGCTGCGTTCATCGCGTCGCGGGCCTTGAACAGTTCGTCCTCGCCGCGCGCGACGATGATCGTGATCGCGCCCGCTTCGGCCACGCGCTGCGCCGTCGCCAGCCCGATGCCGGACGAACCGCCGGTGATCAGCACGACCTTGTTGCGCACCTTGCCCTTCAGGCTGCGGTCGACGAACAGATCCGGATCCAAATGGCGTTCCCAGTAGTCCCACAGCCGCCACGCGTAGCTTTCCAGCGGCGGCACCTGGATGCCGCTGCCCTTGAGCGCACGCTCGGCTTCGCGATTGTCGAAGCGCGTGGGATAGGTGAGGAACTTCATCACCTGCTTGGGAATCTTGAAATCGCGCAGCAGCATGCCGATGAAACGGCGTACCGGCGGCAGGTTCGCGACGGCGCCGCGCACGCTGCCCGGAATGAAGGCGAACATGCGCGCATCCAGGCGCATGGTCATCTCCGGCGAATGGCCGGCACGCGCGAAGGTGTTGAGCACTTCGCCCACGCGCAGCGGGTCGGAATCGGTGAGGTGGAAGCAGTGGCCGTCCAGGCGTGGCTTGTGCGCGATGTGGTCCATCGCATCGACCACGAAATCCACCGGCACGATGTTGATGCGGCCGCCTTCCAGCCCGAGCATCGGCATCCACGGCGGCAGCATCTGGCGCAGTTTCTTGAGGAAGGTGAAGAAGAAATACGGGCCGTCGATCTTGTCCATCTCGCCCGTCTGCGAGTGGCCGACGACCATGCCGGGGCGGTAGATCCGCCACTTCACGCGCGCCTCGCGACGCACCAGTCCTTCCGAATCGTGCTTGGTGCGAAGGTAGGGATCGTCCAGGCCTTCGGCTTCGCTGAACATGTCCTCCCGGAACACGCCCTGATACAGGCCGGCGGCGGCGATCGAACTGGTGTGGTGGAACACGCCCGCCTTCAGCGCCGCGGCCAGGTCCAGCGCATGGCGCGTGCCTTCGACGTTCGCGGCGTACTGCGCCTCGGGCTTGGCGGTGAGGTCGTAGATCGCGGCCAGGTGGAAGAAGTGCTTCACCTTGCCGGCGAGCGTGCGTAGTTGCGCGGCTGAAACGCCGCACTTTTCCTGTGTCATGTCGCCTTCGACCGGGACCACGCGCTTCATGTCCCAGCCCATCTTCTTGCCGATGGCATCGAGCTTCCTGCGCGAATCCTTGCGCACCAGCACATGGATCGTGCCCTTGCGCTGGCGAAGGAGCCGATCGACCAGGAAGCGGCCGATGAAACCCGTGGCACCGGTGACGAAGTAGCTCATTGCCCTTTCTCCGACCTTGGATGGCCGCCGCGCGGCGCCTGCCGCCTACGTTGCCAGAGGGCCCGCCCCGTCACAATTCCCCTGCGTATTGACCACCGCGAGGGTGCGTGAGGTAATTCCGGCCTCGATACGCTTCGGGGCGCCGCCATGACCGACCTGCAGTCCGCTTTCGAACAAGCCGCCAAGGACGTCCAGTCCCTGCCCGAGCGCCCCGACAACGAAACGCTGCTGCGCCTGTACGCGCTGTACAAGCAGGGCTCCGAAGGCGACGTCGCCGGCGCCAAGCCGGGCTTCTTCGACTTCGTCGGCACCGCCAAGTACGAGGCCTGGGCGAAGCTCAAGGGCACCGGCAGCGACGAGGCCAAGCAGAAGTACGTCGACCTCGTGAAGAAACTGCGCGCCTGACGCGCACCGCGTCCGCCCACGACGACCGATGGCGAAACAGACCCGCCAGCGCATCCTCGACAGCGCATTGACGATGTTCAATGCGCTGGGCGAACCCAATGTCACCACGAACCACATCGCCGACGAGCTGGAGATCAGCCCCGGCAACCTGTACTACCACTTCCGCAACAAGGACGACATCATCGAGCAGCTGTTCGCGCGCTTCGAGGAGCGCATGGACGCCGCGCTCGCCGCGCCCCAGGGGCGGTTGCCGGGGCTGGAGGACATCTGGCTGCAGCTGCACCTGGTGTTCGAATGCATCTGGGATTACCGCTTCCTGCATCGCGACCTGGTGGAAATCCTCAGCCGCAACCGTCGCCTGCGCCTGCGCTTCGCCCGCATCCTGCGGCGCGCCAACGAACAGGCGCATACCGTCATGCGCGGGCTGGTGCAGGCGGGGATCATGCGCGCGTCGAAGGACGAACTCGCCGCGACGGCGACGAACGTGCTGGTCATCGCCACGTTCTGGTTGAACTATGCGGCCGCGCGCGGCGACAAGGACGAACACGCCGCGATCCGCGACGGCATCGTGCAGGTGATGATGTTGCTGGCGCCGTTCCTGCGCGACGCGGAACGGGTGCATCTCAATACGCTGACGCGGGCGTACCTGGATTGAGGACCGGTTCGCGCGCTCAGCACACGAGTCCACGCCGCGTACGACGCGCAAGCACTGCCGCAAGCCCCAGCCCCGCCAGCCAGACATGGCGCAGGGTGGTCCGCCGGGTCTTCCGGGGGCGCGTCCGGTAGGTCATCGGCTCCTCCTGTGCGGCCATCGGCCGCCGTCAGCCGGACTGTCGGCCTCCGGGATCGAGCAAACACCCTAGCCCAACCCCTTGCCAGTGCGGGGCCGCAGGCGGGATGCTGCGCCCATCGACCGCACGAAGGACCGCCGATGGCCGCGAAGTCCAGTTGGGCCGCTTTCCCGCACGACGCCAAGGGCTTCGCCTACGCGGGCGACGCGCTGAAAAAGGTGTGGCCGAAACTGCATGCCGGGGATGTCGAACCCTACCCCGACACGAAACGCGCGGCCGCCCTGCTGGACGCCGCGGGAAAGGCGGCGCCGAAAGGTATGGATGGCGATTCGCTGGCCTTGCAGCTCCAGGACGCCTGGCGCGCCTTCCATCATGGGGATTTCAAGGCCGCGTACGACGCCGGCGTCGCACTGGGCCCGGTTGGCGCATCCGTGGCCGTCAAGGCGTTGGGGATCCACGCGACCTACCTGGTCGACGACGATGCCGAGCGGCTCAAGCGATTCGAACAGGCCGCGAAACTCGCCGAATCGGCGGCGAAGGCGCTACCGGACGATGCCAACAGTCATTATCGCCACGCCTTCGCGCTCGGCCGCTACAGCCAGGGTTTAAGCATCGCGAAGGCGCTGAAGGCCGGCATCGCCGGGAAGGTTCGCGGCGCGCTCGAAGCCACGCTCGAGCTTGCACCCAAGCACGCCGAAGCGCACACGGCGATGGCGCTGTATCACGCGGAAATCATCGGCAAGGTCGGCGCGATGATCGGCGGCCTCACCTACGGCGCCAAGGCCGCCGAAGCGGAGAAGCACATCGCGATGGCGCTGAAACTCACGCCGGATTCGCCCATCGCCCACATCGAGCACGGCAACGTGCTGATGCTGCTCCACGGCGACAAGAAGGAAGACGCCGCCGCGGGAGAATACGAGAAGGCGGCGAAACTCAAGCCGCTCGATGCGATGGAGGCACTGGATGCCGCCTATGCGGCATCGCAGCTGGAGTAAGCCCGACGCCGGAGGTCAAAGCTCCGGATGCAGCATCCCGAGGTAACCGCGCTCGCGAGCCACGCGTGCCAGTGCCGGCAGCGTACGCGCGCCGAGCTTCACCATCAGGCTGGTGCGATGGCGGTACAGCGTCTTCACGCTGATGCCGAGGTCGGCGGCGATCGCCTTGGGCGGAAGTTCGGACAGCAGGCCGCGCAGGGTTTCCAGTTCACGCGGGGTCAGGCCGAAATCGCGCGGCCGCTCCACCGCCTGTCCGACGTCGCTGCTCAGTGCCACGTCGCCCTTCATCACGCGGTCGATGACCGCTACGAGTTCGGCAATGGCCGCAGTCTTGGTGACGTAGCCGTGGGCGCCTTCGTCCAGCGCACGCAGGACCACGCCGGGATCGCTGTGCATGCTTACGACGACGCGTCGGACCTGCGGCAGTTTGGCGCCGAGCATACGCAGCAGCACGAGGCCGCCATCGGCCGTGGCCAGGCTGAGGTCGATCACCGCCACATCGATGGGACGGATGCGGACGATCTCGAGCGCCTGGGCGGCGTCGGCGGCTTCGGCGACTACTTCGTAGCGGCCCGTGTTGTGGAAAAGGCGTTTGAAGCCTTCCCGGACGATTGCGTGGTCGTCCACGAGGAGTGTGCGGATCATCCGGTGAGTTTCATCGACCGCAAGGGGGCGCGTAAGCGGAATATTCTGATTGTTGAGAGGAAGAGTCTCGGTCCGTTTACGAAAGCAGACCGGAACCGGGGTGTTGCCAACCTCCCGCCCCTTTGCGCTATACTGCGCGCCCGATTACGGGCGGTTAGCTCAGCGGTAGAGCACTGCTTTCACACGGCAGTGAATGGGATCAAGTTTGGGCGGTTAGCTCAGTGGTAGAGCATCGCCTTCACACGGCGAGGGTCGCAGGTTCGAAACCTGCACCGCCCACCAAACTTCGAAAAAAGCCCCAGAAATGGGGCTTTTTTTTACCCCCGAGAATGGGACCGCGCGCTTCGCTCGAAGCCGCCCTTGATGAGACGGAGCCGCATCGGCTCCTTCGTTAAGATTCATCCGAATCCCCATCCGAAAACTCGCAAGCCTCGATCCGAAAAAGAGAAATGCGAGGATGGCGCCCGCTTCAATGCGCCCAAGCCCTTCGGCCTCATCTTCTAGTCGCCCAACGAGAGGCACTGGGACGGAGGCAAGGCCCTTAGGCCGCCCCCCTCGCCGCCCCAAGGGCCAAATCGTTCTGTCAAGATTGCGAGGGGCGATCTGCTAGCAGGGAAGAAGATGAGCGAACTTGGGGGTTCGTCGGTGCTCAAGGAGATGTACGACCAGGTTCGCCTTAGCTGGGCGAGCCGCTCCGCAAGCCCGCTATTCGGTGCCTTCGTCATCGGCTGGTTGGCGTGGAATCACCGACTCGTCTTTCTGCTCTTCTCTGACCGCGACATTGCGTGGCGGTTCGCATATGCGGACGAGGTGCTCTATCCGACGTTCTGGCACGTGGCCCTTCTTGGTCTGCTCGGCCCGGTAGCATCCGCGCTCATCTATCTACTCGCATTGCCGTATCCGGCACGCTGGATCTTTCGCTTTACGCTCCATCGCAAGAAGGAACTCAATGATATCGCTCGCCAGATCGAGGGTGAACGACTATTGACCGAAGCGGAGACAGAGGCATTACGCCGGCAAATTGTCGAAGTCGAATCGCAAAGAGTTCAACAGAACGTACAGCACGAGGAACAATTCGATCGTCTTCGCAAGGCGAACGAAGAACTGGCTAGACATCTTCAGGAAGCGAAGGCGGACTTCATCGAAGCAAGGGCAATGGGCGGAAAGCTTCGACCGGATCAGGCGAAGGTGCGAGTCGAAGAGTACCTGCTCTCCCGCTCCTTCTACCTGATATTCAATCCCGGAGTTCCTCGGGACAGAGGCGCTAAGCAGGTGACATTCCTCTCGAATGGTGAAATAGCCATCGGACAGAACAATAACGAGCATCGATGGTCAGTTTCCAACGAGGGCGAGCTCGTCTTCCTGAATGTGTCGGGCGGAGTTCACAGCCGTTTTCACCTGGACCCGCTGAAAGGAAACTTCTCTGGCAAGGACGTACACCAACGCGAACAAATTCTGTCCCCGATGCCGGTCATCACAAGAACCCATCCCTAAGAGATCGCGGCACTCAACGTCATTTCCACTGAAGATCCGGGGGTATACGCGATGACACTCATCCAAATTTTGAATCTGACAGGTCTAGCGTGCATCACGATCGGCAGCATTCTGGCCGCAATCGCATCGCCTAGCCCCAAGTACGGACCCGATGGTTCAGTAACCCTCGCGGGCGAACCGAACTTAGAGAAACGTATCGCCATTCATCGTTGGCAGAAAAACTTCAAGAACTTCCTTTACCTCGTTGCGCTGGGTGCAGTCTTGCAAGCCATCGCGACCGCTCTACCGACAGGTATGCCGTAGGAGACGACGAGATGGGACCTAGGGCGCTCTACGACAAGTCGTTCCTTGAAGGCCTTAACGTGGATGAGGCCGTGATGTTTGACTACTTTTTCTACCCCGTGACCTGCCCCGTGTTCTTCGTCGAAACACTCGCAGACTTAGACAAGGAGATGAAAAGAGGGCGCACCGCGGAAGAGGTTGTTGGTTCCATTGCCCTCAAGACGCCCCAAATGCACGGTGGCCCCAATGTTTATCACCGGAGCATCGTCATTAGTAATCTCATGGGCAACCACGTGCCCATGACTGGACAGATTGTCATAGCAGGCGGGCGGCCGGTCCACGTCAAGGGAAAGAACTCAGTAGTCATTGAGAACACTCCAGAAGCAGAAGCCTTCGATCGATGGCAACGGGGCGCCTTTCTCGACGTAGAACGAGGTTTCGCCCAACGTTGGCGAGCCGAAATGAAGCAACTGGACCTGTCAGTCTTTGCTGCTCGCGCGCAAACTTACGGATTCGACATTTCCGCCTGCAAGAACCTTCGACATGCACGGAGCCTCGCTCAAGCCATAATTGAGCAGCTCGATCCGAAACAACAGCTACAATTTGCTGCTGACCGGTTGTCGCTTTACGACGCAGAACTGAAACGCGGAATCATGGACGCCTGGGGCCGTACTGGCGGGCATGCACTCGCTGTATACGCACCCTACGCGTCCTTCGTTCTGATCATCGAGCTTTTCTTCGAGATCGCGCTCGCTCGCGGAATGATCTCGGTGGACCGGACATCTAACTTCAATGACCTGGCATATCTCTACTACCTTCCCTTCTGCGACACATTCATTTCAAGCGATCGCTTGCACAGGGAGTGCGCGCCTCTCTTTCTACGTTCAGATCAAGAGTTTTCCTGGGGGCAAGACGTCAAACGCGGACTCAGAGAGAATCACGAAGCCCTCATGAAACTGCCGGATGAAGTGAGAAACCGTGGCTTGCTCTCTATGAGTCCAGCACCGCAGCCAGGAATCATCGCTGACATATACGCCCGACTGGCGCATTCCCCCGCCCCCAAGCCGAACCCATCAAGGCCTGACGCGCCAAACAATGCTCCGAGTCTCGATAGCCTTGCCGACATGGTCAAAGAGATCTCGGACGCCCCGTCAGTCGATCAATCCGCGTTTTTCCCTTCAGACAAAGCTGATTCGATGGTCATCCAAAGGCAGGTATCGAGGAGGCGCGGTTCATGGTTCCAAGTCCCGCATGACCTAAAGCGCGATGCGCCCTAAGCAATCGAGCAGATTCGCGAACTACTTGATCGCACGAGAGAGAATAAGTAACGCCCCTTCAACACGCATGGAGCCTGGCAAGCAGCCGATACGAATTTTCTACGGATCAGCGCCAGCGGAAAAGTGCTCTCCGCACGGCCGGACTCTGAGAAAAACGGTCGGCCAGTATGCCGGTAACTTTGTTCCACTGATCCACCGAGAGCGCGCGCCCGGCGCGGGCAAGGCGACGTTCGACGCGCTCCATCAGGTCGCGAATGCGCTGCGCAGGATAGAACTGGCCGCGCAACCGTAAGGTCCGCTCGCTTTCATCGTCCCGGTCGAAGGACTCCAGGCCGCAGGCGGCGCGCTTCCGATTCATCTCACGCTGCTCCCGGATCACATGGCAGAGCCCGACGCGCCGCACGCGGCGTGCGCTTTCGATCATGCGCGCAAAGTCGGCCGCGCTAAGTGGTAGCGCGGGTGTTGCCTGCCCATACGGACCAATCGTCATTGGGACGCTGGAGCTAGGGTCGTAGCCCTCAAAGAGCACCGCCCGTTCGGTCGCCCACGCGCTAGCGGTCGAGAATTTTGCGATTACCTGGCGCGCGAAGTAGTTGTATTCGCCAACGGTCACCAATTCGCCGCGTGTCAATCGCATTCGCAGCGCACGCGAGAGGCAAGCATTGATCGCATCGGCAAGTCCGAGACGGGGTGTCAGAGAGAGCATCGCGCTGTAGCGCCGCTCGAAATCAGAACGCGCCTTCTCGCCGGCAGCCTCGGCGTGGAGTCGCGCGGCGACGTAGGGCTCACCGAACAGCTCGCGGTACCGGCGGCGCGGCTCAGCGAGACCGACCCGATGCAGCCGCAGCTCACTCATGGCATCCACTCCTCCTGCGAAGCCATCACGCCCTTGTCGGGCGTCGCCATGCACAGGCCGTCGAAGCCGCGCATGCGTAGCGCACTTGACGCCGCGAGCGTCTCGAGCACTACGGAGAAAGGATGACCTTGACTGGCTTTCCCTCCGTTACCTTTATCCGGCGCATGATCACGCCGCCTTCGGGTAAGAACGAGTTCCCAACGGTCCAAACGATCTGAGCTACTACGTAGTACTCGCCGGCCGGCACGTCTTCAAATGTAAAATTTCCTTGAGCATCACACTGCGCTCGCTTGACTGCCTGCTGGTATGCAGCTTCGTCCTTACTATCAAACTTGATGACCCCGCTCATTGCGGGCCTGTACCCTTGGCTGGTATTCCCGTAGATCGCCGTCATGCGTTCGTCGGCAAACTTCGACACCGGCATCAATAAGATATCGTTGCCGGCGCACGTTCGCGGCTGACCGCCCTTAGTCTGGACGAACGCCTGCCCTTGGATGATCCCGCTCCCTGCCCCTTGGCTCCATGCGATCTCGCTAGGGTCAAAGCTGGTTTGGAGTTGATGGTGCTGCGCGCATCCAACCAAGACGGTCGCGCAGGCTACCAGCAGAACAAGGCTCTTCATGAGGCTCCTCCGCGTCCAAGCCGGGAGAGCTTCCGCTCAGGGTTGTGAACGATCTGTCAAAGTACCCGTTACTGTCCGCCCGCCCGGCACAGGTTTGAATCCTGTGACCACAGCCTTTGCACGGCAGTGACCAGCCATCCGAAAAAATCTTTTCGGACCCCGAGAATTCACAAGAGTAACTAGGGTTTCTCGTGCACCTTAATCCGCGTTACGATCACCATACGCCACATATGCAACATACGAGCCGTTTCACACGGCAGGGGTCACAAGTTCGAAACTTGTACCGCCCACCAGTTTCAGGCAAAGGCCGGCGAAAGCCGGCCTTTTGCTTTTCTCCCGGCGGCTTTTCCCTCAAGCGACCCCGGAGGTCCAGATGAACGGAACGCGGCTGTACCACAACCCCCGCTGCTCCAAATCGCGCGGCGCACTCGAACTGTTGCGCGAGCGCGGGATCGAGCCCGAGATCGTGACCTATCTCGATACCCCACCCTCCCCGGCGGAACTGCGGTCCCTGCTGGACATGCTGGGACTGCCCGCGCGCGACCTGCTCCGTACCGGAGAGGAGGACTACAGCGCGCTCGGCCTGGACGACGAATCGCTGCCCGAATCGGCGCTGATCGAAGCGATGAGCGCGCATCCGCGCCTGATCGAACGCCCGATCTTCGTGCACGGCGGACGCGCCATCATCGGACGCCCGGCGGAGCGCGTGCTCGAACTGCTCGCCTGATCCGGCCGGTTCGCCGCGCCCTTACAGTCGCGCGTCGACTTCGTCGCGCGGATACAGACTCTTGATGTCGTAAAGCAGTGCATGCGGCTTCCCGTATGCACGCGCGCCGGCGGCGCCCAGCGCCCGGAACTCATCGTGCGCGACCGCCAGCACCACCGCGTCGTATGCGCCGCGCTGGGGCTCGGCCACCAGTTCCATCCCGTAGGCCGCGCGCGCCTCGTCGGCGTCCGCCCAGGGATCGTGGATATCCACCCTGGCCCGGTACTCCCCGAACTTCTGCGCAAGTTCCGCCACGCGCGTGTTGCGAAGGTCTGCGCAGTTTTCCTTGAACGTGAGCCCCAGGATCAGGATGCGTGAACCGGCGACGGCGATATCGCGCTGGATCATCAGCTTCACTACATCGGTCGCGACGTGCTCGCCCATCGCATCGTTGATGCGTCGGCACGCGAGCAGGATGTCGGGGTAATACCCGGCTGCCTGCGCCTTCTGGATCAGGTAATACGGATCGACGCCGATACAGTGCCCGCCGACCAGGCCCGGACGGAACGGCAGGAAGTTCCACTTCGTCCCCGCGGCTTCCAGTACTTCGGTGGTGTCAATGCCCAGCCGCTGGAAGATCAGCGCGAACTCGTTCACCAGCGCGATGTTCGCGTCGCGCTGCGTGTTCTCGATGACCTTCGACGCCTCCGCCACCCGGATGCTCGATGCCTTGTGCGTACCGG
>Ga0102592_1002944_pt1 | contig 13690 bp, 12 predicted proteins | sample AraplaCol_mMF_r2_FD_76861 | JGI IMG/M metagenome (GOLD analysis project Ga0102592, IMG submission 76861) | Arabidopsis root microbial communities from North Carolina, USA - plate scrape MF_Col_mMF_r2 (SPADES assembly) (version 2) | ecosystem: Host-associated > Plants > Roots > Endosphere... | reverse complement strand
GACATCCCCACCGCCGAGCGCCGTTTGCTGGAAATCATCCGCCAGCAGGGCATCCGCATGAACGGCATCGTCGAGAACGTGCTGGGCATGGCGCGCCGCGAGCCGGCCAAGCCGGAGCACGTCGAACTGGTCGCGTTCGCCAGGCTCTTCGTCGAGGAATACCTGGCGAGCCATCCCCTGGACCTGGACACGTTGCGCTCCACCTCGCAGGTCGCGCGCCTGCCGGTGCTGATCGACCCGCGCCACCTGCACCAGGTGCTGACGGTGCTGGTGTCGAATGCGCTGAGCTACGGCCGCATGCCCGGCGAGCCGGCGCGGGTGACGGTCAGCGTGTATCCGGACGATGCCGGGCTGCCGTGCATCGACGTGCTCGATCGCGGCCCGGGCATTCCCGAGTCGGTGGCCTCGCGACTGTTCCGGCCGTTCTTCACCACCTCCAGCCACGGCACGGGCCTTGGCCTCTACATCGCGCGCGAACTGTGCCGCGCGAACCAGGCCACGCTCGACTACGTCGCCATGCCGGGCGGAGGTGGATGCTTCCGCGTGCGCCTGATCGGCAGCCACACCTTGCTGTCGTCGTGAAGTTGCTTGCTGAACAGGGCAATTCCGCATGCCCGCGCTTGGCGCCTCGCACGACCTTAAGTTATCGTGAAGGCCGGAGGAAAAATGGCCGAAACACGTAGTGCATTGGTGGTCGACGACGAACGCGACATCCGCGAACTGCTCGTCATGACCCTGGGCCGTATGGGCCTTCGATGCGACACCGCCTCCACGCTCGGCGAAGCCCGCGGCCAGCTCGCGCGCAATCGCTATGACCTGTGCCTGACGGACATGCGCCTGCCGGACGGCTCGGGCATGGACCTGGTCGCCGAGATCAGCCAGAAGCATCCGGAAACCCCGGTCGCGATGATCACCGCCTTCGGCAACGTCGAAGCCGCGGTGGAAGCGCTGAAGGCCGGCGCGTTCGACTTCGTCGCCAAACCCGTGGACCTGGCCGTGCTGCGCGACCTCGTGCGGCATGCGCTGGACCTCAACGAACGCCGCAAGAGCGCGCCGCCGGCCGATGCCGTGGCCGCGCGTCTGTACGGCCAGTCGCCCGCGATGGCGCAGCTTCGCCAGACCATCGGCAAGGTCGCCCGCAGCCAGGCGCCGGTGTACATCGTCGGTGAATCGGGCGTGGGCAAGGAGCTGGTCGCCCGCACCATCCACGCCGAAGGCGCGCGTTCGACCGGCCCGTTCGTGCCGGTCAACTGCGGCGCGATCCCGGCCGAGCTGATGGAAAGCGAGTTCTTCGGCCACAAGAAGGGCAGCTTCACCGGCGCCCACGCCGACAAGCCCGGCCTGTTCCAGAGCGCCGACGGCGGCACGCTGTTCCTGGACGAAATCGCCGAGCTTCCGCTGGCGATGCAGGTCAAGCTGCTGCGCGCGATCCAGGAAAAATCGATCCGCTCCGTCGGCGCCAACGCCGAAGTGCCGGTCGACGTGCGCATCCTTTCGGCCACGCACAAGGACCTTGGCGGCCTCGTCGCCGACGGCCGCTTCCGCCAGGACCTTTACTACCGCATCAACGTGATCGAACTGCGCGTGCCGCCGCTGCGCGAGCGCCAGGACGATCTGGCCGGACTGGCCGAGAAGGTGCTGCAGCGCCTCTCGCTCCAGCAGGGCCGCGTGTTCCCGCCGACGCTCAGCGCCGACGCGCTCGACACGCTGCGCGCGTACGCCTTCCCGGGCAACGTGCGCGAACTGGAGAACATCCTCGAGCGCGCGCTCGCCCTGGCCGAAGGCGACAGCCTGACCGCCGAGGACCTGCGCCTGCCGAAGCCGGCGAACGCCGCGCCTGCGGCTCCGGCGGCGAATGCTCCGGCCGGTGCAGCTGCACCGGCTAATCCCGCTGCGCCGTCGCTGATGGCGCCGGGCCAGGCGGCGCAGGCGATCGATCCGCGCACGCTCAACCCGCGCGATACCGCGAGCAGCCCCCTGCCCTCGTACATCGAGGAAATCGAACGCGCCGCGATCCAGCAGGCGTTGCAGGAAAACCGCTACAACAAGACGCGCACCGCGGCGGCACTGGGCATCACGTTCCGTGCGCTGCGCTACAAGCTGAAGAAGCTCGGCATCGATTGAGGCTGATGGGCGCCGCGCTGGCGCTCACTCCGCGAGGCGGAACACGGCCTGCAATTCATGATGGGGGAACCAGTCCCCCAGCGCCCGCAGGTCGCCGGGAAAGTAGCGCGACTTTTCGAGTTCGAATCCGCTGCCCGCGGTAGCGTCCGCGCTTTCGAGCATTGCCCGGTCGACCATCACGCGATGCGTGGGATCGATGCGGAAGCCCGCGCGCCCTGGCACGATGACCAGCACGCGCCTGACGCCGAACCTGCGCGCCGCGCCAAGCAAACGGCCCAGCACGTCCATCGGCGCGTCCAGGTGCTCCAGCACGTGGCTGACGACCATCGATTCGAAACGCTTTCCTTCCGGAATCGCGGAAAGCTGCCACTGGTCCTCGAAGCCGTCGTACCAGCCGACATCGAGCCCCAACTGCCTGCAATGCGCGACCGTGGCGCGGTTGTATTCCAGCCCCATCGATCCGGCCGGCAGCGTGGAGAGCAGTTCGCCGACACCGCAGCCGAAATCGAGTGTGGGTCCGCTCAGTTGCGATCGCGCGCTTGTGAGGTATGCGCGGCGAACGAAGCGGCGCAAGACGCTGCGCTGCGTCTGGTACTGCGTGTAGCGCTGGTCGAATGCCTCAGGCATGGGGACGCGATTGCCCGGACTGGACACCCTGATCTGCAAGCAATGGATGAAGCGGACGCCTGGGTACCGTTGCGATGTCGTACGCCAGAAAACCCAGCACGAGCTGGATGCCTACCAGAACCAGCAACGCCACCAGCGTCACGCTACCCGCCGAAGCCGTGATTCCGGTGCGCGCTGACTCCACCCAAAAGCCCACGCCCAGCACCACGCCCAGCATGGACATCGCGCTACCGACCACAAGCTCCAGCGACGCCAGCGAGAGGTCCCGCAGGAAATAGTTGTAGAACACGCGCTTGATCGAGTTGCGCACGTGCCCGAAGAGGAAACCGAACAGGATCCGGGAGATCCGAAGGTTGCTGATCTCCTCGCCATAACGCGCGTCCATCGGCACGTCCGCCACCACCGCACGCACGATGTTGAGGCGGAACAGCATGTCGGTTTCGAAGAAGTAGCGGCGACTGATCTTCGCAAGGTTCAGCCGACCCAGCACGCGCGCGTGGATCGAGGTGTATCCGTTGGTGGGATCGAAGATGTCCCAGTAACCCGACGATATCTTGGTCATGAACGACAACGCCGCGTTGCCGGCAATGCGAATGCCGGGCATGGCGCTGATGCGACCCAGATCGTAGAAGCGGTTGCCCTTCGTGTAGTCGGCTTGTCCTCGCAGGATCGGGCCGATCAGCTGCGGCAGCGCCGCCGGATCCATCTGTCCGTCGCCATCCATCTTCACGATGATGTCGGCGCCATCCGCCATGGCGCGCGCATAGCCCGACATCACTGCACCACCGACGCCCAGGTTCGCTTCGTGGAACAGCACCGTGACGCGCGGATCGTCGCAATGGGTCTGCACGTAGGCGCCGGATTGCTCGGGACACCGGTCGTCGACAACGTAGATGGCGCTGATGTAGTCCGGCAGACCGCTGATGACGCCCAGCACGTGCTCACGGACGCGATGGCATGGAATGACGACCGCGACGCGTGCGCTCGTCGAATTCGACTGCACGCCCAGCGCGTACGGACTGCTGATGTGGGCGGTGGACGGGCTCGGATGCACGCTCATCCCTCGTATGACAGGGCGTAGGCGCGGGCGAGCAAGGCAGCCACAGGGGCGGGCCAGAAACGCTGGAACATCATCCGATCCTCCGCCGCGCGCACGCCATTGCGTATCGCGGCCTGTGTTTCGCTCTCACGATGGATGCGATGCAGCATCGCCACCTGTCGAACGTAGGCGAATGCGATTTCCTCGTCGGCAAGCCGCGACCATGCATCCCAGTCGAGGTTCACGACCAGATCCTCGCGAAAACGCACGCCGGCGCGGTCCACACGGAGCGTGACCGTCGGACACGACACCGCGCAACCAAAGCGCAGCGTCCGTCGCTTGGCCGCGCGACCGGCCACCGCACGGCGTCCCAGGAAACCCTGCTCCAGCAGCATCCTTTTGACTGCGAGCATCGGCGTCAGGCCGGTCGGCCGATCGTCGAGGATCTCGCGATAGCCGGTCATGACCAGCGCCATGTCCGGACGGGACTGTGCCGCTTCCATCGTCAGGCGCGCGAACTCCGGCAGGTACACGTCGTCCTGGTGCGCGAGCGTGACCCATGGCGTCGAGACGGCGGCGAGGGCTTGGTTCCAGTCCCTGCCGATTCCTCCACCGGCCTGGTGCACATGCAGGTGCGCGCCATGCTCGCGCGCGATCCGCGGCAGATCGTCGAACGGAGTCGAGGTCGAAACCACGATGCGCGATGGCACCGACTGCGCCCGCAGCGAAGCCAGACATTGCACGAGGTATGGCGAATGCTTGTAGGCGGGAACGACGAAGGTATGCAGGTTCTCGTGATTCATGAGGCTGCGCGGCCCGCGATCGTCACGAGCAGGACGCCCGACGAAATCAGCGCCAGGCCGACCCACTGGGCGGGGATCAGTTTCTCGCCGTAGAAATACCAGCTGGCCGCCGCCATCAGCACGTAGAAGAACGCCCCCGAAATACCGAATGCCACGCCGAGTTTGACCCGGCTCACCACCACGATCCAGACGAGGAACCCAACGCCCTGGATCAGCACCGCAAGGATGACCGGCACTGAGGTCGCCACGGCGATGAACCAGTCCAGCTTCCCCAGCTCAAGGCCTCTGGTGGCTATCTGGCCGACCGCACGCTTGATCAGCAACTGGCTGCCCAGGGTCGAACACGTGACGAAGAGTATTAGCAGTATTTCCCGGATCATCTCGCTGCTCGGACGCGAAAGCGCCGACATCGTAGAACGTCCCGGCCGTCGCGGTAGAAGCTTTCGCCATAAACGTGACCACGGGCGCCCGAAGGTCCGTAGACCGGCCGAGCCAGATCGCGCGCCAAGGTGACGCGCAATGTCACCCCACCCTGCCGATTGGTGACCCACCGCGTCACCCCGCCCGCCCACAACTGACATTAACCGTGACCCGGACTTCAGTTCGGATTAATTTCTGCTGCGAATCCACCTTGGCACGGCTTGTGCGTGTACTTTTGCCGCACGTGCCGCAAGCACGGCTGCCCGAGGACCGGAACGCCGGACCGGAAGGCACGTGAAGTCTCAAATACTCCTAGGGGAAATCGTAATGAAGAAGCAGCAGGGCTTTACCCTCATCGAACTGATGATCGTCGTCGCGATCATCGCCATCCTGGCCGCCATCGCGCTGCCGGCCTACCAGGACTACACCACCCGCGCCAAGGTTTCCGAAGCGCTCGTGATGGCCGCTCCGGCCAAGCTGGCCGTCGCCGAGACCGCCTCGTCGATGGGCGCGCTGGGTTCGGTCACCGCCGCCAACTCGGGTTACGAGTACCCGGGCGACACCAAGTACGTCGATAACATCGTCATCACCGACACCACGGGCGTCGTGACGGTCACCACGAAGATCCCGAACGCCACGGGTAGCATCACGCTGACCCCGAGCGTTGTTTCGGGCGCGCAGCTGTCGTGGATCTGCGCCTCGGCCATCCCGCAGAAGTTCCTGCCGGCCGAATGCCGCAACTGATCCAAGCTGGTTGATTCAAGCCGCGAACCCCGGCCTGGCCGGGGTTCGCTGTTTCTGGGCTTTGCAATACCGGATCGCACGATGAAAGCTTCCCGCGCCGCCGCACTGCTGGTGCTTACCGCCTTGGTCGTTACCGCAACTGTGTACTGGTTCGGGCTCAATGGCCCTTTCATCTTCGATGATGGCTATGCGCTGGCTCCTGTCGGGGACTGGTATCGCGGCACCATCAACTGGCGAGAGGCGGTCTTCGGCGGCAGCTCGCTGGTGTTCTCGCGTCCTGTCGCAATGGCGAGTTTCCTGCTGAGCACCTGGCTCGGTGGCGCCGAGAGCTTCTCGTTCAAGCTCGGCAATCTGATCGTGCACCTCATGTGCGGCCTTCTGGTCTGGCGGATCGGCCGGCACGCATTCTTCCTCGACCAGCGCCTTTCGCGTCACGGCGAATTGCTGGCGGCGCTGCTTACCGCATTCTGGCTCCTGCATCCGTTGCATGTCAGTACGGTGCTCTACGCCGTGCAACGCATGGCGCAGCTGAGCACGTTCTTCACGCTGGCTGCCGTGCTCGTCTACCTGCAGGGACGAAGCGCGCTCGCTCGGGATTCGACCTGGAGCGCGTGGGCCCGCCTGTTCATCGCCTTCCCGCTGATGGTCGTGGCCGGCCTTCTGAGCAAGCAGAACGCAGCAGTCGCTCCGCTGCTGTGCCTGGCCCTGGAGCTGGCGTATTTCCACGACTGGCGTGCGCACCGTCGCACGGTGGCCTCTTTCTATGGCCTGTTCCTGATCATCCCGGGAGCAGCTGCCTGCCTCCTGCTGGTACTCCACCCGCAGAAGGTGCTCGGGGGATATGCGGAATGGGACTTCACGCTGGGCCAGCGCCTGCTCACCCAGCCGCGCGCGTTGATGGACTACATCGGGATGCTGCTGTTTCCGCGCGGCCCCCGGATGGGTCTTTACACCGACGACTTCGCCATCTCCAGCAGCCTGACCTCGCCCCCCTCCACATGGTTGGCCATCGTTGGACTCATCGCCATCAGCGCAGGGGCGATCGCGCTGCGCAGGCGCGCACCGACGCTTTTCGCCGGCTGGTTCTTTTTCCTTGGCGCGCACGCGGTGGAATCCACGTTCCTGCCCATCGAAATGTATTACGAGCACCGCAACTACCTGCCTTCGGTGGGATTGCTTATGGCCCTGGTCGGCATTGCCGCGCTGATTCCGCAAACACTGCAGCTCAATGTCCTCACACGCAGGCAACTCGGCCTGATCGCCGCCACCGGTTTCACACTGGTCCTCACCTTTGGCACCCTGGGCCGCGTCCTGATGTGGCAGGACCTGGACAGCCTGCTGGGGCAGGCACTGCGCTTCCATCCGACTTCGATGCGCGCGAACTTCGATGCCGCCGACCGCGCGATCTCCAGGGGCGACCTCGCGACGCACGCTGCGCTGATGCAGCGCCTGCTCGATGGTGAGGACCCCCGCAGTCGCCAGATGGCGCGATTCGAACTGGTGGCTTCGCATTGCCGGACGGGCGCGGGCGGCAACGCCGCGCTGCTGGAAGCCGCCGTCGTGGAGAGCCGGAAACTGCAGCGCGTCACCGTTTTCGATACTCATGCCATTACCCGCCTGTCGGCGGCCAGTCGCGTGGAGAAGTGCGGCGACCTCGATCGCCGCGCCATTACCGGCTACCTCCGGCAGGTCGTGGACGGCGCGGCGCCGCAACCTGAATCGGCTTCCCCGAAGTGGTTCGCGCGCTATCTGCTGTCCCAGATGTACGGCAGCACCGGCCAGTGGCCCGAAGCAAGCGAGCAGGCCGGGATCGCCTGGAAGGCCAGCGGGGACAAGAAGATCGGCGTGTTCCTGACGCGCGCACTGGCCAATTCCTCGCGCCTGGATGAGGCCAGGCACCTGCTTCGCATCATGGAAGCCCAGGTTCCGGCACACGACGTACGCGGCCAATCGGCGCTGACCTCATTGCGGGAGCTCATCGCAAAACGTGCCGCGGAGGCCGCAGCGGCCGACCTTCCCGGTTCAGCCTGAGGCGATCGGGCCGATGTCCTTAGAGCGACGGACGTCCACTCTTGGACCTGCGGAATGCGGTACATTCCGGGCGGGGAAGCAGAAAGTGTTCTAGGGGAAAGCATGAATACCGTGGCTACCGCCAATCTGGTGGGAATCACTGGCATCGCCCGGCGTCTGGTGCTCGACGGTGCGCTCGATGATGGGGTCGCACGACAGGCGCAGGCTGCCGCGACGGCTGCCAAGCAGCCGATCGGCGCGTACCTGGCCGAAAAGCGGCTCGTCTCGTCGACGCAACTGGCCGCCGCGAACTCGATCGAGTTCGGCGTGCCGCTGTTCGATGTCGGCGCGTTCGATGCCGGGCAGTCCGCGATCAAGCTGGTCAACGAAGCCCTGGTGCGCAAGCACCAGATCCTGCCGTTGTACCGTCGCGGCAACCGGCTTTTCATCGGCATCAGCGACCCGACCAACACCCAGGCACTGGACGAGATCAAGTTCCAGACGAACCTGGCCGTCGAGCCGATCCTGGTCGACAGCGAACGCCTGCAGCGAACCATCGACCTGTGGCTGGAGGCAAGCGATTCGCTGGCCGACACCGTCGGTGGCGACGAAGGCTTGGAGACGCTGGACGTCTCTGGCGGCGAAGACGTCGCCAACGACAGTGGCGTCGACGTCAAGACCGACGACACACCGGTGGTCAAGTTCGTCAACAAGGTGCTGGTTGACGCGATCCGCCGCGGCGCGTCGGACATCCACTTCGAGCCCTACGAGACCGACTACCGCGTCCGCCTGCGCATCGATGGCCTGCTCAAGCAGGTCAGCAAGGTGCCGCCGAATCTCTCCGCCCGCATTGCCGCGCGCCTGAAGGTGATGGCGCAGCTCGACATCGCCGAGAAGCGCGTGCCGCAGGACGGCCGCATCAAGCTCAATATTTCCAAGACCAAGCAGATCGACTTCCGCGTCAGCACGCTGCCGACGCTGTTCGGCGAGAAGGTCGTGCTGCGTATCCTCGACGGCAGCGCGGCCAAGCTCGGCATCGACAAGCTCGGTTACGAGGACGACCAGCGCGCATTGTACGAAGCCGCGCTCGCCAAGCCCTACGGCATGGTGCTGGTCACCGGTCCCACCGGTTCGGGTAAGACGGTCTCGCTGTACACCGGCCTGAACATCCTCAACGAGGAAGAGCGCAACATCTCCACGGTCGAGGATCCGGTCGAAATCCGCGTGCCGGGCATCAACCAGGTGCAGATGAACGTCAAGCGCGGCATGACCTTCGCCGCAGCGCTGCGCAGCTTCCTGCGACAGGATCCGGACGTGGTGATGGTCGGCGAAATCCGCGACCTGGAAACCGCGGAAATCGCAGTGAAGGCCGCGCAGACCGGTCACCTGGTGCTCTCGACGCTGCATACCAACGACGCGCCGCAAACCGTTTCGCGTCTGATGAACATGGGTATCGCGCCCTACAACATCACCTCGTCGGTGACGCTGATCATCGCGCAGCGACTCGCGCGTCGCCTCCACGACTGCAAGCGCGAAGTGCAGTTACCAGAACATGCCCTGCTCGCCGAAGGCTTCACGCATGATGAAGTGGTGGGTGGACTCAAGATCTTCGAACCCGTCGGTTGCCCCGATTGCACCGAAGGCTACAAGGGCCGTACCGGCATCTATCAGGTCATGCCGATGACCGACAAGATCCAGGCAATCATCCTGGAGGGTGGCAACGCCCTGGACATCGCCGAGGCGGCGCTGCAGTCGGGCGTGCGTGATCTGCGCCAGTCTGCGTTGCTTAAAGTAAAGAACGGCGTGACGAGCCTCGCCGAAATCAACCGCGTAACCAAGGACTAACCCATGTCCGCGACCCGTACAGCAGTCAAGCCGGCCACCACTGCCGCCCGCCGTTCGAATCAGATGAGCACCTTCGTCTGGCATGGCACGGACAAGCGCGGCAAGGTGATGAAAGGCGAGCAGGAGGCGAAGAACGCCAACGCGCTGCGCGCAGAGCTGCGCCGCCTGGGCATCACGCCGCGCGCCGTGAAGGCCAAGGGCAAGCCGCTCTTCGGCGGCGCCGGCAAGACGATCACCCCGCTCGAAATCGCGGTGTTCAGTCGTCAGCTGGCGACGATGATGAAGTCGGGCGTTCCAATCGTCAGCTCCCTGGAGATCGTGGCCAACGGCCACAAGAACCCGCGCATGGCGACGATGCTTAATTCCGTGCGCGCTGACATCGAGAGCGGCTCCTCGCTCTACGAGGCGCTGAGCAAGCATCCGGTCCAGTTCGACGAGCTGTACCGCAACCTGGTCAAGGCCGGCGAAACGGCGGGCGTACTGGAAACGGTGCTCGACACGATCGCCACCTACAAGGAAAACATCGAATCCCTGAAGGGCAAGATCAAGAAGGCGATGTTCTACCCGGCGATGGTCGTCGCCGTGGCGCTCATCGTCAGCGCGATCCTGCTGGTCTTCGTGGTGCCGCAGTTCGAAAGCGTGTTCCAGAACTTCGGCGCCGACCTGCCTGCCTTCACGAAGCTGATCATCAGCATGAGCAACTTCATGGTTGCCTACTGGTGGATGGTTCTGTTGATGGTAGTTGGCGCAGGCGTCGCCTTCGTGATGGCGAAGAAGCGCTCCATCGCGTTCTCGCGCTTCCTCGACCGCGCCATCCTGAAGCTTCCGGTGATCGGTCAGATCATGCACAACTCGGCGATCGCGCGCTTCTCGCGCACGCTGGGCGTGACCTTCCGCGCGGGCGTGCCGCTGGTGGAAGCGCTGGACATCGTCGCGGGCGCCACCGGCAACAGCCTCTACGAAGACGCGGTGCGCAACATTCGCGACGACGTGTCCGTTGGTTATGCGGTCAACATGGCGATGAAGCAGGTCAACATCTTCCCGCACATGGTGGTGCAGATGACCGCCATCGGCGAAGAGGCCGGCGCGCTCGACACGATGCTGTTCAAGGTCGCCGAGTTCTACGAGCAGGAAGTGAACAACGCGGTCGACGCGCTTTCGAGCCTGCTGGAACCGCTGATCATGGTGTTCCTGGGCGTCATCGTCGGCGGCATGGTCATCGCGATGTACCTGCCGATCTTCAAGCTCGGCGCGGTCGTGGGCTAAGCACCCGCGATCACGCCGCACGGAACTTCGGGCACAATCCAGCGCATGGCATTCCTCGATCAAAACCCCGCCATCGGATTTCCGCTGGCGGCCGGGCTCGGCCTGCTGGTCGGCAGCTTCCTCAACGTGGTGATCCTGCGCCTGCCCAAGCGGCTGGAGTGGCAGTGGCGCCGCGACAGTCGCGAGGTGCTCGGCGAACCCGACACCTACGATCCGCCGCCACCGGGCATCGTGATCGAACGCTCGCACTGCCCGCACTGCAAGCACCAGCTGTCGTGGTACGAGAACATCCCGGTGTTCAGCTACCTCGCGCTGCGCGGGAAGTGCCGCAACTGCAAGGCGCCGATCTCGCCGCAGTACCCGCTGGTCGAGCTGCTGACGATGATCCTGGTCGTGGCCAGCGTGTGGCGTTTCGGCTTCGGCTGGCAGGGCTTCGGGGCGATCGTCTTCACCTGTTTCCTGATCGTGCTGTCGGGCATCGACCTGCGCACTCAGCTGTTGCCCGACCAGCTCACCTTGCCCTTGATGTGGCTGGGCCTGATCGCCGCATCCGACAACCTGTATTTCCCGGCCAAGCCGGCACTTCTGGGCGCGGTCGCGGGCTATCTGAGCCTGTGGATCGTGTGGTGGCTGTTCAAGCAGCTCACCGGCAAGGAAGGCATGGGCCATGGGGACTTCAAGCTGTTGGCCGCCATCGGCGCCTGGACCGGGTTGAAGGGCATCCTGCCGACGATCCTGCTGTCGTCTGTGATCGGCGCGGTCATCGGTTCGATCTGGCTGGCCATGAAAGGCCGCGATCGCGCGACGCCGATTCCCTTCGGCCCGTATCTGGCCATCGCCGGCTGGATCACCTTTTTCTGGGGCGGGCAGATGGTCGACGCCTACATGCAGGTCGCCGGCCTGAAGTAAGCGCCCGCCGGCCGCAGCGGTTTACCCTAGCCGCTGCTGGGTGGCGCACAGGTCCATGAGCGGATTCATCATTGGCGTCACCGGAGGTATCGCCTCCGGCAAGAGCGAGGTCACGCGCCGGTTCGAGGCGCTGGGCGTGTTCGTGGCCGACGCCGATGTGGCGGCGCGTGTCGCGGTCGCGGCCGGTTCGGACGGACTGGCTGAAGTCGTCGCGAGCTTCGGCACGGACGTGCTCGCGCCCGACGGCGGCCTGGATCGCGCCGCGATGCGTCGTCACGTCTTCGGCGATGAGGCCGCGCGCAAGCGCCTGGAAGCCATCATCCATCCGCGCGTGCGGGCGAGCCTTCGCCAGGCCTGCGAAACGGCGGCCGGGCCGTATGCGATCGCCGCGATTCCCCTGCTCGCCGAAGGCGGCGGGCGCGAGGCGTATCCGTGGCTGTCGCGCATCCTCGTGGTCGATGTGCCGGTCGATGTGCAGCGCGCGCGCGTGATGGCGCGCGACCGCGTCGATGGGGAGCTGGCGCAGCGGATGATCGCGGCGCAGGCCACGCGCGATGCGCGGCTGGCGATCGCCGACGATGTCATCGTGAACGACGGAGCGGTCGAGCTGCTCACCCCGCAGGTGGAAGCGCTGGATCGGCGCTACCGGGCGCTGGCGGCGGCCTGCGCCTGATCGGTCGATAGTCAGGCCGACGGCCAGAAGCCGCGGATTCCGGCGATGCCCTGCGCACCATGCGCCCGCGCTTCATCGACATCCGTCGGATCCAGGCCGCCGATGGCGTAGATCGGCAGCGACACGCGTTCGCGCATGGCGGCGAAACCATCCCAGCCAATGCCTTCCACGCCGGGATGGCTCGGTGTCGGTTTCAGCGTGCCGAGCACGGCGAAATCGCAGCCCAGCGCTTCGGCGGCGAGCAGGTCCTCCACGCTGTGGCAGGAGGCAGCCAGAGGTTGTTCCTGCGGAACCGGACGCTGCGACAGGCTCTGCAGCATGCGCGAAGGCAGATGCAGGCCCAGTCCGAACTCCGTCGCAAGCGCGGGATCGCCGTTGACCAGCGCTTCCGCTCCAACCTGGCGGCAGCGTTGCGCGGCCTGTGCGACCAGCGCGCGCCAGCGCTCCGCATCGAGCCCCGGCGCACGCAGCTGCACGCGGCGGACGCCGCTCGCCAAGGCCTGCTCGAGCTGCGACAGCCAGAGGGCGTCGTCACCCTCGGGAAGCGGCGTCACTGCATAGTGCGCGGGCTGCAGGAGCGCCGCGACGACCGGCCGGTCGGCCGGCGGCATCGCGTAGCTCGCCAGCTTCTGCGGTGGCACCCAGACCAGCGCCTGGCCTTCCAGCCCGCGCGCATGGCCGCGCCACGCCGCGATGCCGCGCACGTCCAGGCGCAGGCGTTTGTCGGGATAGCGTTGGGGAACGTTGATCAGCGGCGCGCCGATCTCTACGTCGATGCCGAGTTCTTCGTGCAGTTCGCGCGCGAGCGCCGCTTCGGCCGATTCACCGGGCTCGTGCTTGCCGCCGGGAAATTCCCACAGGCCGGCAAGATCGCGGCCTTCCGTGCGGCGGGCGAGCAACACACGGCCGCGCGCATCGCGAATGACACCGGCGACCACTTCGACGTGACGCAGCGCGCCGTCGGCTGAGCCTGCGACGGCGGCGCCCGGAACAATCGCGGACGGTACGTCCTTCGTGGAGGCGATGCTCATCGGTTTACCGGAAGCCGGTCGGCGTTCCGGTGACCGCCCTCCCCCGCTCGCGGGAGAGGGCGTCTGGAGCGGCTGCCGTCAGGCGATCTGCCCATGGCAATGCTTGTACTTCTTGCCGCTGCCGCAGGGGCAGGGATCGTTGCGGCCGACGTTGGCGAACACGTCGCCGCTGCCGGCGGCCTGCTGTGCCTGCGCGGCT
>Ga0102592_1002940_pt1 | contig 13701 bp, 7 predicted proteins | sample AraplaCol_mMF_r2_FD_76861 | JGI IMG/M metagenome (GOLD analysis project Ga0102592, IMG submission 76861) | Arabidopsis root microbial communities from North Carolina, USA - plate scrape MF_Col_mMF_r2 (SPADES assembly) (version 2) | ecosystem: Host-associated > Plants > Roots > Endosphere | place... | reverse complement strand
GTGCAGCATGATCCCGCGCTCGGCTATCTCAACGCCGACCAGGCCTTCCGCCTCGACGAATCGATCGACCGGATCGAAGTCGTCCGCGGTGGCCCGTCCTCGGTCTTCTACTCGAACGCCCCCGGCGGCGTGGTCAACTACATCACCCGCCGCGCCGGCGATTCGCTCACCGGCAATGCCCGCGTCCTCTACGGCCCGACCGCCGAGCTCTATCGCTTCGACGGCTGGATCGGCGCGCCGCTCGGCGACGGCCTCAAGCTCGGCGTCGGCGGCTTCTACCGCAGCGAGCAGGGCGTCCGCGATCCCGGCTTCACCGGCAACAAGGGCGGCCAGGTCCGCGCCGACCTCGTCAAGGAATTCGACGGCGGCTCGCTGACCTTCAGCTACAAGCATCTCGACGACAATGCGATCTTCTACACCGGCATCCCGCTGACCAAGGACAGCAAGGGCGACGTCGTCGGCCTGCCCGGCTTCGATCCGCATTACGGCACCACCGCCAGCCCCGCCTCGGCCCATCTGACGCTCAGGAGCGCCACCGGCCTGGTCAATTTCGACAATACCAAGGGCACCGACATCCGCCTCGACCAGGGCTCGATCCTCACCGATTACGAGTTCGCGCCGGGCTGGAAGCTGACCAACGGCATGCGCTACCGCGACAGCTACACGGTCCGCAACGGCGTCTACCCTACCTCGGTCGCCACCGCCGCCTCGTTCCTCGCCAGCAACCGCACCACGCTGCTCGGCGCCTTCCCGGGCGCGACCGACCTGCAGATCCGCTATGCCGACAACGGCCAGGCATTCAACGTCGCGAACCAGAACGGCAATGGCGACATCTTCATCAACGCCGCCCGCCCCGTCACCGTCTGGGAGCGCGAGTTCCTCAACGACTTCCGCATCGCCCACAAGTTCGAGGCGGCCGGCACGCATGATTTCGCGGTCGGCTTCTACTACGCCAATATCGACGAGACCTTCAGCCGCTACTCGGCCTCGACGGTGCAGGACGTCTCGAACAACTCCCGCCTGCTCGATGTCGTCGCGGTCAACGCCGCCGGCAACGTCGTCGGCTCGCTGACCAAGAACGGCGTCGCCCGCTACGGCTCGGAATTTGCCAATGGCACCGGCAGCCAGACCACGATCGCGCTCTACGCCTCGGACGAGTGGCAGATCACCCCGACCTTGCGTATCGACGGCGGCATCCGCTGGGAGCAGATGAAGGCCCGCGGCGCGCAGGAAGGCCAGAAGATGGTCAATCTCGGCGACGCCACCACCCTGGCCGATGATCAGGTGCTGACCGGCAACGGCATCTACACCAACTTCAACCGCAAGTTCGACGATGTCGGCTACACCGCCGGCATCGACTGGCAGTTCGCGAAGATCGGCGGCGCCTTTGCCCGCTACACCCATGCCTTCCGCATGCCGAGCGTCGGCAGCTTCATCACCAGCGCCACCGCGACGCCGGTGATCCAGGGCATCGACATGTGGGAAGGCGGGCTCAAGCTCTCCACCCCGCTGGTCAGCGTCTATGCCACCGGCTTCCTCACCGATTACGACTCCTATTCGATCGGCAATTTCGTCTTCGCCCCGCCGCCGGCCAGCGGCGTGATCCAGCAGACCGTCTACACGGACACGCGCGCCTACGGCGTCGAGTTCGAAGGCGTTATCCGCCCGGCCAGGTGGTTCGACCTCACCGTCCAGGCGACCTGGCAGAACCCGACCTTCCGCAACCTGCGCTACAACGAGAGCACCACGGTCGGCGGCGTCGCCACGCTGGTCCCGCGCGACTATTCGGGCAACCAGCTGCTCCGCGTCCCCAGGATCGCGCTGCGCGCCACCCCGGCGGTCACCCTGTTCGACGGTCGCCTGCGCGCGCAGATGGACGTCGAGCATTACAGCGATCGCTATGCCGATGCGGCCAATATCTCGAAGCTGCCGGCCTATACGGTGATCAACGCCAGCATCAGCGTGCGTGCTACCGAGAACATCCGCGTCTGGGCCTATGGCGACAACCTCACCAACGCGCTCGGCCTCACCGAAGGCAATCCGCGCGCCGGCGAGCTGACCAGCGGCCAGGCCAACGACCTGCTGTTCATCGGCCGCCCGATCGTCGGCCGCAACATCCGCTTCGCGGTGGACTTCTCGTTCTGAGTAACCGGGGAGGGGAGGCGTATCGTCCCCTCGCTCTCCTTTGCCCCACCCCTGCCGTCATCCCCGCCCGCGCGGGGATGACGGATTTTTTGAAGGCAAATCCAGATGCTCCGCCTCCTGCCCGCGCTGGCCCTGTTCCTCCTCCAGACCCCCGCGCACGCCCAGCAGGCGGACCAGGTCGCCACCGGCGAGATCACCGGCGCCGATCACGAGACCTACAAGCAGATCCCGTTCGACGTGCCCGAGGGCACCGAGCGGATCACCGTGCGCCTGACCTATGACAAGGCGAACAAGACCGCCGTCGATCTCGGCGTCTTCGATCCCCAGCGCTTCCGCGGCTGGAGCGGCGGCACGCGCGACCGTTTCACCCTTTCCGCCAGCGATGCCTCGCCTGGCTATCTCCCCGGCGCGCTGCCCGCCGGCCGCTGGCACGTCCAGTTCGGCGTGCCCAATGCCCGCAAGGACGCGCACAGCCCCTACAGGCTCGAGATCTTCCTCGACCGCGGCACTGTCCGCAACGCCAGCGCCGCCATCGCCGACGCGCCGATCCGCTCAACCCCCGGCTGGTTCCGTGGCGACCTGCACATGCACGACGCCCATTCGGACGGCAGCTGCAAGAGCAAGACGGGCAAGAAGATTCCGTGCCCGCTGTTCCGCACCGTCGATGCCGCGTCGAACGCCGGCCTCGATTTCGTCGCGGTCACCGATCACAACACCGTCTCGCATTTCGGCGGGCTGCGCGAGCTCCAGCCCTGGTTCGACAACATCCTGCTGATCCCGGGTACCGAGGTCACCACCTTTGGCGGCCATGCCAATGCGATCGGGCTCACCCGCTGGGTCGATTTCCGTATCGGCACGCCGGGCGTCCCCAATGTCGCCGTGGTCGAGAAGGCGGTTGCCGATGCCGGCGCGATCCTCTCGATCAACCATCCCGGCCTGCCCTCGGGCGAGGCCTGCATGGGCTGCGGCTGGGTCTGGCCCGACACCGACTGGAACGGCATCACCGCGATCGAGGCGATCAACGCCAACACGGTCAACACGTCGCTCTCGGGCATCGGCTTCTGGTACAAGCAGCTGAATGCCGGCCACCGCCTCACCGGCGTGGGCGGCAGCGACAACCACAATCCCGATGCGGAAGCCGGCCGTGCCGGCATCGGCCGCCCGACCACCGTCGTCCATGCCGAGGCGCTCTCCACCCCCGCGATCCTCGCCGGCATCCGCGCCGGCCGCGTCTTCGTCGATGTCGAAGGCACGCGCACCCGCATGCTCGATGTCGAGGCCGTCTCGGGCCGCACCCGCGCCCTGATGGGCGAGACGCTCACGCCCGGCGCCAGGCTCGACGTCACCGCGACGATCGCCGGCGTCGATGCGGGCAAGGCCGTGCTGATCGCCAACGGCGCCGAGGCCCAGTCGCTCCCGTTGGCGCCCAGTGTCACCTTCCATCTCGACCGCAAGGCCGCCTGCGGCTGGGTCTCGGTCAACGTGACGACCCAGGACGGCAAGCTCCTGCTGGTCGGCAACCCGATCTACGTGCGGTGCGGCAGGCGCTGAAATTCCTCCCCCGGAAACGGCGTTTCCGGGGGAGGGGGACCGCCGCCGAAGGCGGTGGTGGAGGGGGTCTACAACGGCTGCCGTAAAGCCCCCTCCACCACGACGCTGCGCGTCGCGGTTCCCCTCCCCCGCAGCTGCGCTGCGAGGGAGGATCTTCACCGTCATCCCGAGCTACCATCGGGATCCCGACCCATCACCGTCATCCGATATGGGCTTCCTTCGATACGGGCTTCGACAAATTCAGCCCTACTCAGGATGATCGGATAGAATAAAACCCGATCATCCTGAGTAGCCATTGAGCTTGTCGAAATGGCGTATCGAAGGACCGCCTGAGGCCCACAAAATCTACTCAATCTGGCGGAATCCCCCGTCATCCCCGCCAGTCCGACCCAAAATGGCGCCACCTCCGCTGCCCTGGCGCTCCGCCGCGCTGTAACCCTCCCGGCAAAACAACAAGGTCGCGCATCGCATCTTCGTCCGTCTTGCCCGACGGACATCGGGGGTGCTCATGAAGCGCGCGGGGCGGGGTCTTGGGGGAAAGGCCCCGCCCCCAGCGCCGGAGTCCGGGGGGACTTGATTTGGGGTTGATTCATCGGGACGTCGATCCCGGTCATCCGGCATTGCCGTCGCTGCTCGCCCGGCTGGGCGCGGCCGATGCGCTCGCGGTGCCGCGCTATCCGCTGCCCGGCAGCCGCCAGGGCCGCTGCTACTGGAACGTGCGCGATCAGGTGCGGGCGCAAGGCGGCACCTGCCTGTTCGGCTGGATGCTGGTCGAGATTCCGGGCGTCGCGCTGTTCGGCTGGCATCATGCGGTGTGGCAGGCGCCTTCCGGCCAGCCGACCGACATCTCGCCGCACCCGCTCACCGGCTGGGGCGTGGGCAGCACTGCCTTCGCGGTCGATCCGGTGCAGGACCATCCGCTCGACTGGCCGCCGGGCCTGCCCCAGGTCTTCGAGCCGCTCGTCCAAGATCCCGCGCTCGACCGCTTCATCGCCGCCGAGGCCGAGGTTCATGCGCTGCGATCCCGCTACCGCGATGCCGAACAGGCGATCCCCTCGGCCACCTGCTATGACGGCGATGCCGAGCTGATCGTCCATGTCGAGACGGTCGCCGACATGGCCCGGCTCAAGAAGCTCGAGCGCCGCTACCTGCCCGGCATCCGCACCGCCGAAGCCCGCCGCGACGCGTTGATCCCCGCGCTGGCAGCGCTCCAGGACGCGGCACTGGAGGGAGCGGACCGGCTGCGGGCGTGAGGGCTTCCTTCGATACGGGCTTCGACAGGCTCAGCCCTACTCAGGTTGGTCGGAGTGGGGAGAACCAATCTCCGGTTATCCTGAGTAGCCATTGAGCTTGTCGAAATGGCGTATCGAAGGGCCCCACAACCGTCATCCCGGCGAAAGCCGGGATCTCAGGCGATGGCGGGAAAAGAGCCGCACGAGATCCCGGCTTTCGCCGGGATGACGAGGGGGAGGGCGCCGGCCGCCTCTTGCAAGCCTCCGGCTCTCCCCCAACTCACCGCCCCAATTCCCGCACCGCAAACGCAATGAAGCTCGGCCAGTTGTCTCGGTTGTTGTGCCCGCCGCGATGCTGGCGGAACGCCAGTGTCCCCCCGGTCACCGGCGTCAGCTCGGGCGGGAATACCGAGGAGCTCAGACCCTTCGCCCCGCGGATCGTCCAGGCCGGCGATGCCGCCACCGCCGCCAGGAAGCTGCCCTTGGGATCCACCCAGCCGTCGCCGGTATCGACCGTCCCCGCCCCGATGAACAGAGGGCGCGGCGCCGAGAGGGCGATCAGCATGTGCGCGTCGATCGGCAGGTCGAACTCGGTCTTCGGCCCGGCATATTTCAGGAAATTGCCGGCGAACCAGTGATACTCGCCCCCGGCGGCGAGGTTGCCCATCCGCTCGCCGAAGTTGCGGCGATACAGCGCCGCGCCGCCCGCGCCCGAGGAGCCGACGAACCCGATCGCGAAGTGCGGGTCATAGGCCATCGCCACCAGCGCCGCCTTGCCGTAGCGCGACAGGCCTTCGATGCCGATCCGGCGGGCGTCAACTTTCGCGTCCGCAGCCAGCGCCTCGCGCGCGCGGCTCGCGCCCCAGGCCCAGGCGCGCAGCACGCCCCAGTCCTCGGGACCGCGCGGGCGCCCTTGCAGCGAGATGCCGATCACCCCGGTCTTCAGCTCGCCGCCATTGTCCGCCTGGATCGAGTTCGCGACCACCACGGCATAGCCGAAGCCGTGCCGGAGCAGCTGCTCGGTATAGGGCGGGCCGGGGTCGGCGGGGCGGGGCGGTCCCGGGAATTTGAAGCCTTCGGGAAAGCCGAAGCTGAGGATCACCGGCACCCGGCGGTCGCTTTCGGGCAGGGTGTAGCGGACGGCAATGGTTGCGGATGCGCGCGGCCAGGCTTGGTTGTCCGCCGTGCCCTCGATCCAGCGTTTGGTCACCGGGATCCCGGCCTCGACCGCCTTTTCCTCGCGGACGAGATTCCACGTTATTTTCGGGGCGGTTAGCGGCACGCGGCCATAGATCTCGCGGTCGAACAGTTCGACGATCTCGCGGCGGCGGCGGTCCCAGTCCTTGCTGTTGCGGACGGGAAGGCCGGCGTTCGTACGTAGCAGAGGCGGAAGTTCGGGGGTGCCTGCTTTCGCTTCGTCATAGTTCGCCGCATTGGGTGCGTTCGGATTGAAACCGTCTGCGCCGGCACGGATTTCCGCGATTCTCAGCCGATCGAGCATCGCCTGGCGATCGGCATTGGCGGCGGTGTAATCCTGCTGCTGCGCACTGGCGGGCAGGGCGAGTGCCAATATCGGCGCACAGAGCGTCCACAAGCGCATGCATCCCTCTCCTATGTTATCGCTACCAAGGCTGCCTCGCATTGCGGTCGGGCGCAACCCTTGCCAACATCCGCCCACGAATGTTCCGCAAAGGGGATCCCATGCGCCACCTGCTCACCGCCGCCCTGCTCCTCGCCGGCACCGCGGCCAATGCCCAGACCATCTCGGCCGACACGATGAAGGAGGTGACCAAGGAGCTCTCCTCGGACGCCTATGAGGGCCGCGCGCCGACCACCCCGGCCGAGGACAAGACGATCGCCTATATCGTCCAACGCTTTGAAAAGGCTGGGCTGAAGCCGGGCAACAAGGGCAAGTGGACCCAGGACGTGCCGCTGGTCGAGATCACCGCCGGCAACGTCCAGCCGCTGGTCTTCTCGGGCGGCAAGGCCCCGGTCTCGCTCGACTATCGCAAGGACATGGTCATCGCCACCTACCGCGTGGTCCCCAAGGTCGCGGTCAAGGACAGCGACGTCGTCTTCGTCGGCTATGGCATCAACGCTCCCGAGCGCGGCTGGAACGACTATGCCGGTCTGGACGTGAAGGGGAAGACGGTCGTCATCCTAGTCAATGACCCCGACTATAAATCCCCCGAAACCAAGGGTTTGTTCGAGGGCAAGGCGATGACCTACTATGGCCGCTGGGTGTACAAGTACGAGGAGGCGGCGCGGCAGGGCGCGGCGGCCGCGATCATCGTCCACGACACCTACCCGGCCGCCTATGGCTGGGGCGTGGTCCAGTCCTCCTGGACCGGCCCGCAGCTTGAGCAGGACACGCCCGGCGATCACATGGACCAGAGCCAGGCGATCGGCTGGATGCAGCTCGACAAGGCCAAGGAACTCTTCGCCGCCGCCGGCAAGGACTTCGATGCGCTCGTCACCTCGGCCGGCAAGCAGGGCTTCAAGGCCGTGCCGCTCGGCGTAAAAGCCTCTGTGAGCTGGGATAATTCGATCAAGCGCCAGGCCTCGAAGAACGTCGTCGGCATCCTGCCGGGCACCGCCAAGCCCGACGAGGTCGTGCTCTATTCGGCGCATTGGGACCATCTCGGCCGCTGCGACGCGGTCAATGGCGACGACATCTGCAATGGCGCGGTCGACAATGCCTCGGGCATCGGCGGGCTGGTCGCGCTCGCCGAGGCGCATGCCAAGGCCGGCCCGGCGAAGCGCAGCGTCGTCTTCCTGGCGGTCACCGCCGAGGAATCGGGCCTGCTCGGCAGCAAGTTCTACGCCGAGAACCCGGTCTATCCGCTCGCCAAGACGGTGGGCGGGGTGAACATGGATTCGCTCAATGTCCTTGGAAAGACGAAGGATTTCACGCTGGTCGGTGCCGGCAAGTCCGAGCTCGAGGATCTGGTGAAGCCCTTCGTCGCGGCCGAGGGCCGGGTGATCGTTCCCGAGGAGCGGCCCGAGGCGGGCGGCTATTACCGCTCGGACCATTTCAGCTTCGCCAAGCTGGGCGTGCCGATGCTCTATGGCGAGAGCGGCGACGATCTGGTCAATGGCGGCAAGGAAGCCGGCAAGAAGGCGGCGGAGGACTATACCAAGAACCGCTATCACAAGCCCCAGGACGAATATGACGCGAGCTGGGACTGGAGCGGCGCGGTCTCGGACCTGAACATCTATTACGGCCTGGGCCGCCAGCTCGCCGAGGGTGCGGCATGGCCGAACTGGTACAAGACCGCCGAATTCCGCGCGGTTCGCGACAAGTCTCGCGCCGGACAGTGAACGGGATTATGGGGGCGGAATGACGATTCCGCCTCCCCCCAAGCCCGAATGGGCGCACCATCACGCCGTGTGGATCGGCTTCCCCAGCCATCCCGAACTCTGGCTCGACGATCTCGCCTCCGCGCGCCTCGAAGTCGCCGCCTTCGCCAAGGCGGTGCATGCCGAGGGCAAGGGCGAGCAGGTGATCCTGGTCGCCGCCAACGAGGAATCCGCCAAGGCGGCCAGGTTGCTCGCCGGCAACGCCGCCAAGGTGGTGATCGAGCCGTTCGGCGACATCTGGCTGCGCGACACCGCCGCGATCATCGGCGGCAACGGCACCGCGCACGACTTCCGGTTCAACGGCTGGGGCGGCAAGTACGACCTCGAGGGCGACGACGACATCGGTCACCGCCTTGCCGAGCGCGCCCAGATGCGCGTCGAGGATCATAGCTGGGTGCTTGAGGGCGGCGCGATCGATGGCGACGGCACCGGCCTGGTCGTCACCACCGAGCAGTGCCTGCTCAACCGCAACCGCAACCCGCAGCTCAGCAAGGCCGATGTCGAGGAGATGCTGCTCAAGGACCTGGGCTATACCCAGGTGCTGTGGCTCGGCGACGGCCTGCTCAACGACCATACCGACGGGCATGTCGACAATCTCGCCCGCTTCATCGGCCCGAACCGGCTGCTGATCCCCGAGGGCGCCGAGAACGACCCGAACTGGCGAATCTACCAGGACGCCGCGGCACGTGCCGAGCGTGCCGGGGTCGAAGTGGTGCGCTTTCCTTCGCCGGGGCGCGTGCTCAACGAGGATGAGGAGATCATCCCGGCGAGCTACATGAACTTCTACATCGGCAATGCCGCGGTGGTGGTTCCGCTCTACGGCCAGGAGAATGACGTGGCCGCCGTGGACAAGCTCGCAGAGCTGTTCCCCGGCCGCGCGATCATCGGCCAGCGCGCCGACCATATCCTGACCGGCGGCGGCAGCTTCCACTGCATCAGCCAGCAGATTCCGGCGTCCTAAGACGTCTAGACAGCCTTCACTCCGGCCTCGCGCCGGGGTGAAGGAGCCCGCACGGCAGCCCAGCGTGCAACTGCGCGATCCCGTTTCTTGACGGCTTCAAAGAGCGGCGGGCGCCAGGCCCGACCGCTTGAGGCAAGCAGGCAAAATCCTACATTGCAAGCCGCACATTGCGCCTGCCGGATTTACCTGGCGGCGGGCGTCGCGGCGATCGGCGCGCCTGCGGTGCTGCTTACCCGCCAGATCACATTGCCGACATCGTCCGCCACCAGCAGCGCGCCGCCGGCGTCGGTGATCACGCCGACCGGGCGGCCCTGCACGGTCTTGCCGTCCTTGCCGAGGAAGCCGGTGAGCAGGTCGATCGGCTTGGCGGTCTTCAGCGGATAGCCATTGTCGCCGAAGGGCACGAAGACGAGCTTGTAGCCCGAAGGCGGCTCGCGGTTCCACGAGCCGTGCAGCGCGACGAAGGCGCCATTGGCGAACTTGCCGCCGAGCTTGGCATCGGCGGCGAAGGCAAGGCCGAGCGGCGCGGTATGGGCGCCGAGCGCGAAGTCGGGGCGCTTGGTATATTCGCGCAGGTCTGGCCGCTCGGGCGTCACGCGCTTGTCGACATAGCCGCCCCAATAATTCCACGGCCAGCCATAGAAGGCGCCGAAATCGACCTGGGTGAGATAGTCGGGCGGCATGTCCGAGCCGAGCATGTCGCGCTCGTTGACCACGGTCCACAGATTGCCGGTGTGCGGCTCGAACGCCATGCCGTTCGGGTTGCGCAGGCCCCAGGCATAGACGCGCGAGGACTTGGTCTCGGGCACCACCTCGAGGATCGCGGCGCGGGTACGCTTGGCGGCGTCGAGCTGCTTCGCGACGGCGAAGGGCGAGTCGGCGGTGTAGATGTCGCCTTCCTTGTCGAGCCCGTTCTCGCCGATGTTCGACGAGGAGCCGACCGCGACATAGATGCGCTTGCCGTCGGGCGAGGCCAGGATGTTGCGGGCCCAGTGATTGCCGCCGCCGGCCAGGTCGATGATCTTCTCGGCCTTGGCGGTGACCTTCGTCTCGCCGGCCTTGTACGGGAAGCGGACCAGCGCGTCGGTGTTGGCGACGTAGAGCCAGTCGCCGATCAGCGCCATGCCGCTCGGCGAGTTCAGCCCTTCGAGGAAGGCCGAACGCTGGTCGGCGACGCCGTCGCCGTTGGTGTCGCGCAGCAGGGTGATGCGGTTGGCCGAGGGCACGCCGGCGCCGGCGCGATTGAGCATGATACCCATGATCCAGCCGGTGATCCCGCCACTCTCGCGCGGGGGCGAGTTGCTCTCGGCGACCAGCACGTCGCCATTGGGCAGGCGATAGAGCCAACGCGGATGATCGAGCTTGTCGGCGAAGGGGGCGACCGAGATGCCCGCGGGCGCGGTCGGCTTCGCGCCGTTCGCCCATCCCACCGGCTTGGCGATGCGTACCGTCGGGATGTCCTGGTAGCGCGCCTCGCCCAGTTGCGGGACGACGCCGGTCACCGCGGCTTCGGAGAGCTTGGCCTTGTCGGGCTGGGTCGCCCAGATGAACAGGCCGACGAGCACCACCGCGAGGATGGCAAGGACGATGAGGATCCGCTTGAGCATGGCGGAAGGATAGGGGCGGGGAAGGGGGAAGCCAATCCAATTAAAATCCTCCCCGAGCTTGTCTCGGGGAGGGGGACCATTGCGCAGCAATGGTGGAGGGGCGCCGTCGAAGACGGCGGCTGCGCCGCCGCCCCTCCACCACCGACCTTCGGTCGGCGGTCCCCCTCCCCCAGCGAGCTGGGGGAGGAATTAAGGTCTCACTTCAGATCGAAGCGATCGGCGTTCATCACCTTGGTCCAGGCCGCGACGAAGTCCTTCACGAACTTCTCCTCGTTGCCGTTCTCGGCATAGATCTCGCCGACTGCGCGCAGTTCCGAGTTCGAGCCGAAGATCAGGTCCGCGCGGGTCGCGCGCCAGGTCTCGTGACCTGCCGCACGGTCGGTGGCGACATATTCGTCACCGCCTTCCCCGGCCGCCGCCCAGACATTGGTCATGTCATAGAGGTTGACGAAGAAGTCGTTGGTCAGCTGGCCCGGGCGCTTGGTGAAATGGCCATGGCCGCGCTCGCCGTGATTGGCGCCGAGCACGCGCAGGCCGCCGATCAGCACGGTCATCTCGGGCACCGAGAGGCCGAGCAGCGAGGCGCGGTCGAGCATCATTTCCTCGACCTTCACCGCCAGCTTCTTCTTGCCGACATAGTTGCGGAAGGCGTCCGCCTCGGGCTCCATCACCTCGAAGCTCTCGGCGTCGGTCTGCTCCGCCGTAGCATCGCCGCGCCCGCCGCTGAACGGCACCGCGACGTTCGAGCCGGCATCCTTGATCGCCTTTTCGAGCGCGACCACGCCGCCGAGCACAATGGCGTCGGCCAGCGACAGCGAGCCGCGAAGGCCGTCGAGGGTCGAGATCACCTTACCGAGGATCGCGGGCTCGTTGACTTCCCAGTCCTTCTGCGGCGCCAGCGCCACGCGCGCGCCGTTGGCGCCGCCGCGGAAGTCCGACTTACGGAAGGTGCTGGCCGAGGCCCAGGCGGCCTTGACCAACTGGCTGACGGTGAGGCCGCTGCCGGCGATCTTCGCCTTCACCGCGGCGACATCGGCGTCCGAGGGCGTGGTGCCGGCGGGGATCGGATCCTGCCAGATCAGGTCTTCGGCGGGGACTTCCGGCCCGAGGTAACGGACCTTGGGGCCCATGTCGCGGTGGGTCAGCTTGAACCAGGCGCGGGCGAAGGCGTCCTTGAACGCCTCGTGGTCGTTGCGGAACTTCTCCGAGATCGCCCGGTAGGCCGGATCGCGCTTGAGCGCCATGTCGGCGGTGGTCATCATCGTCGGGACCTTGCGGCCAGGGACATGCGCGTCGGGCGCCATGTCCTCTTCCTTCTGGTTGATCGGCTGCCACTGGTTGGCGCCCGCCGGCGACTGCACCAGCTCATAGTCATAGTCGAGCAGCAGGCGGAAGAAGTTCTCGCTCCACTCGCGCGGGGTGTTGGTCCAGGCGCCCTCGATGCCGCTGGTCACGGTATGCTCGCCGATGCCGCCGCTCTCATGGCCGCTGACCCAGCCGAAGCCCTGCGCGACCAGGTCGGCGCCCGAAGGGGCCGCGCCGAGCAGCGAGGCGTCGCCATTGCCATGCGCCTTGCCGAAGGTGTGGCCGCCAGCGGTGAGCGCGACGGTCTCCTCGTCGTTCATCGCCATGCGCGCGAAGGTCTCCTTCATGTCGCGCGCCATGCCGGCATCGTCATGCGGATTGCCCTGCGGGCCTTCGGGATTGACGTAGATCAGGCCCATCTGGATCGCGGCGAGCGGGCCTTCGATCTGATGGAAGCCATGTTCGGGGGCGATGCGGGTCTGGACGCCTTCGTTGACCCACTTGTCTTCCGAGCCCCAATAGATGTCGCGCTCGGGCTCGAACACGTCGGGGCGGCCGCCGCCGAAGCCGAACACCGGCCCGCCCATGCTCTCGATCGCGACATTGCCGGTGAGGATGAACAGATCGGCCCAGCTGATGTGCTTGCCGTATTTCTGCTTGATCGGCCACAACAGGCGGCGCGCCTTGTCGAGATTGCCGTTGTCGGGCCAGCTGTCGAGCGGGGCGAAGCGCTGCTGGCCGCTATTGGCGCCGCCACGGCCGTCGGCGGTGCGATAGGTGCCGGCGGCGTGCCAGGCCATGCGGATGAAGAAGGGGCCGTAATGCCCGTAATCGGCCGGCCACCAGGGCTGGCTGTCGGTCATCAGCGCGGTGAGATCGGCCTTGAGCGCGGGATAGTCGAGCTTCTTGAAGGCTTCGGCATAGTCGAAATCGGCACCCATCGGATTGGAGGAGCCGTTGGGGTTGAGAATCTCGGTGGCGAGCATCTCCGGCCACCAGTCCTTGTTGGTGCGGCCGAGCAGCGCGCGCGCGCCGCCGGCACCGTGCATCGGACAGCCGCCGCCGTCGATCGATCCAGTCTTTGCGTCCATCTCCCAAGCTCCTTGCTGATTGCGGCCCAAGGGATGCCACCCCGGATGCAATCGAAGAAATGGATTAGTTGACGATCACTGATCGACCGGGTGATTTTTACGACATGTGGTTGTCACAGCCTCTCCCTCTCCCCGCTTGCGGGGAGAGGGTGGGGGAGAGGGGGAGCGCGGTGCACTTTCGACATGCCCCTCTCCCCGGCCCTCTCCCCTGAAGGGGAGAGGGAGAAGATGCGGCTTTAGCCCGGCGTGCCCTTGGCACCCGGGGAATGGGCAGAAGGAAAGGACCGGGGCGTTCCACTTCTCGATCACGCTCGGGCTCGACGACGATTGGCAGTTGGTATGCAAGAGTATGTCGCGTCGAGACTTAACTTATCCGCGGCGTGCCTCCCCCTGTATTGCAGCCAAAAGAGAAGCCAGGGGTGTATTTTAAGGCGAGGGGCTCTGCGGTT
>Ga0102592_1002936_pt1 | contig 13721 bp, 13 predicted proteins | sample AraplaCol_mMF_r2_FD_76861 | JGI IMG/M metagenome (GOLD analysis project Ga0102592, IMG submission 76861) | Arabidopsis root microbial communities from North Carolina, USA - plate scrape MF_Col_mMF_r2 (SPADES assembly) (version 2) | ecosystem: Host-associated > Plants > Roots > Endosphere... | reverse complement strand
CTCAGCGGGATCGTGGCGGTCACCGACGCCGAGGTCGCCGAGGCCATGCGCTACGCCTTCTCTGTGCTGAAGCTGGTGGTCGAGCCAGGCGGCTGCGTGGCCCTGACCGCGGCCCTGACCGGCAAGATCGACCTGAAGGGCCAGACGGCGGCCATCGTCTGCTCTGGCGGCAACGTCGATCCGGCGCTGTACGCGCGGGTGCTGAACGGCGAGATCTAGGGCCGGAGACATGCGCTCGCGCATGTCCCCAACAGATGCGGCGCGAGACCTGGGGACACGCACAAGTGCATGTCCCCGTCGGAGCTTCCCGTTCGCCGCAGCTAAGGCTAGGGTCCGCGCCAACGACCAAGATCTGCTCCAAAAGAGAGACCCGATGAAACGCCTGCTGCTCGCGACCGCCCTGATCGCCGTTCCCATGCTCGCGCACGCGGCGGATGCGCCGAAGATCGACCCCGCCAAGCTGTCGGCCCACATCAAGGTGCTGTCGTCCGACGAATTCGAGGGCCGCGGCCCGGCCACGGCGGGCGAGACCAAGTCGGTCGACTACATCGTGGGCCAGATGAAGGCCATCGGCCTGGAGCCGGCCGGCGACGTCGGCAAGGACGGCGCCCGCGCCTGGACCCAGGACGTGCCCCTGGCCAAGTTCGACATCAAGGGTCCGGTCAGCGCCCAGTTCACCGTCGGCGGCAAGGCCGTCCCCCTGGCCCAGGGCGAGCAGATCGCCATCCGCGCGGCCATGACCAATGTCGACAGCGTCGCCCTCAAGGACGCCCCGATCGTCTTCGTCGGCTACGGGGTCAAGGCGCCCGAGCGCAACTGGGACGACTTCAAGGGCCTGGACCTGAAGGGCAAGGTCCTGGTGGTGCTGATCAACGATCCCGACTTCGAAACGGGTTCCGGCGACTTCGGCGGCAAGGCCATGACCTATTACGGCCGCTGGACCTACAAGTTCGAGGAGGCCGCCCGCCAGGGCGCGGCCGGCGTGCTGATCGTCCACGAAAGCGCCCCCGCCTCGTACGGCTGGGCCACGGTCAAGAACTCCAACACCAACACGATGTTCGACATCGTCCGCAAGGACCCGACCAAGAGCCACCCGCCGCTCGAGTCCTGGATCCAGCGCGACGTGGCCGTCGACCTGTTCAAGGCCGCGGGCCTCGACTTCGACGCCCTGAAGAAGCAGGCCCAGGGCCGCGACTTCAAGCCGGTGGAGCTGAAGGGTGCGACCTTCTCGGCCAGCTACGCGGTCGACCACGCGGTGATCACGTCCAAGAACGTCGCCGGCCGGATCAAGGGCTCGGCCCGTCCCGACGAGACGATCATCTACAGCGCCCACTGGGACCACCTGGGCGTCGGCCAGCCGGACGCCAAGGGCGACAAGATCTACAACGGCGCGATCGACAACGCCGACGGGATCGCCGCCATCCTGGAGCTGGCCCGCGCCTTCAAGAGCCAGCCGGCCCCGCAGCGCTCGATCCTGTTCCTGGCCGTCACCGCCGAGGAGCGCGGCCTGCTGGGCTCGGAATATTACGCGGCCAACCCGCTGTTCCCGCTGTCCAAGACCGTGGGCGACCTGAATATCGACGCCCTGTCGGCCGCCGGCCCGGCCAAGGACATCACCACCTCGGGCGACGGCAAGGTCGACCTGCAGGACTTGCTGGTCGCCAAGGCCAAGGCCCACGGCCGCTATTTCACGCCCGATCCCTCGCCCCAGGCCGGCCACTTCTACCGCTCGGACCACTTCCCGTTCGCCAAGCGCGGCGTGCCGGCCATCTCGGTGGGCTCGGGCGAGGACCTGGTCCAGGGCGGCAAGGAAGCCGGCCAGAAGGCGGAAGAGGACTACACCGCCAACCGCTACCACCAGCCGGCTGACGAATGGCGCGCCGACTGGGACCTGACCGGCCAGGCCCAGGACATCGGCCTGTTCTACGAGATCGGCGCGGACCTCGCCAACTCGAAGACCTGGCCGGAATGGCAGGCGGGCTCGGAGTTCAAGGCGCTGCGGGATCAGACCAAGGGCGATCGGAAGTAGCCCTCTTTCCTTGTCATCCCGGACGAGCGCGCAGCGCGAAGATCCGGGATCGGCGCTTGAGCGCCGCGCTTCCGGCGGTCCCGGATCTGCGCTTCGCTTGTCCGGGATGACAGGTTCATTTGCGATTGATTTGGCGCTCCTCCAGCGATGGGGTGAGCGAGGTATCTGAATGACAGCCTCCGTCTTCGACCTGTTCAAACTCGGGGTCGGCCCGTCGAGCAGCCACACCATGGGGCCGATGACGGCCGCCAACCTGTTCGTCGACCGCCTGCGCGACGCCGGAAAACTGCCCGAGGTCGTCCGGGTCGAGACGCGGCTCTACGCCTCGCTGGCCCTGACCGGCCGGGGCCACGCCACCGACCGGGCGGTGATCCTGGGCCTGATGGGTTTCGCGCCGGCCAAGCTGGATCCCGACGTCGGCGAAGCGGCGCTTCTCGAGGCCAAGGCGACCCAGTCGCTGCGGCTGGGCGGCCAGATCGACATCGTCTTCGACGAAGAACGCGACATCGTCTGGGCCGGCCACGAGCGCTTGCCCCAGCATCCCAACGGCCTGACCTTCACCGCCTTCGACAAGGCCGGGCACATCGTCGCCGAGCGCACCTATTTCTCGATCGGCGGCGGCTTCGTGCGCGACGAGAGCGAGATGGGCCGCAACACCCCGCCGGACGAGGGGCCGCAGGTCCCCCATCCGTTCGAGAGCGGCGCCGACCTTTTGCAACGGGCCGCCGACGCCGGCCTGTCGATCGCCGGGGTGATGGGCGCCAACGAGCTGGCGCGGATGGACCAGGCCGAGCTCGACGCGGGCCTGGACCGCATCTTCCAGGCCATGGAGGCCTGCATCGACCGCGGCATGCGCGAGACCGGCACCCTGCCAGGCGGCCTGGCGGTCAAGCGCCGGGCCCGCCAGATCCACCAGACCATTCAGGGCCGCATGGAGCGCCAGATCAGCGATCCGCTGGCGGCCATGGACTACGTCAACCTGTGGGCCATGGCGGTCAACGAGGAGAACGCCGCCGGCGGCCGGGTGGTCACCGCCCCGACCAACGGCGCGGCCGGGCTGATCCCGGCGGTGCTGCGCTTCTACCACCGCTTCCACCAGGGCACGTCCCAGGGCGTGCGGGTGTTCCTGCTGACGGCGGCGGCGATCGGCGCGCTCTACAAGCGCAACGCATCGATCAGCGGGGCCGAGGTCGGCTGCCAGGGCGAGGTCGGCGTGGCCTGCTCGATGGCGGCGGCCGGGTTGTGCGCTGCTTTGGGCGGCACCAATGACCAGATCGAGAACGCCGCCGAGATCGGCATGGAGCACAACCTCGGCCTGACCTGCGACCCGATCGGCGGCCTGGTCCAGATCCCCTGCATCGAGCGCAACGCCATGGGCGCGATCAAGGCCATCGACGCCGCCCGCCTGGCGCTGCTGGGCGACGGCCAGCATTCGGTGAGCCTGGACAAGGTGATCGCCACCATGAAGCGCACCGGCGAGGACATGAGCGAGATCTACAAGGAGACCTCGCTGGGCGGGCTGGCGGTGGGGCTGTCGGTCAATCGGGTGGAGTGCTGAGGGCTGGAGGGGGTTCACCACCGCCTTTTCCCCCTTGCCCTTTCTCCCGCCCCTGACCTAGGGTGCGCCCCGAGAACAGGAAGGGAACACGTGCATGCCCGGGACCATTCGCGCCGGCATCGGCGGCTGGACGTTCGAGCCCTGGCGGGGCGGCCCGTTCTATCCCGAAGACCTCAAGCAGAAGGACGAGCTGAAGTACGCGTCCAGCAAGCTGACCAGCATCGAGATCAACGGCACCTACTATTCCACCTTCAAGCCCAACAGCTGGCAGAAGTGGCGCGACGAGACGCCCGACGACTTCGTGTTTTCGGTCAAGGCCAGCCGGTTCTGCACCAACCGCCGCGTGCTGTCCGAGAACAACGACTCGATGGAGAAGTTCCTGGCCCAGGGGCTGGAGGAGCTGGGCCCCAAGCTGGGGCCGATCAACTGGCAGTTCATGGCGACCAAGAAGTTCGACCCGGTCGATTTCGAGGGCTGTTTGAAACTGCTGCCCAAGGAGATCGGCGGCCGGCCGGCCCGCCACGCCCTCGAGGTCCGCAGCCCGACCTTCGCCGACCAGCAGTTCTACGACCTAGCCGCCAAGTACGGCGCGGCCATCGTCTACGCCGTCGACGACGAGGAGCCGACCTGGCCCTGCATCGACCAGCCGACCGCCGACTTCACCTATGCCCGGCTAATGTCCAGCAAGGCCGACGAGCCCACCGGCATGACCTCGGAAGAGCTGGACGGGATCGCCAAGCAGACGCGTGAATGGGCCAAGCGCGGCGACGTCTTCGCCTATTTCATCGCCGGAGCGAAGGTGCGGAACCCGGCGGCGGCCATGGCCCTGATCGAAAAGCTGAAGACGTAACGCTCTTCACCCTCCAGAACCCTCTCCCATGGGGAGAGGGAGGGGCCCAGTCGAAGCCTGGGAGGGTGAGGGGCTTGGACGTTAACCGGCGTGCCGGCAGGGCGTTTCGTGAGAAATCGGTGAGGGTTTGCCCCCTCACCCTCCCACCGCTGCGCGGCGAACCCCTCCCTCTCCCGTCGGGAGAGGGTCCGAAACCTCGAGACACCCCAGCCCCCGCAGGCTCGCCGCCACCGCCGCGTCCAGCGGGGTGTGCGGCACATCCCCCAAGAACGCCCGGAGCTTGCGGTCGTCCAGCGCCAGGGGCTCACGCCACAGGTAACGCATCTCGGCCATCTCGTGGAACAGCGGCACGACCGGCGACAGGGCGACGACCAGCCACCAGGGGAAACCCGTCACCGGCAGCTTCGGCTGGCCGGCCGCCCGCCGCACCGAGGCCGCCATCTCGCCCCAGCCCAGTCGGTGGCCGCCGAAGTGGAAGACCTCGAAGGCCGCGAGGCGGTCAGCCCGGTCGAGCAGTTGGGCCATGGTTTCGGCCAGGTCCGGCAGGTAGGCCCAGGCGTGGGCCACGCCCCGGGCCGCGGGCTCGGTCACCGACCTCACCGGCCCGCCCGACTTGACCACCGCCTGGCCGAACCAGTTGTTGCTGGCGTGCGGCCCGAAGAAGTCGCCGGCCCGGACGATCAACACCGGCGCCCCCTGGGCCGAGGCCGCCTTCAGCCGCCGCTCCATCTCGACGCGGATCTTGCCCTTGCGGGTGGTCGGGTTCTGCGGCGCGGTCTCGTCGACCAGCGGGAAAGTCTCCAGGCCGAAATTATAGACCGTGCCCGGCAGCAGGATCCGCGCGCCCTGCGCCTTGGCCGCGGCGATGGTGCTGTCCAGCATCGGCAGAACCAGCTTGCCCCAGTTGCGGTAGCCGGGGGGATTGGCGGCGTGGACGATCAGCTGGACGCCCTGGGCGGCGCGGGCCACGTCGGCCGCGACCATGGCGTCGCCCCGGATCCAGTCGATTCCGGCGCGGTCAGGCTGGGCGCGGCGGGTCAGGGCCCGGACCGTCCAGCCGTGGCGGACCAGGGCCGAGGCGGCTTCGCCGCCGATGCCGCCGGTCGCGCCGATCACCAGGGCGATGCGTTGCTGGGTCGTGGTCATTGTCGGTCTCCGTCGGGGTTGATGACCGCAAGATCGACCAAGCCAGCCCAAACGAGAATTGACGAACCTTCTTGATCTGCCATGCATGAATGCATGAGCGATCCCGACTGGAGCCTGTACCGCGCCTTCCTGGCGGTGATGACCGAGGGCAGCCTGTCGGCCGCCGCCCGGGCCCTGGGCCTGACCCAGCCGACCCTGGGCCGCCAGGTCGCCCAGTTGGAGCGCGCCCTGGGGGTGGCCCTGTTCACCCGCTCGCCCCAGGGCCTGAAGCCCACCGACGCCGCGCTCGACCTCCAGCCCCACGCCCAGGCCATGGCCGGGGCGGCCGGCGCCCTGGTCCGCGCCGCGTCCGGGGCCGGCGACACGGCGCGCGGCGTGGTCCGCCTGACCGCCAGCGAGATCGTCGGCGCCGAGGTGCTGCCGGCGATCCTGGCCGACTTCCGCCCGCTGCATCCCGGCGTGACGGTCGAGCTGTCGCTGGACAACCAGCAGCAGGACCTGCTGCGCGGCGCGGCCGACATCGCCGTGCGCATGGTCCGTCCGACCCAGGACGCCCTGGTCGCCCGGCGGCTGGCCGACACCCACCTGGGCCTCTACGCCCACCGCCGCTATCTGGAGGCCGAGGGCGCGCCCGCCACCCTGGACGCCCTGGCCGACCACGCCCTGATCGGCTTCGACAAGGGCACGCCGTTCCTGCGCGGCCTGGTCCAGCACGTGCCGCTCCCGCCCCAGGGCTTTGCATTCCGGGCCGACAGCGACCTGGCCCAGCTGGCCGCCGTCCGCGCCGGCTTCGGGATCGGCTTCGTCCAGCACGGGGTGGCCCGCCGCGATCCCGACCTGGTCCCGGTCTGCCCCGGCCAGATCGGCTTCGACCTTCCGGTCTGGCTGGTCATGCACGAGGACCTGCGCGCGACCCTGCGCATGCGGGCGATGTTCGACCACCTGGCGGAAGGGCTGAGCGCGTTCCTGGCGACGTCGCAGCCCTAGGGTCGCGCAACCGTGAGGATCGAACGTGGTTAACCGAACCTCAACGCCGGCGCGCTACAACCCTCCCCATGCGCCGCGCCCTCGCCTGCCTGCTGATCCTCGCCGCCCTGGCCGGCTCGGCCGCGGCCCAGACGGCCAAGCCGACGCGGGTGGTTCCCGCCAAGCCGGCCAGCGCCCCGGTCCAGGCCGACACGCCGGCCCTGCCGCCGCCGCTGATCCCGCTGACCGGCGCCGCGCCGGCCCGCGACCCGGACCAGTGCCGCGCGTCCTGCAACCGCACCTACTTCTTCTGCCGGGCCAACGGTGACGACGACAGCTGCCCGACCCAGTGGATGCAGTGCAAGTCGCGCTGCACGGCCACCTATTCGCCGCGCGCGCTCGGCAATTAGCCACGCCGACCCGACGACGGTTTGACGGCTCGCATAACGCTGATACGCTCACCTGAACAACGATAAGTCGGGGAGGCGCGCCATGGGCGCCAAGTCGCTTCCGAAGGTCTGCATCATCGGCGCGGGCTGCAGCGGCTTCACCACCGCCAAGCGGCTGAACGACGCCGGCGTCCCCTATGACTGCTTCGAGGCCTCCGACGACATCGGCGGCAACTGGTACTACAAGAACCCCAACGGGCTGTCGGCCTGCTACGAAAGCCTGCACATCGACACCTCCAAGTGGCGGCTGGCCTTCGAGGACTTCCCGGTTCCACCCGACTGGCCCGACTTCCCGCACCACAGCCAGGTCCTGAAATACTTCAAGGACTATGTCGCCCGGTTCGGCCTGCGCGAGACCATCACCTTCAACACCAAGGTCCTGCGCGCCGAGCGCACCGCCGACGGCCTGTGGTCGGTGACCCTGTCGACCGGCGAGACCCGGCGCTACGACGTGCTGATCGTCGCCAACGGCCACCACTGGGACCCGCGCATCCCCGACTATCCGGGGACCTTCGACGGCGTCGCCTTCCACGCCCACGCCTATAGCGACCCGTTCGACCCGGTCGACATGCGCGGCAAGACCGTGGTCGTGGTCGGCATGGGCAATTCGGCCATGGACATCGCCAGCGAGCTGGCCCAACGCCCGATCGCCGGCAAGTTGATCGTCTCGGCCCGGCGCGGGGTCTGGGTGTTCCCGAAATATCTGAACGGCAAGCCGTCGGACAAGTCGGCCATGCCGCCGTGGATGCCGCGCCGGCTGGGGCTGAAGATCGTCGGCGCCCTGGTCCGCAAGCATGTCGGCCGGATGGAGGACTACGGCCTGCCCAAGCCCGACCACGAACCGTTGGAGGCCCACCCCTCGGTCAGCGGCGAGTTCCTGACCCGGGCCGGCTGCGGCGACATCACCTTCAAGCCGGCGATCAAGGCCCTGGAGGGTCGCGAGGTGCGCTTCGCCGACGACAGCGTCGAGCCCGTGGACGTGATCCTGTTCGCCACCGGCTACAGGATCAGCTTCCCGTTCCTGGACGACCCGGCCCTGGTTCCCGACGCCGACCACCGCCTGCCGCTGTTCAAGCGGATGATGAAGCCCGGCGCGCCGGACCTGTTCTACATGGGCCTGGCCCAGGCCCTGCCGACCCTGGTCAATTTCGCCGAGCAGCAGTCCAAGCTGGTCGCCGCCTACCTGACCGGGCGCTACCTCCCGCCCCCGGTCGACGAGATGCGCCGCATCACCGCCAGGGACGAGGCGCGCCACACCGGCCACTATTACCCCTCGGCTCGCCACACCATCCAGGTCGACTTCGGGGTCTATTGCGCCGACCTGAAGAGGGAGATCGCGGCCGGCGGGAAGCGGGCGCGGGCGGCCGGCGGCGCCCTGCCCGTGCCGGCGCGAGCGTCGGACGCCTTGCCACTGGCGGCGGAATGAGGCTGAAATCATGACGGGGCGTCATCTGGGCCTCGCCACGAGTCGCGTCCGATGTCGAACATCGCCTACTTCCCCGCCCGCGGCCCCGGCGAGGACAACCGCCCCGGCAAGCGCGAACGGACCAAGGTCGCCAACCGCCAGGCGATCCTCGACGCGGCGCGGGCGGTGTTCGGCGAGCTGGGCTACGAGGCCGCCACGGTGCGCGACATCATCCGCCGCACGGGCTTGGCTTCGGGCACCTTCTACAACTACTACAAGTCCAAGGAAGAAGTGTTCGACGCCCTGGCCGACGACGGCGCGCGGCGCTTTCGGCCAATCCTGCGGGCCGAGTCCGACAAGGCGGCCGACTTCGAGAGCTTCCTGCGCGGCGCGATCCGGGCCTATTTCGACTTCCTGGCGGCCGAGCACGAGAGCTGGCGGATCAACCGGCCGGCCGGCGAGGTCTTTCCCCACGCCCGCGCCACCCCCGAGGTCCAGGCGGTGTTCGACGAGGTCCACGCCGCCTTCGCCAAGGTGCTGGAACACGACCACGCCCCGGCCGTCGACCTGGACTATTTCGCCGCCGCCTGCATCGCCGTCGCCCGCGAGGTCGGCGACAAGATGCTGGAGCGCCGGCCGATCGACGTGGACGGCGCCGCCGACTTCGCCGTCCGGATGATCCTGGGCGGCCTGCCCGCCCTGCCCCGCCTCTAGACCTCCCGTTCCGCCGACAAGAAAGAGCCCGAATGGCCGATCCCGCCGTCCAGAAATTCATCCTCAAGGTGCTGTTGTCGCTGCCCAGCCCGGTGCTGCGGGCGATGTCGGGGGGCGGGAGCGTCTATCGCGGCGGGCGGACCCTGGATCCGCGCTTCCAGTTCCTGGCCGCGGGGGCCGCCAAGATGCCGTCGCTGACCACCCTGTCGCCGGACGAGGCCCGCGCCGCCAGCGCCCAGGGCCTGGCCGCCATGAGCGGTCCGCCCGAGCCCGGCGTGCGCAACGAGAGCCTGTCGATCGACGGCCCGAACGGGCCGATCCGGCTGCGCGCCTACCGCCCGGCCGACCAGGACAGCGGCGCGCCGCTGATCGTCTTCGCCCATTTCGGCGGCGGGGTGATCGGCGACCTGGAGACCTGCCACGCCTTCTGCGGAATCCTGGCCCGCCTGGCCCGTACGGCGGTGCTGTCGGTCGACTACCGCCTGGCGCCGGACCATCGCTTCCCGGCCGGCCTCGAAGACGTGCTGGCCGCCTTCCGCTGGGGCCGCGACAACGCCGCCCGCTTCGGGGCCCTGCCCGGCGTGGCGGCGATCGGCGGCGACTCGATGGGCGGCAACCTCTCGGCCGTCGTCGCCCAGGAGATGAAGCGCCTGGGCGAGGCCCAGCCGGCTCTGCAGCTGCTGATCTATCCCGCCGTCGACGTGGCCAGCGAGACGCCGTCGATGACCACCTATGGCGACGCCTATCCGCTGAGCCGGCCGATCATGGACTGGTTCATGGGCCACTACATGGGTCCCGACGCCGACCCGGCCGATCCGCGCCTGTCGCCGGACAAGACCGCCGACCTGTCCGGCCTGGCCCCGGCCGTGGTGGTCACCGCCGGCTTCGATCCCCTGGTCGACCAGGGCGAGGCCTACGCCAAGCGGCTGATCGCGGCCGGCGTGCCGACCACCTACCGCTGCTACGACAGCATGGCGCACGGGTTCACGGCCTTCACCGGCGCGGTCCCAGCGGCCGACGCGGCCTGCCGCGAGATCGCGCGGCTGGTGCGGGCGGCGTTCGACAAACTCTAGCTGTCATCCCAGACGAAGCGCGCAGCGCGAAGATCCGGGACCAACGCGTGAACGGTGCTTCCGGCGGTCCCGGGTCTGCGCTTCGCTCCGCCCGGGATGACAGAGCTTTGGAGACCAAATCCATGCGCGCCCTCGTCGTCGAGAGCCTGGCCCCCGACTTCGCTGGCTGCGCCGTCCGAGACGTCCCAGCGCCGCAACCCGGCTCCGGCGAGGTGCTGGTCCGGGTCCGCGCCGCCAGCGTCAACTTCCCCGACCTGCTGATGACCCGGGGCGAATACCAGTTCAAACCGCCCCCACCCTTCACCCCCGGCCTGGACCTGGCCGGCGAGGTCGCGGCCCTGGGCGAGGGCGTCACGGGCTGGAAGATCGGCGACGCCGTGGTCGGCGGCGCGCGGCTGGGCGGGTTCGCGCAGTACGCCGTGCTGGCGGCCGACGCCCTCAAGCCCAAGCCCGCGCGGCTGTCGTTCGCCGAAGCCGCCGCCTATGGCGCGGCCTATCTGACCGCCTATGTCGCCCTGGTGCGCCGGGCGCGGCTGGAGCCCGGCGAGCGGGTGCTGGTGCACGGCGCGGCCGGCGGGGTGGGCCTGGCGGCCGTCGACCTGGCCAAGGCCCTGGGCGCGAAGGTGATCGCGGCGTCGGCCTCCGACGACAAGCTGGCGCAGATACAACGCCTCTACGCCCCCGACGCCGTGGTCAACGTGACCGGCGGCTTCCGCGAGCGCGTGCAGGACATCACCGGCGGCCACGGCGCCGACGTGATCTACGACCCGGTCGGCGGCGACGTGTTCGACGAAAACGTCCGCTGCATCGCCTTCGACGGCCGGCTGCTGGTGATCGGCTTCACCTCGGGCCGCATCCCGACCGTCTCGGTCAACATGCCGCTGATCAAGGGCTTCTCGGTGATGGGCGTGCGGGCCGGGGAGTACGGCCGACAGTTTCCGGAGAAGGGGCGCGAGAACGCCGAGGCGGTGTGGCGGATGGCGGACGAGGGCGTGATCAAGCCCCACGTGCACGCCGAGCTGCCCCTGGACCGCTGGCGCGAGGCCTTCGACCTGCTGGCCGAGCGGCGAGTCGTCGGCAAGGCGGTGATCCGGCCGAATCTCTGAGGTTCACCTTGGCCAGGCCAAGATCTCAAGGTACCGCTTTGCTCTGACTGGGACGCGAGAAGAGGTCGCCATGCATGGGATAGTGACCGCGGCGTCGGTGTTCGTGCTCGTCGCCGCCACGTCGCCCGGCGCGCTCGCCAAGCCGGCGCAGGAGCGTCGCATTCTGGTCGCGAGCTACCCGCCGGCTGAATTGCGGGTCGATGGAGCGCTGCTCTGCACGACGCCATGCGTGGTCCCGGAACACCGTTTGAAGGGTACGTTCACGCTTTCGAACGACGGCTTTCCGGACGTCAGCTATCGATACCCTCTGCCGCCGACCCCGCCTGGCGGTGTGCTCGATCCCGCCCAGGAGATGAGCTTCGAGATCGGTCAGGGCTTCATGATGTTCCACCGCTCGCCGGGCTTGGGGAACGACAACATGCCGCCCTCGCCGGCCCCGCCCCCCTTGGGCCCGCCGGAGCCCATGCGCTCCGTGCCTTCGCCCAAGTTCTAGCGGGAGGGATCGGACTCATGTTGACAGCGCCCGCCCCTTCCCTTATCCACCGCCCCTCACTCGCGGCGGCCCTACGGCTTCCGCGTCCCATTATTATCGGAGCCACCTCGTGAAGCGGACATTCCAGCCGTCGAAGCTCGTGCGAGCCCGCCGTCACGGCTACCGCGCGCGTATGGCCACCAAGAACGGCCAGAAGATCGTCGCGCGTCGCCGCGCCAAGGGCCGTAAGCGCCTGACGGCCTAACAGCCTTCTCCCGTCTCTCTTCGGCGGGAAACTAGACCATGATGGAAGCCGCCCTTTCCTCGAACCAGGCTCTGCGCCTGCGCCGGAAAGGGCGGCTTTTTTCATGACCGAAGCCCAGCTTCCGCGGTCTCCGAAGATCGAGCGCCTGAAGAAGCGCCCGGACTTCCTGAAGGCCGCCAAGGCCCCCAACCTGGCGCGCGGCGCGGTGTTCCTGCAGATGCGTCCTCGCCACGACGACGACCCGCTGATCCGGGTCGGCTTCACCGCCACCAAGAAGATCGGCGGCTCGGTCGAACGGAATCGCGCAAAAAGACGCCTCCGAGAGGCCGCCCGACTGCTTCTCCCCCTTCATGGCCGCCCGTCTTGCGACTATGTGTTCATCGCCCGCGGCGGTACCGGCCTGCGGCCATGGGGGCGTTTGCTTGACGACGTTAAAACCGCGCTGATAAGCCTCGCCGCCGACCTCGATCGCGCGGGCCCGGGCCAGCCGCCCGCTCCGCACGCCCCCGCCGCGTCCGATTCCTCCGTTTCTGGTTAAGTCCCAACCCATGCAGAACGACACCAACAACAAGAACACGCTGCTGTTTCTCGTCTGCGCGTTCGCGATCCTGATCGGCTACCAGTTCTTCATCCTGGGCCCGCAGCAGAAGAAGCAGGAAGCCGAGCTCCGCGCCAAGAAGGCCGCCGAGGCCCAGGCCGCCCTGCAGCCCGGCATGACCCTGGGCGCCGACGGCCTGCCGCAGCCGCTGAAGCTGTCGCGCGACGCCGCCAAGGCCCAGAGCCCGCGCATCAATGTCGACACCCCGGCCCTCTCGGGCTCGATCGCCCTGAAGGGCGCCCGCATCGACGACCTCTGGCTCAAGCGCTACACCCAGACGTCGGACAAGAATTCGCCGCCGGTCGAGCTGTTCCGCCCCGAGGGCGCCGAGCACGCCTGGTTCGCCGACTTCGGCTGGGCCGGCATGGCCGGCATGACCGGCCTGCCCACGCCCAGCACGGTGTGGACCGCCGCGCCCGGCCAGGTGCTGCGCCCCGACACCCCGGTCGTCCTGACCTACGACAACGGCCAGGGCCTGGTGTTCACCCGCACCATCTCGGTCGACGCCGACGCCATGTTCACCGTGGCCGACAGCGTCCGCAACCAGGGCGGCGCGGCCGTGGCCTTGGCCCCCTACGCCTCGGTCCAGCGCCAGGGCATCCCGACCGAGGGCCCGCACGGCCTGGGCAAGACCCAGATCGTCTACGAGGGCGGCATCGGCGTCCTGGGCGGCATCGACGGCGTCAAGGACGGCAAGTACCTGCTGCAGGACCAGGCCAAGTACCCGAAGTGGAAGAAGGACAAGCCGGTCCAGGACAACCTGGAATCCAAGGGCGGCTGGATCGGCATGACCGACAAGTACTGGCTGGCGGCCCTGGTCCCCGAGCAGTCCGAGACCATCAAGGGCCGCTTCATCGTCAAGCCGGTCGGCGGCGTGGACATCTATGAGTCGGCCTTCACCGGCGCGCCCCAGTCGCTTGCGGCCGGCGCGACCCTGACCAACACCACCCGCCTGTTCGCCGGCGCCAAGACCGTGCCGCTGCTGACCCGCTACGAATACGGCGGCAAACCGGTGGTCTGGTGGCAGTTCTGGAACCGCCCGGCCAGTGTCATCCCCAGCTTCGACAAGGCCGTGGACTGGGGGATGTTC
>Ga0102592_1002933_pt1 | contig 13736 bp, 9 predicted proteins | sample AraplaCol_mMF_r2_FD_76861 | JGI IMG/M metagenome (GOLD analysis project Ga0102592, IMG submission 76861) | Arabidopsis root microbial communities from North Carolina, USA - plate scrape MF_Col_mMF_r2 (SPADES assembly) (version 2) | ecosystem: Host-associated > Plants > Roots > Endosphere | place... | reverse complement strand
AATCCTTAGCTAATACGAGCTTGGCGTCATCTTTACGCTCGGCCGCTTCACCGGCGTGAAAGGGCCGGGCCTCATCCTTCTCATTCCGGTCGTGCAGCAACTCGTCACGGTCGATCTCCGCGTGATGGTGCAGGTCGTGCCGCCGCAAGACGTGATTTCCCGGGACAACGTCTCCGTCAAGGTCAACGCTGTTCTGTATTTCCGCATCGTCGATCCCGAACGTGCCATCATCAAGGTCGGCGACTACATGGCCGCCACCAGCCAGCTCGCCCAGACCACGTTGCGCTCGGTTCTCGGCAAGCACGAGCTCGACGAGATGCTCGCCGAGCGCGACAGGTTGAACGCCGACATCCAGGAGATCCTCGACAAGCAGACCGACGTCTGGGGCATCAAGGTCACCGGCATCGAGATCAAGGACGTCGATATCAACGAAACCATGGTTCGCGCGATTGCCAAACAGGCCGAGGCGGAGCGCTTGCGGCGGGCCAAGGTGATCAATGCGATGGGCGAGCAGCAGGCTGCTGAAAAGCTGGTCGAAGCCGGCCGGATTCTTGCGCAGGAGCCCCAGGCAATGCAGCTGCGTTATTTCGCGGCTCTCCACGACATTGCCGGCGAACGGTCCTCGACCGTCGTCTTTCCGCTGCCGACGGGTTTGCTCGATCATTTCATGCCGCGGCGGGACAACCCATAGGGAAAGCACCGGGCTGACCCATCTTCGGCCTCAATGGGCGTATCGAATGTCGATCCCTACTTGAACGGGAGGACAATTCGATGACGAAGCCTACCGCCAGCCCAGCCAGCTGTCGCCAACATCGAACATCCATGCTCGCCATTCCACTGCTGTCCTTTGCGCTCTGGTCCGGCGGCATCGGCGCAGCGGTACACGCCGCAGAGCCTGGCAAGGACGCTGTGGCCGGCAATCTGCCGCGCATTCTCGTGCTCGCGACGGGAGGCACCATCGCCGGCCAGGCCGACCCGCGCGCGACCGGCGCCTACAAATCCGGCCAGATCACCGGCGAGCAGCTCATGGCGTCGGTGCCGGGCCTGGACAAGCTCGCCAAGATCAACGCCGAGCAGATCTCGTCGATCGGATCCCAGGACATGAACGACAAGGTCTGGTTCGCGCTCGCCCGCCGCATCCAGGACGCCTTCGACAAGAACGAGGCCGACGGGATCATCATCACCCACGGCACGGATACGCTGGAGGAGACCGCGTTCTTTCTCGACAACGTGGTGCGCGGCGACAAGCCGGTGGTGATCGTCGGCTCGATGCGGCCGGCCACCGCGGTCAGCGCGGACGGTCCCGGCAATCTCTACGAGGCGGTGCAGGTCGCCGCCGATCCGCGCGCACGCGGACGCGGCGTGATGGCGGTGCTGAACGACAAGATCCAGGGCGCGCGCTCGGTGACGAAGACCAACACCACGAGCATCGAGACCTTCGGCTCGCCCAATGACGGGCCGATCGGTTATGTCGACACCGCCGGCGGCATCCGCTTCATGGCGCAGGCTCCCGGCTTCCGCCGCGCGACCTATCAGCTCCCCGCCGGCGAGCAATTGCCGCGCGTCGCGATCGTCTACTCGCACGCCAACATGGACGCCATTCCGATCGAGGATGCGATCTCGCACGGTGCCAAGGGCATCGTGCTGGCCGGCGTCGGCGACGGCAACACGTCGAAGGCCGCGCTCGATGCGCTCGAAGCCGCCGCCAAGAAGGGCGTCGTCGTCGTCCGCTCCACGCGGGTGCGATCCGGCTTCGTCACGCGGAACGTCGAGGTCGACGACGACAAGAACGGCTTCGCCGTGTCGGAGGACCTCAATCCGCAGAAGGCGCGCGTGCTCACCCAATTGCTGATCGCGAGCGGCGTCACGGCGCCGGCCGATCTGCAGAAGGCGTTCACGGCGACGTGGTAGCGGCTGAGCAGGATGGGTGGAGCCAAGCGAAACCCATCGATCTCGCAAATGGTTCGATGATGGGTTTCGCTACGCTCTACCCATCCTGCGATGCCCAAAGCGAAAAGGCGCCCCTTTCGGGGCGCCTTTTGCCTGTTTCGTCCTGTTCGAACGCTTAGTTCGAATAGTACATCTCGAACTCGACCGGATGCGGGGTCATCTCGAAGCGGGCGACTTCGGTCATCTTCAGCTCGATGTAAGCGTCGATGAAGTCGTCGTCGAACACGCCGCCGGCCTTGAGGAAGCCGCGGTCCTTGTCGAGGTTTTCCAGCGCCTCGCGCAAGCTGCCGCAGACCGTCGGAATCTGCTTCAGCTCTTCCTTCGGCAGGTCGTAGAGGTCCTTGTCCATCGCCGGACCCGGATCGATCTTGTTCTTGATGCCGTCGAGGCCGGCCATCAGCATCGCGGCGAAGCCGAGATAGGGGTTGGCCATCGGATCGGGGAAGCGCACCTCGACACGCTTGGCCTTCGGCGAAGCGGTGTAGGGGATGCGGCAGGAGGCCGAGCGGTTGCGCGCGGAGTAGGCGAGCAGCACGGGCGCCTCATAGCCCGGGACCAGACGCTTGTAGGAGTTGGTCGACGGGTTGGTGAAGGCGTTGATCGCCTTGGCGTGCTTGATGATGCCGCCGATGTAGTGCAGGCAGGTCTCCGACAGGTCGGCGTACTTGTTGCCGGCGAACACCGGCTTGCCGTCCTTCCAGATCGACTGGTGCACGTGCATGCCCGAGCCGTTGTCGCCGAAGATCGGCTTCGGCATGAAGGTGGCGGTCTTGCCGTAGATGTGCGCGACCTGGTGGATGCAGTACTTGTAGATCTGCATGTGGTCGGCCATCAGCGTCAGCGTGTCGAACTTCATGCCGAGCTCGTGCTGGGCGGAAGCGACCTCGTGGTGGTGCTTCTCGACCTTGACGCCCATCTTGGCCATGGCGCCGAGCATCTCCGAGCGCATGTCCTGCACCGAGTCCTGCGGCGGGACGGGGAAGTAGCCGCCCTTGGTGCGGATGCGGTGGCCGAGATTGCCGCCTTCATATTCGGTGTCGGAGTTGGTCGGCAGCTCCGAGGAGTCGAGCCGGAAGCCGGTCTTGTAGGGCTCGGCCGAATAGCGCACGTCGTCGAACACGAAGAACTCGGCTTCGGGGCCGACGAACACGCTGTCGCCCACGCCCATCGACTTCACCATGGCTTCCGCCTTCTTGGCGATGCCGCGGGGGTCGCGGTTGTAGGGCTCGCCGGTGGTCGGCTCGAGCACGTCGCAGGTGATGACCATCGTGGTCTCGGCGAAGAACGGGTCGATCGTCGCGGTCACCGGATCGGGCATCAGGCACATGTCGGACTCGTTGATCGCCTTCCAGCCGGCGATCGAGGAGCCGTCGAACATCGTTCCTTCGGCGAAAATGTCCTCGTCGATCATGCTGACGTCGAACGTGACGTGCTGCCACTTGCCGCGCGGATCGGTGAAGCGCAGGTCGACGTACTTAACGTCGTTGTCCTTGATCGATTTCAGGACGTCTTTGGCGGTCTTCATGCATACCCCTTTTGGCTCTGCGGGTCGGTTTCCAGGTGAGCAGATTCGTTCTCGCTTTCGGCGAGTTGGCGCAACCGCACAAACGAAATCAGGCCGCCGAAGCAGCCTTTTTTCTTTCAGAGTGTCGCAAAATTCGGGATAGCACCCGGCTCAGATAGCGTCCAGCCCGGATTCGCCGGTTCGGATGCGGATCGCCTCTTCGATGTTGGAGACGAAGATCTTGCCGTCGCCGATGCGCCCGGTTTGCGCGGCGCGGCGGATCGCGTCGATCGCCCGCTCGACCAGATCGTCGCCGATCACGATCTCGATCTTCACCTTGGGCAGGAAGTCGACGATGTATTCTGCGCCGCGGTAAAGCTCGGCGTGACCCTTCTGCCGGCCGAAGCCCTTGGCCTCGGTCACGGTGATGCCCTGAAGGCCGACTTCCTGAAGCGCTTCCTTCACCTCGTCGAGCTTGAACGGCTTGATGATGGCTTCGATTTTCTTCACTGCGCGCCTCCCGGCCTTTCGATCAAATAGCAACGTCTTCGTCAGGATGCGCTTTATCTCACGCACGAACATGTCTTCGGTATGCCGGGATGCCTGACCAGCCCGACAACGACGGCCAGCCACACCCTGATAAATGCCAGTGAGCACGACAAACCGAAGCGGCTTCCTCGAAAGCAGGGTCTATGCCAAGTTGCAAATGCCCTGATTATTGGAGCGTTATCAGCCTTTTAACTGGCAACTCTGATAGGTGGAGCTGACCGGCCCAAAATACCGCAGACTACGAAATAGGCAAACGGTTCAATATCTAAGCAGATCGTTGTTCCGTAGACCGGGTCGGCACGAAACGTGCCTGTTGAAAAGGCGTTTGGACCAGGGAAGTGGCATGGAAGTACTGACCAACGCTGAAATGCAGCGCGCGGACCAGCTCAGTATTGCGGCAGGCACGCCCGGCTTCAAGCTGATGCTGAGCGCCGGGCAAGCGGTCGCGGAGGCCGCCAACGCGCTGGTGGAGGAGGGGCCGATCCTGATCGTGGCCGGCTCCGGCAACAATGGCGGCGATGGTTTTGTCGCAGCCGCCGAGCTCGCCGCGCAAGGGCGCGAGGTCTCGGTGATCCTGATGTGCGAGCGCGACCAGCTCCAGGGCGATGCGGCCTCCGCCGCGCGCGGCTGGAAGCATCCGGTGCTGCCGTTCAATCCGCAGGCGATCGGAAGACCCGCGCTGATCATCGATGCGCTGTTCGGCGCCGGCCTCGGCCGCCCCGTCGAGGGCGAGGCTCGGGAGATGATCGAGGCGATCAATGCCAACGGGGCGCCCGTGCTCGCGGTCGACCTGCCGAGCGGCATCAACGGCACCAGCGCGGCGATCATGGGCGTTGCGGTCAACGCCGCCGAGACCATCACCTTCTTCCGCAAGAAGCCGGCCCATTTGCTGCTGCCCGGCCGGATGCATTGCGGCCGCGTCCGCGTCGCCGACATCGGTATCGACGCGCAGGTGCTGGAGGAGATCAGGCCGGAGACGTTCGAGAACGATCCGGATCTCTGGGGCGCGGCGTTTCCGGTGCCGCTGATCGACGGCCACAAATACGCGCGCGGACACGTGCTCGCGGTCTCGGGCGATGCGGCCGCAACCGGTGCCGCGCGGCTTGCCGCGCGCGGCGCGCTGCGGGCCGGTGCCGGGCTGGTGACGCTCGCCACCCCGCGCGATGCGCTCGCGATTAATGCCGCCGCGCTCACCGCGGTGATGGTGCGTCCCGTCGACACCACGGTCGAGTTCGGCGAGCTGCTCGGCGACAGGCGCTACAACACCTGCATCATTGGTCCCGGCACCGGGATCGGCGAGCGCACCTGCGACATGGTCCACACCGCGCTTCAAGCGCAGCGGCATCTCGTGCTGGACGCCGACGCCCTGACGAGCTTTGCCGCCAACCCCGAGCGCCTGTTCGAATCGATCAAGTCTTCCGGGGACAATGCGGTGATGCTGACGCCGCACGAGGGCGAATTTCCGCGCCTGTTCTCCGACCTCAGCAACAAGCATCCCGGCCGCTCCAAGCTCGAGCGCGTGCGCGCCGCCGCCGAGCGCGCCGGCGCAGTGGTGCTGCTGAAGGGGCCGGACACCACCATCGCCGCGCCCGACGGTCGCGCCGCCATCGCCGCGAACGCGCCGCCCTGGCTCGCCACAGCCGGCGCCGGCGACGTGCTGTCCGGCATCATCGCCGGCCTCCTGGCGCAGGGCGTGCCGGCGTTCGAGGCCGCCAGCATCGGCGTCTGGATGCACGGCGAGGCCGCGACCGAGGCCGGGCCCGGCCTGATCGCGGAGGACCTGACCGAGACGCTGCCGGCCGTGCACCGGCGCATCTATGATGCGCTGGCGATCGAATACTGAGCTGCCAGGTAGGATGGGTAGAGCGAAGCGAAACCCATCAATTCAAATCTTGGCGCAGTAACGATGGGTTTCGCTTCGCTCTACCCATCCTACGAAGTCTCACTCCACCGCGTACCAGCGCACCAGGCGCGGTGCGGCCCAGTCCGTCACGACCGATTCTAGCAGCCATCGCCCCGGCGAGGTCGCGGCGAAGGCGATGCGCTGGGTCTGGCCGGGCTCGATCGCGAGCGTGTCGAGCCAATAGGGCTTCCAGCCGTCGTCGAGCTTGTCGAGCAGGCGGAAGGGATGACCATGCAGGTGGAAGACGGTCGTGACGGGAGCGGGGTTCTTCAGGGCCAGCACGACGGTGCGGCCGGCCCTGGCGCGGAAGACGGGAGCGGACGCCGTGGAGAAGCTGGCGGGCCGGGCCCAGCCGGCGTCGGCGCCGCCCAGCGCGACATCGAACCGCAGGGCGCCTTTCAGGTCGAGCTTCTCGGGCAGGTCGTTCGACGGGAGCGGCTGCGGCTCGGACAGCGGCACGCGCCGCTCCAGCTGGCCTGTGATCTTGAGGCTGCCGATCTGGCGCGCCTCCTTGCCGTCATGCAGGAGGAATGCGGCCGATGTGGCCGTATCCACAAACGCGTCGGCGCGTGCGCCTGGGGCCAGGACCAGGGCGCCGTTGCGGGCCGGGAATGGCTCGGCGGGCTGCCCGTCCAGCGCCATCACGCGGACCTCATGGTTCTCCAATTTGATCGCCAGAACAGTGCGTTGGGAGCCATTGATGAAGCGCAGCCGCAGCCGCTGATTGCCCAAGGCTGAGAGTTCGAATGAAGTCTGCCCGTTGATCGTGTAGAGCGGCGTCGTGTCCTTCGGGTCCTGGCCGGGGGGAAGGGCGGTGCCGTCTGGCCGCAGGCGCCATTCCTCGAGCAGCAGGACCTCGTCACGATCGACGGCGACCCGGCTGGTCTCGGCCGCGATGATCGGAAGCGGGCGCGCTGGCTGCTTCTGACCGTCCTCGAAGAGGCGGAAGTCGGCCAGCAGGGTTCCTGCATTAGCGATTGAAATAATTGATGTTTCCGTCGTGTCCGGTGCCGCCGGGGCGCGCCCCCGGAGCGGGTCGGCCGGGGTCGGGGCGGTCAAGCCGTACCAGACTGGTGCAAGCGGCACAGGCAGGTCGTTCCGGAACACCACCTCGCAGCGGTCGAAGCGCTTGAGACGGACGTCCCTGAGGTGGCTTACAGCCGCCAGCTCCCAGACCGGTGTAGCTGCCTGACCCGGCCTCAGAGCCAGCGTTGCGGGCCTTGCCTGAAGCGCGAGCTGGGCCGTCACGGACGGGCCGGCGCCGCCGGCGATCAGCCCGGCCGCCGAGGCTCCAAGGGAAGCTCCGAGGGAGGCTCCAAACCCGGCCAAAACCTGCCGTCTGTTCGGGTCGAAAATCCGTGGTTTCATGCCGCGATCCGGACCATGCCGCGCTGGATAAGTCCAGCCATCGTGCCTACTTGAAGCATGCCTCCATCGGGCCATTTTTTTGCTGCGAACAGTCAGGCGCATGCTATAAGCCCGGCCGCCCGCGGCATCGCGGCCGGTCTTGATGCAAATTCACGCGGGCGTGGCGGAACTGGTAGACGCGCTGGATTTAGGTTCCAGTGACGAAAGTTGTGGGGGTTCGAGTCCCTCCGCCCGCACCAAGCGCTTCTCGCGTTTGCACGGATTACGAGGGCCTGCTCCTCGCGGATGTTTGTCCGCCTGAAGCCGGTCCGATGAACCACCGGCGTTGAGGCGTTCGCCTCGCGCCGGATCGATTAATGACAGCGTCCCGACGCATGCGCGCCGGGGCCGAGCGAAAAGAAGATTGGACGCCATGCAGGTCACAGAGACCCTCTCGGAAGGTTTGAAGCACGAGTTCAAGATCAGCGTTCCCGCGGCTGATCTCGACGCCAAGGCCGGCGCCAAGCTCGTCGATCTCAAGGACAAGGTCCGCATCAACGGCTTCCGTCCCGGCAAGGTGCCGGTCACGCACCTGAAGAAGGTCTATGGCCGTTCGGTGATGGCCGAGACGATCGACCAGACCATCCGCGACACCAACACGCAGCTGTTCTCCGAGCGCGGCTTCCGTCTCGCGACCGAGCCGAAGATCACCATGCCGACCGAGCAGGCCGAGGTCGAAGAGCTGCTGAACGGCAAGACCGATCTGACCTACACGGTCGCGATCGAGGTGGTGCCGGCGATCGCGCTCGCCGACTTCAAGTCCTTCCAGGTCGAGAAGCCCGTCGCCGACGTGTCCGACGCCGACGTCGACGAGGCGATCAAGCGCATCGCCGATTCCAACCGCGGCTATGCCGCCAAGGCGGACGGCGCCAAGGCCGAATCCGGCGACCGCGTCACCATCAACTTCAAGGGCTCGATCAACGGCGAGCTGTTCGAGGGCGGCACCGGCGAGGGCATCCAGGTCGTCATCGGCTCCAACACCTTCATCCCCGGCTTCGAGGAGCAGCTGATCGGCATCGCGGCCAACGAGACGCGCACGCTGAAGGTGTCGTTCCCGAAGAACTACATGAACGACAAGCTCGCCGGCCAGCCGGCCGAGTTCGAGACCACCGCGACGCTGATCGAGGCGCCGCAGGACATCGCGATCGACGACGAGTTCGCCAAGACGCTCGGCCTGGAATCGCTGGACAAGCTGAAGGAAGCCGCGCGCGAGCGTCTGGTTGCCGAGTTCTCGACCGCGACGCGCCAGCGCGTCAAGCGCGCGCTGCTCGACCGCCTCGACGAGGCGCATCGCTTCGAGGCGCCGCCCTCGCTGGTCGACGAGGAGTTCAACCTGATGTGGAACTCGGTCAAGGCCGAGATGGATTCCGCCGGCAAGACCTTTGCCGACGAGGACACCACTGAGGATGCCGCCAAGGAGGAGTACCGCAAGATCGCCGACCGCCGCGTGCGCCTCGGCCTCGTGCTCTCCGAGATCGGCGAGAAGAACAAGATCAGCGTGACCGACGACGAGGTCGGCCGCGCCGTGATCGAGCGCGCCCGGCAGATGCCCGGCCGCGAGAAGGAGGTCTGGGACTACTATCGCAACAACGCCCAGGCGCTGGCCCAGCTTCGCGCACCGATTTACGAGGACAAGGTCGTCGACTTCATCCTCGAGCTCGCCAACGTGACCGAGAAGAAGGTCTCGCGCGAGGATCTCTACAAGGACGACGAAGCGGAAAAGACCGCTGCTTGAAGGCTTTGAGCAATCAGCCTTCTATTAAGGATGATCGGCGATCAGGCCCGGCTAGCCATGTGGCTGGCTGGGCCTTTCTGCGAGAATCAGCTTCAACTCCCCGCTGGATTAAGCCTTAATCCGCTCCGCACTTGTCTGGCGCGAATTGGGCTATATCTGTCGGTACGCCCTGTACCCGAGTTTTCTCTGCTAACTAGTCCTGCATCACGGGACGTCCATCGCCTCCGGCAAATCCAGCCTCACTGGTCAGCCAAGACAGGTGATGTCCGCGTCCGAAACCCTAGGTGACTCATGCGCGATCCGGTTGAAACCTACATGAACCTCGTGCCCATGGTGGTCGAGCAGACCAACCGTGGCGAGCGCGCCTACGACATTTTCTCGCGCCTGTTGAAAGAGCGCATCATCTTCGTGACCGGTCCGGTCGAGGACGGCATGTCGACGCTGATCGTCGCGCAGCTGTTGTTCCTCGAGGCGGAAAATCCGAAGAAGGAAATCTCGATGTACATCAACTCGCCGGGCGGCGTGGTGACGTCGGGCCTTGCGATCTACGACACCATGCAGTTCATCCGCCCGCCGGTCTCCACGCTCTGCACCGGCCAGGCCGCCTCGATGGGCTCGCTGCTGCTGTGCGCGGGCGAGAAGGACATGCGCTTCTCGCTGCCGAACGCGCGCATCATGGTCCACCAGCCCTCCGGCGGCTTCCAGGGCCAGGCGACCGACATCATGCTGCACGCCCAGGAAATCCTGAACCTGAAGAAGCGGCTCAACGAGATCTACGTGAAGCACACCGGCCAGACCTACAAGACGATCGAGGACGCGCTGGAACGCGACAAGTTCCTGACCGCCAACGACGCCAAGGAGTTCGGCCTGGTCGACAAGGTCATCGACAAGCGCGCCGAAGAGCCGGCGCCGGCGAAGACCCCGTAGCACTACTGGGCGGTAACGGCGATCCCTTGGGATCGCCGGAGCTCATCAGGGCCGCGTTCACGCTTAGTGCGCGTGGACGCATTGCAAAACAGCGTTTTGCGCCCTGCGGCAGGCAGAAAGTTCCGCTTTCGTGCTTGTTTTTCGTGGCAATCCAGCAACGCCGGGGTGATTTCGGTCACTTCGTCCGTGCCAAGACCGGAAATCACGGTATTGTCACGGGTAGCCGGCGACCCCCGATTAGCGAATTCTTGATAGTCGGGTGACAGCATGGTTGGCTACGATTGATCGGCTATGATCGCGGGAGAATCGAGTGACCGTGATTCGCACGGGATGTAGTAACGCGTAGGTCTTTTTTGGTACGGAATTTGCTCTATTTAAACTCCAGGCCGACCATCGTGTCGGAATGGAGCGATCGAGCGGAACGGGATCGAACCGCGGACGGAGACATGAATGAGTAAGGTCGGCACGAGCGACTCAAAGAACACGCTATATTGCTCGTTCTGCGGCAAGAGCCAGCACGAAGTCCGCAAACTGATCGCGGGTCCCACGGTCTTCATCTGCGACGAGTGCGTCGAGCTCTGCATGGACATCATCCGCGAGGAGAACAAATCCTCGCTGGTCAAGTCGCGCGACGGCATTCCGACGCCGAAGGAAATCTGCAAGGTGCTGGACGATTACGTCATCGGCCAGAGCCATGCGAAGAAGGTCCTGTCGGTCGCGGTGCACAACCACTACAAGCGCCTCAACCACCAGACCAAGCACAACGACGTCGAGCTCGCGAAGTCGAACATCCTGCTGATCGGTCCGACCGGTTCGGGCAAGACGCTGCTCGCGCAGACGCTCGCCCGCATCCTGGACGTGCCGTTCACGATGGCGGATGCGACGACGCTGACCGAAGCCGGCTATGTCGGCGAGGACGTCGAGAACATCATCCTGAAGCTGCTCCAGGCCGCCGACTACAACGTCGAGCGCGCCCAGCGCGGCATCGTCTACATCGACGAGATCGACAAGATCAGCCGCAAGTCCGACAATCCCTCGATCACGCGCGACGTGTCGGGTGAGGGCGTGCAGCAGGCGCTGCTCAAGATCATGGAAGGCACGGTGGCTTCGGTCCCGCCGCAGGGCGGCCGCAAGCATCCGCAGCAGGAGTTCCTGCAGGTGGACACCACCAACATCCTGTTCATCTGCGGCGGCGCCTTCGCCGGCCTCGAGAAGATCATCTCGGCGCGCGGCCGGTCGACCTCGATCGGCTTTGCGGCCCAGGTGATGGCGCCGGAAGACCGCCGCACCGGCGAAATCTTCCGTCACGTCGAGCCTGAGGACCTCCTGAAGTACGGTCTCATCCCCGAATTCGTGGGACGTCTGCCGGTCGTGGCGACGCTCGAGGATCTGGACGAGACCTCGCTGAAGAAGATCCTGACCGAGCCGAAGAACGCGCTGGTGAAGCAGTACCAGCGGCTGTTCGAGATGGAGAACATCGAGCTGACCTTCGCCGACGAGGCGCTTGGCGCGGTTGCCCGCAAGGCAATCGAGCGCAAGACCGGCGCGCGTGGTCTGCGTTCGATCCTCGAGGCGATCCTGCTCGAGACCATGTTCGACCTGCCGGGCCTGGAAGGTGTGGAAGAAGTCGTGATTTCGCGCGAAGTCGTGGAAGGCACGGCCCGTCCGCTCTACATCTACGCCGATCGGACCGATCGCGCCGTCGAGAACGCCAGCGCCTGATTTCGGCGCTGGAACGCTTCCTGTCGTCTTTCATAGTGGCGGCTGCGGAAAGTCTTCCGCAGCCGGTGTTGCGTCGCATATTTGCGTGCGTAAGCGCCTGATGGCGCGCGTCTTTCAATGACTTGACACCCCCCCGGTCGATAGCCACCTAATGTCGGCGGCGAGCGAGAATTCTGTTCAAGATTCGCCTCAGTTCCGATCCGGCAAGCCCGGTCCAACCTACGAATGGTAGACCGGTTTTTCGGATCACGTCGGCACCTTGTTGCGGTTGCGCATGAAGACGGCGGACTGCGTGCAAGGGGGCAAAGCAAAAGGAAAAGGCCATGACTAATCCAAAACCCCGGCCAACCATCGTCCACGGCGAAACGCACGCCTATCCCGTGCTGCCGCTGCGCGACATCGTCGTCTTCCCGCACATGATCGTTCCGCTCTTCGTCGGCCGCGAGAAGTCGATCCGCGCGCTCGAAGAGGTGATGAAGAACGACGCGCTGATCATGCTCGCGACGCAGAAGAACGCGTCCGACGACGATCCGGCGCCCGATGCCATTTACGAGACGGGTACGCTTGCGAGCGTGCTGCAGCTCTTGAAGCTTCCCGACGGCACCGTGAAGGTGCTGGTCGAAGGGCTCGAGCGTGCGCGCGTGCAGAAATACACCGATCGCGCCGACTACTATGAAGCCACCGCCGTCGCGCTCGCCGACACCGATGCGAAGTCGGTCGAGGCGGAAGCCCTGGCGCGCTCCGTCGTGTCCGACTTCGAGAGCTATGTGAAGCTCAACAAGAAGATCTCGGCCGAGGTCGTCGGCGTCGTGCAGGCGATCACCGATTTCGCCAAGCTCGCCGACACCGTTGCCTCGCATCTCGCCGTCAAGATCGCCGATCGCCAGGGCATCCTGGAGACGCTGTCCGTGACCACGCGCCTGGAGAAGGTGCTGGGCCTGATGGAGAGCGAGATCTCGGTGCTGCAGGTTGAGAAGCGCATCCGCTCGCGCGTCAAGCGCCAGATGGAGAAGACCCAGCGCGAGTACTATCTCAACGAGCAGATGAAGGCGATCCAGAAGGAACTCGGCGACGACGACGGTCGCGACGAGCTCGCCGATCTCGAGGAGAAGATCTCCAAGACCAAGCTTTCCAAGGAAGCGCGGGAGAAGGCGCAGCACGAACTGAAGAAGCTGCGCCAGATGTCGCCGATGTCTGCGGAAGCGACCGTCGTGCGCAACTATCTCGACTGGCTGCTGTCGATTCCGTGGAACAAGAAGTCCAAGGTCAAGAAGGATCTGGAAGCCGCGCAGGCGGTTCTGGATGCCGATCACTACGGGCTCGAGAAGGTCAAGGACCGCATCGTCGAGTATCTGGCGGTGCAGTCGCGCGCCAACAAGCTGACCGGACCGATCCTGTGCCTCGTCGGGCCTCCCGGCGTCGGCAAGACCTCGCTCGGCAAGTCGATCGCGAAGGCGACGGGACGCGAATTCGTGCGCGTCTCGCTCGGCGGCGTGCGCGACGAAGCCGAGATCCGTGGTCACCGCCGCACCTATATCGGCTCGATGCCCGGCAAGATCATCCAGTCGATGCGGAAGGCGAAGTCCTCCAATCCGCTGTTCCTGCTGGACGAGATCGACAAGATGGGCGCCGATTTCCGCGGCGATCCGTCCTCGGCCTTGCTTGAGGTCCTCGACCCCGAGCAGAACGGGACCTTCAACGACCACTATCTCGAGGTCGACTACGATCTGTCCAACGTGATGTTCATCACGACCGCGAATACGCTCAATATTCCCGGACCGCTGATGGACCGCATGGAGATCATCCGGATCGCCGGCTACACCGAGAACGAGAAGGTCGAGATCTCGCGCAAGCATCTGATCCCGAACGCGGTGTCCAAGCACGGCCTGGACTCCAAGGAGTTCTCGATCGACGACGAGGCGCTGCTGCTTCTGATCCGCCGCTACACCCGCGAAGCGGGCGTGCGTAACCTGGAGCGTGAGCTCTCCACACTCGCCCGCAAGGCGGTGAAGGAGCTGATGATCTCCAAGAAGAAGTCG
>Ga0102592_1002932_pt1 | contig 13739 bp, 10 predicted proteins | sample AraplaCol_mMF_r2_FD_76861 | JGI IMG/M metagenome (GOLD analysis project Ga0102592, IMG submission 76861) | Arabidopsis root microbial communities from North Carolina, USA - plate scrape MF_Col_mMF_r2 (SPADES assembly) (version 2) | ecosystem: Host-associated > Plants > Roots > Endosphere... | reverse complement strand
GCCGTGACCTGTTGAAGGTCGCCCGCCTCGGCCAGCGTACCTTCGAGCAATGCGCCGGCTTCCTGCGCATTCGCGATGGCAAGGAGCCGCTCGATGCCTCCTCAGTCCACCCGGAAGCCTACGGCGTCGCCAAGAAGATCGTCGCCGCCTGCGGCCGCGACCTGCGGTCGCTGATGGGCGACAGCGCGGCGCTGAAAGCCGTCGATCCGCGTCAGTTCATCGACGAGAAATTCGGCCTGCCGACGGTGAAGGACATTCTGGCCGAGTTGGAAAAGCCCGGCCGCGACCCGCGTCCGAGCTTCAAGACCGCGACCTTCGCCGAGGGCGTTCACGAGATCTCGGACCTCACGCCGGGCATGATGCTGGAAGGCACGGTCACCAATGTCGCGGCCTTCGGCGCTTTCGTCGACATCGGCGTGCATCAGGACGGATTGGTGCATGTCTCGCAGCTCGCCGACCGCTTCGTCAAAGATCCTCACGAAGTAGTGAAGGCAGGCGACGTGGTGAAAGTGCGCGTCGTCGAGGTCGATGCCAAGCGCAAGCGCATCGGTCTGTCGATGCGAAAGGACGACGGTTCGCAGGCTCCGGCCCCTCGTGGCGAGTCACGCGGTCAGCCCGTCCGCGGCCAGAACGACCGGCGCTCGGCCCCCTCAAAGCCGGAAAGCCAGGGCGCTTTTGGCGCCGCGCTGGCCGAAGCGATGAAGCGAAAATAAGCGCTTAGCCATCGAATTTGCAAAAATGTCACACTTTGGCGACCATGTTGCCGAGGTGTGAAATACGGCGCTTGTAAGGCGGCAGAGAGGTACTAAGTTGATTGGACCATCCTGTCACAATGCGAGGCCTTGCTTATGGCGTCGGCTTTCTTATCGATCGTCCAAAAACTCATCCGTAAGGGTAATCTGAGACTGACTCTCGCCAGCGGCGAGACGCATATGGTTGGCGACGGCACCGGTGAACTGGTTGTCGTTCGCATGGCCGATGAAGAGGCGGAACAGCTGATCCGCCGCGACCCCACCCTGAAGCTTGGGGAAATGTTCATGGAAGGCCGGTTCATTCTCGAACAGGGCAACATCTACGATTTCCTGGCGATGGTGAAACAGAACACCACCAACGAGATCTTCGATATCCCGATGGCGGCCCTCCTGATCGGACGCATCGCCCTGCAGCAGCTGAAAAGCCGCATACCGATCAACCGCAACAGGCGCAATGTTGCCCACCACTACGACCTGTCCGAAAAACTCTTCGAACTCTTTCTCGACGAGGATTGGCAATATTCCTGTGCCTACTACAACCCGCCCGGCATCAGCCTGGAGGAGGCGCAGGTCGCCAAAAAGCGGCACATTGCCGCGAAGCTTCTGCTCGAACCGAACCAGCGCGTTCTGGAGATCGGCTCTGGCTGGGGCGGCATGGGCATGTACCTGGTGGAATCCACGCCAGGGCTGGAGCTCACCGGCATCACGCTCAGCAAGGAGCAGCTGAAGATTTCGCGGGAGCGTGCGCAGAAGCGTGGCCTTGCCGACCGCGCGCGCTTCGAGCTGCAGGACTACCGCACGATGACGGGCAGGAAGTTTGACCGCATCGTCTCGGTCGGCATGTTCGAGCATGTCGGCATCGGCAATTTCGGTAAGTTCTTCAAGAAGGTGCATGAGTTCCTTGCCGATGACGGCGTCATGGTGCTGCACTCGATCGCGCGTCCGAAGCCGAGTTTCGCGACCAATGCCTTCATCGAGAAGTATATCTTCCCGCAGGGCTACATCCCCTCGATCGGCGAGACGTTGCCGTTCATCGAAAGTGCGGGGCTGCTGGTTCGCGATGTCGAAGTGCTACCGCTGCATTACGCCTACACATTGCGCCACTGGCGCGACCGCTTCGTCGCGCGCAAGGCAGAAGCGGTCGCACTCTACGACGAGCAATTCTTCCGTATGTGGGAGTTCTATCTCGCCGGCTCCGAGATCGGCTTTCGCTGGGACGAACTGTTCGTCATGCAGATCCAGATTTCCAAGAACCAGTATTCCACCCCCGATAACCGCGACTACATCGCCGAGAACGAGGCGAAGCTGAAAGAGTTCGAGGCGACGCGCACGCCGCTCGAAAAAGTCATTCTCTGATCCAGATCAAAAGGCGCGGCAAAAGCCGCGCCGTCTTTAAATTCGGAGCTTGATGACAATGGCAAGCACCCTTCCGGAAATCCAGCTCGTGCGTCACGGCGAAACCGAATGGAGTTTGTCTGGGCGGCACACCGGTCGCAGCGACATTCCGCTCACGGCAAAAGGCGAGGCCGCAGCACGTGAGGTCGGTTCGCGCCTTGCGGGTAAAGTTTTTGCGGCCGTGTGGTCGAGCCCGTCGCAGCGCGCGCGCGACACCTGCGAGCTCTCGGGCTTTGGCGCCGGCGCGATCGTCAAGGATGACTTGGCGGAATGGGACTACGGCGCCTACGAGGGTATCACCACCAAGGAAATCCAAGCGAGCCGACCCGGTTGGCAGCTGTTTCGCGACGGCTGCCCCAAGGGCGAGGCGGCGGGCGATGTCGGCGGGCGAGCAGATCGGATCATATCGGAGTTGCGGCTGGCCAATGCCCCGATCCTGATCTTTTCCAGCTCGCACTTCCTGCGCGTCCTTGGCGCGCGCTGGCTCGGATTGCCGCCGACCGATGGCGCGCGCTTCATCCTCGACACGGCAAGCATCAGCGTTCTCGGCTACGAGCACGACCTGACGGAGCCGGTGATCAGGCGGTGGAACCAGCGCTGAAAGGTCGCCCCGGCGGCCGTGAATTGACCTTGACCCGCGCCTCGACGGCTCGCTAGATGGCGTCATGCAACAGATCGGCGGAATAAACGGGCGCGTTGCGGATGCGCCTTCGAACAACTGGGTTTACCGGGTCCTGCCTCCCTGGCTCTGGCCCTACGCGCAGCTTGCGCGCTGGGATCGGCCGATCGGCTGGCAATTGCTGATGTGGCCCTGCTTCTGGTCGGCTGCCATGGCAGCGAATGCGGCGGCTCATATTGGCCAGTTTTCCGGCGGCCAGCTGATTTTCTATCTCGTGCTCTATTTCATCGGCTCTGTCGCGATGCGCGGGGCTGGGTGCACATACAACGATCTCGTCGACCACAAGATCGACATGGAAGTGGCGCGCACCCGCTCGCGGCCGCTGCCATCGGGTCGGGTGACACGCACGCAGGCCAAGGCGTTCATCGTCCTGCAGGCGCTGGTCGGGCTGCTGGTCGTGCTGCAGCTGAACTGGTTTGCCGTCATTCTCGGCGTCCTCTCGCTCGCTATCGTGGCGCTTTATCCTTTTGCCAAGCGCTTTACAGACTGGCCACAGTTCTTCCTTGGCCTTGCCTTTTCCTGGGGTGCTTTGATGGGCTGGGCGGCAATCTTCGGCGACCTTTCACTGGCGCCAATCCTCCTCTACGTCGCCTCGGTGGTCTGGACGATCGGTTACGACACGATCTATGCCCACCAGGACAAAGAGGACGACGAGCTGATCGGTGTCCGCTCGACCGCGCGGCTGTTCGGCGACAAGACGAAACAGTGGCTGGTCGGCCTCTATGGCCTGACGCTCGTGCTTGCCTTCTGCGCCTTCCTGTCCGCAGGCGTCGGCCTGTTCGGCTATCTCGGCCTGCTCATTGCGGCCGGCATGTTCGCCTGGCAGATCGTGACGCTTAGTATCGACGATGCCGACCAGTGCCTTGCGCTGTTCAAGTCGAACAATCGCGTCGGCATGATCATCTTTCTCGGCCTCTTCCTGTCGCTTCTCTTCGTCCTGCGCTGAGGCGGAAACGAAAATGCCCGGCACAATGGCCGGGCATTGATGGTCTGAGATGACGCACCGCTTAGCTGCGGGCGATGATTTCCTTGCCTTCGATCTTCATGGCGACGCCGAGCTTGCCCGTCGTGCGGCGCACGAGGAAGCGCGGACGGCGGTTGGCGAAGTAGGAATGCCGGCGACGGGGCTTCAATGCACTGGTGCGCAGGTCGCCGAGATGCTCTTCCAGCGGGCGGGCAACCCCGTCGGCCTCGACCATCAGCATCGGAATGCGGAAGGCCTCCGACCAGCTTCGCCAGTCGGCTGCGATATCTGCGAGGTCGTGGGCGACCAGCAGCGGTATGCAGAGCTCGGGGTCATCGTGGTGAAGCTCCAGCGTAACAGTGACTTCGCCGTTGCCATGGTCGATGGCCCGGGCCGCAACGCCCTTGAAGGCGCGCTTGGGCAGGGCAATCGAAAGCGGCAGGCCGCTGGAGGAGAGAACCTTGCGCAGGATGGCGCCGCGTTCGTCGATCGTTATGTTCACGTCACTTGAGGAGTCATGGATGGCGTAGCTGACCTGCTGGGGAAAGCGAGACGGATCGAGACGCAGTGTCGTTCCAGCCCATACGGGCTTCATAACGGTGTTGTTCATGTTCATTCTACCCTTGTCTTACCTGAGAGCCGGTTTCCGGTCTTCTCCTCGGGGCTTTTCGCCCTCTATGGCCCGACAATAGGCGCCGCCTGTTCGAGACAGCTTAAAAATCGCGGTTAAGAAAACTTTGCCTCCCTGGATGGTTATCAAAACCGAAGCCGGCAAGGTTTCCGGAGGGTGAACGCCGGCTGTGCCATATTGCAACGCAGGATGGGTAAGTCTCGGGTAAGCTTTTTATCGCAAAATGGCGCAGAACCAATCTGTCATGCTTGAAGACTTTGCCGGAAAAGGACGCATTATGATCTCGGCTTCGATGGCCTACAATTTGTTGTCCGGGAACATGAAGCAAAGCCTGGATCGTGTCGCCGCTCAGGCGACGGTCAAGCGCGACGCCGAATATTTCAAGGACAACATCAACAAGGTCAAAGACGTCGACGATTTCATCGGAAACTATCGGCTCTACAGCTATGCCATGACGGCCTATGGCCTCGATGACATGACCTACGCCAAGGCCTTCATGAAGAAGGTGCTGGAAAGCGATCTGACGGACGCCAATAGCTTCGCCAACAAGCTTTCCGATTCGCGCTACAAAGAGTTCGCTGCTGCGTTCAATTTCAACACGCCCGCGGCGGATGCCCAGAGCGACGCGCAGGAAGACGACCTGATCGGCCTTTACACGCAGCAGTTCCAGGACAGCGACAAGGCAGCCTCGGCAGAGTCGAACTATTTCAAATCGGCCATGACCGGCGTTCAGAGCGTCGATGACCTGCTCGGAAATTCGCGGCTGAAGAGCTACGTGCTAACGACCTTCGGCATCGACCCCACCTATATCTCCAACACGTTTTTGAAGAACGTGCTGACGAGCGACGTCAACGATCCAACGAGCTTCGTCAATACTCAGGCGAATGCGAAGTATCAGGAAATGGCGTCGTATTTCAATTTCAACGCCGATGGTTCGGTGGCGGGCTCGGCGCAGACGCAGGAGCAGCAGGATGGCCTCGTTGAGAAGTACACGCTGAATTCGCTTCAGAAGGTCGTTGATTACGACGATCTGCCGGGCGAACCGGCCGACGTCTATTATGTCACGTCGACAGCGGCTCAATACAATAAGGCCTACTACGAAAAGACGATCAAGACGATCACCAGCGTCGATCAACTGATGGGCGATGCCCGCATGGTGTCCTATATCAAGGCAGCTTACAGTCTCGGTAAGCACGGCTATGGCCAGGGTATAAGTGACGAGCTTAGCGATTTCGGCCTGCGCCAGGTTCTGACCGATGCCAATCTGGCAAGCCAGCTCGGACTGACTGGCCTTCACGACGCCTTCAATTTCAATGCGGATGGAACGGTTTCCGGAAGTGCCAGGGCGCAGAATGCCGATCAGACGGCGGCGACCCTCCAGGCGGCTTCGACGAACGGCAAAGCCTACTTCATTGCAAATATAAACAGTGCTGGACCGCAAACAATTGACGAGTTCATGGCCGATACCAAGCTCGTGAACTTCTACCGGGCGGCGTACAACATACCCACCAGCATGACCGATAGCGATTTCAAGAGCATTCTTGTCGATGCGGATATCGCGGCTGCCCAAGGATATACTAACGTCCACGATGCCTTCAGCTTCAATCCGGACGGAACCGTTAATGGCGGTACCTACCAGCTGATGACAGCGAAAAGTGATGCGCTTACCGCTTTTGAAACAAAGCTGAGTTATTTCAGTTCGAGCGTTTCTGTCTCCAGCCTTGATGCGCTGCTTGCGGATTCCAACCTCGCAAATATTGTGAAGGTTGCCTACGGCATGCCCTCCGAAATGAGTGATGCGGATTTCAAGCAGGCGTTGCTGGATCCGGCGGCCGGATATCCCGATGCGGTCGCCGCCTTCAATTTCCAGTCCGACGGTACGCTACAGGCGTCCGGCGGCGCGCAGAACGATGCGGGTATCGCAAAGACGTCGGAACAATACATGTCCCGCTACGACGATGAGGCTAACGACTTCGTCGACGATATCACCGCCAACTATAAGACCCTCATCAACTCGTCTGCCTCGGTCGGTAATTTCTCCGCGATCAACAATATCAATGACTTCCTGCGCGACAACAAGAGCATCGACTTCAACAAGAGGAACGATGATCTGCCGGATATGTATCACGTCGCCCTGCAGGCATTCGGGTTGACGGAAGCCGAACTTCCGAAGTCGATCGTCCGCAAGCTTCTGACAAGCGACGCCTACGATCCGAAGGGCTACGTTGCCTCCTTCAAGGATGATCGCATCACCAACTTCGCTCGCGCCTTCAATTTTGGAAGCGATGGCAAGATCAGCTCGGAGCTGCAGGCGTTGCCGGACGCCGTCATGGCCAAGTATGCGACAAACTTCAAGTCGCGCGCGACCATGGGAATGAACGACGGCCCGCTCAAGGACAAGGCGGCGAAGGATGCGACGAAAGCAGTCGACGACTTCGCCAAGGGTATGGCGACGGTGAAATCGCTCGACGACTTCCTGAAGGACGATAAGCTGACCAGCTTCGTGCTGAAGGCCAACGGTCTCGATCCCAAGAAATATGACGAGGAGACCTTGAGGAAGATCTTCACGTCTGATCCGTCCGATGAAAAGAGCTATCTGAACACAAAGGCAGATTCAAAGTTCAAGGAAATCGTCGCCGACTTCAACTTCGATACCGAGGGCAACCTGACGCGCGCGAAGATCGGGGCGATCCAGAACACGGGTGCCACGGAACGGACGCAGCAAAACTATCTGCAGCAAACGCTCGAAAATCAGGAAGGCGAAACCAACGAAGGCGTGCGTCTCGCGCTCTACTTCGCTCGTAAGGCACCTGACATCACCTCACTCTACGGCATCCTCGGTGACAAAGCGCTGTTCCAGGTTATCACGACCACCTTTAGCCTGCCGAGCGGGATCTCGGGCATGGACGTCGACAAGCAGGTCAGTCTCTTGCAAAAGTTCGTCAATTTGGACGATCTTCAGGATTCAAAAAAGGTCGACAAGCTCATGAAGCGCTTCACGGCAATGTATGATCTGCAGAACAATTCTGGCACATCCCCGGCGCTCACCATCCTGACCAACGGCGGCACGACCAGCACCAGCCTTCTTTAAATCGTCGCCCCTTAGTCGACGTTGACGACCTTGCCGGGGTTCATGATGCCGGCCGGGTCGAAGGCATGCTTGATCCTGCGCATCAGCTCCATTTCGATCGGCGGGCGGATCGAGGCCAGTTCGTCGCGCTTCAGCTGACCGATCCCGTGCTCGGCGGAAATCGATCCTCCGTGCGCCAGCACGAAGCCATGGACGATGTGGTTCATTTCACGCCAACGCGCCAGGAAGGCCTGTTTGTCGGCGCCAACTGGCTGGGAAATATTGTAGTGAATATTGCCGTCGCCCATGTGGCCGAAGGCGCAGATGCGAGCGCCGGGCATGGCCGCCATGACCGCACCGCCGGCCTCGTGCATGAAAGCCGGGATTGCGGAAACCGGCACGGAAACGTCGTGCTTGATCGATCCGCCTTCGGGTTTTTGCGCGTCCGACATGCTCTCGCGCATGTGCCAGAGCGCCTGCTGTTGCGCGACCGAAGAGGCGATTGTTGCGTCTTGAACCAAACCTGCCTCGAAGCCCTGCTCAAGCAGCGCCGTCATCATGCGCTCGGCGGTTTCGGCAGAATCGGACGTGGAAATATCGACAAGGACATACCAGGGGTGCACCGATTCCAGCGGATCGCGCACGCCCTCGATGTTGCGGGCGGTAATTTCTACGCCGAAGCGCGGCATCAGCTCGAAGCCGGTCAGCGAGGTGCCGCAAAGGCTGGACGCGAGGTTGAAGAAGGCAAGGGCATCCTCGACCGAGTTAAGGCCGGCAAAAGCGACCTGCTTTCCGAGAGGTTGCGGAAAGAGCTTGAGCACGGCGCCGGTGATAATGCCGAGCGTGCCTTCCGCGCCGATGAAGAGGTCGCGCAGGTCATAGCCGGTGTTGTCCTTCTTCAGGCGGCGCAGGCCGTTCCAGATTTCGCCGGTCGGCAGCACGACCTCGAGGCCGAGGCAGAGCTGGCGCATGTTCCCATAGGCAAGCACCGCCGTGCCCCCGGCATTCGTCGACAGATTGCCGCCGATGCGGCACGAACCTTCGGAGCCAAGCGAGAGGGGAAACAGCCTACCGTATGCCTCTGCCGCCTTCTGCACGTCCGCGAGGATCGCCCCGCCATCGGCGACGAGGACATTGGCGACGGGATCGACATCGCGAACCTTGTTCATGCGTTCGAGCGAGATGATGATGTCGGACTTACCTTCGCGCGGCGTCTGGCCGCCGACGAGACCCGTGTTGCCGGTTTGCGGCACGACCGCGGTTCCGGTCTCGGTTGCGAGCTTCAGGATCGACGACACTTCTTCGACCGAACCGGGCTTCAGGAGAAGGGGGGACGAGCCGTGGTAAAGGCCGCGGTTTTCAATCAGATGCGGCGCGAGATCGGCTTCGCTCCTAAGCGCATGCTTCTCACCGACGATGGCGGCGAAACGGTCGAGAAGTTCGGGGGAAACGCTGCTCATCGAAACATGGTCCTTCTTGGTTACTCGCGTGGCGCGGCGGCGCGGCGGAGCCGATCGTTGATTGCCTCGCCGAGTCCCTCGTCAGGAATGGCTGCAAAGGCGATCGTCTGCGCGCCGCTGGCGTCGGCTTTCTTCATATAGTCGAAGAGGTTCGCCGCGGCTTCCGCGAGATCGCCGTCCCGGCTGAGATTGAGGACGATCCTGGCGTCGTCGGCACCGGCAACGGCCGTCTTGCCGAAGGCAATCAGCGCCTCGTCGGAATCGACATGCGTTGCGTCCAGCCGGACGGTTGCGCCGGGCGCGTAGTGGGACGCCAGCATCCCCGGCGCCTCGATGGCAGCGGACGCCTTGCGAGATCTCAGAAGTTTCTGACCGGCCACGCGCTCGATCTCCGAGGCAGGCAGCCCGCCTGGCCGCAAGAGCCTGAGCTTGCCATCCTCGACCTTGACGATCGTGGACTCGACGCCAACGGTGCTTGCACCGGCATCGAGGATCAGTCTGATGCGCTGGCCGAGATCGGCGTCGACATGGGCAGCGCTCGTCGCGCTGATCTTGCCTGACGTGTTGGCGCTGGGCGCGGCGAGCGGCCGCCCAAAGGCGCGGATCAGCTCTCCCGCGAAACCCTTCGGCACGCGGATGCCAACGGTATCAAGCCCTGCGGTCGCCAGCGATTGAATGGCACTCTCTGGCTTCAACGGCAGGACGAGCGTGAGGGGCCCCGGCCAGAATGCTTCCGCCAGCGCGCGTGAAACGGGGTCGAACTCCGCGTGCTTCTCAGCCATGGCAAGGTCGGCCATGTGGCAGATAAGCGGGTTGAAGCGGGGGCGGCCCTTGGTCTCGTAGATGTGGGCAATTGCGACCGGATTGGTCGCATCGGCAGCGAGCCCATAGACGGTCTCCGTCGGGATCGCGATCGGGAAGCCCTCGCCAAGCACTGCGCAACCGGCTTCGATAGCCTGCTGCCTGTCCTTCGTGATGTCGATCGATCGTGCCATGCGCTGTCCGGATTGCTGTCCGGCAGTCCTTATGCCTTCCCGGCGATCGGATCAATATCGAAGCGGGCCGATGATGCCGCTCAGAGCTGGCGGATGATCGCGATCAGAGCTGGCGAATGATCTCGCGCAGCTGCTCGTTGCGCGCGCCGAGCAGCAATACGTTCTTGATGGCGATTTGCGGATCATCGGTGCGGAAAAGCACCCCGTTGCCCCGCACCGAGCGGTCGATCGTCATCTTCTCCGGCGTATGTTCGCCCGGCTTGATCGCAACCGCGAAATACATGCGCGAATACTTCAGGTCGATCTTGTGGAAGAAATTGTCGTTGTCGCCGATGTCGGCGTAGAAATTCGCGATGTAGAACGCCCAGCTGACTTCTTCGTAGCGGGCGAATTTCGTCCGCGACGCCGTCACATGGCAATAGCCGAGATGCGGACTGTCCTGCAGCGTGCGGTGGAAGAGCAGCTTCGGAAACTGGATCGAACGGTGAAATCCGTTGATATGCTGATGCGTCTTGGCGCCGGCTGTCTCCAGCTTGCGGCCTGTCTTCTCTGCGACTTCGTCATGGGTGAGGTAGCGCCGCTCCTCGGCGAGCCAGTGGGCCCGGGTGCGCGTGATCTTTCCGGTGCGCAGAAATTCCGAATGCGAAATGACCGGTGCCGCGTTGCGGGAATTGCTATTGGTGGCGTCGAAATAGCGAAGCTTCGCCATGAGAGATATCCGCATGGATGACTGATGCGGAAAGGATAGGCAATCATGCTTAATGGCAGATTAAATTTGGCCGTCATGCGCGGGTTGGTGGGCCTTGGCCACCGCCGCCATGTCGCAAATACGATAGCTGTGGCAAGATCGCGCCGAAAGCCCAAGTGTGAATTGGGTTGCGGCAATGTCGTAATTGGCCTTGCTGGCCGAGAATGAAGCATTGTTAGGCTGGAACCGGGTGCGATTCCGCACTCCTTTGCCGCCTGTCGTCATTTTCGAAGCCGATGTCGCTTTACAACCAAACGCCGCGCGCCAGCGGTGTTTAAATGTCTATCAAGAAAGTCTCCTGACGGAGAGGGAGCGAAGCTTCCGGCGGCTCTCGCCTTCGATCAAGCGGCGGCCCATTATACGAGGATATGCAGATGGATATTCGCAGCAACGTATTGCGGCAACTCAAGACCCGCCGGGAAGGCTTCAGTCTCGAGCGACCCTTCTATATCGACGAGGATTATTTCAAGCTCGATATGGAGATGATCTATTATCGCGACTGGTTGTTCATGGGCCATGATTGCGAGCTGCCGAAGCCGGGCGCTTATTTCACGGTCCAGATCGGCGACTATCCCGTTGTCATCGTCCGTGGCCGTGACAACGTCATTCGCGCCTTCCACAACAGCTGTCGCCATCGCGGCTCGCGCGTCTGCACCAAGGAGCACGGCTCCTCGGTTCGCCTCGTCTGCCCCTATCATCAGTGGACCTACGACCTCGATGGCAAGCTCGCCTTTGCCCGCCACATGGGCGATGATTTCGACAAGAGCGGCTACGGCCTGAAGCCGGTCCATTGCGAGAGCTTCGGCGGCTACATCTTCATCTGTCTCGCGCAGAATGCACCGGATTTCCAGCCGATCCGCGACATGGTCGCGCCCTATATGCTGCCGCATCGTTTGAGCGAGGCGAAGGTCGCCTTCCAGAGCACGATCATCGAGAAGGGCAACTGGAAGCTCGTCTGGGAAAACAACCGCGAATGCTATCACTGCGCGGCCAACCACCCCGAACTCTGCCGCACCTACCCGGAAGCGCCGAGCGTCACGGGCACGGACGGCGGTGCCGACGATCCCGAGATTGCGGGTCACTGGGCACGCTGCGAGGCGGCTGGCTTGCCGAGCAAGTTCCAGATTTCCCCCGACGGTCAGTTCCGCACCGCCCGCATGCCGTTGATCGAGGACGCAGAGAGCTACACCATGTCCGGCAGGCGCGCCGTCGAGAGGCCTCTTTCGGACGACGTGACGCTTGATCGCATCGGCACGATGCTGCTGTTCCACTACCCGACGACGTGGAACCACATTCTCGGCGACCATGCGATTTCTTTCCGCGTGCTGCCGCTCAGTGCCAATGAAACGGCCGTCACGACGAAGTGGCTCGTGCACAAGGATGCCGTCGAGGGTGTCGACTACGATCTGGCCGAGCTCACGCATGTGTGGACCGAAACCAACGATCAGGACCGTCGCATCGTCGAAGAGAATGCCTTCGGTATTCACTCGCCGGCCTACGAGCCTGGACCTTATTCGATGGCGCATGAAGGCGGCGTCATGCAGTTCCTCGAATGGTACTCGAACTTCATGGTCAACCGCCTGCAGGGCGATCAGGCGAAGCTCTCCGTCGTCGCCTAATCCAAAAGACTCCCTCCCAAGTGACCTCGTCTCTTCGAGACGGGGTCTTTTTTGTGCGCACGTTTCTCAGAAGTCTCGACGCGTGCGCACGACGTCGCTCTGCGGTATCGAGGATGTGACGATAGGATCCGGCGGAAGCTGTGCGACTGTTGCCGGGCCTTGGGCAGGCATTCCGCGCGGCTCCATCTCGATCTTGGCAAGAATGAGCGGCGGGTCCGGTTCGCGCGCCGGCAAGAGGTTGCCCCGCGCCCACACCTTTGCGAGTTCGGCGCGGCTCATGGGCGCGACGTTGACATCGATATCCGTCAATGTGCCTGGAACGCGGTAAGGGCAGCGGCGCTTGCTGCAGTTCTGTCCCGACGAGAACTGCCACATCAGGTAGTTGTCCCAGTTTCCCATTGGGAACACGCCCTTCACGTCGGGCCTGTATCGCGCATACCAGATCGGTAGCCGCGCCAGCACCGGATAGTCGTTGCGATATGCGGCAATATATCGGGCGGTGTTGTGATTGGTATAGAGAACCGGGTAGCGTCCGGTCCTTGCCCTGATATGGCCTGCAAATATCTGTGCGTCCTCCAGCGACATGAATTTCTGCGGATCGATGCCCTCGAGATCGAGGATCATCATCTCGTCGTCCTTGGGATCGGCGTATTCGAGGAAATGGTTGGCCTGGTCGACCGGGTTGCCGGGACGGGCGAGGTGATAGGAGCCCCAGAGGAGGCCGGCCGCCCGGGCAACCAATCGCCGCGTCTGAAAGAGCTCGCGGCTCACCGCATATTTGCGCCACATGGTCTTGCAATGCGCAACCGTGTCCCCGGCATGATCGCCGGTGCAGGAGAAGCTCTCCGGAAGTCCGTCGGAAGCTTTCGAAATGAAGGCGGCGATGCGCTTGTCCGAAAGCAGGGAATCCCAATCGATCGTATTGAGTTCGTACGCGTCGATGACGAGCGCGTTGTTGGGGTTGTTCCAGGGTAGGGTGTCAGCCGCCACAGCCATAGTCGGAGGTCCCGCGACAAGCGCCGGAACCATCAAGCGAAGCAGAAGATTTCTCCAGGATTGCTTCATGGAATGAGCGTGGTGATAGGCGGTTAATGTCCAGTTAATCCGCGATCGCTTAAAAACAGAAAGTCGCACCGACAGCATGAAAACTGGTCATTGGAACGTTTTCAGTGCCTTGGCGTTCTCGTGCGCGCGTATTCCAACTGGAAATGGAGCTTCCATGACTGGGTTTTTTAAGAAGATAGCGATTGCCGCCGTTTCCTTTGTCACGCTGGCAAGTGGCTATGCGCCCTCGCAGGCGACGCAGATGCCGGCTCTGCCGCAGGTCGAAAAATCTGGTGACGTCCAGAACGTCAAGTATTGCCGTGGCCCGTATTGCCGCCCCGGTTTTCGTCCCGGATACCGGCCGGGCTACTATCCAGGCTAT
>Ga0102592_1001484_pt1 | contig 13789 bp, 16 predicted proteins | sample AraplaCol_mMF_r2_FD_76861 | JGI IMG/M metagenome (GOLD analysis project Ga0102592, IMG submission 76861) | Arabidopsis root microbial communities from North Carolina, USA - plate scrape MF_Col_mMF_r2 (SPADES assembly) (version 2) | ecosystem: Host-associated > Plants > Roots > Endosphere... | reverse complement strand
TGGAATCGCCCGCGCTGTTCAACGGGCAGGCTTTCCTGGCGCCGGTTGAAGAGCGAGGTGATGTGCGTAGTACCGGCCGGTGCCTGCTTGAGGCAGGCACCCATGTCGTCGTCCACGGGCCGCACGACGGCCGGTGCCTGCAGCGGCGGATGGTTACGGACCTGGCACGGCTCCGGCCGTGCGGCGAATGCCGTCGTCACCACGTTACGTGGGACATCGGCCGGACGCGTGCAGGGGGGTAAACAGATCATGGGGCTGCTCCTAGGGGAATCGCCCAGCATCACCCGCCCGCCCTGCCCGCGCTTCCGGGTTTCGCTCAGCCCTTGTAGCCGTTGCTGATCGGGTAGCGGCGTTCGCGACCGAATGCGCGGCGCGACACCTTCGGCCCCGGTGCGGCCTGGTGGCGCTTCCACTCGCTGGTGCGTACCAGACGAAGGACGCGGTCCACCACCTCGGCGGCGTAACCGGCGGCCACGATCTCCTCGCGCGACTGCTCCTGGTCCACGTAGCGGTACAGGATGCCGTCCAGCACGTCGTAGGCCGGCAGCGAATCCTGGTCGGTCTGGTTGGCACGCAGTTCGGCCGACGGCGGTCGCGCGATCACCGCCGGCGGGATCACCGGCGCGCCGCCCACGGTGTTGCGCCACTTGGACAGGCCGAACACCTCCGTCTTGTACAGGTCCTTCAGCGGCGCGTAGCCACCGCACATGTCGCCGTAGATGGTGGCGTAGCCGACCGCGTACTCGCTCTTGTTGCCGGTGGTGAGCAGCAGCCCGCCGAACTTGTTGGACAGCGCCATCAGGATCACCCCGCGCGCGCGCGACTGCAGGTTCTCCTCGGTCACATCCGCCGGCTGGCCCTCGAACATCGGGCCGAGCGCGGTCATCAGGCCTTCGAACACCGGCTCGATCGACACCGCTTCCAGCTTCACGCCCAGCGCGCGGCACTGCTCGGCGGCCAGGTCGTTGGACATGTCGGCGGTATAGCGCGAGGGCAGCCGTACCGCAGTGACGTTGTCCGCGCCCAGCGCGTCCACCGCCATCGCCAGCACCAGCGCCGAATCGATGCCGCCGGAAAGACCCAGCCACACCTTCTTGAAGCCGTTCTTGCCGCAGTAGTCGCGGATGCCGCGGGTCACCGCGCGCCAGGCCAGCGCATCCATGCTCTCGTCGCCGTCGTCCATCCACTCGCGCGGCAGGAAGCGGCGGCTTTCGGCGTCGTAGTCCACCACCAGCCACTGGTCGGTGAAGGCCGCTGCGGCCGGGTGCACGGTGCCATCGCCATCGGCCACGACCGAGGCGCCATCGAAGGTGAGCGCGTCCTGCCCGCCCACCATGTTGACGTACAGAAGGGCCGCCCCGGTTTCGCGGGTGCGCTCGGCCAGCAGCGCGTCGCGCTGGGCGTGCTTGCCGCGTTCGTATGGGGACGCATTGGGGATCACCACCAGCTCGGCACCGTTGCGCACGGTATCGGCCAGCGGTTCGGGGAACCACAGGTCCTCGCAGACCAGCACGCCCACCGGTACGCCCTTCAGCTCGAACACGCAGCTGCCGCCATCGGGGTCGATATCGAAGTAACGGCGTTCATCGAACACCGCATAGTTGGGCAGTTCGCGCTTGCGGTAGGTGTGCAGCACCTCGCCGTCGCGCAGCACGCTGGCGGCGTTGTAGACCACTGCCCCGGTGGCCTCGGGCCAGCCAACCACCGCAGTGATGCCGTGGGTGGATTCGGCGATCCGGCCCATGGCCACCTGGCAGTCGTACAGGAAGCGCGGGCGCAGCAGCAGGTCTTCGGGCGGGTAGCCGCTGATGGCCAGCTCCGGAAACACCACCAGCTCGGCGCCGAACTCATCGCGCGCCTCGGCGATCATCGCGATGATGTTGTCGGTGTTCTGCGCGACCGCGCCCACCGGAAAATCGAACTGGGCCATCGCGATGCGGATCGACGTCATGGGGTGAAGCCTGTGGTTGCGATGGCCCATTGTAGCGCTGGTGGTTCGGCGGACTGCAAAAGCAGAAAAGCCGCCCCTTGGGGCGGCTTTTCTTTTGCCGACTAACAGTCGGCGCTACGCGTTGTCAGCCGCGTTGCGGCTGGCGCGCTTATTTCACCAGCTTGGCGATGGCAGCGCCCAGGTCGCCCGGCGAGCGGACGGTGACCACACCGGCAGCTTCCATGGCGGCGAACTTGCCTTCAGCGGTGCCCTTGCCGCCCGATGCGATCGCACCGGCGTGGCCCATGCGCTTGCCGGCCGGAGCCGAAGCGCCCGCGATGAAGCCGACCACCGGCTTCTTCACGTGGTTCTTGATGTACTCCGCACCAGCTTCCTCGGCGTCGCCGCCGATTTCGCCGACCATGATGATGCCCTCGGTCTGCGGGTCTTCGTTGAACAGCTTGAGGCAGTCAACGAAGTTCAGGCCGTTGATCGGGTCGCCACCGATACCGATGCAGGTCGACTGGCCCAGGCCCACTTCCGTGGTCTGCTTGACCGCTTCATAGGTCAGGGTGCCCGAACGCGACACGATGCCGATCTTGCCCGGCTTGTGGATGTGGCCCGGCATGATGCCGATCTTGCACTCGCCCGGGGTGATCACGCCGGGGCAGTTCGGCCCGATCAGCACGGTGTCCGGATGCGAACGGGTCAGCACGTTCTTCACGCGCAGCATGTCCAGCACCGGAATGCCTTCGGTGATGCACACGATGACCTTGATGCCGGCAGCCGCAGCTTCCAGGATCGCGTCAGCCGCGTACGGCGGCGGCACGTAGATGACCGAAGCGTTGGCGCCGGTGCTCTGCACGGCGTCGGCAACGGTGTTGAAGACCGGCAGGTCGATGTGGGTCGTGCCGCCCTTGCCCGGGGTCACGCCGCCAACAACCTGGGTGCCGTACTCGATCATCTGAGTGGCGTGGAAGGTACCCTGCTGGCCGGTGAAGCCCTGCACGATCACCTTGGTGTTCTTATTGATCAAAACAGACATTGTTATTCCTTCGGTGTCGGATCAGGCGGCGTTCTTGACAGCTTCAACGACCTTCTTGGCACCGTCGTTGATGTTGTCGGCCGGGATGATGGCCATGCCGCTGTCACGCAGCAGCTGCTTGCCTTCTTCCACGTTGGTGCCTTCCAGGCGCACCACGACCGGAACCTTGACGCCCACTTCCTTCACAGCGGCGATGATGCCTTCGGCAATCATGTCGCAGCGGACGATGCCGCCGAAGATGTTGACGAAGATGCCTTCGACCTTGTCCGAAGACAGGATCAGCTTGAACGCTTCGATGACGCGCTGCTTGTTCGCACCGCCGCCCACGTCCAGGAAGTTCGCCGGCTCGCCGCCGTTGAGCTTGATGACGTCCATGGTGGCCATGGCCAGGCCGGCGCCGTTGACCATGCAGCCGATGTTGCCGTCCATGGTGACGTAGTTGATGTCCAGCTCCGAAGCGGTCACTTCGGTTTCGTCTTCCTGGGTCTTGTCGCGCATGGCGACCAGGGCCTTCTGACGGAACGCGGCGTTGTCGTCGCTGTCGAACTTGCCGTCCAGCGCGTACAGGTTGCCGTCGTCCAGGATGGCCAGCGGGTTGATTTCAACCAGCGCCAGGTCCTTTTCGTTGAACAGCTTGTACAGGTTCACCATGATGCTGGCGAACTGGCCGGCCTGCTTGGCGGTCAGGCCGAGCTTGAAGCCGAAATCGCGGCCGTGGTAACCCTGCACGCCTTCAACGAAATCAACGTTGAGCGAGTGGATCAGCTCCGGGGTTTCAGCAGCGACCTGCTCGATCTCCACGCCGCCTTCCGAAGAAGCGATGTAGGTGATGGTCTTGGTGCCACGGTCAACCAGCACCGACAGGTACAGCTCCTTGACGATCTCACCGGCGGTGGTCACCAGCACCAGGTTGACCGGCAGTTCAACGCCTGCGGTCTGGTAGGTGGCCATCTTGGTGCCGAGCATCTTGGCCGCAGCGGCCTTGACGTCATCGGTGGTCTTGCAGAACTTGACGCCGCCAGCCTTGCCGCGACCGCCCGCATGGATCTGCGCCTTCACCATCCAGGGGCCCTGGCCCAGGGAGTTGGCAGCTGCGACGGCTTCATCGGGGGTTGCCGCGACCTTGCCGGCCGGGACGGGAATGCCGTACTCGGCAAGCAGCTGTTTTGACTGGTATTCGTGGAAATTCATGCGTCACCGTGGGAATAGGAACGACCGCACGCACGGACCGCGGCGGGCCCACTATTGTGGACGACCCGGCGGCGCGGCGCAAAGAAACCGGGGCCCGGGCGTGAAGAGGGGGAGATTTCCACCTTCATTCAGGCAGTTGCGCCCGGGCCGCCCCGCCGGGGGTGGGTCGGGAATGGTCAAAATGCGCGGTTCGGGGCCCAAACCTATGCCTATACTGGGCCCAGCCAGAAGGGGAGTTCCGGCGTGTCACCCAGTGCTTCATTGATCGACCGCATCGAGTCCATGCCGAAGCGGGAGCTGTACTTTTTCGCCCTCTACCGGGTCCTGATCGCAGCGGTCATCGCCGCCCTGCTGTTCAGCCCGTTGAGTGCGATGGTGGGCGAATCCACCCACCCGCAGCTGGCCGCGGTGGTCAGCGGCAGCTACCTGGCGCTGTCGCTGCTGATCCTGGTGGCCGGCCGCAACGAGCGCTGGCTGCGCCCGATCGTGGTGGGCAGCGTGCTCATCGACATCGTCGCCACCGTGCTGCTGGCACACGCCCTGCCCGGCGCCAGCGCCGGCCTTTCCATGGCCCTGCTGTTCAACATCGCCGCTGCGGCCACCCTGCTGCCGTTGTCGCTGGGCCTGAGCCTGGCCCTCACCGCCAGCGCCGCCACCGCCGGCGAATACGTCTGGAACCTGCTCGAGAACGGCGAGCCCAACCGCACCCTGGCCGAACTGGCCATGTTCATCACCAGCTTCCTGGCGCTGGCCTTCGTCAGCTACCAGGTGGGCAACCGCGCCCGCCGCAACCAGCAGCTGGCCAACCAGCGCGGCGCCGAAGTCGCCAACCTGTTCGAGATCAACGAACTGATCATCCGCCGCATGCGCACCGGCGTGCTGGTGGTCGATGGCGCCAACCGCATCACCCTGGCCAATGAGGCCGCCGCCACCCTGATCGGCGACAACGACGGCAACAGCGGCAGCGGCCTGCTGGAACTGGGCAGCGCCGCGCCCGACCTGAGCCGCCGTCTGCAGCGCTGGCGAAATGGCTGGACCAACGAAGAAACCCCACTGCAGCTCTCGCCCGACCAGCCCGAAGTGCAGCCGCGCTTTGCCCGCCTGCTGGCCGGCAGCGACCTGACCCTGGTGTTCCTGGACGATTCCACCGTGGTCTCGCGCCGCGCCGAATCGCTCACCCTCTCGGCCATGGGCCGGTTCTCGGCCAGCCTGGCCCATGAGATCCGCAATCCGCTGGCAGCCATCAACTACGCCGCCCAGCTGCTGGAGGAATCCACCGCCATTGGCGATACCGACCGCCGCCTGCTGCAGATCATCCACCAGCAGTGCCAGCGCACCAACGGCATCGTGGAAAGCGTACTGGGCCTGGCCCGGCGCGAGCGGGCCAACCCGGAAAACCTGGACCTGGCCGCCTTCGTGCGCCGCTTCGTGCTGGAGTACAAGCAGAGCCTCACGCTGGAAACCGACAGCATCGAGCCGATCATCAGCGAGTCTTCCGTGCATGGGCTGGTGGACCCGCGCCACCTGCACCAGATCCTCACCGTGCTGGTGCACAACGCCTTGAAGTATGGCCGCACCGGCCAGGACCCGGCCCGCGTACGCCTGCGTGTGGCCCGCCAGGACCGCAATGCGGTGATCGACGTGATGGACCGGGGCCCGGGCATTCCCGAATCGGTGGCCAGCCAGCTGTTCCGCCCGTTCTACACCACCTCCGAACACGGCACCGGGCTGGGCCTGTATATCGCCCGTGAGCTGTGCAAGGGCAACCAGGCAAGCCTGGAGTACGTCTCGGTGCCCGCCGGCGGCGCCTGCTTCCGGTTGGTACTGCCCGGGCCGCACACCATGCGGCCGCAATGACGCGCTACCCTGCAGGCGTCAATAGTTTGTCGTTTTCAACCGCACTCGGCTATCTTTCCCCCATATGAACGAAAACCGCAGCGCCCTCGTCGTCGACGACGAACGCGACATCCGCGAACTGCTGGTACTGACCCTGGGCCGCATGGGCCTGCGCATCAGCACCGCGGCCAACCTTGCCGAAGCGCGCGAGCTGCTGGCCAGCAACCCCTACGACCTGTGCATCACCGACATGCGGCTGCCCGACGGCAACGGCATCGAGCTGGTCACTGAAATCGCCCAGCACTACCCGCGCACCCCGGTGGCGATGATCACCGCGTTCGGCAGCATGGACCTGGCGGTGGAAGCGTTGAAGGCCGGCGCGTTTGATTTCGTCAGCAAGCCGGTGGACATCTCGGTGCTGCGCGGGCTGGTCAAGCATGCGCTGGAACTCAACAACACCGAACGCCCTGCCCCGCCGCCGCTGACCAGCGACACCACCGCACGCCTGCTGGGCGAATCGGCGGCGATGGATGGCCTGCGCGCCACCATCACCAAGGTCGCCCGCAGCCAGGCGCCGGTGTACATCCTGGGCGAATCGGGCGTGGGCAAGGAGCTGGTGGCCCGCACCATCCACGGCCAGAGCGCACGTGCGGCCGGCCCGTTCGTGCCGGTGAACTGCGGCGCCATTCCATCGGAACTGATGGAAAGCGAGTTCTTCGGGCACAAGAAGGGCAGCTTCAGCGGCGCCCATGCCGACAAGCCGGGCCTGTTCCAGGCCGCGCATGGCGGCACCCTGTTCCTGGACGAAGTGGCCGAATTGCCGCTTCAGATGCAGGTGAAGCTGCTGCGCGCGATCCAGGAAAAGTCGATCCGCCCGGTGGGCGCGGCCACCGAAGTGCCGGTGGATGTGCGCATTCTTTCTGCCACCCACAAGGATCTGGGCGACCTGGTGGAAGATGGGCGATTCCGCCACGATCTGTATTACCGCATCAACGTGATCGAACTGCGTGTGCCGCCGCTGCGCGAGCGCCGTAGTGACCTGCCGCAGCTGGCGGCATCGATTCTTGCCCGGTTGGCCCGTACGCATGGGCGCCCGACGCCGTTGCTGGCGCCGTCGGCGCTGGAAGCGATGGGCACGTATCACTTCCCGGGCAACGTGCGCGAGCTGGAAAACATCCTGGAGCGTGCGTTAGCGCTGGCCGAGGGTGACACCATCGGGGCGAGCGACCTTCGGTTGCCGCAGCAGGGTGTGCCGCGGCATGGTGGGGCTCCCGTGGCGGCGCATGAAGAAGCGGTGGTGGATCTGCCGGCGGGGAGCGGCGCGCTGCCTTCTTATATCGAGCAGATGGAACGCACCGCGATCCAGAAGGCGCTGGAAGAGAACCGCTGGAACAAGACGAGAACTGCCGCGCAGTTGGGGATCACGTTCCGCGCGTTGCGGTACAAGCTGAAAAAGCTGGGAATGGACTGAACCCGGAATCGGGTTGAATTCAACGTTGCGGCAATGAAACCGTAGAGCCACGCCCTGCGTGGCTGCAATGCAGAACGACGCCGGGCACCCGAGCGGTCCACGCGTAACGTGTCGCCGGACACCGCGATGGACATGCATGGCGTGTCACTACCGATTACCTCCGCGCCCGCCATCTCGCTGGACACGTCCGGTATGTCGCAACAGGCACAAACCCGCGTAGCGACATGCCATGCATGTCCCACGTAACGCTGGATTCCCTGTCGCCAACACCCCAACAAAACCGCACCACCGTCGCACTACCGTCCCCACCCGGGCCGCTAGCGACAACCAGTTGGCAACGCCTATCAAACCCGGCAAAACCAACAGGCAGAATCGATTGGCTACGGTTCCCACCACGGCGCATGGTGGGGACGGAGAGTCGAATCTCCTAGATCAATCAAAATTATGGACGTCCCATGTCGGGAGGGAGGCTAATACAAGACCCCTCAACCGGGGAAATACGCCCGCCGTTCGATTGATCACGGATTCGACCCTCCCGGCTCCCTTGCCCTACCGGCAAGGGAGGTTTTCCCCCTGGAGGCTCCCCATGCGCCCGCCACGCAACACTCCCCTCTTCCCAGAACTCCTGCTGCCCACGGCAGACCGCCCGCGCCACTACACCGTGCGCGCACACACGTACGCCTGGATGGATACCTTCAACGGCGGCACAGTCCCCTGCCTGTCGATACATGGCCGATGGCTGGAGAGCGCCGGTTTCAAAGTTGGCGCAAGCGTAAGCATCGAAGCAACCCAGGGCCAACTGATCGTGACCCTGATCGAGTTCCCCGAAGAAGCGCGCCGAAGCACCTCCACCGCCTTCGAGAAGCACATCGCCAAGCTGGGCCGAACCACCCCGGACAGCCGAATCATCGTCGAGCACCCCGGCTGGATGGTGCGCGAGCTCATCCTTGCCCCGATGGGCGCTTCCACCCTGGACTTCGCCCACGCCATCGGCGTATCGCAGGACTTCGCGGAATGCTTTCTCGCTGGCGACCAGGACGTGGACCTCGATCTAGCCCAGCGCCTGGGGCCATTCTGTCGCACCTCGCAGAGCCTGTGGCTTGAGCTGCAGCACAAGCACCGATCAATACGGTAGCGCCGGGATTGCTTCGGCCGGTGACGAATTCAGTCGTCCGTCCGAGCCTCACTTGACCTAACCAATACCCCAACACGATCAGGACGGTGTTATGCCTCCTCCGCCCTTACCGATCGTGGCCATCTATAACCTGGCATTTCCGCCCTCGGCTCGAACAAACTCCTGGGCGGCTTCATTCCCAGCAGCAGCGGCAGCGTGAATCAGGCTCTTCCCTTTCAAAGTATCGGCGGGAACGCCGACCCCATGTACCAACGAGAGTCCGTACTCATACTGAGCTGGGGGGTAGCCTTGACGAGCTGCGGCCGCAAAATTCTCTGCAGCCGACTCCTTGTCCAATGGCGCCATGTCACCGAACAAGTGATACATGCCTTGCATGAATAGCGCAGGCGCGTATCCCGATTCCGCCGCCACTCTTACAGAATCGACATGACGTGCGTGGAATTCCTCTTCACTCTCGCCCGGCTGACTCGACATGGCCGATAGGTAAAGCGCCTCAGCAAGACCTGACTCCACAAGAGGCGCGAGCAGGACCCTCACGCCATCCCAGTCATCCGCGCTGACGAGGCGGTCGTACTCGGTCGTTACTGCTGTTGGAAGATTAGCCATGCGGGATTATCTCATCACCCCTTGGGGACCTGCAGCGACACTGGATGTGATGGGTTGAACTCGCGCCGACCTTCTGCTTTGAGTACTCATCTACCATCCGCTGCGGCTGGATCTCCGGCTGCAGCCCCCTCTGCAAACACAAATATTAGCAAGGCCATTTCGGCACTCGGGAACCCGGGCATGAGCCCCAACCATCGCAGCACCCTCTTCATACAGCCTGCTCGATCTCTCTGGCAACGAGAAATCGGGTCGCGGCGTCCCTTACCTGCTCCCAAGACGGGTGAAAGAGTTCACTTGCATCATTCCCTGCAAACGCGGCTTCTGGCAGGGCAGCCGCAACTCCCACCAGACGTGCAATTCTCTGTTTCAGCGTCTCCGACAATCCACTCCAGTGCAGCAGTGACTCTCCAACCAAAAGCTCCTGCCTGAGCTCCCACGCGGCAGCGAAATGACCATTGGACTGCTGCAATGCTAGGTGGGGGCCAGCCGCAGCGATTCTGGCCGAGTCTGCGAAGTAGAAGAGGCAACTCTTCATTGAATCCTCAAGATCCTCCTCAGATACACCTTCCATCGTCATTCTCCTGTTCTCACTCGGAGTGGACCGAGCAAGCATTTCCAGACCTCTCGGCATACGCATCATCAAGGCCGAGACGGGCGTGAAGGATTCTCCAGCTTGCTTAATAAGCTCAGCCAGCAGGATGGTAATCGGGCGCTTCCACCATTGCCATCTCAGGCCAGCGTCGCACTTTCCGATAATCAATTGCTTTGACCGACATCATTGGCAAGGACTGTCAACGCTCACTACATGACCGCGCCCTACCGCTCGGCGACTACGGAGCTGCGACCTGGAAGATTCCGCTAGAGCCCTTTAATTAAACCCTCAAGCCTCCCTGATTTATCGAAACTGTAAAACCTTTCATCTCCGATGAAGTTCACGCACCGCCCATCGTGAGCAACCGTCCGCCTAGCCTTGACCGTGGCGCCCGCCCTCGTCTTGTAGACGGAAAAGTCACAGCCAGAGTCGGCCTGGCTACAAAATTCCGCTGCTTCAACCTTTGCAATGCTCACAAGGTGCAATTCGGAATCGGTTGCCGCCTTTGGGTACACCCCGCCTCCACAGTCTATTTGGGGCTTTGAACAGGCAGCGCTGGCCATCGCGATACACGCGCCAAACATCAAACACCAACACTTACTCCGTTCCATAGGTTCCATCACTTCAACGCGGGTGGTGGTCAGCGCCAATGCTGGCAAGAAACACAATTTCATCATCTGGCTCGGCGTAATGGACCATACCGATCTCGGAGGCTTCGACTAGAACCCCGCTCGACAAGGATGTACCGCCGACCACTTCGACTTTGCTTAGCCAGCTTTCATAACCGCTCAAACAGTTCCAGTGGTCGAAATCGCAAACCACAACGCCTTTTACACCGCCCTCAACAAGTACGGAGTCTCCAGCCCGAATGCTCCTCGCTTCGTTGACGTACCTCATAAAGCCACTCCAAGGTCAATTAGCAAACGGCTCAATAGGCACTCAATCTGGACTTAACCCTTCCGGCTTCGACACCCATTAATGCACCAAGCCCATCTCCGACGACTTCACCAAGGCGCCTTGTGCAAGGTGACCACAATGCTCCTTTAGGTAATCAGGGTCTCCAGTTATCAATCACCGTGAAAACCGATCCGGTCATCCCCCCGCCCAGATCCACCCGATCGTGGATCAGCACCTCAGTTCCGTCTTCGTACGGCACTGCGCTACTCCTCGGGAGCCTGATGATCACGCCCTCTCACGCTGAAGGCAAGATCACCGCTTCTTCCAGAGAACGGTCTCGTCGCCGAGATCAAGGTCGGGGCTACCGGCCAGCGTCTCTAAAAGATACGCAAAGTCTGCCCGTCCGGCCTCTCCCTTGTGCGCTACCCAATCACTCAGCCTGACCTCGACCAAATCCAGATCAGCGTAGTACACCGGTCCAGGACCAAAACCGGGATCACGAAGCCCGCTCGCTTCGATGTCCGACTGACGTCGCGGGGTCCAGTTGACGTATATCTGCTCGTCCTGGGCATACTTGACGTGCACGTGTGGAGCCTGAACTTTCCCGCGCTCATAGATTGAGCACAACGCCCGCAAGAACGCGATCAGTCCCTTCCATCCATTCCCGGGACTTGATTTTTCCATATCCGGATACACGATCACTGCCCCTGTCCGTGTTGCACAATCTCAATAATACCCAAGACGGCCACCATCAACAGCAGGGCAACGACTACGCCCCACAGGCACATTTGCACAAGCGCAGCGATTGTCGCCGGCCTGCGCAAGGAACCAGTTCTGATCGCCAGCACGCACCCGCAACACCTTCGACGGCGGCACAGTCCCCTGCCTGTCGATACACGGCCGTTGGCTTGAAAGCGCCGACTTCAAAGTCGGCGCAAGCGTAAGCGTCGAAGCAACCCAGAGCAAGCTGATCGTGACCCTGATTGAGTACCCCGAAGAAGCGCGCCGAAGCACCTCCACGGCCTTCCAGAAAGACGTCGCCAAGCAGGGCCGCACCACCCCGGACAGCCGAATTATCATCGAGAACCCCGTCTGGCTGTTGCGCGAACTCATCCTCGCCCCGATGGGCGCTTCCACCCTGGACTTCGCCCACGCCATCGTCGTATCACAGGACTTCGCCGAATGCTTCCTCGCAGGCGACCAGGACGTGGATCTGGATCTAGCATAGCGCCTTGGGCCGTGCTGCAGAACTTCCCAAGGCTTGTGGCTTGAGCTTCAGCTAAAGCACCGATCAATACGGTGAAGGACTGCCGAAGACACGACAAGTCTCTACACGCCTGGGATTCAGTTCAGGCATCCCGAACAGATCAGGAAGGCGTGCATGAAGGAAGTGCAGCAAGCGGCATCTTCGCCACCAGCCCAGCGACGAGCACCTACCATTGAATCCGCTGACCGGCTTCGTCTTCCAGCAGCTCGTCTCCTATGATCCACTTGGCGAAGTCAGTGGCCAGTTTCTCGGCTTGTTGTGAATCCATGCCAGCAATTTCAACTTCCCTTCTCAAAAATGGCGATAACCGAACTCTGCATCGATACTCCGTTTCACCAGCAACGGATTCGGGCGTCGATACACATACTTCCGCTGCTATTCGAGCATCGCCACGCCTGATGTACCCTTGAATTTGAATAATCCATTCTTCCGACATTAATTATCCCAGGTGTCAAGCGGTGAAATTGGTCGGCCAGAGAGGCAGGTCGCGTATCTTTCGGCTGCTTGTGCGTAGCAACGCATCCCCGCCGATGGTCCCCGCGCCCTTGCTACTCCCCGACACGTCGGAACATCCACTAAACTGACACTCGGTGCGACAGACGACCGGCCAAACAGCCATTCCAGTCACCACAGTGGCACCGTACGCGCTCCACAGGAGCCCCAGCACCGTACCGGACTCACGCACGAACCGCTGCATCATTGCCCCCCCATGAGGCCTCTTCCCGTCCAGACCGCAAGGCGCCTCAACCACGCCGAATTAGCGTGAAATCAACACTGGGAACCGGAAAATGCACCAAGCCCATCTCCGATGATTTCACCAGGGCACCTTGCACAAGGTGACCCCAATGCTCCTTTGGGTAATCAGGGGTGTATCTCCCGTTATCAAACACCGCGACAACCCATCCGGTCATCCCCCCGCCCAGATCCACCCGATCATGGAGCAGCACCTCAGTTCCGTCTTCGTACTTCACTGCTACTCCTCGGGAGCTTGGTGATCACGCCCCCTCACGTTGGAAGGCAAGACGTTGGAAGGCAAGGTCAACGCTTCTTCCAGAGAACGGTCTCGTGGCCGAGCTCAAGGTCGGAGCTACCGGCCAGCGTCTCTAAAAGATACGCAAAGTCTGCCCGTCCGGCCTCTCCCTTCTGCGCTACCCAATCACTCAGCCTGACCTCGACCAAATCCAGGTCAGCGTAGTACACCGGTCCAGGGCCAAACCCGGGATCACGAAGCCCGTTCACTTCGATGTCCGACTGACGTCCCGGGGTCCAGTTGACGTATATCTGCTCGTCTTGGGCATACTTGACGTGCACATGTGGAGCCTGAACTTTCCCACGCTCATAGACTGAACACAGCGCCCGCAAGAACGCGATCAGTCCCTTCCAGTCATTTCCGGGGCTTGATTTTTCCGTATCCGGATACACGATCACTTCCCCTGTCCGTGTTGCACAATTTCAATAATACCCAAGACGGCCATCATCAACAGCAGGGCAACGACTACGCCCCACAGGCACATCTGCACAAGCGCAGCGATTGTCGCCGGCCTGCGCAAGGAACCAGTCTTGATCGCCAGCACGCACCCGTAGAAGGTGTCGCGCATATCGCCGATGTCTCTGGACGCCAATAGGGGCAGCTTGGCGAGAACTTCCTCGCCCACGGTCTTCTCCGCAACTCGACGCGCAAGAATCACCGCGCACGTTCGACTGATGACGATGGCCACGGCGATGTAGAAGAGATAAAAAACGAACTTATCCATGATCATCGCCACCAATCCAACCGGCCAGGTCGCCTATGCGCACCGATTCGGAATCAACCTCGCAG
>Ga0102592_1002915_pt1 | contig 13808 bp, 17 predicted proteins | sample AraplaCol_mMF_r2_FD_76861 | JGI IMG/M metagenome (GOLD analysis project Ga0102592, IMG submission 76861) | Arabidopsis root microbial communities from North Carolina, USA - plate scrape MF_Col_mMF_r2 (SPADES assembly) (version 2) | ecosystem: Host-associated > Plants > Roots > Endosphere... | reverse complement strand
TGTGGCTTTCCATTTTTCGACGGTGGTCGCCAACGGAACCGGGATCGCAGCCAGCTCAGCCGACGTGCCTCGCCACGGCACGAGCTGGGCCATGCTTTCCAGCACGCCGGCCTCAGCGGCTTGTCTGCGCCGCGTCAGAAGCCGAAGCGATGTTTCGTCATCGAGCTTCTCGATCGCGTTGACCGTCGCAGTCAAAGCCTCGAACGCTCTGCGGCGTTCCGGCCGCCTGTATTCGACAAGGCGCTCGTAGGCTCCGCCCTCATCTGCAAGAGCGCGATCGGTTCGGGCGAGTTCTTTGGTGGCGGCATCCAACCGCGCATCGACGCCTGACCTCGCGTTGATGAGGCCTCTCAGTTTGCCGACTGTGCTCGCGTCAAGAATCAGGCGAGCCGGGTTCTTCTCTCCCGGCTGCCCAAGCTGGAGAAGCAGCGCGTCAACTGAAAGGTCTGCGATCCGCCCTTTCAATTTCGGAATGTCGACCACCGCCGTGACATAGCGTGGCTCCAGTGTCTTTAGGAGCTCCTCCCCCCTACCCGCGAAGGCGAGAACCGCCGACGGATCGGCAACCCTTTCGATCTCGCTCTCGATGTTGGCAATCGAATGCGCAACGGCGTCAATCTTTACCCGCAGTTCGATGTTTTCCTTGCGAATGGCCGAGAGCTCATTCTTCCATGAGCCTGGGGGCTCCGGTACGGCGATCGTCGTCCGCAGTTCCTCCCGGTAGACTGAAAGCCGCGCCATCGTTGGAAGAGCTCGCAAGATGCGGTTTATCTCGTTTGACCGCCGTTGGATTGCCGATTGTTGATCAACCGCCTGCTGGTATCGTTCCTCGTGCGCCGCAAGTTCAATCCTCATCCGCGCAAAGTCAGTTGCCTGCAGATCAAGTTCTTCACGCTTGACCTTGAGGTCCGCAAGACGCGACCTGAGCTCTCCGAGCTCCGTGTTGCGAGCCCGTAGCTTATAAAACCGATCGGCTTCGCCCCGGATTTCGCCGAGCCGTCGACTAAGATCTGAAAGACCTGCGCTTGCAGAAAACAGCAGCTGCCCGAGATCGCCCTTGCTGGCCAGGATGCTCTCGCCGCCGCTCTTGAGGGTTTCTTCGTCGAGCGAGAACATCGTCGAAAATGCAGCGCGATCGATCCCACCGAGATCAGCCATGATCTCGGTTTCTGCAACAGTCCGGTCATCGCCGTCCAGCAGACTGTTTTGCAGGCGCTTGACCCGGACGAACTCGCGATCCCGTCCGGCGACAAGCAGGTTGCCGCCTAATCTCATCGCTGGATAAGGATGTAAAAATCCGTATTTGGTGCTGTGCCCCATCCCGAAGACGAGATCGAGGATCGCATTGAAGGTGGTTGACTTGCCTGCCTCGTTGGGGCCGTAAATGACATGCAGGTCGGGCGATCCAACCGGACTTTGCCCGAAATCAACAATAGCGTCCGTAAATTTGCCGTAGCGCGTCAGGTCGAGACGATTGATCCGCACGTCACTCTCCCTCAGCCCCCTGGAGGAGCGCGAGCACGTGCGCAGTCCCCTCTTTTGCAAACTTCGCCATCAAACTGTCAAACGCCGCCTGATCTTTTCCGATGATGTCCCTGAGCTCAGCCGGCAACTGGCCCCGCAGTTCGTCGGCAATCGCCTTCACCTCCGAATTGAAATCGACCGAGCCGTGGATCTCTCGCGCAATGATTGCAGCGAGCTCGCCTAGTGCTCCTGGATTTGCGCCGTTTTGCCGCGGCGGCGAAGACGAGACTTTCACTTTTTCGATCCAAATGTTTCCGATCGACGACCCCTGCGTTTCGAGCTCCGTCCTCAGAAGATCGATGTCCCTGCGGACGCGCCACGCAAGCTCACTCGTTCCTGTAACCTCCACCCGTGCCACGATCTGGCTTGTGGGTATCGCCGAGGCCAGTTCGCCAAGCTGGCTTTTGGACAGGGTCACCAAGTCTTCCCAGTCGGACGCCGTTGAAACGTCGATTTGAAGCCGCGCGAATTGTGCGACGGCAGTCCTTCGTTCTTCGACCAGGATCGAGCGGTCATCACGCACGGTCACCAGTGACACTGTCTTCGATCCGTCTTCATTGATGTCGCGCCCCTGCGGTATTCCAGGCATCACGATAGCGCAGCTCTGGTCTTGCAGAGCGGATCGTTTGTGAATGTGGCCGAGCGCCCAGTACTGAAACCCTGCCTGTCTGAGCTCAACGACACTGCAGGGCGCGTACAGATCGTGTCCTGCTGACCCGCCAAGGCTGGTATGCATGATCCCGATATTGACCGCGCCGGGCACCGGGGCGGCAAAGTGCCGGAGGAGAGATTCTGGCGCATGCGGCTTAGCAAAACTCATTCCATGGATCGCAAGATCGAAATCGCCACCGGACCGCTCGATGGTGACGCGTTCAGCGATCTCACCGAACACCTTGACCGTGTCCGGCATCACAAGCTGTGCGGTGATCTTTGAAAGAGCATCGTGGTTGCCGCGGATGATGTAGGTCCGAATACCGCCCTGATGCAAGCGCCCGAGTTGTTCCGCAAGGAACCGCGCCGTTTTCATCGATGTCTGCTCTCCGTCGTAGAGGTCGCCAGCGATGATCAGAGCGTCGACCTGCTCTTCGAGGCATAGCTCGATCGTCTGGATGAACGATTGCCTGCTAGCAAGCCCGATGAGATCTGCCAGCTCGCCGTTGAGAAGAGCGAGGGACTTCAGCGGCGAGTCGAGATGGATGTCGGCGGTGTGGACGAATCGGAATGCCATGGTCTGCCCTTGTCCGTATCAGCCTCGTTAGCCTTTCTGGGTTCAAAATGCCAGTTCGTATTCCTGTTTTGTTCTGCTATCCACAACTTCCCGCCGGGTCAAATCGTCGCCCGCCCGGCTGCGAGGCTTGCCGGCGGTTTTCATGGGCCTCAATTCTTCTGTGCCGATTCACGTACATGGCCGTTTTGTCGGCGAGCGGTCGCAGCACCAGGAGGATTGCGATCGCTAGATCTCGGCATTAAGACGCGCCTCAGGTCACGTGCAAGCTGCACAACGCGAGAGGAAGGTATGACCACGGATATAGGGATGAGGATGCAAAGGCTTATCGCCAGCTTGACGGACAAGCATTTCACCTACCCGCCGCATAACATAGGTTTAAAAACCGCGCTGGCAGCTAAGCAGGCTGGATACATCGAAATCCAGACCGGTTTTAAAACATCGCTGAAGTGCCGTTTGACCTCGAAGGGCGTGACGGCTCAGAGGCAAATCAAGCGTCACCCGACGTAATTTGAAGCCGATTCTTTATCGTGTCGTACGCCCTTTTCGGCCGAGACGAGAGACTAGTTCAATTTGGTCGGCTATCGTTGCGCGCGCTTGGATCACGCGTACATTCCAATCTGCGGCACTTCTTGGCGACGATGCTCTATCTTCGGTGGAACGAAGAGGCGAGTGGGTTCCCTCTCGGTGGCAAGAAACCACGACGAAGCCAGCATTCGGCCCTACAGAGTCGACGACATGATCGTCGACGCTCGCCCTCCAATTAGGCCAACCGCTTGAACGTGACGCTGAAGAGCATGCTTCCAAGTCGGGTGCGAATGCCCAAACCGCCAACTTGATGTCGGTCGCACGTTGTGTACGTGAAAATGGCGGGTCTCGAGGACACGCTGATGCCGGCGTTCGCACGTTTCAGGACTTCTGTTCCGGCCGGCGGGCATCTCTTACCGCCCACCGGATTCAGCTACCTGTAAGCCAAACCGGATCGCTGAACCGTCGGATCTCACAGCGTCGCAATCTTAGCCAGGGTGTAAACGTAAGCCTCAACCTGTTCGCCATCGATGGTGACGGAGACCGGCGCCCTGCGATACCCCTCGCCTTCGAACGAATCCAGCCGCTGCCAGTGGTCTGGAAGATTCAAAGACGGACACCGGGATCGCGTAGGCTTGGTCATCGAGCACGAGACCAGGAAAGCCCAAGTCCGAGCCCCAGCCGGCGTCCACGAGCCGCCCGAAAATCTTGCCAGACCGCCAGAAGCCTGCAAGTCCGTCAAGTTGGTTGTTGTTGAGCTTCCCTGGTGCAAGGCTGCCATAGGTCGCAAGGCGATGTTCAACTGTCATTTTTACTGTGCCGCATCTAAAATAACGAGACGTTCTCATAAAGCTTTAAGTGGAAAGGAATTGCCAATGGCCGCCAACTCGATTGCAAAGCCGGTTCTACGTCTTCGACCCGCCGGAAACGCTTGTAACTGTGGTCGACGCCGGGTCGGCTGCAGAGAAGGTTTCGGGGACGCCGCCGTCGAGATCTTCCTTTAGGGTCTCGTGATCTTGCCCGTGGCGCCCGCTCGGCGGCGTATGCGACCCCACGCTGCCTTCGTCGAAGTTCCCGTTGCTGAGGGCGTCATATCGATTGATGCTACCATCTGCATTCTCGCCGCCGAGCGACACAAGCTGAACCATGATTGCTTTCGCGTGCTCCACCGCATTTTCGGCATCAATGTTGTTATCGGAGTTGTCCATGGCAATGGACACGAGCTCCCCACCTTGTCCGACGAACTCGACGGTCAGCATCCTCCCCTCCGGGGTGATCCGGGTTTCTCGCAATTGCATCTCAGCCTCCAAGGTCATTCCTGCGGATAACTCGGGCTTCGCATTGCAGTTCCACGGAGCCGAAGCCGGAACATCGGTGCGCCATTGGCTGAATAGTGGCGAAAGGTTTCCCATTGCCGAATGCGGAGGCCATTGTCGGACGGGAAGCCTGTCTCGTCAGGGCGACGGGCACTGGCTGAAACTTTCTGGGCCGCCGAAACGTAATTCGATCGTGATCGAAAGGTCATGGCCGCCGCACCCCCCTCCCGCAGTCTCCTGTCGGGACGCGGCGGCCGCACTATGCCGCCTTCAGAAGCGAACGCTTTTGCTAATGCGTTGGGCAACGGCGCATTGTTGCGCAGAACGTTCGACATTGCTGTCGTTTCCGTGCATGCTGGTCCTCAGGCGTCAAAGCATCAGACACTTTCCCGCCTAGAGGTCATTGCTTCTCCCATCACTCTCTGGCAATGACCTCGCCGAAATCCAGGTCCGGCGGCTCGTCACTGCTCCGTCGCACAGAGATCGCCTCACAAGTCCAAAGCCTAACCCGCCATTGATGAGGCGATCTCACGCGTCGCGCGTGTTAAATCGGCACGCGATCTTCAACAGATTTTCTTCGGTGCTTCGTGCGTGGCCGCTGTGCCAGGCTGGACCGGTAGACGTCGGATCCAGGCACGGGCCGTCCGAGAGCTCTCCCTTGAACGGTGCAGACGACCTCAGCCCAAAGGCTTCGTGGCCTCGCGTGCAGCCTTGAGCCGCTCGGTCTTACGGCGGCGGGCTTCTGCTTCGGCCTCTATCGCCGCAATGGCAACGCGATGCGTCTCTTCTTCGCGAGATCGCCGCTCGGCCCTTGTTATCGCATTTCGGTGACGGATTTTGGGTGGATCGTCTTGCTGGCTCATGCGCGCATAACTGCGTCGGTTCGAGGACAAGGCAACAGTCTCGTCCGATAGCGTACAAGAGCCCTTCCAGACATCCCCCAACCAGCAATTCCAGTGAGCAGCCCCTTCGATGCCAGGATGCGTTGAACAGCAGCGACGCTGCCCGAGCTTTCAACATCGGATTTGTCTTCGGTTGTCGGATCCGCGCTTGCCGGGCTTTGCGGGCATTGACTTCCGCTGCATGCAGCGACATTGAGCAGCCCCACCATTCTTGAAGACCGACATGACCACTTACCGCTCGACAGGCCGGCACACCCCTCACTCAGACGGTGGCACCTCTGATGTCGATGCCTTCGCAGAGATCACTTGCCTCCTCGAAGCCTTGACGGGCTTCCTGGAGCACCACGTCGTCAAGACCTTGAAAGGTCCTGAACCGGCGCTCGTTGTCTGCCGCCGGGCAGATGGCGAACCCGTTCCGCATGCTTGGCTGAAGCAAGAACCAGGCACCGGATGTCTCTACAGGGACTTCGTGATGCGAAGCGGTTCTTCCGGGACCGTAGGATCAGCACGGCAGGTTTTTCGCGACCCTTATGATGCAGCCCATTACCTGACGTCCGTCATTCACATTCCACCACATCGGTAGAGCACGCGATGCGATGCGACGCGCATAGCTGCTATGCGCCAGCTCATCTTTCTCCACCTGAGGCGAGCCTATAATGAGCAGGCCCTTCGAGACGCCTGCTGCATCGCTGGCTTTCGCGTTTCGGGCAACACGTGTGGGCGCTCCCCGTCTTCGGGTTGAGCGCCCTCCTTGTATTGTCGTCGGCACCGACGCGGTTCGTTAGGCACCCGTCCAAAAGAGATCAGCCGATAATGCTGTCGCGGCGGGTCCGGCGTCCTTCATCATAACGTCCAACGCCGTGAGACAAGGCCCGATTTTATCGGTCAACGTGCCTTGATCTTTCTATCAGGGTCTCCATCCGGTTGGCTGCCCCTTCGGTGTTACCGTTCAGGACGGCGGGTCAAAAAAGGTCTGGTGCAGCATCTTCAAAATGAGCGGGCATCTGGCAATCTCCTTTGAGGGTGGAATGAACGATCGCTGAGTCGCATTACGCAGATCGGTGGCGTCCGTTGAGATACGAGTGTCCAAATATGCTGTGCCTGAAAGGGAGGAGAGAGATGCAGGTCAGTCTCATTGCGGGTCTGTCATGGGTTCTAGCAACGTTACCGGCAATGGCGGCATCGCCGTTTGACGACTGTGAACATTACCGCGGCAATGGCCTTGTTCACGACCGTCTGGAACGCCCGGCTCCGCCAGCATGTATTCGGTTTCCGATCGCAATTGCTGACGGCGCTAGCTATTCCGCGTGCCATTCGCAGATCAGACTCTACCGCGCCAGGATTGACGGCTATCTCAAGTGCCTCAAATGGGAAGCAGACGCCTCGACCGACGAATATAACGATGCAGTGCGCAGCTTCAACAGACTTTCCGAGTGAAGACGGCAGTTGGAGGCGGGAATGACAAGGTTGTCACCGAGCGAACCTCCCGGCCCACCATCGATTTCCGTAAGCTCTTGTTCTTCAAGCATTTCTTTGGCCTCCATGTCCCACTTTTCAAATTTGGCCTCCCAAGGTGGGACTTCTCAGCGCCAGGACTGTCGATCCGCGTGACTCGAATAGCAGTCACATGCTTTCTCTCGAGGAGCTCGAAAGGCTTGACGCCATGCTTGATGCAGATGTTTTCGAGGAGGCGGCGCCGGCGACTGATCGTGTCGAACGTGACCGTATTAGCGGCTCGCTTGGGATACTCCTGGCAGAGCCACCGGAACGACCGCGCGACAACGGGCTTGACCAAGTCCGCGACCACCGGAGCCTCGCCGTAGGGTATGCCCTTCTCGGCGCATTCATACTCGCGCCGAAACGCAACCGTGCCCGGCTTCTCGCGAAGCCGGACCTTCTTCCTTTCTTTGACACGTAGATAAAAGCGTACATTGCCGTACCGGTCGGTGTCCTCGACTATGCCGTCATGGCGGCTCCTCGTTGCGAAGTGCCGAAGTTCAATGTAAGACTTTATGTCAGAAATCAGCCTTTCTTTAAACACTGAATTCAACGTTGGACTTTATGTCGATTTCTCCGTCGCAGTGCAGGGCCGCTCGCGCCCTATTGGAATTAGACCAAAACGAGCTCGCAGCTCGCGCTTGCGTATCGCGCGGCGTGATTATCGATTTCGAGAAAGGCCGGCGCACGCCTGGCGCAAATAATCTCGCTGCTATAGCGCGCGCCCTCCAGGCTGCCGGCGTCACCTTCATTGACGGTACTTACAGCGGAAGCGGCGGGCCCGGTGTCCGTCTTTTCGCGCCGACCGGTGCCTCTATCGACACCAACGAAGACGAGACCATCCAATACAAGGACATGTTTGAGAACGACGCGCCTCCCGGTGCCGGCGGATGAACCACACGCCCAAAGCCACCACCGACCTCCTAGCATCCGCCAAGACTGTCCACGACCGGTATCTAGCCGGCCGCATGGAGCGAGAGACGGTCCGCGAGTGGGCAACCCGCCTCGGCTTATATCCCGAGCCGCAAGGCGCACGGGTCAAGGCCGCTGCAGACTGGTTCCACGCCAACAAGAACGACGACGTCGACGACGAGATGAAGCGGCAGGATCTGGCCGTGCTGGCTGCTATCTTTGCGGAGTGAGGCATCCCTCACACGATTGCGTCTGTATCGTGAAGCGCAGCAGTACGCTGGATGTCGCTCAGAATAAAAAGCCCGCCGCCGGGGGTGGCAACGGGCTTCTAGGGTATCACGCCTTTGTCTTCGTGTCGGGACATCTCACCTTCTCGACACACACATACTAAGGCAACATGGTTAAGAAACAGTTACGGAACCATCCCCGCCCTTCCCCAGTTCTTCCACCAACTCAAACCCCTGGAGGAAGACAATGGCTAAGGACGATCTGACAACCGGCTTCACCGGAACCCCCACTGAGCCGCCGACAGGCGTTCGCAAAGTGGCATCTGATGCTGTGGACGCTGTCCGCCGCGAGACGAGCGCAGTGGCTGCCGGCGCAGCCGAACATCCGCACACAGCAACTGGCCTCGCGCTGACGGTCGGCGCAATCGGCCTGTGCATCGGCTACATTCTCGGCCGCAATTCTGCGGCATCGGACTACGATTATCGCCGCTATTGGCGATGATATCTGTGTAGGTGGCGGACGGCCTTTGGCAAACGCGCGCCGCAGACACCGGTGTGTCGCCACGCCCACCAACTAAGGGACCAGAAAGCCCGCTGAGCAACCAACTCGGCGGGCTTTCTGCGTTACCGCCCGAACACCCAAAAAAAGTCGGCGGGTTGTCTATCTCGCCGCCAAACACGTCCTCAAGTTGCTGCTAGATCACAAGGAAGGAACTGGGGAACCTCATGAAGAAACTGGTTGTAATAGCGGCAAGCCTTGCCGTCCTGTCGTCGTGCACGCCTACGCCGCAAAAATACGCTGGCACGCTTACGGTCACCGATCCGAAATTCAACAGCGCGGAGTGCAAAGAGATCCGCCTGCAAGCGCTTAACTACGACGACAGGGTCGGTGGCCGCATGGCTATCGGCCTGGCATCTGGTATCGTGTTAGGGCCGTTCGGCCTTCCTCTCGCCGCTGCGGCGGACGCCAGCCAGGAGGAAAAGCGTAAGGCATTCGCCCGAGAGATGCACCTGCGTTGTTCAAGCACGCCGCTACCGAAGAACCTTGAAGAAAAGCCGTCTAGGCCGTCGGCCAAAAAGAGCTGAGCGCCGAATGATCTTCACCAAAATCACAAGCGTTGTAGCCTGGCTCGTACTCGTCGACAGCGTCCTCAGGATTATCACCGGCCTCGGCATCGCGACCGAGCTCCTGGGCCCGTACGAGGAAGCGCTGCGCCGATACGGCAGCACGGCGGCCAGCTCCGGAGCAATCATAGATCGAGGCGTTTGTGGCTTCCTTGCCGCACTGATGCTCGGCACCCTGGGAGAAATCAGCAAGCGTAGCGAGAAGTAGGTTGCGCGGCCCCTTCGAGTTTGGTTCCGACGGAGCGACGAGCGATAACAATCGTAAGATTTAGCTATAGCCTACAAATCGATATCCGCTATTGATTTCCTCAATCATTAGAGGAAATTCGATGCATAAACCCTTCGCAGCGGCAATCTTGGCGATGATGCTGCCGGTCGCCGCAAACGCCTGTAACATGGCCTATGCGTCCTGCCGCCATAATGACTCTCGTACCGACACCAACCGCTCGGACACGCCAAAGCCCAAACCTGCTAAGCCGGCGTACGGATGGTCCGGCCTGCACGTCGAAAGTATTGGCGGCGTGCGAGTTGTCGTCGATAGTCGCATTTCGGGTGGTGTTGGCGTGATTGTAGCCTACGACAACAACGGTCACCTCAAGGTTCGGGACCGAACAGGACGAATTTTTGTGTTGACCGATCCATCGAAGAGAGCTGCGCCCAAGCCCCATGTTCGAGCGACCCTGGCTCGATCACTCCGAAGCGCGCCTGCCACCGATGTGCCAACCTCAATGGCAGACGATCGCAATCAGCAGACGAACGTACATACCGATGGCAGCTCGGCCTCGCCGACCGAAAGTGATGATGCAGGGCAGACCGGTTCGGCGGCCGATGGTAGCGTTAATGAAGCAGGCGCTGGCGCATCGGATCAGACTCCCGCCGCAAACGGCAAAGCGGGCGCCTCGTCCGCACCGACGGAGGCCGCCGCGCAGTAGTCTTTCCGGGTTGTTGAAGCCGCTTAACCTGTCGAGGTCTAGGGACGAGCCCGCCGGCAAACACCGGCGAGCCCTTCGATGGCTAGGTCGCCAACGGATCGATCTTACATCCGACAGCATCTGGCCAAGGCACCAAGCGGCGCTGCTCATACGCGTCAGCGCGGACAATTGTCAGATCCAGGTGACCGCCGACGCAATAGATCTGCTCGGCGTCAGGATCGGCTGGATTCTGCCGCTTGCGTGCTCGCATGTACTCGAACATAGACGGCCTTAGTCGCTCAAGGGACGCGCCAGGCAGCCAGCCCTGCGCGACCATCTCCTCATGCGGCGGGTACTCGCCTTGCCCGAAGCCGAGGGGCATCGTGTGCAGCACGAACGGTGCCGGGGCGCCTGGCTCTTTGAAGGTGGCGAACTACAGCGTCACGGGACCATGAGTCTCCGAGATCGGGCCGATGGCGATCTTGACCGGGCTGTCGCTAGCGAAGCCCTCCGCGCCAATCGTGGCAAGCGAAGTCTCCAGGACGGCCAGCGTGGCATCAACTGAGCGCGTTGCCTCTGCTGCCTGCAGGATCATGTCCGCCAGCCGATCGATCGCGGCAACCGAACCGCTGCCGGTGATTGCCAGCGGTGCGAAAGCAGACGCCCGAACCTTGCCTGTGAGCTCAACGACTGTGCCGGCTGGAAGGTAGCCCGCGCCGTCCGTCAGGATCTCCACGCGGTCTTTGTACGGTTTCAACGAGCCCCTCGATTTGCTGGCTGCTGGACAACAAGCTTTTCGAGGTCAGTTGCAGCCATTATTCATCGTCCCGCCGGTTGCGGGCCGAAAGTCTAGCCACGTCGAATAGATCGGGCTGGTTGCCCGTTGCTGTGTCTTCCATGGATTGTTCCTTGATTATTGGTCGTGGCCAAAAAAAGCGGCGCCTGCCGGTTACGGGAGACGACGCTGATGGCCGGTCGTAAAGGCGATCGGAGCCTTACAAAAGCCGTACCGCTGTAAGCAGTTGGTTTCCGGCGGGGTGACTTGGAGCCGCCCCTCCGCCTGGATAGACCCATCCAGCTTAGGGCCCGCTGCCGTGACAGGACGCGGGCCTTTTGCGTTAGCTGTAGAGCAGCTGAACCGTCAGCGCGAGCACCACGAACAGTCCGGAACTTACAACGCTAGGGCGTAGACTCATAACGACCTGATCCAGATGCGGGTGGCGAGTAGTTTTACGGCTGCTAGGAAGTTTGGGGGGTCCTTGTCATATCGAGTGGCAATCCCTCTGAACTGCTTGAGCTTGTTGAAGAATCGCTCGACGAGGTTTCGCTGCCTATAGACCATGAGCTGAAAGGAAAGCTCTCCTTGCGGTTTCGCTTTGCTGGAATATTGGCCCACGCCCGTTTTGTTTTCGCCAAGGTTCGAAGGGCGTTTGTATCATAAGCCCCGTCTGCCAAAAGTATGGCACCCTTTCCGATATCTTTCAGCATTGGCTCGGCGACCCTGCTATCGTGCACTTGTCCTGGGGTCAGGTCGATGCCAATTGGACGGCCATCTGCATCGACAAGAGCATGGATCTTCGTCGTCAAGCCGCCGCGGGAACGTCCCATGCAGCCATCGTCTTGATCCCCCTTTTACGTCAGGTCAGGAAAAGGCGATTTCATCACGGCGGCTCCAATCAGAAAATTTATTCAATCAACCGTCATACCACCGGCGTGGGTTGGAATATTTTTTTAATTTATCAATTTGAGATCAATTTAATTCACTCGCCACTGCTCCATATATGTGAGCAAGTGCTAACGCCCGGTGCTGCCCTTTCCTGGAGGCCGACCTTCTGAGCTTTTTTGAGCCTGCTTTGCACCCCATAGCGGGCTCTTCTTGTTTCCAACAAAAAAGGGAACCATTCCGGGCGGCCAAGGTTCGGGCGGGATGCAGCCTCTCGTCTCATCCCGTCTATTGGTACTGTTGCGCGGTCTCGACACCCGAGGCTTTACGCAAATCCCCCACGGCATCGGCAGGAAATCGGTGAACATCGCCATGTTCAACGGATGGATTCAAGTCGAGGATCGAAGCTTCAAACCTCGCTGCAAACTCACACCTGCCGGCGATGCTTACCGGCGAGAACATGACCGCCGTAGGGTTTGACGATCTCACTCGAAGCACAGCAGTTCGGACTTAATGAATGGTCCGCCTGCCAGGATTGCCCAGTTCGAATTTAGCGAGAAGGTTGATTGCTGTTAGGACAACCTCATCGGCTTTTCTAGCACCGTCCGCAGCTATAGAGGCCGCATCCATAAGCAACTGCTTTCCAAGCTTTTCCATTTCCAGCCCAAGGTCATCACCCTCGTGCTTGGCTATCGACGCTGACAGCAGCAGACTCTCAGCCAAGGTCACAAGAAACTCCTCGCGCTCCTCAACCGTCATATCATCGATTGTCTTGGGATCGGTCACGGGCGCTCCTTAAAAGGCAGCCGCCCCGAACCCGCAAGGCGTGTACAGTGCCGAGGAATTTTGAAAAGCTGTGGCTTCTTACCTAGGTAGCCCAGCTCCATATCAAGCCCTGTAGCATAATAAAGCTGTAGTGTTGTCGGTCGCGCGGTGACGGCGAGGATCTGAGTGCCACCACGGGGCGTTCCGCGCCGCATTTCAGTGTAAACAAACTGGAGCTGCAAGCCGGCTTGCCGTCCCCTGCCCTGGCCCGCTCGATGGCGGTGGGACTTTCTCGGCTAAAATGCTTGGAAGAAGCCGGTATGAAAACCCATCCCGCTTTTCGCCAAGTCATTGATCTTCGGTACTAGTGGTCCGCCCTCCTGGACCACCACCCTTGTGCGCGCAACGCCGATGATTTCCGTGCTCTTATCACCCGGTAGATGGCAGGTCCTGAACACGATACGTTTGGATGTAAAAGCCTGGCCTCGGGGTAGCGCGCCCGCCAATCGTCCTACCGGTGCCCAGGAGACTGGTGCCATTAGCTCTGCCGACTATCGCACTGACGAAGTCGTCGTCTTCATGCGGCCGGCTGCAATGTGATCCGGTCCACTGCGGCCATCGAGAACCAAAAGCGCGTATACCGAGAAATTTTCGAGACTTGACGTAACTTCGACTGTGACGGATGAACGGCATGATAAACATTGCTCGACAGCCTAAACCGCAAGAGTTAACTCGAATGGGTCATGGCCCAACATTGTTCTGTCGACTAAGGTGGCGGTCTGAAGACGAGGAAGTGCAATGGATCCGAAACAGTTCGATAGTGTCATCGCCGGCTTGACTGAACTTGGAGCACGGATCGCTGCAATCAACGCCCGTCCGTTCATGCCGGATCCGAATATGAAACTTTCACGCCTCAAGGCGAAGACCCAGTCGCTTTCACAGGGGAAGCCGGCCAAAGCGGCTAGCGCCTCCAAGCCTGGCTCGAAAGCGACGTCAGCCAGGTCCAACGGTTGATCCTACCGCTCGCTACAGCTTGCGGATGATCTCACGTCCGCCGACTAGTGACGCGCGGCCGAGACAGGCTCGATCTCATTGAGCAGCCGGTCGGCGAGTTTTGCAAAGAGCGTATCGAACTCATTGATGACATGCCTGAAACCGTCGTCCGGCATGGTCGCGATGTCTCCGAGAGCTTGCGACGTGGACAGGATTATGC
>Ga0102592_1002913_pt1 | contig 13811 bp, 10 predicted proteins | sample AraplaCol_mMF_r2_FD_76861 | JGI IMG/M metagenome (GOLD analysis project Ga0102592, IMG submission 76861) | Arabidopsis root microbial communities from North Carolina, USA - plate scrape MF_Col_mMF_r2 (SPADES assembly) (version 2) | ecosystem: Host-associated > Plants > Roots > Endosphere... | reverse complement strand
CCCGGGGAACATATCCCATGCCGTAGAACCGCCCTTTTTCCATGAGGATACAGCTTTGCTCTTCAGCATCCCTTCCATGATCGAGGATCACAAAAGAGGGTTGTTGTTCCTGTAACCAGGTCACTGCTTCCTGCACCCGTTCATTATACAGGTCAGGGGCTTCTTTCTTTTCGCATGCGCCATGACAGGTATGATCCTGCAGCGGAGAACATGCGCCGTTACCTCTCTGTAAAAAACACAGACGCGGACACAAGTCAAAGCGCCTGATCAGGTTACGCAGCAGCTGGTGCCCCTCTACCAGTAATTTAAACACATGCACAGGCGTTGTGTATTTTCTTTTCTTCTCTATCGCCAGGCGCAGATACCCCTCCTGGTCTTCAAAACAATAGAATCCGTAACTGAACTCCACATGCTTCTGGGCGTAGTTATACACCGGCCATAGGCGTTTGATCTCCACAGACTCCAATATATTGGCCATCAGCTCTGTTCCCGTGATCTCAAAGGAAATACTGTAAATATTGCGCAGGAACTCCTGTCGTTTAGGACCTGCGTTATTGCCGGTGAAATGGCTGTTCACCCGCTTGCGCAGGTTACGGGCCTTGCCTACATATACCACTTTACCTTTCTGGTCATGAAAATAGTATACGCCGGGAGCGCCGGGCAGCTGGATCACCTGTTCTGGCGGCAGGTTAGGCGGCAGGAACTGTTCCTTTGAACCTACCTTCAGTGCGGTGGCAATAGCGTCCCGGGTATCGCGCTGCAACAGCAGGGCAAACAGGCGTACCGTGGCTGCAGCATCCCCGGTGGCCCGGTGGCGTTGCACTACGGGTATTTCCAGGGAGCGGCAAAGGTTACCCAGGCTATAAGACGGCAATCCGGGTACGATCTTGCGCCCCAGCCTTACCGTGCACAGTTTCTTACATTTCAGCTCATACCCAAAAGCTGCCAGATGAAACTGGAGGAAAGAGTAATCAAAATTGACATTATGCGCGACGAAGATCTTATCGTGCAGCAGCCCGTAAATTTCAGCTGCTACCGACTCAAAATCCGGCGCCTCAGCCACCATATCGTCGGTAATGCCGGTGAGCGACTGAATATAATACGGAATAGGCCTGCCGGGGTTCACCAATGTATGGTACTCCTCCACTACCGCTGTTCCGTCATATACAAATATGGCGACCTCGGTAATGGCGTTGGCACTGGCATGTCCGCCGGTAGTTTCGATATCTACAATGGCATACATTTGGAAATGAAATTACGATAAATAAGCAGAACCGTTTACGCTAAGTGCAGAACGGCTAAGCGTTAAGCGTATTTTCGTAATTTCATCAAAAATAAAAAGTATGGCAACCAACAAATGGACTATTGACCCTGCGCACAGCACCATCGGCTTTAAGGTAAAACATTTGATGATCACCAATGTCTCAGGCCACTTCAGCAAGTTTGACCTGCAGGTGGAAACCGAAGGAGAAGATTTTACCACGGCCAAAGGCGTTTTTACAGCAGATACCGCTTCCGTTTATACCGGCAATGACGAACGGGACCGTCACCTTCGCTCTCCTGATTTTTTTGATGATCATAGCTTCCCAAAGATCCAGTTCGTGCCTAAAAAGTATGAATCGGTGGATCATGACGGCTCCTACAACGTAACCGGCGACCTTACTATCCGTGACACTACGAAATCTGTGACATTTGGCGTGGAATTCGGCGGCGTAGTAAAAGATCCCTGGGGCAATACCCGCGCGGGCTTTACCGTAAACGGCAAGATCAACCGTAAGGAATTCGGGCTTAACTGGAGCGCGCTTACAGAGGCAGGCGGGCTGGTAGTGAGCGATGATGTGAGGGTGAGTTGTGAGATTGAGTTGGTGAAACAATAAAAGTTTACAGTTGTCAGTGATTGCGTTATACGCTTTGATCACTGACAACTGACAACTGTAAACTGACAACTAATTTACTTACCCCGGTCTTCCGGCCTGTTACTATTATTCATCTGCTTTTTCATTGTTTCCTTTATTGTCTGGGCGGAGTCCAGGTGCGCCCTTAAGGTAGGCAATGTGCGGGCGGCAAAGGCCTTCAGATCTGCGTCTTTCAGGTTGTTGGCGGCTTTCTCGAACATGTCTATATCTTCTTTGTGATCGTCCACCATCATATCGATATAAGCCTTGTCAAAATCAACGCCTTTCTTTTTCTTCAGATCGTCTATATGCTTTCTATGCTCCTCTCCTACACTATCGGGGAGTGTTATATTCTTGGAGACCGCCAGGGTCTTCAGTTCATCATTGGCCTTAGAATGGTCGCGCACCATCATGTTACCGAATTCCTTAATGCGGGATCCGGCTGCCAGCTGTTGTGCTGCATCTCCCAGCTGAACTTCCATCATACCTCCGCTGGCTGCCTTCACGGCAAAGTCTGCTGATTCCTCATCGACTGCTGCGGTAGTGTCGTTTACTTCCTTTGCGCTGTCTACGGCATCTTCATGTTTTGCGCCGGTACCGCCGCCGCAAGCCTGGAAGGTCCAGGCCAATAGGGCTACCAGGCACAGCCTGCCTGCTGTGTTTACGAAACTTGCCATTTGTAATTTCATAACCGTTGTTTGTTTTGGTACTGTAATAAAGTTTACAAGTATTGCAGAACAAAAAAGGTACCGGGAGCATCATTCACCTTTATTTGTATTTTAGGCATGGAAAAAATTCCACTTTATGAAACACCCTTTATGGTTATTTTGCATCATAATGAACCTGTCAGCATTTGCCCAAACGCCCACAGCATCCTCTACCATTCATTTGTGGCCGGGAACAGTACCCGGAGAAACGGCGCCCAAACATGCGGCGGTACAAACGCCTGATACCAGCAAGAACGTAACACGCCTGACGGATGTAACAGATCCTATCCTCAGCGTATATACGCCAAAAGCAGGCGTTACCAATCTCCATACCGGTATCGTGGTATGCCCGGGAGGCGGTTATAATATACTGGCCATTAACCTTGAAGGAGAAGAAGTGGCGCAATGGCTCTGCAGCCTGGGGTACACGGCTTTTGTGCTGCAGTACCGTGTACCTAAGAAAGAAGCAGGCGCGCTGCAGGACGTGCAAAGGGCCATCCGGCTGGTACGCCAGCAGGCGGCACAGTGGCACCTGCAAGCGGAACGTACAGGCGTGATGGGCTTTTCTGCGGGAGGCAGCCTCAGCGCCAGGGCCAGCACCTTGTATGATCAAAACACCTATTCCCCGGTAGACGACGCAGATAAGCTGTCCTGCAAACCCGCTTTTGCCGTACTGATCTATCCTGCTTACCTGGATCTGGGACCGAACCGCAGTCTTACGCCAGAACTAAAGGTGAACGCCGAAACACCGCCTATGTTCCTCTTTGAAACGGCAGATGATCCCTATGGCAATAGCGCACTGGTAATGGCCGGCGCCCTGAGGGATGCCAAAGTACCGGTAGAATTGCATTTCTATCCCCTTGGCGGGCATGGCTACGGGCTCAGGCGTGGTAATGTTGCTGCAGAAGCCTGGCCGGAACTACTCGAAAAATGGTTGAAGAAACATTAGTACCATAAAACATACGTCATGGAAATAATACCCTTAGGAAGGACTGAATTCGGCAGCGCGGCCAATGCGGGCAAAGCGATCAGCCGCGAGGAGGCGGAAGCCCTGTTGCAGGAATGGGTGAAAAATGAAAAGCTGCAGCTGCACATGCGGCAGGTAGCACAGCTCATGGGCCGTTGGGCGGCTGAAAGAGAAGGGCTGGATACTGCGGCGCAGTGGCGATGGGAACTGGCCGGACTACTGCATGATGCGGACTGGGACCTGTGGCCTGAACAGCACTGCCATAAAATCGTGAAAGAGCTGGAACAACGGGAGGTTTGCCCGGAAGTGATCAGGGCCATTGCCTCACACGGTCCCCGTTATTTCGGCGTGGAGCCGGTCAGCAAAATGGATAAGATGCTGTATGCCTTTGACGAGCTCTCCGGGCTGATACATGCTTATTCCCTTATGCGCCCCGGAGCTTATGACGGGATGGACCTGAAAGGCGTTAAGAAAAGGCTGAAGGAAAAGTCTTTTGCTGCCAACGTATCCCGGGAGGATATACAGGATGCCTGCCAGCGGGCTGAGATCCAGCAGGATGAGCTGATTAATTTTATTATCGCTAACCAGCTACAGGGCTGATACTATTTTAGCAAAAAGCTACGAAGCATGGAGAAAGCATAGAGAACACTGGTAAAATACTATAAGAACGAAGGGCGTCCGTCCGCCAGCTGGCGGAGGACGCCCTTCGTCTTTGTTATTTGATCTGCTGTTCCAGCTCGCGCCAGTCGTAATAATGAAAAGTATGGTCGGTGCTCATGGCAACGAACAGGCCTTTCGGGAATTTGGTCCCTAAAGGGATATTAGTCACCTCAGAGCCATCGCTGTTGATAGCCGATACCGCAATCTTCTTTAACAGCGTATGTTGGTGGGGCGCACCAGGATCGCCTTCGCGACGGTATACATTAAAGCTGTTAGCCTCCTGGTCAGATACCAGAATGTACCCGGTGCTGTCGCCGGTTTTATAAATACTGATCCCTTCATTGTCCAGCATGAAATCCTGCTGGCCAAAGAGCGCCAGCTGCGCGGCTCCCCTTTCAGGATCTGCATAATACTTGCGCACGCCCGCCTGTTCATCAGAATAATAAACAAAGCCCAGCTCATTATCTACCGCTATACTTTCTATCTCCTTCTTACCGCTGTACTGACCGAATTTACGTACGAGGGTCGCCTTTATCCCGCCTTTCCCATTATCCTGCAAACGATACTGAAAGAGGTAACCGCTGGCAGGGCCTGTTTTACGGCTTACTATGGCAAAGATGGCTTTATCAGCCGTACGGGTATAGAGGGCAACGCCCATGGGCAGACGGTCCTCCTCGCCTTCAAATACCGGGATACCGCCACCATCCAGCGGCTGCATATCCGGCAGGCGGAAAATGCGCAGGCTGTTGGTTTCGCGTTCAGTGGTAACAGTGATATCAACAGGCTGGCCATTAATGTTCAGGCCATAGGCGATGTCGACATTATTCGGTCGTTTCAGTCCGCCTACCTTTTTCACGATCTTTCCCTGCAGGTCAAAAACGTACAGTGCACCGTCAGAATCTTTATCCGTACCTACGATGAGGCTTTGCGCCGTATCTGCCTTGTTGATCCAGATAGCCGGATCATCTGAATCGTACTGTACCTGCCCGGTGACCACTGCTGGTTTTAATGCCCCGGGGGCTGCAGTGCCTGCACCTGCTATTGCTATGTTATGCATCTGCTGTGCCTGGCATGCAATAAGCCAGGAACAACAGCCTGCAAGAAAAATATACTTCACTGGAAATAATTTAGAAAACATTACTTGGTACCGTAGGCGCCTATGTAGTCAGCCGGAGCAGGCGACGTATAGGTAACACCGTTCACCACCAGGCCGGCGGAGAAATTACGGGTAAACGAAGTTTTACCTTTGCCTAAAGCAGGAGAACCGCTTTGTACGTGGAAATCCCAGCCGGTATTGAAAGTAGCATTGATATTGTCTGTGCTAACAGGATAGTTCACAAACTTCGGATCATTATCACCTGCTTTGGTACCGATAACATCATTAGCGCCGGCAATGATTTCGTTGGAAGGCTGGAACTGATCTACACCGGTTTGGGTATAGCCATAGTACAGGGTGTTGCCAAACTGAGAGCGGCCATTGGCGCTGTCTTCCGGATTACCTTTGTCCCTTTTGATGCCATAGCGGTCATTAGCCAACAGGTTGTTATACAACGTTACGCGTACGCCTTTTTCCACCCAGATGGAGCCGCCTTTGGTAGTAGGCCTTCTCCAGCCGGCGTTCAGAATGGTATTGTTGTAACCCACTACAAATGCCTGGGGGGTACGGTCGCCGCTATTGGAAAGCTTCAATCCATTGGTATTGGGGCTGTAGATGGTGTTGAAAGACACATCTGCAACGCAGCCTGATTTAATATTCACCACATCGCCATTGGCAATGCCGGTAGTATATACCGTGTTGTTAGCGATCACCAGCTGGCCGCCTTCCATGTAGAAACCATCTTCATAGAAATTATGTACGCTGCTGTTCATGATCACTACTTTACCGTTTACGTTGCCATAGTATACTGCAGGCACGTGCTCTCCGGCCGCTGCTTTATACAGGCCGGCTTTTACAGAAGCTGATTCTTCTGTGGTCACGGCGCCGCCGTATTCCAGCGTGGTATATACCAGCGCCAGTTCAGTGCTGGCAGGGCCTGCAATGATACCGCCCCACAGACCGCCAAAGAGATTAGCAGTTGTCTTCATGGCGTCAGGCACCGTGAATTTCACCGGATTGGCAGCAGTACCCATGCTGTACAGGTTACCTTTTACGATCACTTCAGGTTTTACGATCGTGTCTGTGAATAACACGGTTACGCCTTCCTCGATAGTGAGTGTTTTGCCCTGGGGGATCTCCAGGGAGCCGGTAACATTGTAGACGTTACCTTTGGTCCAGGTGCCCGATACCTGGCCTGAAACGGAGGTGGTATCTTTTCCTGGTGCAGGGTTGGGATTGGTATTGTCATTTTTGCTGCAGGCAGAAAGTACTGCGGCAGCGAATACCGTACCGATAAAGAGCTTGTTCATCGTTTGTAATTTTACTGAGTAATGCATTGTCCGATAGTTTTAAAATTTATAGCGGGCGCCTAACAGGTAAGCGCGCTGGTAGTAGTCGCGGCGTACCAATACTTTTCCGCTCTCCGTCTGCCCGGGTATAAAATCCGTGTTGTTGCGCGGTTTACGGATATACACCTCCATCGGTGTGTTGAGCAGGTTATTGGCTTTTGCGAAGAGTGATACGCGCCTCCATGTTTTCTCCATAGAGAAATCCATCTGTACAAATCCTTTTTGCCAGAGATCATCGTCCACAAATTCAGCTACCGTATTGATACGGTTGCCGGTGTAGGTGCCCGCCAGCTGGGCATCCCAGCCGTAACGGGCGTTCCTGTACAACAGTGTAAGATTGGCAACATGAGCGGATTGTCCGTACAAGGGGCGGGTTTGATCCACCATCGTGATCGCATAATCGCCGTTGGCGTCACGGATACGTTTAGCCTTTTGCGTTGTAATGCTGGAATGGGTATAGGTATAATTGGCTTTTACGCCAAACTGTTTGATGTATTTGATGAAATCCAGCTCCAGGCCATAGTTGGTGGCGTTACCAAAATTGCCGGGCATGTAATAAATATCCTGTGGGCGTTTTGCATCTCGCTGTAGGGTAAATTCGATCGGGTCTTTGATATGCTTGTAAAAGACGCCTGCCAGCAATTGTTCCGTAGCACGGGGGAACCATTCGTAGCGCAGGTCCAGGTTATCGGCGATCGCGTGCTTCAGATCCGGGTTGCCGCGTTCGCGGTACTCTTCCCTTACAATTGGCGCAGGCACCAGCTCAGAAAAACCGGGACGGTTCAGCGAACGGAAATAGGAAGCGCGCACGTTGGTGTTGTTACCTGGCATGTATTTTACGTGCAAAGAAGGCAGTACATCTGTATACACCTGGTGGCCGCTGGGACGGTCTTCACCAATAGGCACCTTCATATCATAGCCCTGATCGGTATTCTCTACCCTGGCGCCACCGGTCAGCTCCAGGCGGGGCGCCATCGCTTTGAATTGCAGGTAACCGGCGCCAGTCTTTTCATAGGCAGTATAATTAAGCGCGGAGCCTACGCTGCCGCGGGGATTCTGCACGTTCCACCGGATGTCAGTATAGTCATCGAAATCAACACCATATTCCCCACGCAAATTGGCGGGCGCAAACTGGTAACTGTTAAAGAAATTGGTACGCTGTTTATCGCGGTACAGGCCACCCAGTTTCCACTCTACCGGAATGCCGCCCACCCGTTGATCCAGGGTAAGGTGCAGGTATCCTGCCAGGTCCCGGTCTGTATTGTATTCCCAGCTGCGGGTGGAGTTGCCCACCGTGGTACGCCGCTGTACAAAATGTTCTTCTACTCCATTCAGAGGAATAGTGGTGTTATCCGGCTGCCGGTTGCTGGCTTTTGAATATACGGCAGACCATTGCAGCAGCAGCTTGCTGAGCAGGCGGTGATCGCCCTGCAGCGTACTGTTATAGATCTGCTGGCGCGTGATGCGGGCACGGGTGCTGTAACCCAGTGTGGCATTGCCGTTTTCAGGATCATAACCGCCGATGGTCAACGCTGTGCTTACTGCGTCGCGCAACTGTACGTTGGTGAGATGCATGAAAGCATTGTACCATTGCAGGCGGTTAGCGCTGTTCAGCTGATAATCCACTTTACCATGCAGGCCATAGCGGATCTGCTCTTCGGAATACTGTCTTTTGGACATGCTGGTGATGGTAACGCCGCTGAAGGTGTCTACCTTTTCCGTATCAAAGAACAGGCTGTTGTTGCCGCGGAAAGTCTGCTGCAGGCTGCCTGCCAGTACTACGCCCAGTTTATTATGGAGATAACTGTTGCCCAGTGAAAAGCCGCCTACCACATTGGGTATAGGCTTACGTTGTTTATAATCTGATGTAGCGGTGTTAAAGTCTGCAGCGGATGCGTTATAGGTACTCCCATGCAGTTCATAAGGCGATTGAGTGGCTACCGCCCCTTTGTTAAAGCTCATGAAATCGCGGTCCATGAACAGTTCATTATAACCGGCGGCCAGGTTGGCGCTCAGTGAAAGATGATCCGGCGCATCTTTCATCACCATATTCACGGCTCCGCCAACGGCGTCTCCTTCCATGGAAGGTGTCAGCGCCTTGTACACTTCCAGCCGGTCCAGCAGTTCTGAGGGGAAAATATCCAGCGGTACGTAGCGGTATTTATCATCCGGGCTGGGGATCTTTACGCCGTTTACCAAAGTATAGTTATAGCGTTTATCCATGCCGCGCAGGATGGCGTACTGGCCGTCTCCATTGCTGTTACGTTCTATTGAAACGCCGGACATGCGCTGTATCACGTTCGCAACGGTAAGATCGGGAGAAAGCTGGATGGCTTGTCCGGATACCACGTTCATCACCTGGCTGGCGTTACGCTCCATGAGGCGGGCCGTCCCCTCTCCTGCTTTGTTGGTATGCCCGGCTACTACTACTTCGCGGAGGGTACGTTTATTCGTTGCTTCGAGGACGATATCAATAGTCAAAGGCGTATGCTCATCTACCGTGATCTCTTTTATTACGGTGGCGTATCCTGTATAGCTGATACTAAGGCGGTAGGTACCCGCAGGAACGTCCTTTATAATAAAGGAACCATCCAAACCGGTGATATCGTGCAGGTCCTGGCCCAGCAGCACTACCGTGGCGCCGATAACCGGCTCCTTACCGCTATGGTCCGTTACCCGGCCTTTAATGGTACTTGCCAGTACCGGGAGCGAGCATATTAAACACAAAAGGACGATCGATATTTTCCGCATAGTGATGAGATACTTTTTTGACGGGACAAAGGTGCAAATGCATGAATGACCCGGCAAGTTTTAGGGGGTAACAAAAAGGCAACAGCGTTACAAAGAGCGTATACAAGGAGGCAACAACGTGAACAAAAATGATATAAAATATTGATTTACAACATTAACATCCGTAACAGAAAATCCATTAAGGAATTGTTACCGTAACATTAAGCGAAAGTTAACTACAGGGATTGGATGAAAGCAGTCAGGCTTTCCCCCTGCTCCATATTCAGTTTTTTACGGAGGCGGTAGCGCATTACCCGGAGGCTGTCCTGCGAAACGCTGAGCAAAGTAGCGATGTCGTTAGAGGGCAGATTCATTTTCAGGAGGGCTACCAGGCGAAGGTCATTGGGCGTTAGTGTATCGGAATATTTTGCCAGGTTGTTGAAGAAGGCCTGGTGCACCTGCTCAAACATGGAGCGGAATTCCTCCCAATATTGATCGTGATTAAAACTATGATTGATCTGCTGTTGTAATTGCTTTAACTGCTTTTTCTGATCGCGGCGGTCGTCTTTCAGGATCTCTTCCAGGCGGTTACGCAGTTCTTCCAGCAACTGGTTTTTTTGAATAATGTGCAGGGTATGGGTGGTGAGCTCCATTTTACGGTTTTCAAGCTCGGTCTCCATTTTTTCCTTCTGTGTTTCGTAAACATGGCGATCCTGCTGCGCCAGCATCTGTGTGTTCCTGATCCTAAGGCGCTGGCGGCTGATGATCAGTGTGCCCAGAATGATCAGCAGGGCTATTACAATGATGACCGCTACCGTAATGATGCCGGTAAGCTTGCGGGCGTTGGTGAGGCGTTCTATTTCGTGGTTCTTCTTTTCTATATCGTACATGGTTTGCAGGAGAGCCACCTGCTTGCTGCTTTCCTGGGAGTAGATGCCTAAGAGGTGCTGCCGGCTGGCTTCCAGGTAATAGTAGGCGCTGTCATTACTGCCGAGCAGGTTGTAGATCTTGGCCATATCCTTATAGGCGCTGCTCAGCTGGTACTGCTCATTATTCTGCAGGGCCAGTACCAGGGCCTGGCGGGTTTGCTGCAGGGCTTCCCGGTAATGGCCGGTTTTACGGAGCACGTCTCCCAGGTTGTTCAATACTTCTATGCGGGCGATATTATCGGCCGTTTGTTCGTCCAGCTGCAATGCCTGGCGGAAGTAATAGGCGGCGGAGTCGTAACTGGCCAGGTCTTCATAAATGCTGCCCATATTTTCGTAGATCTTGGCCATGCCTTGCTTATTATCGATCTGTGAATATTGGGCGAGGGCCTGGCGCTGGAAATAGAAGGCGCTATCGTATTGCTGCAACTTTTCGCAGATGTGGCCGATCTTACCGTAGGTAACGGCCATGCCTGCCTGGTCTTTCAATTCGCTGTAAATAGAGAGGGCTTCCTGGTATTGGCGGCGGGCAAGGTCGCGCTGGCGGTTATAATAATATAGGATCCCCATGTCGTTCAGGTTATTGGCCAGGAGCTCTTTTCTGCCGGTGCTGCGGAATATTTCATTCGCCTGGAGGTGGAAGTCGAGGGATTGCGGGTAATGGCCCAGGTGATAACATACCCTGCCCATTTGCTGGAGGGCGAGGGCGGCGGCGATGGGGTCTTTCTTCTCAATAGCTTTATTGTAGGTGTCTTTGAGTTTTATAAAAGCGGTATCGGGGGAGGCTTGTTTAAAATCGTCGGATTGTTCGAATTCGCGGAGTTTTAGGGGGAGTTCCTGCTGGGCGAAAGTGGGCAGCGGGAGGAGGAAGATGATTAGGAAAAAGCGGAAGATGTTACTGTTCATAGCGAGTGCAAAGGAAAAGGTTTAATGTTATCTTATTGTTACGTGATTGTTTTAGGTTGCTTACTGTTTTGTTCTTAGCAGATTTTCAAAGCGGGCTGGGACTGGCTGTTTGAATATGGATGGGGCGTTGGGGGGCATGGAGGGATGAGGGCGCTATGGGGCGGTACCGAGCCGGTCGCGCCAGTCAAGGCCCGTTTGAAAACTGCTAAAAACGGTGAGAGCAGGATGAATTTTGAGGAGCTTATAGGGGCGCTATATAGTGCTCAGGTGGCGGGCAACTAACGACTAATGACTAATGACTAATCACTAGCGACTGATAACTGACAACTGATAATTGACAACTTTACCACGAACCGTCGGCTCCTCCGCCGCCGCCGGAGCCGCCGCCGAATTTGAAGTCGGAGCTGCGGGGTGTTTGTGGAGTGGCAAAGGTTTCGGTGATGATGAGGGATTCGGCCTGGAGGCGTTCAAAAAGGTGCGCACGATTGACGGGGTGATAGGTGAAGCCGTATCTGGGAGTGTGGAGATAGCGGATAAGTGCGTAGGCAAGGGCGATGAGCAACAGACCCGAGAGCGTCATGGCAGCTTCGATGGATAGGATGCTGTAGTAGTGACGGATCGTATAGATGGAGGCAGCGCTGAGCACAACGCCGATCCGGAGCAGCAGCAGGTTCTTTTTCCGGATGCCCAGGAGTATATAGAGAATGGGGATGAGGATGGTGGTGGCCCAGAAGAGCCAGCCGGCGGGGATGGATTGGCCGGGAAGCAGGTGGAGGCCGAACATTTCGTTGGAGACTTCGCGGACAACGAAATAGTTGCCGGCGAGGTAAAGGGTGATGAGGGAGGTGATTTCGGCTGTGGTGAGACAATTGGCATAGTGACGCCATTTTTCAATGTGGGACCAGCGCTGTGCGAGTTGACAGATTAACAGGGAAGCGGCCATTATAACAAAAGGTACAGTGGCGCGGGCGATGCTGCCGGTTTCGAGGTATAAATAGAAAAGTGTTCCAAGCAGGGCAAGGATAGCGCAGGCAGACATGATCATATCGGCGAAGCGAAGCGTGGCGTATACAGCGAACAGGAAAATTATTGCGCAGCGAAACCAGGCAGGCAGGTCGAGTTCTATGTTGATGGCAGATAGCAGCAGGATGATGCTCATCCACAATAAGCCATCGTCTACGCCGGACCTGTAGTGATGCTTCTCCCTGATAAATAATTCCAATGCGATGTAAGTGGCTAATCCCGAAAAAAAGATCAGGAAACGCCAGACATGTTCCATAGGTGTCATGAAAATGAGCCAGCACAGAGCAAGAGAGAACAATACAACTATGGTGGTAAGCAGGAACAGGCCTATGCGGATGAAAGGATTGGGAGTGTAAAAACCGGAAGGATATGCCTCGTCAATGCGCGCCTTTTCTTCTGCGGAAATACATTCTTCCTGGTAGGCGTATCCGGCTTCCTGTTGTAATGCTGCATTATCCAGCCATTCTTTGTTATACACGATCATGAGCTTTAAACTTTTTGTTGTGGTGGATGAGAAAACGGATCATGCCAATAGCCGAAGCTATATAGAGTATCAGGGCCAGGTAAACAAACGTCATATCGCGGAAATGAGAACCTACCACTGAGTCACCTATCACATAGGCAAAGCCGATATAGGAATATAAGGTGAGCACCACCAGGAAATAAAAGGACCGTTCGTGAAGGGACTGCCAGTAGAAAAAGCCTGCAATGCCCAGCAGCAGGAAAAACCACAGGAGATACCAATGATGGAAATGGAACATTCCGGCAAGGGTGGCGATGAACAGTATGTGGGCGCCGAAATTGATGTAGGTGAACCTGAAATGTTGTTTGATGTTTTTCCACCGGCTGATCTCTCCTGCTGCCAGCAGCAAGGCGCCCAGTAGAAGGGCTGTGTAGATAATGGTGTCGCTATTGAAATCATTCTGTTTCAAGATCTGTGTGGGCGTAACAACGATGCCCATCCAGGCGGCCAGGTTGGTGATTGCCAGGCTCAATACGCCGAGATGATCAAAGTAGTAGGCGCAGAAAAAAAGCACCACCATGGGCACGAAAGTGGCCAGTTTGAGATGATCGCCAAAAATGGCATACTCGTATTGTATGTAGGCAATGAAGCTGACAAAGGTGAGACAAGCCAGCAGTAGCATATAATCAAAAAACGCGTCTGGCGATTCCACTTTGCTGAGCGAAAAAGGCGCTTTCTTCCTGTAACAGTAATAAAAACATCCGGCGCTGACAAGGGCTATAAAGGCCAGAATAGCCTGATGCCCAATGGTGTCAATATTTTTGTAGATCAGGATCCCGAGACCGCCGCTGAGCAGCAATACTCCCAGGTACAGTAATGCCTTCAGCTCCCAGTGAACGGAAAAATGCCGGTTCTCCTCCACTGCTTTCACCTTTTCAAAAGCGCTGCCGGAGATCAGCCCGTCCTCGTATAATTTCCTGAATATGTGCAAGTTCATGGTATAGCCGGGGTTTAATACCCTGCAATATTAATAATATGTAAAATAAGGAGCTAAAATAATTTGCATAGGAAAAGGCGTTCGTGTATTTT
>Ga0102592_1002894_pt1 | contig 13872 bp, 14 predicted proteins | sample AraplaCol_mMF_r2_FD_76861 | JGI IMG/M metagenome (GOLD analysis project Ga0102592, IMG submission 76861) | Arabidopsis root microbial communities from North Carolina, USA - plate scrape MF_Col_mMF_r2 (SPADES assembly) (version 2) | ecosystem: Host-associated > Plants > Roots > Endosphere... | reverse complement strand
ATTTCATCCCCGAGGTGAAACGCGTGACGCGCAGCGGCCCCGCCCCCAACCACAAGCCGTCGCTGCTGCAGGATTACGAGCTCGGCCGCGCCATGGAGATCGATGTTCTGGTGAAGGCTCCCGCCGCCTTCGCGCGCGCCGCCGGCCTGTCCACGCCGACGCTCGACCTGATCGCCGCGCTCGCGATCCAGAAGGCGCGCGACAAGGGGCTCTATTCCGCGTGAGCCTCAGGCGAGACCGCCGATCCAGGCCGCGAGCGTATCGAGCACTTCAGTGAGTGCCTCTTCATTCGTCCGGCCCGACTTCTTCAGCACCGCAAACGAATGGTCGCCGCCTTCGACCTCGTGCAGCGTCGCCTTTGCCCCGAGCGAGGCGATGACGGGCTTGAGATGGCCGAGATCGGCAAGCTCATCGCGCGTGCCCTGCAGGAACAGCATGGGGATGGCGATGCCGGCGAGGTGCTCGGCGCGCTCGGACGAGGGCTTCTTGGCGGCATGCAGGGGAAAGCCGAGGAAGGCCAGTCCCCTCACACCCGGAAGCGGCACCTTCGACTGCGCTTGCGAGGTCATGCGCCCGCCGAACGATTTTCCTCCCGCGACGAGCGGCACGCCGGGGCAGCGCCGCGCTGCCTCCGCGACAGCCGCGCGGATGGCGGCGTGCGCGACGGCGGGCTGGTCGGGGCGGCCCTTCTTCTCTTCCATGTAGGGGAAATTGAAGCGGAACGTCGCGATGCGGCGATCGGCCAGGCCGGCTGCGACCTTCTCCATGAAGGCATGCCGCATGTCGGCACCCGCACCATGCGCCAGCACGTAGCAGGCGCGCGCATGGTCCGGCTGCGTCAGGATCGCCGAGACCGTGCCGATGCGCTCGATGTCGAGCTTGAGCTCTTGAGTTTTGGTTGTCACAATCAGCCATCCCGACAGATGCTGCTACGGCCGCCTTGGTAGCGTCACCGGCGCAGCCTGAAAACACAATAATTGCCGCGCCCGACTAGCCTACCAAGCCGGAACTGCGCATCAACCGAGGTAACCATGTCCTACCGCTCCTCCTGGATGACCGAAGAGCTCGACGTCTTCCGCGACCAGTTCCGGAAATATCTTGCCAAGGACCTGGCGCCGCATGCCGAGAAATGGCGCGAGCAGAAGATGGTCGACCGCTTCGCCTGGCGCGGGCTCGGCGAGATGGGCGCGCTGCTGGCGAGCGTGCCGGAGGAATATGGCGGGCTCGGCGCCACCTTCGCCTATGACGCCGCGGTGCTGGACGATCTCGAAAGCACCGTGCCGGAGCTGACCACCGGCGTCTCCGTGCACAGCGCCATCGTCGCGCATTACATCCTCAATTACGGCTCGGAGGAGCAGAAGAAGCGCTGGCTGCCGAAGATGGCCTCGGGCGAGATGGTCGGCGCCATCGCCATGACCGAGCCCGGCACCGGCTCGGATCTGCAGGCCGTCAAGACCACGGCGAAGAAGCAGGGCAATTCCTACGTCATCAACGGCCAGAAGACTTTTATCACCAACGGCCAGGCCGCCGATCTCGTCATCGTGGTCGCACGCACCGGAGAGGCCGGGGCAAAAGGCATTTCACTGATCGTGGTCGAAACCGAAGGTGCCGACGGTTACAAGCGCGGGCGCAACCTCGACAAGATCGGCCTCCACGCATCCGATACTTCGGAACTGTTCTTCGACAACGTGACCGTGCCGCCGGAAAACCTGCTCGGCAAGGAGGAAGGCCAGGGTTTCGTCCAGCTGATGCAGCAATTGCCGCAGGAGCGCCTCGCGCTCGCGGTCGGCGCCGTCGCCGCGATGGAACGCGCCGTCAAGCTCACCGTCGACTACACCAAGGAGCGCAAGGCGTTCGGCAAGCCGCTAATGGATTTCCAGAACACCGCGTTCACGCTGGCCGAGCGCAAGACCGAAGCGATGATCGCGCGCGTCTTCGTCGACTGGTGCATCGAGCGGCTCGTCGCCGGGGATCTCGACACGGTGACGGCGTCGATGGCGAAATACTGGTGCTCGGACAAGCAGGTGCAGACCGCCGACGAATGCCTCCAGCTGTTCGGCGGCTACGGCTATATGCAGGAATACCCGATCTCGCGCATCTTCATCGATTCCCGCATCCAGAAGATCTATGGCGGCACCAACGAGATCATGAAGCTGCTGATCGCGAGGTCGCTTTAGGGCTGTTCAACGTCCGCGCCAATCACGCGGCCGGCAGCCAAAACGCTGCTTGAAGCGCCGTGTGAAGTGGGAGAGGTCCGAGAAACCCCAGTCGAACGCGATGGCGCCGATCGTGCGATCCGCCATCGTGGGATCCCTGAGATTCCGCGCCGCGCCGTCGAGCCGATGCGCGATCAAATAGTCGGTGAAACTGGAGCCCGATCGCGCCAGCAGTTTATGCACATAGCGCTCGCTGATGCCGACGGCCGCGGCGATATCGGCAACCGCAAGGCCGGGCTCACGCAGTCGCCGGTGAATGGCGCGCTTGAGCGCCAGCGTGGTCGCCTCCGCGAGGCTCTCCGATTCCGGAGCACCCGCCCGGCTGCGCCGCGACAGGCTGACGGCAACCAGCTCGATCAGCGCCCCGAACAGCCGCACGCCCTCGTCCTCGGTCATGTGCAGCGCGCCATCGCTCAGCGTGCGCGCCGTCTCCACGATGAGGTGACCGACGAAGGGATCGTCCGAGACGCGGCAGGCGGTGACGTCGACCGAAGCCGGCAACCGCTCGCGCAACGCGCCTGCCGGCACCCAGAACGAAGCGACCTGCAATTGCGGACCGTGATCGTGCAGCAGGGCGAACTGCCGGTCGCTGTCGAAGATTCCGACCTGCCCGGGCGAGGGGCTGATCTCGCGGCCGTCCTGCTGAATGCGGCAGCGCCCGGCCAGCTTCAGATTGAGGTAGAAGCAGCTCCGGTCGGACGCCGCGATGTCGGCCGCGGAGCGGCGCACCACATGCTCGGGAAAGCTGACGCGGTTGATCGCGGCATCGCCGAGACGGATATGCCCGACGCTGGCCGGAAATCCGGCTGCGGCCGCCGGCTCCGGCGTCAGGTTCATGAACGCCTGGCAGATCGCCTCGCGGTAATAGGCGAATTGCTCGTTCGGCCGTACGCCCGCGGTATTCCAGGCCGATTGGCGTGACGGAACGGCGCGCTCGATCTGCTGCATCGGTTCACTCCGAGACCAATCCGGTTCACTCCCAGCCAAGCGCAAAAAGGCGGACCGGTTCACACTTCATACAACAAGAGCGTCCTGCCGCGCCCCGCGCACGCCGAGGACCCGCATCGCACCGATCTAATCACACCCCCTCGGGAGGAGCCACAACATGTCGACCTACGTTCTCGTTCACGGCGCCTGGCACACCGGTACGGAGTTCGAGCCTGTCGCGGCGCCGATCCGCGCCCACGGCCATCAGGTCTACACGCCGACGATCAGGGGCAACCGCCCGGGGGACGCCAAGACGAGCGGGCTGAAGGAAGCGATCCAGTCGATCGCCGACTACCTCGCCGAGAACAATCTCAAGGACGTCATCCTGCTCGGCCATTCCTATGGCGGCATGGTCATCACGGGCGTTGCCGATTTCGCGCCAGAGCGCATCCGCCGTCTCGTCTACTGGAACGCCTTCGTGCCCAACAATGGCGAGAGCCTCAACGACATGGTGCCGCCGCCCTATGTCGGGCTGTTCGACGCGATCGCGGCCGAGCGCGGCGACGGCTCGGTGGTGCTGCCCTTCCCGATCTGGCGCGAAGCCTTCATCAACGATGCCGATCTCGAGACGGCGCAGCGGGCTTACGACGTGCTCAATCCGCATCCGCTCGCGACCTTCACCGACAAGATCGCGCTCAAGGCCAACCCGGCCGACATGCCGCTGGCCAAATCCTACATCAACTGCACCGAGGACACTGCACTGCCGCACAGCTATGGCTGGCATCCACGGCTGTCGGAGAAACTCGGCCTGTTCCGCCTGGTGCAGGTGCAGGGAAGCCACGAGCTGTGCTTCTCCGATCCGGCGCGCCTCGCCCAAGCGATCATGGAGGCAGGACGCGACTGACGGGCCCCGCTGCTGATCTCGTGGCCCGCAGGCGCTACCTCATCCGCTTATCGGCGGCGACGAAGTCGATGAAGGTCCTGACCTTCGCGGAGAGATATTTGCGGCTCGGATAGACCGCGAACAGCTTGCCGACGAAGACGACGTGCTCGGGCATGACGTGTTCGAGACGCCCGGCAGCGATGTCGGCGGTGACCAGCCATTTCGGCAGGAAGGCGAGGCCCATGCCTTCGAGCGCGGCCAAGTGCAGCAGCGTCTCGTTGGCACTGCGCAGCACCGGATCGAGCTTGATGGTCTCGGGCCCGTTCTCGCCCTCGAAGGAAAAGCTCTCGCCGGGATAAAGCGCGTAGTGCAAGAGCGCGTGGCCGGCGATGTCGGCGATCCTGGCCGGGCGCCCTGCGCGTTCGAGGTAGGCCGGCGCGGCGACCATGTAGAACGGAACGTTGGTGATGGGGCGCGCGATCAGCGCCTCGTCGGGCGCGGCGGTCGCGCGCAAAGCGAGATCGAATCCCTCCTCCACGAGGTTGACCAGCCGCCCGCTGAGATCGACGTCGAGACGCACATCCGGATATCGCGCCTGATAGTCCGCCAATACGCTTGCGAAGATCGTGTTCGCCATCCACACCGGCGCGGTCAGCCGCAGCGTGCCGCGCGGCACGACGGTCGCATGGCTGACGGCGGCCTCGACCTCGTCGAGTGAATCCAGCATCTGCCGCGTCTGCTCGAAATAGAGCGTGCCACTCTCGCTCAGGCTGACGCGCCGGCTGGTCCGATTGAGCAGCCGCGTGCCCAGCCGCTTCTCGAGCTGCATCACATGCTTGCTCGCCATGGCGGGCGAGATGCGCAGGCGCTGCGCCGCGGCCGCAAAGCTCTTCAGCTCGGCGACCAGGCAAAACACCCTCATGCTGACCAGCGAATCCATCAGATCATCAACACCAAGGAAATGAACCTATCCTGAAACACATAATGATCAAAAATGGAGAAACCATCAAATGGTGGCAACCCTCACGATCCCCTGGAGAACCACCGTGTCCGCCACCACCTTCGAGACCCCTGCCCCCAGCCGCGCCCTCCGCATCGGCCTCTGGGCTGCCCAGATCGTCCTCGCCGCCGTCTTCGTCTCGGCCGGGTTCGTCAAGCTGACCACCCCGATTCCCCAACTGGCCGCGATGATGCCGTGGGCCGGGCAGTATTCGGAAACGTTCGTCCGCTCGATCGCGCTGGTTGATCTTGCCGGCGGCATCGGCATCCTGCTGCCGGCCCTGACCCGGATCCTGCCGCGGCTGACCGTGCTCGCCGCGCTCGGCTGCGCAGTGCTGCAGGTGATTGCGCTTGTTTTCCACGCCTCGCGCGGCGAGATGCCGGTGACGCCGCTCAACGTCGTCCTGCTCGCGCTCAGCCTCTTCGTGCTGTGGGGACGCAACAGCAAGGCACCGATCGCAGCGCGGCAGTTCTGACCGGCTGGAGCGTCGCCGCCATGATCTCAGCCAACGGATGGTCCCGCAGGGGACTGCTCGCCGGCACCGCGATCCTCACCGCCGGCGGCGCTGTCGCCGCCAGGGAAGATCGCCTCGCCGACGGCGTCGTGATCCTGATCGACAGCAACGAGCCCTATGTCATGAGTCACGCGATCAGCTATTCGGCCAACCTCTCCAGGCATTTTGCCGAGCGGGGCGCGCGATTGCTGATCGAGGTCGTCGCCAACGGCAAGGGCATCGACGTCTTCCGCGCGGACAAGACGCCACTGGTCGAACCGCTCGCGATGCTGCGGCAGTCGGTACCCAACCTCACCTACAGCATGTGCGCCTCGTCGAAGACCATCGCCGAGGCCAAGGAGCAGATCTCCATTCCGCTGATCCCTGGCGCGAACCTCGTCCCGTTCGGGATCGGTCGCGTCGTCGATCTGCAACTGAAGGGCTGGGCCTATATCCATGCGTGACGACGCACGCGAAGGCGTTGCGATGTCGCGGCGATCGATCCTGATGGCCGCGGCAGCCTCTGTCGCTGTCCCGCACATCGCCCGCGCGCAGGAGAGCTGGCCGCCGGTGTTCGAGGCCGGCCGCAGCCAGTTCACGCTGGTGCGGCCGCATGCATCGATGCCGCAGCTCAGGCTCCAGGACGTGCGCGGCCGGGATGCGGTCGTAACGGCGAAGCCGGGCCGTATCACGCTGGTGAATTTCTGGGCGACCTGGTGTGCGGCCTGCAAGCTCGATCTGCCGACGCTCGCTAGCCTTGTAGCCTCGCGGCCCGACCGGCTCGACATCGTCGCGATCTGCACGGACACGAAGGATCTGGGCAAGATCCGCAGCTTTCTCGGCGGGCTCGCCGTGAAAGACCTCGCCTGCTACGCCGACGCCTATGGCGCGGCGGCTGAAGCATCCAAGGCGATGTTCTCCATCCTCGGCATGCCCATCACCTATCTCGTCGGCACAAGCGGTCGCGTCGAGGGTTACATCATGGGCGCGCCCAATTGGCTCTCACCGGCGGGCGCGCGCCTGCTGCAGTTCTACCGCGAACAAGCATGATCTAGTTCGGATGCCACCAGCGGCCGCCGATCACGACGCCTTCGGACGCGATCTTGCGATCGCCGATCAGGTGCTCGCCGACGACATCCTCATAGTCGAACTGACCCTGCTTGATGCTGATCAGCGTGGCGTCGCCGGCGCTACCGGGCTTGAGGCTGCCGAGCTCGGGGCGGCGCAGCGCCATCGCCGCGTTCACGGTCGAAGCCGCGATCACGTCCGACAGCTCCATGCCCATGCACAAGAACTTCGACATGGTCGTCACCTGGTCGAAGGCGGGGCCGTCGATGCAGAGCTGATGGATGTCGGACGAGATGGTGTCCGGATAGAAGCCGTTGGCGAGCATGGCGCGCGCGGTCTTGAACGCGAACGAGCCCTTGCCGTGGCCGATGTCGAACAGCACGCCGCGCTCTCGCGCGTCCAGCACCGCCTTCTTCACCGTGCCTTGCGCCGTCGCCGGCGTGTTGGGGAACGGACGGAACGCGTGGGTGAGCACGTCACCGGGACGCAGGCGCGCCAGCACGTCCTCATAGCTCGGCGGGGGATGGTCGATATGCGCCATCAAGGGCATGCCGACCTCGTTCGCGACCTCGAGCGCGATGTCGAGCGGCACCGCGCCTGACGTTCCCGAAGAATGCAGGCCGACGCGCACCTTGATGCCGACGATGAGATCGCGATTGGCATCGGCCACCTTGGCCGCCTCGATCGGATTCATCAGCCTGAGCTCCTCGCTCTCGCCGACCATGATCCGGTGCGAGAAGCCGAAGATGCCGGCATGCGAGACGTGCAGATAAGCGAGGATGCGGACCTGGCTCGGCTCGATCACATGCTTGCGGAAGCCCGCGAAATTGCCGGGGCCGGCGCTGCCGGTGTCGACCGCGGTGGTGACGCCGGACAGGCGGCAGAATTCCTCGGCATCGATGCCGAGCGACGTGCCGCCCCAATAGACATGGGTGTGCAGATCGATCAGCCCCGGCGTCACGATGTATTTCGACACGTCGCGCACATCGGTGCCGGGATCGGCCTTGAGCCCGGTGCCGATCGCCGCGACCTTGCCGCCCGAAAAGGCGACATCCGTCACGGCATCGATCTTCTGCGAGGGGTCAACGACCCGCCCGCCACGCAGGATCAAATCGAAAGGCATTCTGGTCTCCGGATGTCGCGATGAGGCGGCTGACGATCGGTCAGCCAAAGGAAGGAAGCCTCACACTTCTAGCAATTTTTGCGCCGGAGTCCCCGGTCAACGAAGACGATGACCCATGACAAAATGGCGACCCCGGGAGGGGCGTGCTTCCGGCCCGTGGTGCCGGAAGCCGTCTCGTCCCTGGGATCTCCTCGGAGCGGCCTATGCGGGGCGGACCGTGGCAAGACGCTCCAGCGCCTTGCGGACACCGGCGCCATAGGCCGGGTCGGCTTTCGTGCAGTTCGCGATGTGCCGCTCCTGGATATGGACCGCCGCACCACCGACGCTGCGCGCCGTGTTGTCGAACAGGATCTGCCGCTGCGCCGCGTTCATCTTGCGGAACAGATCGCCGGGCTGCTGATAGTGATCGTCGTCGACGCGGTGATCCCAATGAGCGGCCGCGCCGTCGATTTCCAGCGGCGGCTCGTTGAGATCGGGCTGGTCGGTCCACTCGCCGTGGCTGTTCGGGAAATAGGTCGGCGTCCGCCCGAGATTGCCGTCCGTCCGCATCGCACCGTCGCGGTGGTAGCTGTGATACGGACATTTCGGCGCGTTGACCGGGATCAGATGATGGTTGATGCCGAGGCGATAGCGCGCCGCATCGCCATAGGAGAACAGGCGCGCCTGCAGCATCTTGTCGGGCGAGAAGCCGATGCCGGGCACGACATGGGCGGGCGAGAAAGACGCCTGCTCGACCTCTGCGAAGACGTTCTCGGGATTGCGGTTCAGCTCGAAATAGCCGACCTCGATCAGCGGAAAGCTCGCCTTTGGCCAGACCTTGGTCAGATCGAACGGGTTGAACGCAAACGCCTTGGCCTGGTCATCGGTCATGACCTGCACGAACAAGGTCCAACGCGGAAATTCGCCGCGCTCGATGCTGCCGAACAGATCGCGCTGATGGGATTCGCGATCCTTGCCGACCAGCGTCTCGGCCTCGCCGTCCGAGAGGTTCTCGATACCCTGCTGGGTGCGGAAGTGAAACTTGACCCAGGTGCGTTCGTTGGCCGCGTTGATGAAGCTGTAGGTGTGGCTGCTGAAGCCGTGCATGTGGCGATAGCTTCTGGGAATGCCGCGCTCGCTCATCACGATGGTGACCTGATGCAGCGCCTCCGGCAGCAGCGTCCAGAAATCCCAATTATTGTCGGCGCTGCGCATGCCGGTGCGCGGGTCGCGCTTGATCGCGTGATTGAGATCAGGAAAACGCAGGGGATCGCGGAAGAAGAACACAGGAGTGTTGTTGCCCACCATGTCCCAATTGCCTTCCTCGGTGTAGAATTTCAGCGCAAAGCCGCGGATGTCGCGCTCGGCGTCGGCAGCGCCGCGCTCGCCGGCGACGGTCGAGAACCGCGCGAACATCGGCGTTTGCTTGCCTATTGCCGAGAAGATCTTCGCCTTGGTGAAGCGGCTGATGTCGTGGGTCACCGTAAAGGTGCCGAAGGCACCGGAGCCCTTGGCGTGCATGCGCCGCTCCGGAATCACCTCGCGATCGAAATGCGCCAGCTTCTCGATCAGCCAGACGTCCTGCAGCAGCGCAGGCCCACGGCGCCCTGCGGTCATGATGTTGAGGTTGTCGCTGACGGGTGCGCCCGTTGCATGGGTCAAACGTTTGGGCTCATCGGCCATGGGATGCTCCTGAAGATGGGATTATCGGGTATTGCCGCCCGCGTGCGAAACCCTAGGCTCGCACGCGTCGTCGGCAGTCGATTTCGAGATCGCACTGTCCTTGCGCGAACGCCGTTCAGCCGTGCCAATGCGAGTTGCGGATGACGCTGCAGAAATTGCCGCGATGGAAATGCGGCTCCTTGTCGGCGATGACGTCGGCCTTGACGTTGCCGAAGGTCGTCTCCGGCTTGTGCTTGATGCCGTCGTAGAACGCCTGGATGATGTCTTCCTTGAAGTGCGGCGCGCGCGGAAACGCCTTCACGACGGCCTCGCGCTCCGCGTCGGAATAGTCCTTGTAGGTGAGCCCGAGGACATCCATCTCGACGCCGGCGGTCACCAGCGCGACGACGGGATGCATGTGCTGCGGCACGCCGGGCGTGGTGTGCAGCGCGATCGCGGTCCAGACCGTATAGGCGTCGGCTTCGGAGATGCCGTGGCTGCGCAGGAAATCTCGTGCTGCATGCGCGCCGTCGACCTCGAACCGTTCGTGCCGGCTGCCATGGCCCGGCATCAGGCCGATATCGTGAAACATGGCGCCGGCATAGAGCAGCTCGCGGTCGAATGTCAGCCCGCGGCGGATGCCGGCCAGCGCGCCGAAATGATAGACGCGGCTGGAATGGTTGAAGAGCAGATCGGTCTCGGTGTCGCGGATGTAGTCGGTGATGGCGCGCGCCAGCTTGCTGTCGGGAATGGCGGCGGTTCCGGTGATCTCTTGCATGATGGCCTCCTGAATTTCTCCGGTAGCCGCGAACGTAAGTCCGGGTTAGATTGTCCTCAATTAACGTAATACGTCTAAAACGGACAAATACCTGCCAAGGCGGACACGGGAGAAGGACATGGCCGCGAAGCCGAAATCGAGGACAGTTGTGATCGTTGCGCTGCCCGGGGTGCAGCTTCTCGACGTCGCCGGCCCGCTCGACGTTTTCGCCGAGGCGAATCTGCAGGCCGGATATCAGGCCTATGTGCTGTTCGTGGCGGGCGCGGAGCCGGGTCCGATCCGCAGCTCCTCGGGCGTGCGCCTGATGCCCGACCGCATCCTCGATCGTGGCTTCCAGGAGAGCATCGACACCCTGCTGATCGCGGGATGCCCGAACGCCGCCGACGTGCCGGCGGACGGACAGGTGATCGACTGGCTCCGCCGGCGTGCAACCAGGACCCGGCGTTTCGGGTCGGTCTGCTCGGGCGCGTTCTTTCTTGCGGCGGCGGGCCTTCTCGATGGCAAGCGAGTCACGACGCATTGGGCGGTCGCGGACCGGCTCGCCGAAAAGTTCCCGTCGGTCACCATCGACAAGGACGCGATCTACGTGACCGACGGCAAGCTTCGCACCGCCGCCGGCGTGACCGCCGGGCTGGATTTGGCCCTCGCCCTCGTCGAGGAAGATCTCGGACGCGAGATTGCGATGAAGGTCGCGAGCCAGCTCGTGATGTTCTTCAAGCGCCCGGGCGGACAGATGCAGTTCACCCGCAAGGGCGAGACCGTCCCCGCCGGCCGCGCCGCGCTGCAGGAGCTGCAGCGCTGGGTCGCCGCCAATCCCGGACTGGATCACAGCGTCGCCAGCCTCGCGGCGCGCATGGACATCAGTCCGAGGCATTTTGCACGGCTATTCCGTGCCGAGGTCGGCATCACGCCTGCAACCTGGGTCGAGGAGGCCCGCGTCAATGCGGCAAGGCGCCTGCTGGAGCTCGGCAACGAGGCGCCCAAGCAGGTCGCCCTGCATTGCGGCTTTGCCGACGCGGACACGTTGCGCCGCGCGTTCGCGCGCCATGTCGGCGTGACGCCCGCCGAGTACCGCAAGCGCTTCGCGCGGATCTCGGGCTCGACGATCTAGAGAAAGGAGGGGATAGCGATCCCGGCAAGAGGTCGATGCTCGCGCTCCGGGCGGGGCATTTCGGGAGAAATGCCAGAACGATGCTTGCGCTCTCGACCGATTTACCGGCAATTTGCCCGCTCTTTGTATCTCCGAGGCACACGGAGCAAGGCCGGCGCTGACGCCTGGGCGGACCTGCCGGCAGCCGTTCAGGCCTCGAATCCAGCAGCAGAGTGGCTTACGTACCGACCATGACCTCTACGAATACCTTCGTCGCGCAGGTCGCGCCTCAAAGAAGCAGTCAGTATTCCAATCTGGCCCGCGACCTCGCGACCGCCGAACTTCTCGCGTCGCCGCTCGGTCAGACGCTGTCGAATGTGTCGCTGGAGCAGATCGCCGGGCAGGGCTACGTCAGGTTCACGAAGTCGGACGGCGGACTGACGGAGCAGCATCACAGACAGCTCGCCAGCATGGCGATGATCGGGAACGTCTTCGAGCTTTTCGACTCCATCGACGCCGTGCAGGGTCCGTTGCTTCGGCCGGTCGCGGTCAGCTATCCATTTGCCATGTCCCGGGACCTGCCTTCCATCAGGCGCTACAAGGGAAAGACGAGCGAGTTCTTCACGCAATTCGTCTGCAACATCGCCAAGAACGCTTCCGACTTCCGCGACCTGGATTGGCGCGAACTGAAGTTGCTCGATCCGCTATGCGGCGGCGGAACGAGTCTGTTCGTCGGGCTGTCGCTCGGTGCCAGTGTTGCCGGTGTCGAGCTCGAGCAGAGCGACATCGAGTCCACGGCCACCTTCGTCATGCAATATTGTCGCGAGAACCGGATATCGCTGTCGAAGACGCAGGAGCGCCTCCGAAAGTTGGGAAATGCGCACCGCTGGACCTTTCAGATCGGTAGGGATGATCCTCTTCGCTGCATGCTGGTGAGCGGAGGCGGTGCCGCGGCAAAGGAGTTGACATCCGGGTTCGGTCAACCTCACCTCATCGTCGCCGACCTGCCTTACGGCATCCAGCACAATGCCCCGCTGCAGGACCTTTTGAGTGGTTGTCTGCCCGCTTGGGCCAAGCTGCTGCTGCCGGGCGGCTGCATGGCCTTTTCCTGGGATTCGACGCGCTTCACGCGCGAAGACATGGTGGCATTCGTCCAGGACACCGCGCCTTTCGACGTCGTCCAGACCCCGCCCTACGACAATCTTGCGCATCGCGTCGACCGCGTCATCAAGCGGCGCGACGTCCTCGTGGCAAGGGTCCGTCGCTGAATTCGACGCTGCGATGGAGAGAGGCTGGCGATCCCGGCATGACTCGAACATGCGACCTACGGTTTAGGAAACCGCCGCTCTATCCGGCTGAGCTACGGGACCGCGGAACCCGCCGCGAAGCGGGTTGCCTGGAGCTGTACATATCAAAGCGAGGGCCGAATCGGAAGCCCTCGCCGCAGCCAATACAGACGCCCGCGGGCGGACTTACGCCTTGATATTGTTGTCCTTCACCACCTTGCCCCAATAGGCGACCTGCTTGTCGAAGAAGGTCTTGAAGGCGGGGCCGTCCTGAAGCAGCAGCGTCATCTGCTGCGTTTCCTTGAGCTGGGCGGCGGTCGCGGGCTCGCTCAGGATCTCCTTCGAGGCCGTCGCCATGGCCGAGACGATATCGGGCGGCGTGCCCGCGGGCGCGAAGACGCCCCACCAGGCCAGCGTCTCGAAATCCGGGAAGCCGGCCTCGATCGCGGTCTGCGTATCCGGCAGCGCCGGCAGCCGCTCGCGGCCGAGCTGCAGGACCGGGCGCAGCATGTTGGTGCCGAGCTGGGCCGCGACCAGCGCCGCCGATCCCGCGATGAGATCGACATGGCCGCCGAGCACGTCGTTCATGGCCGGGCCGCCGCCGCGATAGGGCACATGCATGATCTCGACGCCGGCCTTGCTGCCGAGCACCGTCATGGCGAGATGGCCGAGCGTGCCGATGCCGACGGACGCGTATTTCACCGCGCCGGGCGTCGCCTTGCAGGCGGCGACCACGTCGGCAAAGCTCCTGTAGGGACGGCCCGCACCGGCGGCGATCACGTAGGGCGCGGTGCCGATCAGCAGCACCGGCATCAGCTCGCGCTCGACGTCCACCGGCGGCTTGTCGAGGATCGACGGGATCACCGCGTGGGAATCGAACGTGACCAGGAACGTCGAGCCGTCCGCCGGGCTCTTGGCAACCTGCGCCGCACCAAGCGCGCCGGCTGCGCCCGACTTGTTCTCGACCACCACGATGCGGTTGAGCTTTGTCTGCAGATTGCTCTGCAGCAGCCTTGCCATCGCGTCAGTCGAGCCACCCGGCGGAAACGGCACGACCAGCGTGATTTTCGAAGCCTGCGCGCTTGCCGGTGCCATCGCCAGGATGGCGGGCGCGGCCAGCAGCGCCCGTCGCGTGATCGTCATGGTCCCCTCCCTTTTGTCTTGCGCTTTGCTTTTTTTTGCTTTTGAGCGCTTCAGGTCGTTCCGAAGCCCGACCCTGCTTTTTTGTATTCTGGCCGAGGCGGACTGAAAATGTCCAGCACGCGGGCGCCGTCGGGGCCGGCGCGCATGGTGTGCGGTACGTTGCCGGGGGTGCGCCAGAAATCACCCTTCTTCACCGGGATCTCCTCGTCGCCCTGGACGCGGAT
>Ga0102592_1002893_pt1 | contig 13876 bp, 18 predicted proteins | sample AraplaCol_mMF_r2_FD_76861 | JGI IMG/M metagenome (GOLD analysis project Ga0102592, IMG submission 76861) | Arabidopsis root microbial communities from North Carolina, USA - plate scrape MF_Col_mMF_r2 (SPADES assembly) (version 2) | ecosystem: Host-associated > Plants > Roots > Endosphere... | reverse complement strand
CCCATCGCCGGCGCTCTATGGTTTAAGGTGCACCGATTGTTTCAAGCGCCGCCGGGCAGGGCGGCAGGTAAGGTGAAAGTATGGCTGGCAGCGTAAACAAGGTAATTCTGATCGGGAACGTGGGCGCCGACCCCGAAATCCGGCGGACCCAGGACGGCCGGCCGATCGCCAACCTTCGCATCGCGACATCAGAGACCTGGCGGGATCGCAACTCAGGTGAACGCCGCGAGAAGACGGAATGGCACACGGTCGTGGTCTTCAATGAGGGCCTCTGCAAGGTCGTCGAGCAATACGTGAAGAAGGGCGCCAAGCTCTACATCGAAGGCGCGTTGCAGACCCGTAAGTGGCAAGACCAGAACGGCCAGGACCGCTACTCGACGGAAGTCGTTCTGCAGGGCTTCAACTCGACGCTGACGATGCTTGACGGTCGCGGCGAGGGCGGGGGCGCAAGCTCCGGCTTTGGCGGCGGTCGTGGCAGCAATGCTGGTGGCGATTTCGGTGGCGGCGGTGGCTACGGCGACGACTACGGCGCGCCGTCGCAATCATCCGGCCGCAGCAGCGGTGGTAGCGGCGGGAACTTCTCGCGCGATCTCGACGACGATATTCCGTTCTGATCGCAGAGTATTGATGACAGGAGTTGGACGGCGCGCCGCGAGGTGCGCCGTCTGCTTTTCGAGCTCCGGGATTGGACATCGCCGAGCTTGCCGCGATGGAAGTTGTTGCAGGTAACCGGCTTTTTGACCTAGCCGGCTGGCGTCGTGATGAGGGTAGATCTCAAACCGTCGACGACGAACTGCGTGGCGAGCGCTGCCAGGATGACACCGAGAAGGCGTGTCAGAATTGCGCGCCCCGTTACGCCAAGGAAGCGATCAAGTCTTTCGGCGATGAGCAGCGAGAGAAACAGCAGCAGCAGGCTCAATGCGATGACAATGATCAATTGCGCCCGCTCGAGCGAAGCCTGCATCGATCCGGCAATCAGGATCGTCGCCGAAATGGCACCGGGACCGGCGATCAGAGGGATCGCCAACGGAAAGACCGAGATATTATGGATATGATCGACGGTGATTGCAGCCGTGCTCGTCTTTTCCTTACGGTCCTGCCGCTTCTCGAATACCATTTCAAAAGCGATCCAGAACAACAGAAGACCACCGGCAATGCGGAAGGCGCCGATCGAGATCCCGAGCACTCCGAGCACGCTGGCGCCGAACAGGGCGAAAGCGGCAAGAATGACAAAGGCGATGATCGAGCCGCGCAGCGCCACCTGTTTTCTCTGGCTGCGGCTCATACCGGTCGTGAGCCCGAGGAAGAGTGGAGCAAGACCAGGCGGATCGATCGTGACAAGCAGCGTCGTGAAGGCGTTGATCAGTTGGTCGACGCTTGCCATTGTCTCTCCGTGAGCCCATATAAACACTTGGTTTTTGGGCGATTGTGATGCGGAGAGACCATTTTGGCAAATGGTGTTATTAGGGCGGTGTAAATAACCGTCCGAGAGGCTCCCATTGCCCTCATAAGACCGCAAAAGTCTGTTCAAAACCCCTGCCAAAATTAGCGTAGCAACAGGCTTTCCGCTATAAATCTTCAAGTGATTCTAGAAGAGATCGTGATCTGTTTTGACTGAGCAAACACCCCCCGGCGGCGGGAAGCTCCCGCCAGGCATCGAGCCCATCTCCATCATGGAGGAAATGCAGCGGTCGTATCTCGATTACGCCATGAGCGTTATCGTTAGCCGCGCCCTGCCTGATGTCCGCGACGGCCTGAAGCCCGTGCACCGGCGCATCCTTTACGGCATGTCCGAACTCGGCATCGACTGGAACAAGAAATACGTCAAATGCGCCCGCGTTACCGGGGATGTGATGGGTAAATACCATCCGCACGGCAACGCAGCGATCTACGACGCGCTAGCGCGTATGGCGCAGGACTGGTCGCTCCGCCTTCCGCTGATCGACGGCCAGGGCAACTTCGGCTCCGTCGACGGCGATCCGCCGGCGGCCGAACGCTACACAGAGTGCCGCCTGCAGAAGGCCGCGCATTCGCTGCTCGACGATCTCGACAAGGAAACGGTCGACTTCCGCGATAACTATGACGGCACGCTGTCCGAGCCCGTCGTTGTTCCCGCAAAGTTCCCGAACCTCCTAGTGAACGGGGCAGGCGGCATCGCCGTGGGTATGGCGACGAATATTCCGCCGCACAATCTGTCCGAAGTCATCGACGGCTGCATTGCGCTGATCGACAACCCGGCGATCGAACTGCCTGACATCATGCAGATTATTCCGGGTCCGGACTTCCCGACCGGCGCCAAGATCCTTGGTCGCGCCGGCATTCGCTCGGCCTACGAGACCGGTCGCGGCTCGGTGATCATGCGCGGCGTTGCCACCATCGAGCCGATGCGTGGCGATCGCGAGCAGATCATCATCACCGAGATCCCGTATCAGGTGAACAAGTCGACGATGATCGAGAAGATGGCCGAACTGGTGCGCGACAAGCGTATCGAAGGGATCTCCGACCTACGCGATGAATCCGACCGTCAGGGCTATCGCGTCGTCGTCGAGTTGAAGCGCGATGCGAATGCCGATGTCATCCTGAACCAGCTCTACCGCTACACGCCGCTGCAAACCTCCTTTGGCTGCAACATGGTGGCGCTGAACGGCGGCAAGCCGGAACAGCTGACGCTGCTCGATATGCTGCGCGCCTTCGTTTCCTTCCGTGAGGAAGTTGTTAGCCGGAGAACAAAATTCCTTCTCCGCAAGGCCCGCGAGCGCGCTCACGTCTTGGTCGGCCTGGCGATCGCTGTCGCCAATATTGACGAGATCATCCGCACGATCCGGCAGGCGCCGGATCCGCAGACCGCACGCGAGCAGTTGATGACGCGCCGCTGGCCGGCCGCCGATGTCGAAAGCCTGATCCGCCTGATCGACGATCCGCGTCACCGCATCAATGAGGACCTGACATACAACCTCTCGGAAGAGCAGGCGCGCGCCATCCTCGAACTGCGTCTGGCCCGTCTGACCGCACTCGGCCGTGACGAAATCGGTGACGAACTCAACAAGATAGGCGAAGAGATTAAGGATTACCTTGAAATCCTGTCGTCGCGGGTTCGCATCCAGACGATCGTCAAAGAAGAGCTTGCAGCCGTTCGCGACGAATTCGGCACGCCGCGCCGCACCGAGATCATGGACGGCGGCCTTGAAATGGACGATGAGGATCTCATCGCCCGCGAAGACATGGTCGTGACGGTCTCCCATCTCGGCTACATCAAGCGCGTGCCGCTGACGACCTATCGCGCCCAGCGCCGTGGCGGCAAGGGCCGCTCCGGCATGACGACGCGCGACGAGGATTTTGTTAGCCAGCTATTCGTTCTCAACACGCATACGCCGGTTCTGTTCTTCTCCTCGCGCGGTATCGTCTACAAGGAAAAGGTCTATCGCCTGCCGATCGGCACGCCGACCGCGCGCGGCAAGGCGCTCATCAACATGCTGCCGCTGGAACCCGGCGAACGCATCACCACGATCCTGCCGTTGCCGGAGGATGAGGACAGCTGGGATAAGCTCGACGTCATGTTCTCGACGACGCGCGGGACAGTTCGCCGCAACAAGCTTTCCGACTTCGTTCAGGTCAACCGCAACGGCAAGATCGCGATGAAGCTCGAGGAAGAAGGCGACGAAATCCTCTCAGTCGAGACCTGCACCGAGCATGACGATGTGCTTCTGACCACGGCGCTCGGTCAGTGCATTCGCTTCCCCGTCGATGACGTCCGCGTCTTTGCTGGCCGCAACTCCATCGGCGTTCGCGGCATCAACCTCGGTGACGGCGACCGCATCATCTCGATGACGATCGTTGGACATGTCGATGCCGAACCTTGGGAACGCGCAGCCTACCTGAAGCGGGCCGCGAGCGAACGCCGCCTCGCGACGGGTGACGCCGAGGAAATCTCGCTGGTTGGCGAGGAAGTGACCGAGGAAGGTCAACTGAGCGACGAACGCTATGAGGAACTGAAGGCGCGCGAGCAGTACGTCCTGACGGTTTCCGAGAAGGGCTTCGGCAAGCGATCCTCCTCCTACGACTTCCGGATTTCCGGCCGTGGCGGCAAGGGCATTCGCGCCACCGATACGTCGAAGACGGGGGAGATCGGCGAGCTGGTGGCCGCTTTCCCGGTCAACGAAGGCGACCAGATCATGCTGGTATCCGATGGCGGCCAGCTCATCCGCGTTCCGGTGGGCGGCATCCGTATCGCGAGCCGAGCAACAAAGGGCGTCACCATCTTCTCGACTGCCAAGGACGAGAAGGTCGTATCCGTCGAGCGCATCAGCGAGCCCGAGGAGGAGGCTGAAGACGTTGCCGAGAATGGCGACGACATTGCCTCGGTTCCGGAAGGTGAGCCTGACACGGAAGCGTGATGTTCTAAGCTTTTGATCTTGAAAACCGGGCGACTGCCCGGTTTTCTTTTTGGGCACGTTGGTTGCGTGGAACCGGCTGGCGGTGCTGCAGCCGAAATGGAGGGCAGATTGATCCGGGTTCTCGGTATTGACGATGTTGCCATCTTCAAGGCCATTCGGCTGGAAGCGCTGCGGACCGAACCCGCAGCCTTTGCCAGCACCGTTGGCGACTGGGAAGCGCTCGCAGACGATGAATGGCGTAGGCGATTGATCGACGGGCCGGTTCTCGTGGCCTTTAAGCAGGGTGAGCCCGTCGGGATAATGGGGCTGAGCCGCCAGCGTTCCAGTAAGATGGTGCACCGGGCAACGCTTATCATGGTCTATTTGCGTCGAAGTGAAAGGGGGCGCGGCTATGCCAAGGCTCTGCTGGATGCGACATTAAGCTATGCACGAGAGAACGGAATCTGGCTGGTGGAGCTCGTGGTCAGCGCTGAGAATATGGCTGCCATACGGTTTTATGAACGCGAGGGCTTCCATCAGGTCGGGCGTATACCTGGCGGGTTCATCCATGAGGGCAGAGAGATTGATGACGTCATCATGGTTCGGCGCATCGCGGATTAGGAAGTCTCCCGAGGATGCCAGGGAGGGGACCGCCAGCGCCATCTTGAGGTACGAAATAGGCCGGACGAACCTCGTTCATCCGGCCTATTTCGATTGAAAACATGCAATCCCAGATGCCGACAGCGGCTAGAACCAGCTGTGCTTCCCATCGGTCTTCTTCAGGTCTTCGCTTTCATGGCGAAGGGCCGAGATGGTGGAAGCCACGGACACGATAAACATGATGCTGATAAGGGCGGTGAGCACAGCTAATATCGTGAACATGAGCAATCCTCCTGGGCTTTGCGTTCACGTTCCTTAGTACTGGCTCATTACCGCCGTACGAGCCGACGCATAAGGGCCATATACCTGGGACGCATCCACTTTGTGATCGTAAAGCGCGACAGTCGCTGCAAGCATACCAGTCATCATTACCATCCAGACAGCATTAATCATGGTAATTTTATTGGGCATATCTTCATCCTTGTGCGGCGTATCGCGTTACGCTGGTTGAGTGAACGCATGCGTGCGGAAATGGTTCCAGGGGTATTGACCGGTCGTTTAGCAAGGCCGTTCTGAAGCGACCTTGAATGCGCCGTTCATCTGGCATTCAGAATCCTTAATCGGTTTAAACGCCACGCTTCCTGTCTTACGCACGATTGCATAGTGTTCCCGCACGCTTGGCCGCACCCAACTTGCATCCTGCATTTCCCGCACGTAGCCGTAGAAAAATTCGGCAAGCAGCGAGACGATGACAGCGAATACAACAAGGATGATCAGCATGGGCGTTTTCCGGGGCTGACCGATGCCGGAATGACATCGGGTGTTGACGGTCTCAACTATAGCGAGCCGGTCTGAAGCCGCCTTGAATGCTGCATTCATCCGCCGTTCAGCGATGGGCAAATGACTTGCGGGCAACCGTCATCCATGACAAAAGGGCGTCGAAACAAATGGCTAGGCCAATGACGACAGCTTTTTATCCGGGGTCGTTCGACCCGATCACCAACGGACATCTGGATGTTCTTGTCCAGGCGCTGAGCGTTGCGTCCAAGGTTATCGTCGCGATCGGCGTTCATCCCGGCAAGGCACCGCTCTTTTCCTTCGATGAGAGGGCGAATCTCATTCGCCAGTCGCTCGCGGAAGCAATGCCTGAAAAGACCGGCGACATCTCAGTCGTTGCATTCGACAATCTCGTCGTCGACGCGGCGCGATCCCATAGCGCGACCCTACTGATCCGCGGCCTCAGGGACGGCACCGATCTCGACTATGAAATGCAGATGGCCGGGATGAACCGCCAGATGGCGCCCGACATTCAAACGATCTTTCTGCCAGCCGGAACGGCCTCGCGGCCCATAACCGCCACATTGGTCCGGCAAATCGCTGCCATGGGAGGCGACGTCAGCGCCTTTGTGCCGGCTGCCGTCTTGAAAGCTCTTCAATCCAAGCGCAAATCCTAGGCGACCTTTTCGCCGCAACGGAGCCATTATGAAACTTTTCTCTCTCGCATTTGCAGCCGTGCTTTCCCTTGCCTCGTTCGCGGGCGGCGCATTCGCGCAGTCCGGCAACACGCTGACGATCCAGCTGAAAGACGGTCCGGTCGTGATCCAGCTTATGCCGGACGTCGCGCCGAAGCACGTCGCGCAGATCGAAGCGCTCGCCAAGAAGGGCGCGTATGACAACGTCGCCTTCCATCGCGTCATCGAAGGCTTCATGGCCCAGACCGGCGACGTGAAGTTTGGCAACATGGAAAAGGGCTTCGATGCGAGCCGTGCCGGTACCGGTGGCTCCGACCTGCCTGACCTGCCGGCCGAATTCTCGAAGACGCCTTTCGTGCGCGGTACTGTCGGTATGGCCCGCTCGCAGGACCCGAACTCGGCGAACTCCCAGTTCTTTATCATGTTTGCTGATGGCTCGTTCCTCAACGGCCAGTACACGGTTGTTGGCAAGGTCGTCTCCGGCATGGAGAATGTCGACAAAATCAAGCGCGGCGAGGGCCAGAACGGCGAAGTCAGCAATCCCGACCGGATGATCAAGGTCACCGTCGGCAGCAAGTAAGTTTCAAGACAAGTAGGAGAAGAAGAATGGCCGAGATCAAGGATCCCGAAAACACCATCATCCTGGAAACCACCAAGGGTAAGGTTGTCATCCAGCTGCTGCCGGAAGTAGCGCCGGAACATGTCGCCCGCATCAAGGAACTCGCTCGCGAGAAGGCCTATGACAACGTTGTCTTCCATCGCGTCATCAACGATTTCATGGCTCAGACCGGCGACGTGAAGTTCGGCAAGAAGGGCGGCGAGAGCTTCAACCCCAGCCGCGCCGGCATGGGCGGTTCCGAGAAGCCCGACCTCAAGGCTGAATTCTCGGCCGTCAGCCACGTCAGAGGCACCTGCTCGATGGCTCGCTCCCAGAACCCGAACTCGGCCAACTCGCAGTTCTTCATCTGCTTCACCGATGCTCCCTGGCTGAACAAGCAGTACTCCGTCTGGGGTCAGGTCATCGAAGGCATGGACAACGTCGACAAGATCAAGAAGGGCGAGCCGGTCGTCGATCCGGACTCGATCGTCTCGATGCGGGTTGCCGCTGACGTCTGATTGTGATTTTTGCTGAAACCCGCCCTTGCGCGAAAGCGTGGGGCGGGTTTCGCTTTGCCTGGATTTGAGTGATGCGCGTAGACCTCTTTGATTTCGACCTGCCGGATGAACGGATCGCCCTGCGGCCCGCCGAGCCGCGCGATAGCGCGCGTCTGCTCGTCGTCGATCCATCGGGCGAAGTGCAGCTTTCCGACCATCGGGTCAGCGATCTGCCCAGCTTTCTAAGGGCAGGGGACGCGCTGGTCTTTAACGACACCAAGGTAATTCCGGCGCAGCTCGAGGGCATCCGTTATCGCGAAGGCGCCGGCGGTCAGCAGGTTTCGGCAACGCTGCATATGCGCACCGGCACCAGCCGCTGGAGGGCTTTTGCCAAGCCCGGTAAGCGCATCAAGATCGGTGATCGCATCTCATTTGGCCATGACGGCACCAGCTGCCTGCTCGGCAAGCTCGAATGCACAGTCGAGGAAAAAGGCGAGGGCGGCGAAGTCACGCTTGCCTTCGACCTGTCTGGACCGATGCTCGACGAGGCGATCCATTCGGTCGGGCATATTCCGCTGCCGCCCTATATCGCCGCGAAACGCGCCGAGGATGAGCGCGACCGCGCCGACTACCAGACCATCTATGCTCGCGAGGAGGGTGCCGTTGCAGCTCCCACCGCCGGGCTTCACTTCACGCCTGATCTTTTCGAAGCCATCGACAGGGCGGGCGTCGAACGGCATTTTGTGACGCTGCATGTCGGCGCAGGCACCTTCCTGCCAGTCAAAGCGGACGACACCGACGACCACAAGATGCATCTTGAAAGCGGCTACGTCAGCGCCGAGACGGCGGCGCGCCTCAATGCGGTCAAGGCGAGGGGCGGGCGCATCATCTGCGTCGGAACCACATCACTGCGGCTGATCGAAAGTGCTGCGCAGGACAATGGCGAGATCCGGGCCTGGGCCGGCGCCACGGGTATCTTCATCACGCCAGGCTACCGATTCAAGGCGGTTGACATGCTGATGACGAACTTCCATTTGCCCCGATCGACCCTGTTCATGCTCGTTTCGGCCTTTGCCGGCTTCGAGACCATGCATGCAGCCTATCAGCACGCGATTTCGACGGGCTACCGCTTCTATTCCTATGGCGATTCCAGCCTTCTTTTCCGGAAAGACTAAATGACCGAGAACTTTCAGTTCACCCTCAAGAAGACTGACGCCGGTGCGCGCCTGGGCGAGGTCTCGATGCCGCGCGGCACGATCCGCACGCCGACCTTCATGCCCGTCGGTACCGTCGGCACCGTGAAGGCCATGTATCTCGACCAGGTTCGCGACACGGGCGCCGACATCATCCTCGGCAACACCTATCATCTCATGCTGCGCCCTACAGCGGAACGCGTGGCTCGCCTCGGCGGCCTGCACAAGCTGATCCGCTGGGAGCATCCGATCCTGACCGATTCCGGCGGGTTCCAGGTGATGTCGCTCTCGGGCCTGCGCAAGCTCGATGAGCAGGGCGTAACCTTCAAGTCGCATGTCGACGGCAGCCTGCATCACATGTCGCCGGAGCGCTCGATCGAGATCCAGGGATTGCTCGATTCCGATATCCAGATGCAGCTTGACGAGTGCGTGGCGCTGCCGGCGGAGCCGCGGGAGATCGAACGCGCCATGGAGCTGTCGCTGCGCTGGGCGGAGCGTTGCAAGGTCGCCTTCGGCAACCAGCCGGGCAAGGCCATGTTCGGCATCGTGCAGGGCGGGGATGTACCCGCGCTGCGCGTCCGGTCGGCCGCGGCACTGACCGATCTCGATCTCAAGGGCTACGCGGTCGGCGGTCTCGCCGTTGGCGAGCCGCAGGAGGTCATGCTGAAGATGCTCGAGGAGACCCTTCCGGTACTGCCAACGGAGAAGCCGCGCTATCTCATGGGCGTCGGTACGCCCGACGACATTCTGAAGTCCGTCGCCCGCGGCATCGACATGTTCGACTGCGTCATGCCGACCCGCTCCGGCCGGCATGGGCTTGCCTTCACCCGGCGAGGCAAGGTCAACATCCGCAATGCCCGCCACGCCGAGGATATGCGGCCGCTCGACGAACAGTCGAACTGCCCGGCATCGCGCGACTACTCGCGTGCCTACCTGCACCACCTCGTGCGTGCCAATGAGGCACTCGGTGGGATGCTGCTCTCCTGGCATAATCTTGCTTATTACCAGGAGCTGATGCAGGGCATCCGCAAATCGATAGCCGAAGGACGCTTTGCCGATTTCATGGCCGAGACCATGGAGGAATGGGCGAGGGGTGATCTTGATCCCGTCTGAGCAGACTTACGCCGCGGCAAACTGGTCATAGGCGCGTAGCGCGTCTGCGGCATACATCAACGCTGGGCCACCGCCCATATAAACGCTCATCGCCATGACCTCGGCGACCTCTTCACGAGTGGTGCCGAGTTGTTTCAGTGCCTTGGCGTGAAAACCGATGCAGCCGTCGCAGCGCTGGGTGACGCCGATCGCCAACGCGATCAGTTCCTTCGTCTTCTTGTCGAGGGCGCCATCGGCGCTCGCGCCCTTCGCCAGTGCGTAGAAGCCTTGCATGGCCTCCGGCGCCAGCTTCCTCAGCTCGCCGGTATAGGCGGCGATATCACGGGTAATCTGCTTGTAATCCTTGCTCATCATTTTGTTTCCGTATTTCTCGCTTTTCATTTCGTATAAATGTGATATCAATAAAACATGAAATGTAAAGAGGTGCCGATGACGGACTTCATGCTGGAGATGAGCGGCAAGGCGGAAGGGGCTGCGGAGTTCCTGAGCGGGCTTGCAAGCCCGCACAGGCTGCTGATCCTCTGTCTTCTTGCCGCCGGCGAGAAGAGCGTTGGTACGCTGGTCGAGGAGACAGGCATCGGCCAGACCTCGATGTCGCAGCATCTGGCGAAATTGAAGAAGGAAGGCCTCGTCGATTTCCGGCGGGACCACCGTACGCTCTATTATTTTATCAGCGATCCGGCGGCTCTGGAGATCATGGAAATTCTCTACAACCGCTTCTGCAGGAAGGTTTGAGATAATGACACAGTCGATGAAGCTGGTGACACCTCGCCAGGCGAGAGAGTGGATAGCTGCGGGCGAGGCGGTCCTGATCGACGTCCGCGAGCCGGAGGAGTTCCGCAGCGAGCATATCGCTTCGGCCCTTTCCCTGCCTCTGTCAGAGGTCGGAAACCTCACCCGAGTCCTTTCCGTCCCGGCCGGACGCAAAGTCGTATTCCAGTGCCTGAAGGGCGGCCGCGGCCAGCAAGCCTGTGAGCGGCTGGTAGCCGAGGAGGGAAGCGAGTATCCGGTCTTTAATCTCGAGGGCGGCATCACTGCTTGGAAAGCGGAAGGCCTGCCAGTGGTCGGCACAGCCGCCCCGCGCCTGACGATCTTCCGTCAGGTCCAGATCGTCGTCGGGTTCCTCGTGCTGCTGTCGGTGCTCGCCGGCTTCTTCATCAGCCCAGCCGGTTTCGTCGTTGCAGGTCTGTTTGGCGCGGCGCTCGCCTTTGCCGGCATATCCGGCTGGTGCGGCATGGCGAAGTTGCTCAACCTGATGCCTTGGAACCAGCCAGCCTGATCTGAATTCCGAACAGAAAGTCGCCAGGGGCTTTTCGCGGCATTTCTTTAGATGCCCTTGCTTTCAGTATTTGGCACGATCTGCACACCGTTGATCTTGTAGCTTCCGTCGGGCTGACGCGCCAGCTGGTAGACGGCAGTCCAATCCTTGCCGTCACGGCCCGAAATCAGCACCTCGTGATAGATCATCGCGCCGTTGTCGATCGAGCGGCTGCGCCCAAAGGCATAGTTGCCCGGGTGGTAGACCGGCTCGTAGCTTTTCTTGACCATGGCGAAGAAGACGTTCTTGTCGGGATAGATTGCCTTGATCCCGGGCGCGGCGAAAGAATAGGCCGTGTCGACGTCGCCGTTCAGGAACGCCTTGATCTGCGCCTCGATCATCGTGCGCGTCGCGTCGATCGGATCTTCGGCTCGAGCGGTCGCAAACAAAACGAAGGACGCGACACACAGAATGAAAACTGCGAGAAAGGCGCGCATGGCAACGGCTCCGGCTGTCATAGGAATTCTAGGGCAGTCTACGCACAAGGAAAGAGCATGGATCAGCAGGCGGGTGTTGGTGGGCGTGCTTCGTGCGCTATTGGAGAATGGAGAAGCTAATCTATAGATCGGATAAGATAGATTATGGAACTTTAGCGTATCTAGATCTGCGAACGAGCCCACAGCCGTACGCCAACATCGCCAAATCGCTTTTTCTTTCGGTCCTTACCGCTGGATGCTGATGCGCCGATTAAAATCACTTCGCGCTTTCCGCGCCAGCGAAACGACAAAAACCGCGACACCTCAATAACAGGCAAACTGCGATCACTACACCACGCGACATCTTTTCGTCTGCGCGACTGGAGCGCGCGCGACGCGAAATCACCCAGGTCGTCAGCCGCTTTCCAGTTCGGCCAGTTCGATATCGAAGCTCATCTGATCATAAGCCGGAACGACATGATCGGGCGTTTCGGCCATGACCGTGTCATAGTCGAGCGGCGTATGCATATGGGTCAGGATCGCCCGTTTCGGCTTCAGGCGGTCGATCCAGTCGAGCGACTGCTCGAGCGACAGATGGCTCGGATGATATCGATATTGCAAGGCATCAATGATGAGAACGTCTAGCTCTTGAAGTTTCTCGACAGTTTCAGGCGGAAAGTCACTGATATCACTGCAATAAGCGACGTCGCCAACGCGAATGCCAAGCGAGTGTATGTCGCCATGCTGCTGCAGGTGCGGTCGGATCGAGATCGTTCCGCCGGCACCGCTGATCCGCACCGGGACGTCGAGGCTTCCGATGACCTTTGCTTCGACGATCGGCGGATAGTTGCTGCCGGGCGGCGTTTCAATGCAGTAGCCGAACCCTTGTCGAATACGATCCATGGTCTCACGCGTGGCGTGGATCGGAACGCGCTGCTGCGCGCCATAGAAATAGCCGCGCAGATCGTCGAGGCCATGGATGTGGTCGGCGTGGGCATGAGTATAGACGACGGCGTCGATGTGCGTGACGCGGGCCGCGATCATCTGCTCGCGAAAATCCGGCCCGGTATCGATGACAACGGTCGTGACGCCGCCGTTGTCATCATATTGCTGGACCATGAACGCCGCGCGGGTGCGGCGGTTCTTCGGATTGGTCGGGTCGCAGGCGCCCCAATCGCCGGTGATGCGTGGAACACCGGGCGACGACGAACAGCCGAGAATGGTGAAACGCCGCCTGTAGCCCACGCCGTCAGATCCTCGGCATCTTTGAGAAAATGCGGAATGCGTTTTCCGTCGTGATCCGCGCCATCTCGGCATGGCTGAGGCCGAGCGTCTCGGCCAGAACATCGGCCGTGTTCACGACATAGGACGGTTCGTTGCGCTTGCCGCGCCAGCGCTTTGGCGCAAGGTAGGGCGCGTCGGTCTCGACAAGCAGCCGATCGTGCGGCACCGTCTTGGCGATATCACGAAGCTCCTCCGACTTCGGGAAGGTCAGGATACCGGAGAAGGAGACGTAGCCGCCCAGGTCGACGCCGATCCTTGCAAGTTCAGCGCCTGACGAGAAGCAGTGGAGGATAAAGGGAAACGCCCCCTTCCCCATTTCCTCTGTCAGGATCGCAGCCATATCTTCGTCGGCGCTGCGGCTATGGATCACGAGCGGCAGCTGCGTCTCGCGCGAAGCGTCAATGTGACGCCGCAGCCCGGTCTGCTGGTCCTCCGGCTTCTGCGTATCGTAGAAATAGTCAAGGCCGGCCTCGCCGATCGCGACGATCTTCTCGTGGGCATTGGCCAGACGCACGAGATCCTCCGGATGGATGTCGAGCTCATCGCCGGCATTGTTGGGATGCGTGCCGACGGAACAGAAAACAGACGGATATTTCTCGGTGATGGCCAGCAGCGCGTCCAGCTTGCGCACCCGCGTCGAGATCGTCACCATCTGCTTGACGCCCGCGTCGTGGGCGCGCTTGACGATCTCGTCCCGCTCCGCCTCGAAGTCGGCGAAATCCAGATGGCAATGCGTATCGATCAGCATGATGTCCTCACGCTTCCGGCGCGACGTAGCGCGGGAACACCGGCTTCGGCGCTTCGAGCGGCGTGCCTGCGACGAGGCGACCGGCTTCGCCGAGCGCCGCGAAGTCGCGCTTGTCGACAGGAGCTGCAACCAGATCCAGCAGCTTGCCGGCCGATTCAGGCACGAAAGGCTGCAACAGGATGGCAATCTGGCGGACGACCTCGGCCGTGACGTAGAGCACGGTGCCCATGCGCGCCGGATCGGTCTTCTTCAGCGCCCAGGGCT